>WBZO01001504.1_pt1 | contig 35916 bp, 21 predicted proteins | sample 5204261 | NCBI WGS metagenome assembly WBZO01 (sample SAMN12412400, study PRJNA552823) | activated sludge metagenome | isolation source: activated sludge from anammox sidestream of wastewater treatment plant... | place: USA: North Carolina | collected 2017-09
ATCTTCGTGCGCCGGTTCGCGCGGCGCGGCAGCGGAGCGCACGCCCTGGCGACGGCCGGGGGCGGGGCCCCGGCCGCGGCGCTGGACCGCCGGCTGGACGAGGAACTCCGCGACATGGACTGAGCCGTGGGCGGGCTCCTGCGGCAAGGGCGCGGCCGGCGCCCGCCGGTCAGAAGCGGATCGACGTCGTCTGGCGCGCCCTCACCGTCACCACCTGCTGGGGACGAATCTGGCCTGACTCGGCGTGCGACAGCACCACGTTGTGAGTGCCGACGGTCACGCGCAGCGGCTCGGCCAGTGGTGTGGTGGCCTTCAGTTCGCCGTCCACGAACACCTGCGTTCCCGCGGGTGCGCTGACCTCGATCGCCCCGGCAGGCGCCTCGATCGACAGCGTCTCGGTCCCGCCAGGCGTGATCTCCACACGACGTTTCTCCGCGACGCCATAGGTCGTGTTCACCAGTTCCAACTGGTGGACACCGGGCGACAGCAGCAGCTTCCCGTCCTCGCTGGTGCCCAGCCGGCGGCCCTCCTCACGAACCTCCATCTTGAAGGGCGCGAACACCTGCAGCCATCCCGAGAAGATCGAGATGTCGAGTTCCGAGACCACGCCGGCCGTCACCTGGATCTGGCGACGTACGGTACCGGCCTCCGCCTCCACGCTCACCTGATGATGACCGGCCGTGAGTCCTTCGATCACGACAGGCGTCACCCCCCGCAGCTCTCCGCCAATCAGGACCTTCGCGCCGCCTGGCGTGGAGGTCACCTTGAGCGACCCCGTGGAGCGTCCCTCCGACCAGTTCACGTGCTGCTTCGTCTGCCTGCCGGCGGCCACCTCGACAGCCAGCGTCCTGGTCGATCCGTGCCCGCGAACCTCCACCGTGTGGCGTCCAGCGGCCAGCTCGACGGTGACCGGAGTGATGCCGCGCGTATGTCCGTCGACAGCCACTTCGAGGCCCACGATCGACGCCTCGATGGTGAGCGTCCCGTTTCCAGCCGGCCGGAGCGCGAAGTAGGCGCCAACCCCTCCAGCCGCCAGCAACGCCACCACCGCCGCGATCGCGGGGACGAGCCTGGCCAGCCGCCTGGCCGGCGGTGCGACGACCGCACCCGTCAGGAGGCCCGGCGACACATCGCCCTGAGGATCCGGTACCGGCGCAAGCGATCGCGTCCACGCAGCGCCGACTGGGCCTGTGCCCCCGTCACGAGCCACGGCCGGCGCTATCACGGGCCGCTGGGCCACGGGCACGTCGGCGGCCGGAGCCAGCGGTCGGACAGGGGCCGCCACTGACGCCGATCCAACCGTCACCGCAGCCGCGGCTGGATCTGGTGAGTACACCGATGCCCGATCGGAGTCGGCCGGGATGGTGGGGGCCACCGCCAGCGGTGACGCCTCGGCGGCGCCGGCCGGCAACGGATCACCCGCCAGCCACGGCGCGTAATTGGGCAGGGTCGCCTCGAACGACGGTGAGTCGGCGAGGATCACCCGCTCGCGCTGAACTGTCACGTCTGGCGCAGCCACCGGGCTCGCCGGCACCGGTTCGCGATCGACGCGACGGGCGACCGTCGACCAACTCTCACGGCTGGAGGTCAAGGCACGGCGCTCGGCCAGCGGCGAGTCGTCCTGCGTCGAGGCGGCGATGGAGAGCGGTGTCGGCCCGTGCGCCGGCGGAGCCGTCACGGCAGCCGGCGTCCCAGGCGGGGCCGGCGCGACCGCCGGCGAAGACACGGCGGCGGTTGGCTTGCCGGCTCCGGATGGCCGCCGGCTGCGGCTGCGCGAACGGCGGCGCTTCGTGGCCTCGACGCGCCCGGCAGGCCTCGGGGTTCCGGGTTCGACATCGCCGGCGGCTGCGGCAGGACGCCCGCTCGCAGAGTCTGCCAGAGGAATCGACTCGACACCTTCGCCAGGCACGAGGTCCGGCGAACCGGCGGGCGCGAGGCCGGGCGACGGGCTGGCATCGGCCGGTGCCGACGCGGCCAGTGGCTCGAGTGGGACGTCGGTCGCCGGCGCGGCGGCCTCGACAGACGACTCGGGAGCAGGCTGGCACGCCGGCGCGGGGTTCCGGGCCGCCTCCTCGGCGTCCTCGATCGCTTCGAGTTCCCGCAGCAGCGCCGCCAGATCCGCGTCGGTCTCCGGATCCGGCGCCGCAGGCGCCACGGGCGGCGCAGGGGCCGTGTCGACCGACGATGACGCGCCGCCGGACACTTCGGCCTCGGATCGGGACACGGCTCGCGCCGGCTCTCCCGCAGCCGTCGTCGCCACGGGCTCACGATCCGCGTCTGCCGGACGCCGGTCGGAATCAGCGGCTTCTGCGCTGGGCGATTCCGCCGGCTCCGCCGGCACCTGGACCACGTCGACGGGCAACTCGACGGCCGGCTCGATGTCCACGAGCGCGGCGAGCAGCACCAGGTCGGCCGCCAGCGCTGCCCGCTGGAGGTCCTCAGGCAACGGCTCAGGTGCGGGCACGACGCGCAGGCGGCTCACGTCGAGCGCGGCCACGTCGAGGACCAGGCCTTCACCCGGCACGAACCGCGGCTCGGCATGCGCATCGGGTGCGGCCGCTGCGACTGGCTCCGGAGGCTCTTCGAGCGCGGCAGCGAGGCCGACGCTGGCGGCAGGCGGTGTCGCCTCCGGTGCGGCCAGTCGCTCCGCTTCGATGAACTCCTCGCCGCCCGTCGCAAGCGCAGCGTCGGCCTGGCCGGCGATGACCTCGTCGTCGAAACCGGTGCTCACCAGGCCAGGTTCCGCACTTGGCGTCGGGGCCTTCGGCGGCCCGCCCGCCCGTTCGACCGCGTCCTCGAGGGTCAACTCCGCGAGCGCCGCGTTCAGTTCCGGAATGGACAGCGACGGCTGGGCACTGACCGGATCGGTGTGGCCGGCGGTCCGTTCCGGCGTGAGCGTCGCCTCATTCGCGACCTCGCCGGCCGTCTCCGACTCGCCTGCGAGGATCGCGGCGGGAATCGACTCGATCGACGCCGCGCCGGCCGGTGCGGCCAACGCCGGCTGGTCGACTTCCGCCACGGCTTCGGAGGCCGGGCCGACGTCCCCGTCGGCTGGCGCGGGAGCCGCTGGCGCCGCCATCGAGGCCGATTCCTCAATCAGCGTCAGCCGCGCGACGACGGTGAACGACGGGGCCGGGGCCGACACCAGCCGGAGCACGTCTGAACGCGCCACGACTTGCGCGAGCCGCCCCTCGGGCGCCAGCAGGGCCAGCGACACGCGGTCATCCGAGGTCCGCGCGGGAAGCGCTGTCGGTTCCGCCAGACTCCGCACCGCAGGCGTGCCGCTGGCTGCCGGCTGTGGCGCAACGAGTCGCAGGACATGCGGCGTCGCGCGGGCCGGGCGCCTGACGGGCGGAGCCAGCGCCGCGGGGCCCGCGTCAACGGCCGCTGCCAGTTGCGGCAACGCCCGGCTGGCGAGCGGGCGGGTGGCCTCATCGACCGGCGCCAGACGGAGAGGGGTCGATCGGCTCGTCGCGCCGGCGAGCGGCCCGCGCGGACGACGCTTCGTGATCGGCGCGGCGGGTGCGGTCACCGTCGACGGCAACTGCGCGGGCTTTCGGCGTTCGCGCCGCCGCGACCGCCCAGCATCCGGATCCGGCCGGGCCGCTGCCAGCGGTGCCACCGCGCGCGCCAGCGGAGTCCGGCGTGCGGTGGCCGTCACGCCCGGCAGCCGCGCGCGACGCCGCGCGCGCGGTGCCGGCAGGCTGGGCCCGGCGACCGCCGCGCACGAGGACGGCAGCAGCCGCGCGTGGTGCATCACCTCGAAGTCGAGCCACAACGTGTCACGGTCGCGCGCGTCGACGGCGACCGCGGCCGCGGCCGCCTCCACCGGCGGGTCCACGTACGGGGCTGGCGGCACCAGACACCAGACATCCTCCAGCGTCTCGGCGATGGTCTCGATCGATCCGGTCGCGGCAGCGTGCCCGATGACACCGGCGACGCTCGCCCGGCCGACGGCCGGCATCCCGGCGGAATCGCTGCTGGAATCCGCGGCCGGTTCGACGCGCACGGCCGCCATCGGCCACGACGTCGGGAGGGCTGCCAGCGCACGCGCCAGCGCGTCGGGATCGTCGAGAACGAGGTTCTCGGCCTGGATCGGGGGCGGCAACCCGATGTCGTCGTCTTCGGTCGCCACGGCCTCGAGTTGATCCAGCCCGTCCATCCCGGAGCCGGAGAGCCGGAGCGGCACCTCCCCGAGGATCTCGACCACCGCGCCCCCATCGTCGGTGGGGATCTCGACGCGGCTCAGGCGCTCGCGGTCGACATGGAACGATGGCGTCGCGGCAGCCACCGACGGCTGGATCGGGAGCACCGACGCCGGAGCCGGTCCCTCCATGGGTGGGGCGAGCGCCGATTCGGGCGAGGCCTGGGCAAGGTCGTCCAGCAGCCGTGCGAGGGCCGCGGCCTCGCTGTCGATGCCGGCGGCCGCCTCCGGCGAGGCGACGGGGCCTGTGTTGCCACTCGCCGCCTCGGGCGAGGCGGGCGTGGCAGCGCTCCCTGTCGACACGGCCGCGCCGGCGTCGACGCCCGCCGTCACGTCAGCCGCGGCGTCGGGCGGGCCCTGCCCCGCTTCCTCGGCCGCCAGCCGCGCGAGCTCGCGCTCGAGGAACGCGATCTCCTCGGCCTGCTCCTCCTCGGGCGTCGGGCGCCGTGGGGCACGCTTCGTCCTGCTGCCCGGCAACCTCACCACGGTGGCGCCTGTCGGCGTGTCGGAGGCCTCCGGCGTGCTGTCGCGCTCGGCCACCGCCGGGGCGGCGGGCGCCGCCAACTCCTTCATCAGCGGGCCCAGCCGCTCGACGAAGTGCTTGAGCGCCGAGGCGCCGGGCGCGTAGGCGCGCTCCTTCTTGATGGCCTCCTCGAGCGCGACCTGGGCCTCGAGCGCGGTGCCCAGCGGCCTGCGCGACTCGATCGGGAGCGTTCGCTCGAGCCAGGCGCGCAGCGACGCGGAGAGCGCGCGCTCCCGCCCCGACGGCGGACGCTCGCGAACCTCATCGAGCAGCGCGCGGATGCGGTCCGGGAACTCGTTCAGCGTGATGGGGCGGCCGAGCAGCGCGGCCAGCACCGTCATCGCCACCATCGCCACGTCGGCGCGCGCGTCGAAGCGCGGAACGCCAGCCGCCGGCGGCATCGCGATCCGGAACTCCCGCCAGAGACGCGTGCGTGGGTACTGCAACTGCGCGAGCGCGGCGCCAAGACCATGGTCGACAATGGCGATGCGCGCCTGGAGCGTGAGGATGAGACGCTCGGGGCCGAGCGCGCCGTGCGTGACGTTGCGCGAGTCGTGCAGGGTGGCGAGCGCCGGCAGGATCTCGCGGGCGATCTGCAGCGCCGTGTTGATGTCAACCTTCACCCGGCCCTGCTCGGCGGCCTGCAGCACGTGGAACAGGCGGACGCCGGGGATGCGCTCGGTGTTGATCCACACCGACGACCCGTCGGGCTCGGCGTCGACGCCGCGCAGCCTCGCGAACCGCGCGTGCCGGAAGTTCACGAGACGCGAGGTGCGCTCGTCGACGGCAAAGCCCACGCGTGCCAGGTCCGGCGACAGGTAGAGACGTTCGATGGTGTCGCCGCTGGCCTCGTCGGTGACGTGCACCCGCACGCCGAGGCCGTCGCGAAACGACTCGTCGCCATCAGGCTGCGGGACAGGGTGTCTCGGGGCCGTTGCCATCGTGTGCACTGGGAGCAGGGCGCGCAGACCCCGGCCGGTCGCGGGCGCCGATCCCGACGCGGGCGGTGCAACCGCGGCGCCAGCGTCGGGTCACCCATCAATCGGCCAAAGACGGCGGGACTTGCACCGGCGGCGTACGCCGGCCGCCCCGGCACGGCCGAGCCGCTTACGATCTCGTCACGCGATCACGGAAACGTTCGCCGGACGAGCGGCCGGCGAGGTGCCGCCTTCCTGCTACACTCGTCGGTCATGCACCCACGCGCCTGGTTCCGCTGTATCGCCGGCTGCCCCGGCGAGCATCCCCTCGACGTCCCGCTGTATCGCTGTCCCAGGTGCCAGAACCTGCTGGAGGTGGCCCACGACCTCGACGCGCTGCGCCAGCGTTCGGCCGCAGCCTGGATGCGCCTGTTCGACGATCGCTACAAGCGCACCGCCTGGCCCTACGGGTCGTCGGTCTGGGGCAAGAAGGAGTGGGTGGCGCCGCACGTCCGCAACGAGAACGTCGTGTCGATGGACGAAGGAGGCACCAACCTGCTCTGGGCGGAGCGCTTCGGCCGCGAGCTGGGCCTCGAGGATCTGTGGGTGAAGCAGTGCGGGATGGAACACACCGGATCGTTCAAGGATCTCGGCATGACGGTGCTCGTCACCACCGTCAAGCAGATGATCGCCGACGGCCGGCCGATCCGCGCGATCGCCTGTGCCTCGACGGGCGACACCTCGGCCTCGCTGGCGGCCTACGCCGCTGCCGCCGGCATCCCGGCCATCGTCATCCTGCCGCGCGGCAAGGTGTCGACCGCCCAGCTGCTCCAGCCGCTCGCCAACGGCGCGCTCGTGCTCTCGGTGGACACCGACTTCGACGGCTGCATGGCCCTCGTGCAGCGGCTGACCGTCGAGGAAGGCCTGTACCTGGCCAACTCGATGAACAGTCTCCGGCTCGAGGGCCAGAAGACGGTCGCCTTCGAGATGGTCCAGCAATGGGACTGGGAGGTGCCCGATCTCATCGTGATTCCGGGTGGCAACCTCGGCAACGTGAGCGCGCTCGGCGCGGGCTTCGACATGATGGAGACGCTGGGCGTCACCCGGAAGCGCCCGCGCATCGTCGTGGCGCAGGCCGCCGCCGCCAACCCGCTCTATCTCGCCTACACGAGAGGCTGGCACTTCGAGCCGGTGCAGGCCGGGCCCACGCTGGCCTCCGCGATCCAGATCGGCAACCCCGTATCGGTGCAGAAGGCGATCCGCACGCTGCAGCGCTACGACGGCATCGTCGAACAGGCCACCGAGGAGGAACTGGCGCACGCGGCCGCCCGGGCCGATCGCACGGGGATGTTCAACTGCCCGCACACCGGCGTGGCGCTGGCAGCGCTCGTCAAGCTCGTGGAGCGCGGCGAGGTGCGCCCGGCCGATCGCGTGGTGATCGTCTCGACGGCCAACGGGCTGAAGTTCACCGACTTCAAGCTGCGCTACCACGAATCCACGCTGCCGCTGCCATCGTACCTGGCGAACCGTCCCGTGCAGGTCGACAACGACTACGACCAGGTGCGGCGCGCGATCGACGACAAGACGGCGCAATTCGCGTGATTGCGGCCGGCGCCGGGACGCGCGTCCCGCCGGCGCGTCCGCGGCGCGCCACGGCGCCGCGCTTGGTCGTCGGGAGTGTGGCACCATGGAACCCATGATTCCGGATCGCGCGCGGCCGGCCGCCGCCGTGCCCTCGCGCCACAGCAGTCTTGGTTCGTCGTTCTCGGTCACTGGCGACGTGCTCTGCCGGCAGGATCTCGTGGTGGAAGGCCGAGTGCACGGCAACATCGACCTGCCCGACCATGCGCTCACGATCGCGCCGGGCGGACGCGTCGAGGGCCGCGTCTTCGCCCGTGCGGTCACCGTCGCGGGTGCCTTCGACGGGGAGATGACCGCCACCACACGCATCCAGGTGGTCGAACGGGGATCGCTGGCCGGCGAGATCACCTGCCCGCGCCTGCTCGTCGAGGACGGAGCGCTGGTGCAGGCGCGCGTCGACACCAGACGCACCGAACCCGCGGTGAAGGTGGCGCAGTACCGGCTGGAGAAGCGGCTGGCCGGGCTGGCCGCCGGCTGAGACGGCCGCTCATCACACCCGATCGGGAAGCGACCGTCCAGCATCCGGCGCGGCACGAACCCCCGCGGGAACGGCCCCGTCTAACGCCGCCGTGATGCTACTCCACCATCCGCATACGTCGTGCGCCGGCGTCAGGGTGCTCATCCTCGCCCTGGCCGTGATCTGCCCGCTGCGGGCGACCGCCGCCCCACCGGGCGCCAGCCCGGCGGCCGCCGCCTCGGTCGTCGACGCCGCGGCCGTGCCAACGGGCACGTCGGTCCAGGTCGACGGGGCGCTCGACGACCGTGCCTGGGAGTCGGCCCGTGTGATTGACGGCTTCAGGCAGCGCGAGCCGCGGGAAGGCGCCGACGCCACCTTCCCCACCGAGGTGCGGCTGCTCGTGGACGCCGACGCGATCTACGTGGCCGTGCGCATGTCGGATCCCGAGCCCTCGCACATCGTCGGCCACCTCACGCGCCGCGACGAATACTCTCCGTCGGACTGGATTCGCGTGCTGGTCGACTCGTTCAACGACGGACGGACGGCCTACGAGTTCGCCGTGAACCCAGTGGGCGTGAAACAGGATCGCTACTGGTTCAACGACGGTGACAACGATCGCGGGTGGGACGCGGTGTGGGACGTGGCCACCGCGCGCACCGCGCGCGGCTGGCAGGCCGAATTCCGCATCCCGTTCTCGCAACTGCGCTTCCCGCGCGAACACGACGGACGCATCGGCTTCGCCGTGATGCGCGAGATCGCCCGCCTCAACGAGATCAGCACGTGGCCCCTCCTGGCGCAGAGCCGCACCGGCATCGTGTCGCAGTTCGGTCAGCTGACGAACCTCGCTCCCGGCCGGTCGCCGCAACGGCTCGAACTGGTCCCGTACGCCGTGGCGCGCGCGACGATCAACCCGGCAGGCGACAATCCGCTCGTCGCGCACCGCGATCCCGATGCGACCGTCGGCCTCGACCTGAAATACGCCCTCACGCCCGGGCTCATGCTCACGGCGACGGTGAACCCCGACTTCGGGCAGGTGGAGGCCGACCCGGCCGTCGTGAACCTGTCGGCCTTCGAGACGTTCTTCCCCGAGCGCCGGCCGTTCTTCGTGGAAGGCTCCGGGAACTTCCGCTTCGACCTCGACTGTGAGGACGATTCCTGCACGGGCCTCTTCTACTCACGCCGCATCGGGCGCCGCCCGCAGGCCGACCCCGACGTCTCCGGCGACGGGCACAGCCTGGTGCCGCCACAGACGATCATTCTCGGCGCCACGAAGCTGACGGGCCGGCTGGGTGCGTTCTCGATCGGCGTGCTGCACGCGCTCACGCAGCAGGAACGGGCGACGGTCCGCGAGCCCGGCAGACCAGACCAGCGGCAGGCGGCAGAGCCCTTCACCAGCTACACGGTGGCGCGTGCGCGGCGTGAGTTCGCCAACAACTCGAACGTCGGCTTCATGCTGACCGCCACTAACCGCGCGCTGCCGGATCGCCTGCAGTCGACGCTGGCCGGACAGGCCTACACGGGCGGCGTGGACGTGGACGTCCGCCTCACGCCCAGGTACCGGCTCGCGGGCTACTGGGCCGGCAGCACGATCCACGGCTCGCCCGATGCCATCACGGCGCTGCAGCAGAACAGCCGGCACTACTTCCAGCGGCCCGACGCCGCCCACGTGACGCTGGATCCCGCGCGCGAGTCGCTGAACGGCCACGCGGGACAGGTGGCCATCGACAAGATCGGCGGCGAGCGCCTGCGCTTCCGCTCCGGCTACTCGTTCAAGAGCCCCGGGTTCGACATCAACGACGTCGGCTTCGTGAGGCTGGCCGATCGGCGGAGCGTGTCGAACTGGATGCAGTTGCGTTATCTCACGCCGGCCCCGTGGTACCGGTCGCTGCGCGTCAACGTCAACCAGTGGGCCGGCTGGAACTACGGTGGCGCGCTGGTCAACAACGGCGTCAACGTCAATGCGCACGTGCAGTTCCTCAACCACTGGCGCGCGGGCGCGGGCGCGAACTGGAACGGGGAGATCTTCGACGATCGGCTCACGCGGGGCGGCCCCGGCGGCCTGCGGCCCGGCCGCCGCAGCCTGTGGTACTACGTCGAGGCCGACGAGCGGAAGCCCGTGGTCCCGAACTTTTCGGGCTTCGTCGGCGGTGACGGCCACGGCCAGCGCGATCTCGAGTTGAACCCGTCGGTGATCTTCCGTCCGAGCACGGCGCTGGCGATCGAGCCCGGGCTGAGGTGGGCGCGCAACCAGAGCGCCACGCAGTGGGTGGCGCAGGTGGGGGCGGCCGACGGTCCGCACTATGTGTTCGGCACGATCGATCAGAAGACGCTTGGCCTGACGATGCGCGTCAACTACGCCATGGGCCCCACGCTCTCGCTGCAGATGTACGCGCAGCCGTTCGTCTCGGCGGGCGCCTACCACGACTACAAGGAACTGGTGAGCGGCCGCGCCGCGCGCTTCGGCGATCGCTACCGCCCCTACGCCTACGACGGCAGCGCCGACTTCCGGTATTCGTCGTTCCGCACGACCAACGTGCTGCGCTGGGAGTACCGCCCCGGCTCGACGCTCTTCGTCGTCTGGCAGCAGGGGCGCGAGGACGAAACGGATCGCGGCGATTTCTCGTTCGGCCGGGACGTGCGCGGCATCTTCTCGGCGCCCGCGCAGAACGTGTTCCTCGTGAAGTGGGCGTACTGGTTCAACCTGTGAGATCCGGTTCGGCGCCTCGGGGCTGCCGGGTGCCCGGACCTCGAAGCCCCGGGTCGAGGGTTCCATCGCCCCACAACCCTGGATCCGCCGATCCGCTCAGTGGAAATCATGCGATTCGATGGCCGGCGTGGCGCCGCCCATCGACAGCACGCGCTCGGCCCGCACCGAGGTGACGCCCTCCTGCTGCTGCAGGATGCCCTCGATCACCACGAATGGCTCGTGGACGATCACCGCGCGCCGGGCATCGAACAGATCGGGGCGCACGATGACGTTGGCGATACCGGTCTCGTCCTCCAGCGTGAGGAAGCAGAAGCCCTTTGCCGTTCCCGGGCGCTGGCGCGTGATCACCGCGCCGGCCACGCGCACGCGGCGCCCCTGACGCGCCGACGACAGGTCGGCGGCCCGCAGCACGCCGCGCAGCGACAGATCGCGACGCCTCAGCGCCATGGGGTGCGGCCCCAGGGTGAGCCCCGTGCCGTCGTAGTCGGCAATCACACGCTCGATCTCGGACATGGGGCGCAGGGGCGACCCGAGATCGGCCTGGGGCCTGGGGCCTGGGGCCTGGGGCCTGGCCTGCCGGCCACTGTCCACTGACCACTGACCGCTGGCTTCTCCGTCCTGGCCACCGACCAGCGGCCACTGGTTTTCTTCCTCGAACAACTCCCCCGCCGGCCGAACCGCCTGCTCCACCTGCCACAGCGCGCCACGACGATCGTGGCCGAAGGCGTTGAGCGCACCAATCCCGGCCAGCGCCCGCACCTCGTCGCGATGCGCCCGGCTGGCGGCCACGAAGTGATCCAGCGATCGGAACCGCGCGACGGGGCCCTGCGCCGTCCACTCGCGCGCGCACACGTTGCAGAACCAGCGCTCGCCGGCCGCGCCCGCCGCGGTCTGCTCCAGCATGGCGGGATCGGCGGCCCCGCAGCCGGGGCACTTCAGGCCGGAGGCGGTCACCGGCCCGCGCACGGCGGCAGGCGTGGCCGCGATGCGCCGCGCCACCTCCTCGCGCAGCCCGCGCACGTACATCAGGCCGAGGCGAACGCGTCCGTCGGGCTCCACGCGGCACTTCCAGTCCGACACCTGCACGTCGATCGGCGCGAAGCGCACGCCGCGCCGCTGCGCGTCCTTCACCAGCGTCGCCGGGTGGTAGAAGCCCATCGGCTGGTTGTCGAGCAGGGCCGCGTAGAACGCCGCCGGGTAGTGCGCCTTCAGGTAGGCGCTCGCGTACACGATCAGCGCGAAGCTCGCCGCGTGCGATTCGGGGAACCCGTAGAGCGCAAACGACACGATCGAACGCACGATGGCATCGGCCGCCCCGCCCGTGATGCCGTTGCGAGCCATGCCGGCGCGCAGCTTCGTCTCGATCTGCCGCATGCGCGCCTCGGATCGCTTGAACCCCATCGCCCGGCGCAGTTCCTCCGCCTCGCCGCCGCTGAAGCCCGCCGCCACCATCGCCATCCGCAACAGCTGCTCCTGGAACAGCGGCACCCCCAGCGTGCGCTTCAGGATCGGCTCGAGCGACGGGTGCGGGTACTCCACCGGCGCGCGCCCGTTCCGCCGATCGATGTAGGGGTGCACCATCTGCCCCACGATCGGGCCCGGCCTGATGATCGCCACCTCCACCACGAGGTCGTAGAAGTGCGAGGGCCTGATGCGCGGCAGCGTCGCCATCTGCGCCCGCGACTCCACCTGGAACACCCCGATGGTGTCGGCCTCCTGCAGCAGGCGATACACCTCGGGATCGTCGGGCGGCAGGTGGGCGAGATCCAGCGCCGGGCCCTCGGGCCCGGAGGCGCCCGGCCCGGAAATGCCATCCGCCTCGTTCGCGCATCCCGTGTTGACGATTGCCAGCGCGTCCTGCAACACCGCCATCATGCCCAGCCCCAGCAGATCGACCTTGACGATGCCCAAATCGGCGCAGTCTTCCTTGTCCCACTGAATCGCCACGCGCCCGGGCATCGCCGCCGGCTCGAGCGGCACCACCTCGTCGAGCCGCCCCTGGCACATCACCATGCCGCCCGAGTGCTGGCCCAGGTGCCGCGGCAGATCCTGCAGGCGCCGCCACAGATCGGCGAACAGCGTCACGCGATGATCGCTGGCGTCGATGCCGGCCCCGGCGAGCAGCCGATCCAGCGACTCGGCATCGTCCCGCCACTCGAAGGGCCGCATCGTCTTCGCCAGGCGATCCACCAGCGCCGCGTCGAGCTCCAGCACCTTGCCCACCTCGCGCGCCGCGCTGCGCCCGCGGTAGGTGATCACGTTGGCGGTCATCGCCGCGCCGTGCGCGCCGTAGCGCTGATAGACGTGCTGGATGACCTGCTCGCGCCGATCGCCGCTCGGCAGGTCGAGATCGATGTCAGGCCACTCGCCGCGCTCCTCCGACAGGAAACGTTCGAACAGCAGGTCCATCCCCACCGGGTCCACGGCCGTGATGCCCAGGCTGTAGCACACGGCGCTGTTGGCCGCCGACCCGCGTCCCTGCGCGAGGATGCCGTGCTGCCGGCAGAAGTTGACGATGTCCCAGACGATGAGAAAGTAGCCGGCGAGATTGAGCTTCTCGATGAGGTCGAGTTCGCGCCGCACCTGCGCCCGCGCCCGATCGTGGTAGGGACGATAACGATCTCGTGCCCCCACCTCGGTGATCTTGCGCAGAAACGACGACTGCGTCTCGCCGGGCGGCACGGGATAGTCGGGAAAGCGGTACCCCAGATCGGCCAGTGTGTAGTCGAGCCGATCGGCGAGATCGCGCGAGGCGGCCACGGCCCGTGGCAGGTCCGCGAACAACGCCCCCATCTCGGCCGGTGATTTCAGGTAGCGCTCGGCGTTGCACGCCAGCCGGCGCCCGGCCTGCGCCAGCGTCGTGGCGTGCCGCACGCAGGTGAGCACGTCGAACAGCGGCCGATCGCCGGGCGTGCCGAACCGCACCCCGTTGGTAGCCACCACGGGCACCCGGTAGGCCGCGGCAAGCGCCAGCAGCGCCTGGGTGTCGGCCTCCTCGTCGCGCAGCCGGTGGCGCTGCACCTCGACGTACACGTTGCCGGCGCCAAACAATCCCAGCACGCGATCGAGCAGCCCGCCCACGCCGTAGTGGGCCGTGTCGAGCGCGGCGCGGCCGGCGAGCGCGACCAGGCCCGTGGTCTCACCCTCCAGATCCTCGAGCAGCAGTACGCCATCGCCCTTCCCCGCCCGCAGCTTCATCCGGGTGATGAGCCGGCACAGCCGCCGATAACCTTCATGCGAGGCCACCAGCACCGGCAGGCGCCACAGGCGGGGCGGACGCGGCGAAGCCCCGTCGCGGCCGCCGCTGCGCACCGTCAGCTCGGCGCCGACGATGGCGCGCAAACCAGCCTTCTTCGCCGCCTGGTGAAACCGTGGAGCGCCGTAGAGCCCGTCGCGATCGAGCAGCGCCAGGGCGGGATAACCCAGCTCCGCCGCCCGCTGCACCAGCGCTTCTGGCGTCGAGGCGCCGTCGAGGAACGAGAAAGCGGAAGCCGCATGGAGTTCGATGTACATGACGTCGGGGAGGCGAAGGACTTTCGTATTTTGTTCGCCTGACGATACCGCGACCGACAACGAGGATCAAGTCCTTCGACGAGGCTTCGCGGACGTCTTCGCGGGATCCGCCGGTGCCGGCCGTTCCCTTGCCTGGACGCACTGGAAACCGGCGCCCGCCCCAAAGGGGAAGCCCGGCGCCGGATCGGCCTCCTCGCGCTCCCGTCCGACCTCGAAGCCGGCCGATCCGTCACCTTCCTGCCCGCCGGCCCGGCTTTGCGCTATCGTGTCGGACGGCGGGCCTGACCCGGGACGCAACCCTCGCGCCCCACCTGTTCCCGGGGTGGCAGGCCATCAATCCCGGAGGCATTCCATGCGTGCACTGTTTCGTGTGGCGGGCCTGTGGCTGCTCGGGCTGGCGGCAATTCTCGCTGTCGCCTCCCGCGCCGATGCCCAGACCCGGCTGCTGCGTTTCCCGGCCATCCACGGCGATCGCGTGGCCTTCACCTACGCGGGCGATCTGTGGATCGCCCCTGCCGCCGGCGGCACGGCCATCCGGCTCACGGCCCATCCCGGCATCGAGCTGTTCGCGCGTTTCTCGCCCGACGGCAAGTGGATCGCCTTCACCGGGCAGTACGACGGTGACGAGCAGGTCTACGTGATGCCGGCCGGCGGCGGCGAGCCGAAGCAGCTCACCTTCTACCCGGCGCGCGGCCCCCTGACGCCGCGCTGGGGTTACGACAACCAGGTTTACGGCTGGACGCCCGACGGCCGGTCAATCGTCTTCCGCTCCCAGCGCGACTCGTGGACGCTCGGGCAGACGCGTCTCTACACCGTGCCGATGACCGGCGGCCCCGCCGCGCCGCTGCCCATGCCGGAATCCGGCGCCGGCGACTACTCGCCCGACGGCTCGAAGATCGTCTACTCGCCGCTGTTCCGCGACTTCCGCCCCGAGAAACGGTACGGTGGCGGCCAGGCCAACGACCTGTTCATCTTCGACCTGAAGGCCAACGACGCCCGGCGCGTGATCGATCATCCGCGCGCCGACCGCGACCCGATGTGGATCGGCAACACGATCTATTTCACGTCGGATCGCGACGGCACGTTCAACCTCTACGCCTATGACGTCACCTCGGCAAAGGTGACGCCGGTGACCACCAGCCGCACATGGGACGTGCGCTGGCCCAGCTCCGACCACCAGTCGCGCATCGTCTACGAACTGAACGGCGAGCTGCAGCTGCTCGACGTGAAGACCGGCAAGAGCGCGCCGATCGTCATCACCGTGCCCGACGACGGGCTGTGGAAGCGTCCGTCACGGGTGTCGGCGGCGCAGCAGATCACCAGCGCGGTGCTCTCGCCCAGGGGCGAGCGGGCGCTGTTCTCGGCGCGCGGCGACGTGTTCACGGCGCCCGTGGAGAAGGGCCCCACGCGCAACCTGACGCAGACCTCCAACGCGCACGACAAGTGGGCGCGCTGGTCGCCCGACGGCAGCCGCATCGCCTTCATCTCGGATCTCAGCGGCGAGGAGGAGCTCTACGTCGTCGCGCAGGACGGATCGGGCAGGCCCGAACGGCTCACCAGCGGCGGCAGCGCCATGCGTTACGCGCCGGAATGGTCGTCGGACGGCGGGCGGATCGCCTTCGGCGACAAGGACGGCCGCATCTTCGTGTACTCGTTCGACGACAAGTCGCTGAAGCAGGTCTACGACGCGCAGCGCGACCAGGTGCGCGACTACGCGTGGTCGCCGCGCGGCCACGTGCTCGCCTTCAGCGCGAACATGCCCAACGGCTTCCGCGCGATCCACCTGTGGAACGAGACCGACGGCCAGGTGCGCCAGGTGACCGACGAGCTGTTCAACGCGCACAGCCCGGCGTGGGATCCCGACGGCGACTACCTGTTCTACCTGAGCGACCGCGAGTACGCGCCGCAGATCTCCGGCGCCGAGTTCAACTACGCCACGAGCCGCACCACCGGCATCTTCGCCCTGGCACTGCGCCGGGACGTGAAGCACCCCTTCCCGCCCGAGAGCGACGAGGTGACGCCCGCCGGCGAGGACAAGCCGGCCGGCGACGCCAGGCCCGAGGGCGCAGCCGCCGCGAAGCCCGGCGAGAAGCCCGCCGCGAAGAAGGCCGACGAGAAGCCGCTGGTCATCGACTTCGACGGCCTCGGCGCGCGGGTCGCGCGCGTGCCGGTCGAGGCCGACAACTACAGCGGCCTGTCGGCGAAGAGGGGCCACCTGCTCTACACCGTGGGCGGCGCGTTCTACTACGGCCGCCAGAGCGATCGCCGCACGTCGCTGCGCCTCTACGCGCTGAAGGACCGCAAGGAGACGGTGCTCGCCGACGACATCCAGGGCTACGCGCTGTCGGCCGACGGTTCGAAGGTGCTCGTGCGCGCGGGGCAGAACTGGCAGGTGCTGGATGCGACGCCGCAGGGCGCGCAGGCCACGAACAGGAAGACCGTGTCGACGGCGGGCCTGATGGTCGATCGGGTGCCCGAGCAGGAGTGGACGCAGATCTTCAACGAGGTGTGGCGCCGCTACCGCGACTGGTTCTACGTGGAGAACATGCACGGCTTCGACTGGGCGGCGCTGCGGAAGCAGTACGCGGCGTGGCTCCCCTACGTCGCGCACCGATCGGACCTCAACTACGTGATCAGCGAGATGATCTCCGAGCTCACCGTGCAGCACACCTACGTGGAGGGCGGCGACTTCCAGATCCCGCCGCGCCCGCGCGTGGCGCTGCCGGGGGCGCGCTTCGAGCTCGAGGCCTCGACCGGACGCTACCGGATCACGAAGGTCTTCCAGGGCCACAACGAGGAGTCGATCTATCGCGCGCCGCTCACCGAGATCGGCGTCGACGTGAAGGTGGGCGACTACCTGCTGGCCATCGACGGCGAGCCGCTCAGCGCCACCGAGGATCCCTATCGCCTGCTGCGCAACAAGGCCGACCGGCCCGTCGCGCTCGCGGTGAACGCGAAGCCGGCCACCGACGGCGCCCGGACGGTGACCTTCATGCCGGTGACCAGCGAGTCGGACCTGATCTACCTCGACTGGGTGACGGCCAACCGGAAACGCGTGAGCGAACTGACCGGTGGCCGCGTCGGCTACCTGCACGTCCCGGACATGGGCGGGCCCGGCATCCGGGAATTCATCAAGTACTACTACGGCCAGATCGCGAAGGAAGGGCTCGTGGTAGACGTGCGGGCCAACGGCGGCGGCAACGTCTCGCGCATGCTGATCGAGCGGCTGCGGCGGAAGGTGCTCGGCCTCAACTACGGCCGCACCGACGACCTGCCCGACACCTACCCGGACGGCACGTTCGCCGGGCCGATGGCCGCGATCCTCGACGAGCGCTCCTCGAGCGACGGCGACATCTTCCCTTACATGTTCCGGGAAGCCGGCCTCGGGCCGCTCATCGGACGGCGCTCGTGGGGCGGCGTGGTGGGCATCTCCGGCCGCGGCCCGCTGATCGACGGCGGCGTCATCTCGGTGCCCGAGTCGGGCCTGGCCAACGCGAAGGGCGAATGGGTGATCGAGGGCTACGGCGTCGATCCCGACATCATGGTCGAGAACGATCCGAAGTCGGTGATCGCCGGCGGGGATCCGCAGCTCGAGCGCGCCGTCGCCGAGGTGATGAAGAAGCTGCAGGCGCGGCCGGTGAAGCTGCCCGGCAAGCCGGCCGGGCCGGTGAAGGTGGAGAAGCGATAGGCTAATCCCAGCAGCCTTCCACCACCCACTGGTTCGAGGTGAGGTCGCGGCTGAGCCGGTAGATCCCTCCGCCGGCCACCGCGACGTCCCATTCCTCCCGGTCCCACGGCCCGCCCCGGCGTCCAGGGGCGGGCCGTTCGCGCCACCACTCGCCAGACGTGCGCCAGGGGCCGGCGGCCTCCCGCACCTCGCCCCCCACGATCGTGGTGACGGGCCGCGTGCCACCGGGCGTCGTGGCCAGGCCCGCCGCCAGCCGCACGGGACGCCCGTTGTCGCCAAGGGTGATTCGCGCCGGCAGCGGTCGCCGATACCGGCGCAGCACTGCCGCCGGTTCGCCCTGCCGCGCGTGCCGCTGCCCATCGTCAGCCGTGCGCGGCGTGGGCGCGGCTGACGCCGGCGCGCGGCTCGGGACAGGCTCGGGCGCGAACCGATCCAGGGCGAAGACACCGGGGCGCAGCGTATCGGCCACCCGCGGCTGCCCGCAGCGCCCCTCACCCATCAGCGCCGCCAGGCGGGCCATCAGCGTCGAGATCCGATCGGGCGCCGGCAGCGGCCGCCGCCACAGCGAATGCTGCACCACGCGGCCTGGCGCGAGGTCGAGCGTGAGCGTCACCTCGTCGATGCCCGCCCCCGGCGGATACGACTCGAGGTGCAGGAGCAGCAGCGTGCGCAGCGCCTTCGTGTCGCGCATCGGGACCGGCACCTGCAGGTAGCGCGCGCTCACCTCGCGCGTGATCAGGCGCAGCCACAGCCGCAGGCCCACGGCGCCGCGCTCGGTCCGCTCGAGCCGCGCGCACAACGGCTCCAGCAGGCGGGTCAGCACGAACGACAGGGGTTCGAGCGCCTCGATCGGCCAGTCGAGCGCCAGCGTCTGCGTGCAGGGCTCCTCCGCCACCTCGCGTACCAGCGGGCGCAGGTCGTCGCCGTGCGCGAGCCGATGCCAGCGCACGCCGGCCTCGCCAAGCCGACCGTGCAGTTCCGCGCGCGGCAGCGCGGCGAGATCGCCGACCGTCAGTAGCCCCCAGCGCCGCAGCGTATCGAGCAGGGACAAGGCTTCGGGCGGCGACGGCGGGCACGGCGGCGGCGCCATGCGGTAATGACGCGATGCGCCCGCGGCTGCCGGGCGCGAGGGCTTCGCCGGCGCGGGCACCGGGGCCCCGGGTTGGTCGGCCAGGGCCAGCAGGGCGAGCGGCAACGGCGCCAGCACCCGCGCCTCGTCCCCCGGCGGCACCACCGATACGCCCGACCCGGCCTGCGCCAGCACCAGCGCCGTCGTCCGCGTGCGGGCGACGGCCACCCCGCAGGTCCACCCGCGCGCGCCGGCGGCCCCGGCGACGTGCACCGCGAGGCGATGCGCGCCGCCGAACAATCGATCGAGGCCCGATGCGTCGAACACCACGCCCGCTCCGCGCGCCGCCTCCACGCGCGGGGAATACTCGCGCGCCAGCAGCGACAGCGCGTCGGCAGACGCCTGAGGGCTGCCATCGGCAACACCATGCACGATCACGCATGCGAACACGGGGATCCTTTCTGGCTTGGGGCTTGGGGCTTGGGGCTTGGGGCCGTGTTCACCCGCTTCGCGGGGTGCCGGGCGCTTGCCAAGGCGCAAGGCGGCCAGCCGGATCCCCAGCGCAAGTTGGGGGGCCTCCAGCCGTGCCGCTATGCCGACCTCACGTCCTCGCCCGTGGCGCTCGCGGTGTCCGCCGAAGACCGGATCTCCACACCCTGATCGCCGTCTCGCCATCGTGCCCCGGTGACGTGGACGCGCGTGACGAGCCCGGCCAGCCGCCTCGCGCAGGGATGATCTCCGGCCCACTCCCCGGCCGTGCCTCCGGCATCGAGGCGTACCGAGAACCCGCGGGCGCTGCGCGTGGTCGGCTCCGGCGCCAGCACCAGGCACGCCGTCTCGCGCCCCTCCACCAGCCGCGCCAGGCGCAGCCAGATGGTGAATGACAACCGCCGCAGGAGCGGGGCCGGCACCTCGCTGAAATCGAGGACGACCACGCCGAAACAGCCTGCCTGCAGGACGAGCGCGGCCGCCTTGATTGCCCGATCGAGTTCCTGGTCCTGGAGAGCCCTGGCCGCTCCCGTGGCGAGGCCTCCCGCAGGCATCCGTCCCCGCACCCACAACCAGTACGGCCAGCCGACCTCCACGTGCGCCAGCGATCCGGGGTCGAAGCTGTCGGCGGCATCCACCAGCGCCGCCAGTTCGCCCTGCCGCGTGGCCCGGGCCATGGTCTGGGCGGCCAGCCAGGATCGGCCAGAGGATCGCGGCCCCACCAGTTCCGAGACCTGCCCGCGCGGCCACCCGCCGCCAAGCCTTTCGTCCAGCCATGCGAGTCCGCTCGAGGCCGGCTCCGGCGCATCGGGGTGAGGCGGCTGCGAGGCTCCGAGCGTTCCATCGAGCCTGCGGGCGCGCAGCAACGACTCCAGGTGGGCAAGGACCGGCGTGGCCATGGGGCGCTCTCGCAGCGATGGTGATGCCGGTTCACGCCGGCACCACGCGACATTCGTTTTATTTTCGCCTCAATGGAAGTCCGTTGGCAAGGGCATCCTGCGCCCCCGCCATGACACGGTAGGTCACGCTCGCGGCCGGCGCGCGCGATAAGCTATCTGGCTGCAGGACGCCCGGCGGCCCGGTCCGGGGCCCTGGACGCCTCGCACCCACGCGTCATCACGTCCCAAGCCCCCTATGTCTCGACTCGTCATCAAGTTCGGCGGCACCTCGGTCGGTTCGGCCGATGCCATCCGGCAGGCTGCCGCTTTCGTGCGCGATCTGGCCCGCGACGGCCACGCCGTGGTTGTCGTCACCTCCGCGATGAGCGGTGTCACCGATCTGCTGCTGGCCGGCGCCCAGGCCGCCGCCCGCGCCGAGCTCGGCCGGTTCCTCGAGGTGGCCAGCAGCATCCGCCGCAAGCACGCAGACGCCGCCGAGGCGCTGTTTCCCGATGCCGCGCTGCGCGCCCGCGCCATGGATCCCGTGGAGCAGCGGCTCAACGAGCTGTCGCGCCTGGCAGAGGCGCTGGCCGTGATCGGCGAGGCCTCACCGCGCGCGCTCGACGCCGTGGCCTCCCTCGGCGAGCGGATGAGCATTCACCTGCTGGCCCGCGCCATCGAGGCCGCGGGCGCCGCCGCCGCCCCCGTGGAGGCCACCTGCTTCGTGCGCACCGATGGCGTGCATCAGTCGGCGGTGCCCGACATGGCCGTCACCCGCGAGCTGGCCGCCCGCAACCTGCTGCCGCTCATCGATCGCGGGGCGGTCCCCGTGATCACCGGCTTCATCGGCGCCACCGAGGCCGGCGCCGTCACGACACTGGGCCGCGGCGGCAGCGACTACTCCGCCGCCATTGCCGGCGCGGCGCTCGACGCCGACGAGGTGTGGATCTGCACGGACGTCGACGGCGTGATGACGGCCGATCCGCGCGTGGTGACCGGCGTGCGCACGCTCGAGCGCGTGTCGTACCGCGAGATGTCGGAGCTGGCCTACTTCGGCGCGAAGATCCTGCACCCGAAGACGGTCCTGCCGGCGCTCGAGCGCGGCATCCCGATTCGCATCCGCAACACCTTCAACCCGGCGCACCCCGGCACGCTCGTGGTGGCCAACGGCGAGCAGCCCGGCGGGTTCCTCCAGGCCGTCACCTCCATCGAGAAGCAGAGCCTGGTCACCATCGAAGGCCGAGGCATGCTCGGCGTGCCGGGCATCGCCGCGCGTGCCTTCGCCGCGGTTGCCCGCACCGGCACCAGCGTGCCGATGATCTCGCAGTCGTCCTCCGAGCAGAGCATCTGCTTCGCGGTGCCGCAGACGGCGGCCGATCGCGTCCTGGCCGCGCTGCGCGACGCCTTCGACCGCGAGCTCGCCCGGCGCGACATCGAGCGCATCACCTCGCAGGACGATGTCGTGGTGGTGACCGTGGTGGGCGCGGCCATCCGCAACACGCCCGGCGTGGCCGGCCGCATCTTCACCGCGGTCGGCAACGGCGCGATCAACGTCATCGCCATCGCGATGGGCTCCTCCGAGTGCAGCATCAGCCTCGTGGTGGACGGCCCGCACGCGCGTGAGGCCGTACGGCAGATCCATCAGCTGCTGGCGTGACCGGGGCCACGCGGCTCAGGATCATCCGGCAGGTGGGCTCCGGCGTCCCGGCGTCGACGATCGCCTCCTGAGGCCCGGCCGGGCGCGACCGGCGCCGGCCACCGGCGCGCCGTGCGGTGCGCTCGACCCGGGCCTTCCAGGCCCGGATGCTACACTTGGCCTTCGACTTCACGAGGCCCAGTCCGTCGTTGCCTTCTCCCCTGCGCCCCGATCCCGCAGCCGTGTCGGCCCCCCGTCCGGCCGCCGTCCGCATCGCGCGGCGCCTCGGGGCGGCGCTCATCCACCGCGACTTCAGGATCCTGTGGATCGGCGCCTTCACGTCCACCGTCGGCACGTGGATGCAGAACGTCGCGAAGAACTGGCTCGTCCTCGACCTCACCAACTCGTCGTTCTACCTCGGCCTCGACTCCTTCCTCGGCGAGCTGCCGCTCATCCTCTTCACGCTGCTCGGCGGCGTTGTCGCCGATCGCCACAGCCGGCGCCTGCTGCTCAGCGGCTCGCAGTACGTGCAGATGGCGTGTGCCTTCGCGCTGGCGCTGCTCGTCTACACCGGGGCGATCGACATCCGGCACATCCTCGCGCTCTCCTTCGTGGCCGGCACGGCGCAGGCCTTCGGCGGCCCGGCCTACCAGTCGCTGATCCCGGCGCTGGTGCCCAAGGCCGATCTCCCCAATGCCGTGGCGCTGAACTCCATCCAGTTCAACCTCGGGCGTATCATCGGTCCCACCATCGCCGGCACCACGCTGGCGGTGCTGGGACGGTGGCTGGGGCAGACCGCCGGCACGGCCGTGTGTTTCGTGCTCAACGGGCTCTCGTTCCTCGCGGTCATCACCGGCCTGCGGATGCTGCGCGGCGGCGACGCCACGCCGGGGCCACGCAAGGAACTCTGGCAGGAACTGCGCGGCGGCCTGCGCTACGTCCGCTCGCATCCATCGCTGCTGACGCTCACCGCGCTGGCGAGCCTCGGGACGTTCCTCGGCGTGCCGCTGATGACGTTCCTGCCGGTCGTGGCGCGCGACGTCTTCGGTCGCGGCGTCGATCTCTACAGCGAGATGCTGGTGGTCTCGGGCGCCGGCGCGGTGGCCGGCGCGCTGCTGGTGGCCTGGATCGGCCGCAGCGCCCGGATCGGCCGCACCATGCTGTGGTCGCAGGTCGCCTTCGGCCTCGCCTTCATCGGCTTTGCCCTCTCCACGACGCTCTGGGTGAGCCTGGTGCTGTTGTTCGTGGCGAGCGGGCTGCTGATGGTGGGCTTCTCGCTGCTCAGTTCCCTCGTGCAGCTGATCGCCCCAGACGAGATGCGCGGCCGCGTGATGAGCATCTACATGGTGGCCTTCCGCGGCGGCACGCCGGTCGGCAGCCTCGTCTCCGGCTACGCCATGAGCCTGGCATCGGCGCCCATGGTCCTCGCGATCGATGGCGCCCTGCTCATTCTCGTCGTGGCGTGGCTCGCCTGGCGGCGGCAGGTGCTGCGCGATCTGTGAAGATCGCGGCGGCGGCGACCTGGCGGTCCCGGGCGCCCGCTCGATGCGGCCGTGCGGCCCCGCGCCGCGTCACCGCGCGCGGGGGCCTCGCGCTACAATGCCCCGACGTCTTCGACGCCCGCCCCGCGCACGGATCACGCCCGGCCGCGGGTGCCCTGCTCGCGCCATGATCCCCTATCGCACGTCCGGCGTTTCGCGACGCGCCACCCCAGCCGGCGTGCCGCCTCCGGGTCCGTCATGACCGACGTGCTCATCGTCGAGGACGATCGTGACATCGCCGACCTGGTCGTGCACTACCTCACGAGGGCCGGGTACCCCAGCCGCGTCGTGGCCGGCGGCCTCGAGGCCCTCTCCGCGGCACGCGAGCGCGTGCCCGGTGTCGTGGTGCTCGACGTCATGCTGCCGGGACTCGACGGTTTCGAAGTGTGCCGCGAGCTGCGCGGCGACCCGCGTACGGCCGACGTGCCGATCATCATCCTCACCGCGCGGGCCGAGGAGGCCGATCGCGTGCTGGGGCTCGAGCTGGGCGCCGACGACTACGTCACCAAGCCCTTCAGCCCCAAGGAGCTGGTGGCCCGCGTGAAGGCGCAGTTGCGGCGTGGCCGCCGCGGCGCGGGCGAGGTTCCCACGCTCGCCTACCGCTCGCTCGTGGTGGACGCGGCCCGGCACGTGGTGACCGATGCCGGCCGCGAGGTGCACCTCACGGCGAAGGAGTTCCTGCTCCTGCAGTACCTGATTCAGCACCAGGGCCGCGTGCTCACGCGCGACCTGCTGCTCACCGACGTCTGGGGTTACCAGTACACAGGCGGCACGCGCACGGTGGACGTGCACGTACGGCGCCTGCGCGAGAAGCTGCCGCTGCTGGTCGACGCCCTGGTCACCGTCAAGCAGTTCGGCTACAAGCTGGCCGAGGCCGGCGCCCCGCCCGGCGGATACGGCGGGTAACGACCGATCGCGCGTGTCCATGAGAACGATTGCCGGGTGGCCGGCCACGCCGATGGCCGCGGCCGCGGCGGCCGCCACGGTGGTGGCAGGCGCCACGCACGCGGCGGGCGGGCCCTGGTGGCTGACGTCACTGCTTGCCGTGCTGTCGGCCTGCGGCGTCGTGGGCGGCGCGTGGCGGCACCGTGCCGCCGCCAGGGCCCGGACGCTGAGCGACATCGGCGCGCGCGTGCTCGCCGCTTCCACCGGACTCGAGGCGCCGTCGTTCCGCATCACCGGCGATGCCGACCTCGTGGCGCTGGGCCGCACGCTGGAGGACGGCTTCGGCGTCGTCGGCGGCCAGCGGGCCGAACTGCGGCGCGACCGCGCGCGACTGGCCGCCATCCTCTCGGGCATGGTCGAGGGCGTGCTCGTGGTGAACGCCACGGGCGAAGTCGATCTCGTCAACGAGGCGGCCAGGCACCTGCTGCGGCTGCCGGCGTCGGCATTGGGCCACCGTTACGAAGAACTGATTCGGCATCCCGACGTCGCAGCCCAGATCACGCGCGCGCTGCAGGGCGGGATGCCCGGCGGCGTCGAGCTCTCGCTGAACCGGGATCCCGGGCAGATTTTCGTCGCACGTGCCGCTCCGGTGGTGGCCGGCGCCGACCACGGCGCCGTGCTCGTGCTGCACGACATCACCGACCTGCGGCGCGCCGACCGTATCCGCCGCGACTTCGTCGCCAACGTCTCGCACGAGCTGCGGACGCCGCTGACGGCGATTCGCGGGTACGTGGAGGCGCTGCTGGAGGCGCCGCTCGATCCCGACGACACCTCGCGGTTCCTCGGCGTGGTGGCACGCCACGCCCAGCGGATGGAGACGCTGGTGAAGGACCTGCTGCGGCTGGCGCGCCTCGACGCGGGCCAGGAGGCGATCGACCGCGCGGCGTGTGCCGTCGGCCAGATCTGGAGCGGCGTGGCCGCCGAACTGGCTCCGGCGCTCGAAGCCAGGCGTCAGACGATCCACGTCGACATCGCACCCGATGCCGGCACGGTCGCGGGCGATCCCGTCATGCTCCACGACATCTTCCGCAACCTGGTGGAGAACGCGTCGAACTACTCGCCCGAGGGCAGCGCCATCACGCTCGACGCACGGCTGGACGGCGACCTGGTGCAGTTGCGCGTGCTCGACGAGGGCCCGGGCATCCCCGACGGCGACCTGCAACGCATCTTCGAGCGGTTCTACCGCGTGGACAAGGCGCGCTCGCGGGAGACCGGCGGAACGGGACTCGGGCTGTCGATCGTCAAGCACCTCGTGGAACTGCACCGGGGCGACGTGGAGGCGGGCAACCGTGGCATCCGGGGCGCGGTCTTCACGCTCCGCCTGCCGCGCACCTGACGCGGCGCCACCTGTCTGGGGCCCGCCGTCCTGTCCGGTCACGACCGCCCGCCGGGGTTGTGCTATAACGCGGTTCCAGAGGTAACCGATGAACATCCTGCTGCCGGTCGCCGCCGCCATGACGGTGTTCTGGCTGGCGTTGCGCATGTATCCGGCCTGGATTGCCCGCGTCTTCCGCGAGGACGACCGCACCCCTCCGCCGTCGGTCACCAACGCCGACGGCCGCGACTTCGTCGAGAGCCGCACGCACGTCGCCTTCGCCCAGCACTTTGCCGCCATCGCCGGCGCGGGCCCGATCGTGGGCCCGACGCTCGCGCTGGCCTTCGGCTGGCAGCCCGTGTGGCTGTGGATCGTCATCGGGGGCATCTTCTTCGGCGCCGTCCACGACATGAGCGTGCTCTTCACCAGCCTCCGCGAACGCGGCTGCACCGTGGTCGGCCTCGCGCGCCGCACGCTGGGGCCCGCCGGCTACCTGCTGATGCTGCTGGTGCTGGTCTTCGTGCTGACGGTCATCAACGCCATCTTCCTCAACCTCTCGGTGACGGCCCTCACCTCGGTCTACCCGCTGGCGCATCTCGGGACCGGCGTCGGGACGGGATCGCTGCTGTCGGTCACCTACGAGAACGGCGTCGCCATGGCGCACCTCGGCGGCATCGCCACCACCTCGGTGCTGATCATCACGGCGACCGCCCCGCTGCTCGGCTGGGCCATCCGCTACCGCAACCTGGGCATGGGCTACGCCTACGTCATCGCCTTCGCGATCGCCGTGGCCAGCGTCGTGCTCGGCTTCAGGGTGCCGGTGGCGCTCGACGGCGACACCTGGCGCTACGCGATGACCGCCTACGTCTTCGTCGCCTGCTGGCTGCCGGTCTGGCTGGTCATCCAGCCGCGCGACTTCACCAACGTCCAGATCCTGTACGGCGGCATCGGCCTGGTCGCCGCGGCGGCCCTGGTGGCCGGCACCTTCCACGGCATCACCATCCAGGCGCCCGCCTTCGACCTCGCCACCGGCGAGCGGGCGCTGAAGGCGGGCATCTGGCCGCTGCTCTTCATCACGGTGGCCTGCGGCGCCATCAGCGGCTTCCACGCGCTGGTCGCCAGCGGCACCACCGTGCGGCAGATCGCACGCGAGAGCGACTGCCGGCGCATCGGCTACGGCGCCATGCTGCTGGAGAGCCTGCTCGCCGTGGTCGTGCTCGTCGCCGTCGCCGCGATGCTCACCCCGGGCGAGTACCTCGACGTGGTCTATCCCGCCGATGGCCCCTCGAACCCGATGCTGGGCTTCGCGCTGGGCACCGGACGCCTCGTGAACATGGCGTTCCCGTTCATCCCCATCGCGGTCGCCGTGGTCTTCGGCATCCTCATGGTGGAGGGCTTCGTCGTCACGACGCTCGACACGTCGGTGCGGTTGTGCCGCTACATGTTCGAGGAGTGCTGGACGTTCGCCTTCGGCGAGCGCACACCGGCCTGGCTCAGGCACCCCCTGGTCAACACGGCGCTGGCGGTCGGGCTGATGCTCTTCTTCGCGCTCAGCGGCACGGTGCGGCAGATGTGGCCGGTGTTCGGCGCGGGCAACCAGCTGATCGGCGCCCTGTCGCTCATCACCGTGACGGTCTGGCTGGCGCAGCGCGCCAGGCAGCACCTGTTCGCGCTGCTGCCGGCCGCGTTCATGGTGGTGACGACCTTCGCCGCCCTGCTCGTCCTGGTGCGCGGCAACTTCGGCGCGGGCGGCAACCCCGTGCTGGGCCTCACGGCCGGGGCGCTCTTCTTCCTCGCGGTGGGCGTAGTCGTTGTAGGCGTGTCGCGGCTCGCCCGGGCCCTGCAGCAACCGCAGGGTGCCACGGCGCGCCCCGTCGCCGCTGAGTGAGACGGAGCCGTCCGCTCACGAGAGGAGACAGCGGGGCTACGGCCCCGTCCTCACCCGGTCAGAGGATCCTTACGCGTCGGCGCCCCTGAAGAAGATGTGGACATCGACGAGATTGGATCCCTCTTCGCGAGGCCGCGACGCCGGCTGCGCCTGCGTCAGGACGCTGGCCGGTCCGTAAACGGTCAGCGCGGGCGAGGAATAGGGACGACGGACGGGTGCGGCTTCGGTGGTGGTGTGCGGGGTCATCATCGGTCTCGCTGATGCGATGTCGTGAACGCTGGATTGGCAGTGTAGCCGAGTCGGCGCTCGGGCGCCAAGCCGGATGAAGCGCGCGGTCGACTTTCAGCGATATTCCGACGTCCGCGCGTCCGGCCAGCCTCGCCTCTGGCCGCCGCGCGTCCACTCAGGGCTCAGCCCGCCCCGGCACCGCTGCCGGCGGCCCACTGCCAGGCGAGTTCGGCCGATTCCACGGCACCGGCCAGCGTGCGCGGCCGCACGAGGCGGACCACGGAGGTTCCAGCAGCAACCGCCGCGGCCGTCCCGAGTTGCGCCACCTGCCGTTTCGCGCCCATCACCGGCAGCGAAAACGTACAGCTCAGCAGCCCGGAGACAGCGGCCTGGCCGCTCAACCGTTCGAGCCGGAGCTGCGGACCGTCCTCAATCAGGACGATCGCCGCCAGCGATGCCCGTTCACCCGCCGCGCACACGCGGGCCCACCGGCACAACTGCTTGCCGCTCATCACCTCGACGCCAACCGGGTGCACCTCATCGGCGGCCGGCGCCGGCACCTCCGACAGCTTGGTGGGCGTCGGCCCGCCAATCACCTCGATGCCACCGGGCGTGACGACGAGGGGCACGAAGTCGTCGGCCACCAGGCGGCCACCGCGCCCTGCGAGCACGGCGGCGGTGGTCGACTTGCCCGACCCGCTGTGGCCGGTGAACGCGAGGGCGAGGCCGTCCAGCGCCACGCCCGCCGCGTGCAGCACGAACAGGCCCCGTTGCGCGAGCGCCATCGCCAGGATCGGTCCACACGTCAGCTCCACGACGTCGGCCATGCCCGCTCCACGGCCAGGGGCCAGCCACGCCTCGCGGCCGCCTCGAAGGTGCACCCGCACCTGTCCCGGGAACTCGGCGTCCAGCGACTCGGCTGTGCGCTCCACCCCGCCGGCATTCCAGGCGATCGCGAGGTCGGGGGTGGACGAGGGCCGGCTCGCGGGCTCGAGGTAGGGATCGAGCGCGAACTCGGAGGCGATGTCGAGTCCGAACGCTCGATAGTGATAGCCGGCGGCTGGCGGCATGGCGTGGCGCCAGCTATCCTACCAGCCTGTGCGGAGGACTCCGATGGACGATGGCACGGTGATCGCGCTGGCGGGCCAGGTGGTGGGCGCCGAACTCGACGGCGAGTTCGTGATGCTCGACCCCGATTCCGGCATCTACTACGGCCTGAACGAGGTAGGGACGGCCGTCTGGCGTTTCCTGTCCTCGCCGCGGCGGCTCGACGAGGTCGTCGCGCACGTGTGCGAGGGTTTCGACGTGACGCCGGAGCGCTGCCGTGCCGACGTGGATCGGCTCCTGGCCGAACTGGCCGCACGCCGGCTGGTCAGGGTGTCGTGATGCGCCGCCCCGCTCGCTGCGTTCTCGCGTTCGTGGCGGCGCTCGGCGCGATCGCCACCGGAAGCCTCCTGGCCCAGCCCGCGACGACCGCGCCGCTCGTCGTGCTGCGCGCGCCGCGCGTGTTCGACGGCGAACAGGTTCACCGCGACTGGGTGGTGCATGTCGCCGGCCGCACGGTCGTCGCGGCCGGACCTGCCGCGTCCACGCCGGCGCCAGCCGGCGCGCGCGTCGTCGACCTGCCGGGCCAGACCCTGCTGCCCGGGCTGATCGACGCGCACAGCCACGTGCTGCTGCACCCCTACGACGAGGCTGTCTGGAACGATCAGGTCCTGAAGGAACCCGAGGCGCTGCGCGTGGCGCGGGCGACCAACCACCTGCGCGCGACGCTGCAGGCGGGCTTCACCACGCTGCGCGATCTCGGCACCGAGGGCGCGGGCTATGCCGATCTCGGCCTGCGCCAGGCGCTCGAGCAGGGCATCCTGCAGGGGCCGCGTCTGCTGATTGGCTCCAAGGCCATCGTCGCCACCGGCAGTTATGGGCCGAAGGGATTCGCGCCGGAGTGGCCCGTGCCACAGGGCGCGGAAGAGGCCGACGGGGTGGACGGACTGGTGCGCGCGGTCCGGTCGCAGATTGGCAAGGGCGCCGACTGGGTGAAGGTTTACGCCGACTACCGGTGGGGCCCCTCGGGCGAGGCCCGGCCCACGTTCTCAATCGACGAACTGAAGCTCGTCGTCGACACCGCCGCCAGCAGCGGCCGGCTCGTCTCGGCGCACGCCGGAACGGCCGAGGGCATGCGGCGCGCGGTGATGGCCGGCGTCGCCACGATCGAACACGGCGACGAGGGGACGCCCGAGGTCTGGGCGCTGATGAAGCAGCGCGACGTGGCGCTCTGCCCGACGCTGGCCGCGGCCGAGGCGTCCACCCGCTACGCGGGCTGGAAGAAGGGCGCGCAGCCGGCGCCCGAACGGATCGGCCGCAAGCACGAGACCTTCAAGGCCGCCCTGGCCGCGGGCGTCACCATCTGCAACGGCAGCGACGTCGGCGTCTTCGCCCACGGCGACAACGCGCTCGAGATCGAGTTGCTGGTCGAATACGGCATGACGCCGATCGGCGCCCTGCGCGCCGCGACGTCGGTCAACGCGCGGGTCCTGCGGCTCGAGTCCCGCATCGGCCGGATCGCGGCCGGCCTGGCGGCCGACCTGCTGGCGGTCGACGGCGATCCTTCGCAGGACATCGGCGCGCTCCGGCGGGTGCGACTGGTGATGCGTGACGGCGTCGTCGTCCGGCAGACGCCGTGACGCAGGCGCGCGTGCCGCGCACCTGCCCGGCCCATCGGGTCCGGAGGATGCCATGCACGGAGGGGATCTGGTCGCCGACGGCCTTGCCCGGCACGGCGTCCGCACGCTGTTCACGCTGATTGGCGGGCACGTCTCGCCCATTCTGGTGGCGGCCAGGGCGCGCGGCCTCCAGGTGGTGGACGTGCGCGACGAGGCGACGGCCGCCTTTGCGGCCGACGCCGTGTCGCGGCTGACCGACACGGTGGGGGTGGCGGTGGTCACCGCCGGACCCGGTCTCACCAACACCATCACGGCCGTCAAGAACGCGCAGCTCGCGCAATCGCCGCTGCTGCTGATCGGCGGCGCCACGGCAACGGTGCTCAAGGGCCGCGGCGCGCTGCAGGACATCGATCAGATGGCGCTCGTGCGGCCGCACGTGAAGTGGGCCGCCCGCGCCACCCGCGTCGGGCACCTGCGGCCGTCGATCGATCGCGCCATGCGCGAGGCCAGCACCGGGGTGCCGGGGCCCGTGTTCCTCGAGTGCCCGGTCGACCTGCTCTATCCCGAGGCCCTCGTGCGCCAGTGGCACCTCTCGGGCCAGCGCGAGCCGCGAACCGTGCGCGAGCGCGCCGTCCGCTGGTACCTCGAGCGCCATCTCGACAGGGTGTTCGCGACGGCCGGTGCCAGCGGGGCCGGGCCTGTGCCTCCAGCCCCCGCCGTATCCGAACGAGGGGTGGACGCGTTGGCCGCGAGGCTCACCCGGGCTGCGCGACCCGTCATCGTCATCGGCAGCCAGGCCGTCGGAACCGGTAGCGACGTGACTGCCCTGGCCGCGGCCGTCGGCGAACTGGACGTTCCCGTCTATCTTTCGGGGATGGCGCGCGGCCTGCTCGGCGCCGCCCACCCCCTGCAGTTCCGCCACCAGCGGAGGCAGGCCCTGCGCGAGGCCGACCTCGTGGTCCTCGCCGGCACGCCCTGCGACTTCCGGCTCGACTACGGACGCCAGATCCCGCGGCGTACGACGCTGGTTTCGATCAACCGGGATCCGCTCGACCTGAAGAAGAACCGGCGCCCCGATCTCGGCCTGCCGGCCCCACCGGATCTCGTCCTGCGCGCGCTCGCCGCGGCGCGGCCGACGCCCATGGCCCGCGATGCCTGGTTCGAGGCGCTCAGGGCTCGCGAGCGGGAGCGCGACGAGGACATCCGCCGGCGTGCGGCCCAGGCCGTCGCCTCCATCAACCCGCTCGCGCTCTGCTGCGCCATCGATGGCGCGCTCGGCGACGACAGCCTCGTGGTGGCCGACGGCGGCGACTTCGTGGCCACCGCGTCCTACATCGTGCGTCCCCGCGCGCCGCTGTCATGGCTCGACCCTGGCGTGTTCGGTACGCTGGGCGTGGGCGCCGGCTTCGTGCTCGGCGCGCACGCTGCGCGGCCCGACGCCGAGATCTGGGCGCTGTTCGGCGACGGCGCCCTCGGCTTCAGCCTGGCCGAGTTCGACACGCTCGCGCGCAACCGGGTGCCGCTGATCGCCGTGGTGGGCAACGACGGCAAGTGGGCCCAGATCGCGCGCGATCAGGTGGCCATCCTCGACGACGACGTGGCGACGGTCATCGGCCAGGCGCGGTACGACCGGGTGGTGGAGGGATTCGGCGCCAGGGGGTTGCTGCTCGACGACCCGGCCCGTGTGGACGAAACGCTCGCCGAGGCCCGCCGCATCGCCAGCACGGGCGTGCCCGTGCTGGTCAACGCGCTCATCGGCGACACCGACTTCAGGAAGGGTTCGATTTCGCTGTAGCAGGCCGGGCGTCGGGCTCCGGCTTCAGTCGAGGCCGGATGCCTCGAAGGTGACCGTCGCCATCGACGAGTAGTCGTCCTGGCCGCGTCCGGCGGCCATCGCGGCGTCCAGCAACTGGAGCACCACGGCCGTCACCGGGGCGGCCACGCCGCCGCGTTGCATCGCGTCGGCGACGATGCGGTAGTCCTTGGCGAAGAGCTCGGTGCGGAAGCCGGGGGTGTAGTTGCCCGTCAGCATGCGCTGGCCGTGCACCTCGAGCACCCGGCTCTGCGCGAAGCCGCCCAGCAGCGCCGTGCGCACGCCGGCCGGGTCGACGCCGTTGCGGCGTGCCAGGGCGAAGGCCTCGGCCACGCCGGCGATCGTCGCGCCCAGCACCGTCTGGTTGCACGCCTTGGCTACCTGGCCGGCCCCTGCCGGTCCGACGTGGGTGATGCGGTCCGGGTGCCCCATCGCGGCCAGCACGGGCCGCACGTGTTCGAGCACGGCCGCTTCGCCGCCGACCATCACCGTGAGCGTGCCGTCGATGGCTCCGATTTCGCCGCCGCTCACCGGCGCGTCGAGCATCCACGCACCGTGCGTGCGCACCCTCGCGGCGAGATCCCGCGCCGCCGCGGGGCGAATGGTGCTCATGTCGATCACCACGGCGCCGGGCCGCAGCCCCTCCAGCACGCCGCGTGGGCCGCACACCACGAGATCCACGTCCGGGGTGTCGGGCACCATCGTGATGATCACGTCCGAGGCAGCGGCCACCTCGGCCGGCGTGCGCGCCGCCGCCGCACCGGCGGCCACGAGCGCGTCCACCGGAGGACGGCTCCGGCTCGTCACGGTCAGCGCGAAGCCCCTCCGCAGCAGGTTGAGTGCCATGGGACGGCCCATCAGGCCGAGCCCGATGAAGCCCACGCGGGACACGGGGCGCAGCGAGGGCGAAGGGTTCGCGACGGTCTGGGTCACAGCTGTTCTCGCGGGAAGACGGGGCGGCCCGGATCCGCCCCATGGATTGCGGGCACGGCTACCAGGCGTTGACGATCGCCTGGAAACCGGTGGCGCGCGGCAGCCCGCGCCGCCGTGCCCGTTCCGGCCTCGCCACGGCTTCCTCGGGCGGCTTCGGTGTGCACTCGCCCGTGCGCAGGAACGTGAGCGACTCGGCCAGCGAGCCCTCGAGCGGGTCGCCGATCTGGTGGCCGAGGTCGTCGGCGGCCGGGCAGGTCGGCGCGAAGCCGTCGAAGTAATCGCCTTCTCCGTTGGCATTGCGCAGCGTGAAGGCCACCGGATACAGCACCTTGTCGCAGAAGTTGATGCCGTACTGCCCCACCGGCTTGCCGTAGGTCGTGGCGCCGACGGTGACGACCGGCATGAAGGGCCGCAGCGCGTTGATGATCAACTCGCTTGCCGATGCCGACGATCCCGTGGTGATCACCACCAGCCGCTCCAGCGCCAGCGCATGTTCCCTGGGCTCGAAGCGGATGTCCTTGTTGCGGAACGCGTTGCGATCGTTGTGGAAGTACTCGGCCAGCAGCTGGCCCTCGGTGCGCAGGCCGCCGATCAGGCTGGCCAGGTGCTGCGCCACCGACACCAGCCCGCCGCCGTTGTAGCGGAGATCGAGCACGAGTTCGTTCACGCGTGCGTCGCTCAGGATCGCGAACGCCTCGTCGAGCGCGGCCACCGACGGCTGCACGAAGTTGCGGAAGAACACGTAGCCCACGCGCCGGCCGTCCTCGAGTTCGTAGACCCGGGTGGCGGTGACGGTCGGGATCGTGATCACGCGCTTCACCAGCGTCGCGCGCACCACCTCGCCCGTGGGCCGCTCGAAGGCCACCTCGACCGTGACGCCCTCAACCGCATCGCCGAAGGCGCCGCCAAGCAGTCCGGCCTCGGCGAGTGCCTCCACGCTCTGGCCGTTGATCTCGATGAACCGGTCGCCGCGGGAGAGCCCGGCTTCCGACGCGGGGCTGTCGGGAAACACCTGGACGACGCGCAGCGCGCCGTCGGTGAACCACTGGCCGAAGCCGAAGCCGATGTACTGGCTCTCGGAGTAGAACGCGTCCTCGGCGGCGCGGGCGCCGATGTAGCTGAACCGCGTGTCGAGCGGCACGTACCGGATCGCGTCGAGAAAGGCTTCCGGCGACGGGTAGCGGGCGGGGTTGAGCGGCGGGATGTGCTCGTACCAGAAGTAGATGTCGGTCATCACCGTGCGAACGAACAGGTTCTGCGACGTGACCGAGCAGTTCGACGGCGGGCGCCACTGCGCTGCGGCAGGCACTGGGGCCAGCGCGGCCGCGATGGCCAGCAACGCCGCCCCCACGAGATCGAATCGGCGTCTCACGGGCGTCCTCCGGGCAGGCTGCCACACAGGATACCGCAGGCGGCACGCGGCGCCGCCCGCCGGCCGTCGGCGGCCGGCCGTCTCAGGAGACCTGGCGCACCTCGATGCCCCGCGCCGCGAGCTCGGCGAAGTAGGCCGTCGCGGGCACGCACTCGTCCGGCGTGTGCACGCCCGGCGCGATCTCGCCGCGGGCCTGCATCACGCCCGTGATCGCCAGCGAGTACCCGGTGGTGCGCATCATCGCCGTGATCCCGGTACGCTCGTCCATGCGGTCCACGACTTCCCACACCAGCGTTCGTGACGCCGCACCCTTCTGGCCCGACACCACCACGCGCACGGCCACGAGGTCGGCGCCGTCCGGCTTCCGCAGGCGCGGCCCCATCACGGCAATCGCCACATCACGCGGCACGATCGTCGTGCCCTTCACCTCGACGGGCGTCGTGTCGAAGAACCCCAGATCCCGCATCGCCTCGACGAGCCGGGCGTGCCCGGGATACCGCAGCGTCTTGTATTCCATCGTCGGGATGCGGCCCTGGTAACGGAACGCCATCGTCGACAGGCCGCCAGCGGTGTGGAACGCCTCGAGGCGGCCCACCGGCTCGGGGAACTGGACCTCCTCCACCTCGGAGAGCGCCGCCACCGTGGCCGGCACGCCGTGGCGCAGCACCCAGGAGGGCGTCGTGTAGTAGTCGAGCACCCCTTCGAGCGAGTAGACCACCTGGTAGTTGAGCGGCGGCTCGGGGTGTTGCGGCAGGCCGCCGACGTACAGGCGGACGGCGTCGACCCGATCGAGCTGGGCGATGCCGTGCTGCGCGGTCACGTTCACGAGCCCCGGCGCCAGGCCGCAGTCGGGGATCACCGACACCCCGCGCCGCGCGGCCTCGGCGGCGAGCTGCTTCTGCTGGCTGACGATTTCCGTGTTGCCGCCGAGATCGCAGAAGTGCGCGCCCGCCTCGATGGCCAGGGCCGCCAGCGGACCGTTGAAATAGTAGGGCACGGCGCTCATGACGGCCGTGCACCCGCTCATCGCCGAACGGACGGCGTCGAGATCGCGCACGTCGAGCGCCACGGGGGCGAGCCGGCCGCCGACCAGCGGCCGCAGGAACGGCGGCAGATTGCTCACCTTGAGGTCGGCCAGCCGGACTTCGTCGACGCCACCCGCATGAACGAGATCGTAGGCGCAGGCAGCCCCCTGGAGGCCGGCGCCGAGGACGAGCATCCGCATCATGGGCGGGAGTATACCAACGCCGAAGAGGCCACCGGCATGGGGGCCCGCGCGCGATGGCAGGTCGCGTCCCGGGCGGCAGCCGCGCTACGTCCGGGAGTCCCGCACCTCGCGGCGCTCCCCGTGCCGCACGTCGCGGCCCTCGACGCAGAAGATCACGTCTTCGGCGATGTTGGTGGCGTGATCGGCGATACGCTCGAGGTTGCGCGTCACGAGAACGAACCCGAGCGCCCGCTCGATCGACTCGCGATCGGCGACCATCGACGCGAGC
>WBZO01001505.1_pt1 | contig 35891 bp, 30 predicted proteins | sample 5204261 | NCBI WGS metagenome assembly WBZO01 (sample SAMN12412400, study PRJNA552823) | activated sludge metagenome | isolation source: activated sludge from anammox sidestream of wastewater treatment plant... | place: USA: North Carolina | collected 2017-09
ATTTTATTTTGGAGGACGAAAGAAATGACGATTCAAAACACGTTGACAAAAATTTTCCCGGTCGGGTTGCTTGTATGGTCCTGCTGGTCGCTACCAGTGAGTGCAGAAGCTGGCCAGCCCGGGTTTCCAATACAAGAAATCACCGTTCCGGCCGGCGAAGAGAGTAAGCAGCATCATTTGGCGAAAACGGCCGACGGCCACCTGATCCTCAGCTGGGTCGAAAGCGATGGGCAAAACAGCACGGTCCGTTTTGCCATTCGCGAGGGGCAGGGCTGGTCGCCTGTACGTACCGTGACCTCAGTCGACGGCAAGCTGGGTGACCCGCCCGTTGTATTCGGTCTCGACGATGGCAGTCTGGCGGCTGCCTGGATGCCCTATGTCAAAGGCGGAAAAAGCAAATATGCGGCAGATATTTTCCTGGCTCGTTCGCAGGATGGTGGCTTGACGTGGAGCAAGGCGTTCAAACCTTATGGCGAATCGGCACGTATCTACGATGCGCAAATGTCGCTGACGGCGCTACCAAATGCCCGTATCGCGCTGATCTGGACCGATATGCGCGAAACAGGTGATCCCGGGAAAAACGATCGCTATCAACTGATGGCCACTGTGCTTGCGAAGGGGCAACAATCGGCGGGCACGGAGCTGAGGCTGGATGATGATATTTGCTCTTGTTGCCGTGCATCTACCACTGCTGAAGGAGAGGGCCTGTTAACGGTTTACCGCGATCATAGCCAGGGCGAAATACGTGATACCGGCGCTGTGCGCTGGGATACAGACGGCAAGGTACAGGCGCTCTCTGCCCCGGGTGATGGCTGGCGTATCGAAGGTTGCCCAAGCAATGGCCCGGCGGTTGATATGTCCGCTTCGTCGGTAGCCTTAGCCTGGTTTTCCGCTGCTGACGATAAAGGCCGTGTCAAAGTTGCTTTTTCCACAGATGGCGGCAAAGGCTTCACTAAACCGCTTGAAGTCGATGACGATGCCAGAGGTTATGTCAACGTAGCGCTGCTGAGCACCAATGTTGCGCTGGTAAGCTGGCGCAAGAGAGCGGGGCCGGAAGATGAACTTCGTATTGCGAAAGTGACAATGGATGGTATCAGCCGGCAAACTGCTATTTATCAGGGAGATTTTCCGGGCTGGCCCAGTAAATATCCGGGCATGATAGTTCTTGATCACCAGGCTTTCATTGCCTGGACTGACCCGATAAAGAAAAAAGTGCGCCTTGTCGCGGTAACACTTGATTAGCATGATAGGTTGGGGTGTGCACGTTCATCCCAACCCGTATTTTTTATGATGTGGCCCCTGGCCGCTGTAGCCTTTTTCAGTGTTTCTTTGCGTATCCGCCCGCCTGCTTCGATCTGGGCATAGCCAGTCTGTGTGATACCCGTGCGGCTGGCCATTTCTTTCCGAGTCGCTCCATATCGCAGCGCGGCTCGCGATGACAGTGAGCTGTGCTATTCCCCTCATGATTCAAAAATCAGCTACCCGATTTTTGGGCTCGCGTGTCATGGTTAATAGGAACACATTTTCTGTTCAGTGACAGGCGATTCCTGTGACTGCAGGAACAGAAGTACTCAGCCTGCAATCAGGCTGTCAGGCCGTGTTTCTGAAATTTATTACAACCATGTCCGGTTTCAGCTGACTCAAACGTCTTATATAGAGAAGAGATCGATGAAGACTTCAATGATGCTTTTATTCCGTAATCCGTTTTCAGGGCTTAGAAAAATGGTACCGACACGTTCTTTTTGGGTTTGGCTGCACCGCTGGGCCGGGCTGATCATGGCCGCTTTTCTGATCATCGTGGGGGCGACGGGCAGTCTGCTGGCGTTTTATCCCGAGTTGGAACGCCTGATCAATCCCCATATTTACCCCAGGCAAGTTCTGGAGAAAAAACTGGATATGGCGACGCTTGCGGAACTGGCGGAGCATCGGGTTCCTGCCGGCAGAGTGAATGGGGTGTTGATGGAGGCCAATCAGGAAGCTACCCTGATCTCCATGGATGCCCGTCCGGATAATGCCGATCCACCGAACAAGCTTGGATTTGATCAGATGATCGTCGATCCGTATACCGGTGAAGAGCTGGCTCGCCGCCAGTTTGGCGAGATTTCGGAAGGCATGATCAATTTCATGCCCTTCATTTACAAACTGCATTATGCGCTGGCGCTAGGCAAGTTCGGGTTATGGGTATTGGGGATTTGTGCTCTGATCTGGACGATCGATTGTTTCGTCGCGTTTTATCTGACCCTGCCGCAGCGACGCAGATCCGCACCCGCATCCGCATCCGGTAATCATGGCAACTGGTGGCGGCGCTGGCAGCCGGCCTGGAAGATTCGCTGGCACTCGGGTAGCTACAAGCTCAATTTCGATCTGCACCGTGCCAGCGGATTATGGCTATGGCCGGTTCTGCTCATTTTTGCCTGGTCCAGCGTCTACATGAATTTGTGGGATACGGTCTATACCTGGACAACCCGGGCTGTGATGGAATACAAGGCCCCCTGGACAGAGTTTTCAAAACGGGAAATTCCTATAGCAGAACCCGGAGTGGATTGGCGGCAGGCTCAGCGCATTGGCGAACAGTTGATGAGTGAGCAGGCGAACAAGCATGGTTTTGCAGTCGAGCAGGTTATTGCCCTGAGACTGGATCGTGGAAACGGTACTTATCAGTACATCGTGCGCAGTTCAAAAGAGATCCAGGACCGGCGCGGCAGAACGAGCGTATTTTTTGATGCTGATACGGGTGAACTCAAACTGGCACTGCTGGCGAGCGGCCAATACAGCGGCAATACCGTGACGAATTGGCTTTTTGCGCTGCACATGGCCAATGTATTTGGATTGCCGTACCGTATTTTTGTCTGTGTGCTCGGCCTGGTTATTGTCATGTTGTCAGTAACCGGCATCATCATCTGGATCAGGAAACGGGCAGCGCGCCTCAGCCCGAAAAATCATCAGTACGATTCGCGCTACCTGAGGCCATCGGTACATCGCGATTCATAGTCATCCGGAGAGAAAATGCCGATCCATCTCAAACCGGCTGCGGTGCTTGGCTTTGTGATGCTTGTCAGCGGCTGTCATACAGCACCGGAACGGCAGGCAAACAGGCTTGATGTTTCTGTACCTTCTGTGTGGAGTGCTTCTGCAAATACTTTTCCTCTTGCCGGGCAAAAATGGGTGGAATCGTTCGACGATCCGGTGCTGTATTCACTGGTCGAACAGGCTTTGACCAGCAACTTCGATTTGAAGACAGCAGTGGCACGTGTCGACGCTGCTATTGCACAGGCACGTATCGATGGCGCTGCACTCTGGCCTCAGCTCTCATTTGCACCGGGATACCAGTATGCGCAGGTGCGCAGTGCCGGTTTTGGTTCGGCGCAATACAGTGTATTCGAAGCCTTGTTCAATCTGAGCTGGGAAGCGGATATCTGGGGACGCATCCGTTCATTCAGGGAAGCAGCCCGCCAGGAAGTAGAAGCAACCAGCGCTGATTTTCAGGCAGCACGGCTATCGCTTGCTGCACGTGTTACGCAGAATTATTTTGCATTACTGGAAGCGAAGCTTCAGGCCCGGGTGGCAGAACAATCTGTTGCGGATCGTGGCACGATTGCCAGTCTGGTACAGGGGCGTTTCGAACGGGGTCTGGTGCGTGCGCTGGAGGTGCGCCTGGTGTTGACCGATCTGGCCCAGGCCAGATCACAGCTCGCTGCCGCCAGAAACCAGGTGCAGCTGGTTACCCGTCAACTGGAAATTCTGCTGGGAGATTATCCTGACGGTTCATTGCCTCAAATCGACGATACGGTTACCGCTTTATCCGGTTCAACGGTCCGGCAGGCTCTGCCTGTTCCTCCATCACAGCTTCCTGCCGGATTGCCTGCTGAACTGCTGACCAGACGCCCTGATCTGATCGCCTCATTTGCACGGCTGCGCGCGGCTGATGCACGTCTGGAAAGTACCAGCAAGCTGCTATTACCGCGCATTACGCTGACAGCAGCGGGAGGGACACGTGACAGTGCGTTGACCGACCTGATCGATCCACGATCGATCGTCTGGAATCTGTTTGCCGGAGCGATACAACCATTGTTCACCGGTGGGCGTATCCATGGAAGTATTCAATTGAACGAGGCCTATGTGGAAGAAGCCTTCAACCGGTATCAGGATGTGGCGCTGAATGCCTTCCGTGAAGTCGAGCAGGCACTGGCGGCAGAAGAATGGTTACGTGCACAGGAAAAAGAATTACGTGAAGCCGTGCAGCAGACTGAAGCCGGTCAGGAACTGGCACTTTATTCCTATCGCCAGGGGTTCATCCAGATTCTGACATTGCTGGACAGCTATCGCAGTACGCTGAATGCGCAGAGTGCTCATCTGGCTGTCAGGCGGCAACTGCTGAATAACCGTGTCAATCTCTATCTCGCTCTTGGGGGCAGTATTTGAGCACCCATGAAAAATGATCTTGAGTACGATAAAAGATACGTTATCTATCATTGAGTTACTGATTTTATTGCCGTGGCATGTCCGGTTCTGGCTGGTTAAAACGTCATAGAAGAAAAAGGTTCCAAAACTACAATTCCATTCAAACTTCTGTTTGATCATCTGCAGTGTTGTTTCCCGGTAAAAGAATAAAAACAAAATTGTGAGCTTACGTCGTCAAATCCGGATTGCCACCCTGGTTTTCCTTATGGGTGGATTGGCAGCCTGGCTGCTCATTCAATTCCCGCCTGAGAATGGCAAACAGGAAGAAACACTGACACCGCCCATTGTTCGGGTTGCTCAAGTGGAAATGCAATCGAAGCGTTTACATGTCCATTCACAAGGGCAGGTCGTCGCGCATACCGAAATCGATCTGGTGACAGAGGTTTCCGGCCGGATCATCGATACCTCGCCCGTTTTTGTCAGCGGTGGATATTTTAATAAAGGGGATGTGCTGGTCACCATCGACCCGGCTGATTATGACCTGCGTGTGGCACAGGCACAGGCACAAGTCAGGGAGGCACGTCATTTACTGATGCGTGAAGAAGCGGAAGCTGCCCAGGCTCATGATGAATGGAAGCATCTGGGCCAGGGTGACCCCGGTCCACTCAGCCAGCATATCCCGCAGCTGCAGGAAATGCGTGCGAAACTGGCTGCTGCAAAAGCCGCACTCAAATATGCCAGACAGCTCAGACAACGCACCCGGATTCGTGCACCCTTTGATGGGCGTGTGCGCAACCACAATACCGGTATCGGGCAGTATGTCACGCAGGGTAATGTACTGGGAGTGATCTACAGCAGCGACTACGCGGAAGTCCGGTTGCCGGTCAATACCCGGGATCTGGCTTTCATCGATGTACCCGATACATTGGTTGCGGATGAAGAAAATTTCAGACAAGGGCCACTGGTAGTACTGGCAGCGGAATACCAGGGAGAAAAACGATTCTGGCAGGGAAAGATTGTACGCAGCGAAGGCGTGATCGATCGAAATACCGGTATGCTGATGTTGGTTGCGCGAATTTCAGATCCATTTCTGCGAACATCCTCTTCACCGCAATCTGGTGAGGATCGCTTATCCAGGCTGACCAATACCACAGCGCTGCCAGTCGGTTTATTTGTCGAAGCCCTGATCCAGGGCCGCCCAATCGACCGGCTGGTGATTTTGCCGACCAGTGTAGTGTTCAAGGATGATCAGGTGGCCGTTGTCGATCAGCATAATCGATTGCGTCTGCGTACCGTCAGGCTGCTGAGACGTGAACATGGTCAGGCCATCATTCAGGCCGGGCTCACTGCCGGGGAGCGAGTGCTGCTGTCGGGCTTGCTGCAGCCGATGGAAGGGTTGCAAGTCACGCCTGAATTGCCGAACACGAATGACCAGGCCAGTGGCGACAGTCATCCATGAAACTGATCATCTGGTTTGTCAAGAATTCGGTGGCCGCCAATCTGCTGATGATCCTGATCATCGTCGGTGGAATCGTGGGATTGATCACTGCAGACCGTTATGTCTATCCGCCGGAGCCGCGTCACCAGCTCCAGATCACCACCATTTACGACGGGGCGGGTCCTGGTGAAGTCGAGCAGGCGATCTGTATCCCGATCGAACATGCAGTTCATGATCTGCAGGGAGTCAGGCATCTGCACGCCGAGGCGAAGCAGTCGCTTTGCCGTGTACTGGTGGAGTTTGATCCGGCTGTCGATGTCACCCGGCTGCAGGCGGAAGTTCAGGCACGTCTGGAAGCCGTGACAGTGTTTCCCGAGGATGCGGATAAACCGGTGATTCGCGAATTGAAAACAGGCCCGCAGGCGATCGTTGTTACTGTACGGGGTACAGCTGATCAGCGCACATTACAGCATTACCGTGATCGATTGCATATTCGGTTGAGCACGCATCCGGATATCGGTCAAATTCTGCTCTTTCCGGAAATACCGTATGAAGTATCAATCGAGATCACCAGAGAAGATTTACGGCGCTACGGCTTCAGCTTCGATGAAATTGCTGAAACGATTCGTGCTGCTTCCGGCAATATCTCAGCGGGGGAATTGAAGAATACCGATGGCAGGCTATTGATCAGAAGCCAGGCACAGGCCATGACGGCAGAGGATTTTGCTGCCATCCGCCTGCGATCGGACCGGCAGGGCATGCAATTGAAGCTTGGCGATATCGCACGTATCACTGAGACCGTACGTGACCAGAGCATGCTGGTCAGATCGGATGGTCTGCCGGCAATGGAAATCCTGATCTGGCCACGAAACCAGCTGGGGAAAACGGTAGATGCAGTAAATCAGGTCATTACCGCATTTCACTCCGAACTGCCCGCCGACGTCGAAGTGATTACCTGGGACGACTGGTCCAAGTATTACGATGAGAATATGTCGATGCTGAGAGGCAACGCCATCTCCGGCTTCATCCTGATATTCGTTGTACTGGCATTGGTTCTGGATATGCGATTGGCGCTATGGGTCAGTGCAGGCATTTTGATTTCAGTTTTCGGTGCCTTCTGGTGGATACCGATTCTGGGTATTTCCCTGAATGTCTATACCATCACCGCGCTGATTCTGATTCTGAGTGTGGTGGTGGATGACGCCATCATCGTTGGTGAGCATATCTATCTGCTTCAACAGCGGGGTCAGTCTGGTATATCCGGTGCCATCGGTGGCGTACGCGCGATGGCACCGCTGGTTGTGCCAATGGTATTGACTACCGTGATTGCGTTTACGCCGGGCTTGCTGCTGCCGGGGTTGACCGGGCATCTGTTGTACAACATCTCTGCAGTGGCGATCCTGGCGCTGCTGTTTTCCATGACGGAAACGCTGCTGATTCTGCCTGCCCACCTGGCCGGGCAAAGTGTAAAGGATCCAGACGCTGCAACCGGGATCATGCCTCATTTTCTGAGATGTGCGGTGGCAACGCTCAAGGAGCAGGTGGATAACGGATTGCGCCGGCTGACCGGATGTTATACGCGCGCTTTGCACCTTGCATTGCAGTGGCGTTATATCGTGATCGCCGGCTTTACGGCAGCATTACTGCTGATTGCTGCGCTGGTCATATCAGGGCGCATCACCAGTGTGCTGGACAGGCCGGTAGATGACTATTATCTGAATGTCATGCTTGAATTTCCGGCCGGCACTGCATCGGAAGAAGTCGAGCGGCAGCTGTTGCGGTTGGGGCATATCGCCCATGAAATCCGGACTGAACTGAATCAGGAATATTATCGTGATGGCTCTGCCAGGAACGGTGACAGTATTCGTCATGTGCTCATGTTCAGTAATGACAATGTGGCGAGTGTCAATCTTGAACTGGCCATCGATGAACATATTCGTGGCCAGGTAGACGATATCAAACAGCAGTGGCGGGAACGTTTTGGCCCGTTACCGGCTGGTACGGCTTTGACCATCCAGAGTTTCTGGCCGCGCGATCTCGGTGTATCGGCAGAGGGGCCACCCAAGGCGATCGAATGGGTGCTGACAGCGCCGGATACCACATTGCAGAATGCGGCCGGGGAAATACTGAAGCATAAGCTGGCTGCCTATGCCGGGGTGCATAGTGTCACCAGCTCGATGCAGCCCGGCAAACCTGAGCTGCATCTCGAACTGAAACCTGCAGCTGCCTTCTACGGCCTGACGATGCGTGATCTGAGTGAACAGGTACGACATGGCTTTTTTGGGCTCGAAGTGCAGCGGTACTATCACGAACACGATGAAATCCGTGTCATGCTGCGTTTCCCGCAGGAAGATCGGCAAGCATTGGAGCAACTGCAGAATATGCCGATCAGATTATCTGGCGGGAACAGCGTGCCGTTTGGCACAATTGCCCGGGCGGAATATCAGCCTGGGTTCGCCAGTATTCAACGTACCGATCGGGAACGTATTCAACTGATTGGCGCGGAAGTCTATCAGGATCAGGTGGATGTCGAATCCATCCTGGCCGATATGCGTGTGCATGTGATCCCGCAACTGAAAGCGCAATTTCCCGGATTGGATATAAAACCAGGTGAATCCCGGCAGAAACAGGAAGAAGTGATGTCAGATCTGTGGCTTTACGGAGTCCTGGCACTGTTTGGAATGTATGCGTTGCTTGCGATCCCGTTGCGTTCCTATGCCCAGCCATTGGTCATCATGCTGACTGTTCCTTTTGGTTTCATCGGAGCAGTGGTCGGTCATCTGCTGTTCCGGATTCCACTTTCACTGGAATCGTACTTTGCACTGTTTGCTGTGAGCGGGATTGTCATCAACGATAGTCTGGTTCTGATTGCACAGATCAATAAAAATCTGCAGCAGAAAATATCTGTCATAAGAGCTGTGGTGGCAGCAGGTAAATCACGTTTCCGCGCCATATTGCTGATGAATGTCACGACCCTTGCAGGCTTGTTACCCCAGCTCAGTTCACAGGGTTACGATGCAGAAAAAATCATGCCGATGGCTGTCACCATTGCGTTTGGCATGCTCTTCACGTTTTTCGTCACACTGTTTCTGGTACCGGCTGTGTGTGTCGTATTCAACAAAAATATCCAAAGCGGTTAGGGAGCCCTGAAAGGGCGAATCGATCCAGGCTGCTATTCCCTGCCACGATGAGGTTCCTCAAGCATTTTGTAACCGCCGGACTCCCGGGTGCGACAATTTGTCACATTCTTCGGCCCGGAGAAAGACAGTATGATGAGCGCAGTTTTTAGCCAGGTATGCCCTACTGTTCATGACAATTACCTATTCCGGCGATGAACTGTTTCTTCAACTGCGCGGTGATCTGCTGAATTATCTGTGTCGCAAGCTGAGCAAAGATGAAGCAGCCGATATACTTCAGGAAATCTATCTGCGATGGCGCAGGCAGGATATTTCGAGTATTGAAAACCCGCGCGCCTTCCTGTTTACCGTTGCGCTCAATCTGATCCGGGATCAGGCACGCCGGCAGGCACATGTGCAAACCTACGCCAATACCATGCAACACCTGTTTCAGGACAAACCTGCAGACTATGATCTGGCACAACATTGTGACGAACGCAGACAAATAGAATACCTGCAGCAGGCTCTGATCAGCTGCCGGAAAATGTGCGCCATGCTTTTCTTCTTTTTCGTCTCGATGGTTTGACATTTGCTGAAATCGCACTGCAGATGGGTATTTCAAGCAAATCCGTGGCACGCTACATTCAGCACGCCAGCGAGCACTGCCTGACTGCTCTTGCGCAATATCGGTGATAATACTCTACTGATCATTTCGATCTTGTGAAGTAATCAGCATTTATCAAAATGCTCCGGAGTGCAGTATGCACCTATCAAACAGTCCGAATTCGCATGACCCTGATGCACAAGCACGATCCTGGTTCGCACGGCAGCAGGGTCAGACTTTGTCGGAAACGGAACAGCAGCAACTGGCTGAATGGCTGGCTGCTAATCCACTGCATCAGGATGCCTGGAGGCGTGTGGAGGAGGACTGGCTGGCAATCGACCGTTATCGTCATGCACTGAATGATGAGTTGAAAAAGGCACGCCGTAATCGTCCCGGACAGCATAAAGCGGCCTTTCAACTTAAACGGGCGGCAGCCGCAGCTCTGTTGCTGGCAGTATGCATTCCTGTGCTGTATCAGGGCATGACCGGAACGACGACATACTGGAACACCTTAAAAGGTGAACAGCAGCAGATCACCCTGGCCGGTGGCTCCACTCTGAATCTGGATACTGCAACGCGTATCACTGTCACGCAGAACTGGTTCACACATCATGTTCAGCTGCATGAAGGTGAAATCTATCTGGAGACAGCATCATCCGACTGGCATACTTTGAGAGTGAGTGCGGAGCATTACGAAATTCGTGATATCGGCACACGTTTCTCGGTCAGGTATATCCCTGATCAGTTCATGATCGAAGTTGCTGAAGGTACGGTTGAAGTAAAAAAACAGGGACAGCTGGTGTTACTGCAAGCGGGTGAAGTACTTTCCATCATTACCGGCAGTAATGAATGGAGGCTGGCGGCACTGCCGGCAGGGGATATTGCTCACTGGCGCAAAGGTCTGCTGGTATTCAATGCACACCGGCTGCATGACGTATTACACGAAATCGCACGTTATCATACGGTTCAATTCGATCTGGCCGATCCCGCCATTGGCGAGATACAGGTCAGCGGTCGTTTCAAGCTCGATGAACTCGATACCAATCTGCAAATCATCGCCGATACACTGAAAATCAATATCGAACACCCGGCACCCGGCCGTTACAGGCTGGGTGCCTTGCGGCAATCAATACGCTGAAGGGTGTGCATATAGATCAAAAATGGCTGTTCCACCCTGGGTCTGCTAAATGTAGTGAACTTTACTTCCTTTTGTCATGGTCACTTTGATCTCGGGTATCAGAGACAACGGTCACCGGACGAACCCGGCAATGCTGACAGGGTGTACAACAGACTGAAGCCGTACAGCACAGGCTGGCTTGTATCAGCACATCCGGTTGTGAACATGATATGAAGGCATTCACAAATCTGTTTGTCCACTTTTTTCGACCCGTGCGTCCTGTAAGTAGCAAAAGATCAGAACGATCAACTTACAGGGAGTACGTCGAAAATGCAGCACTATCTGTCAATCATGATTTTAATTCTGCTGTTGCCGGTTGCCCATGCCCAGACCGGGGCAGCAGGAAGCACTTCAACGGCGATCAACTGGCATCTGTCAGTCCAGCCTTTGAGCACGGCATTGCAGCAACTGGCTGAACACAGCAATACCAGTATCATGTTTGATGCAGCAACTGTCCGTAACATTCAAGTTCCATCCCTCCGTGGCCAGTACACGCCGCAGGAAGCATTGGGAAAACTATTGTCCGGCAGCGGCCTGCAGGCCAAAGAAATCGCACCGGGCCGTTACAGTATCGTAAAGGCGACAACAGGAGCAATGCAGCAGACATTACCGGAAATGACAGTAACGGGCGCTCCTGATCCGGATTCACCTTACAATAAAAGCTATACCCGAAGCAATGCGACGACCGCCACCAAGACCGATACGCCGATCATGCAAACACCGGTATCGATTCAGGTTATTCCGGAAGCCGCCATGAAAGATCAACAAGCTTACAGGCTTCAGGATGTCGTGAAAAATGTCAGTGGCGTGCAACCCTGGCATGGTTACGGCGGGAGCGTCGAAGGTTTCATCGTGCGCGGTTTCCTGCAAAGTCCGCTAAATTATCGTAACGGCATCCGCATTCCGGCGAGCAAATTCGATTTGGCCAATGTAGAGCGGCTCGAAGTATTAAAAGGCGCATCCGCCATGCTTTATGGTTTCAGCGATCCGGGCGGCATGATCAGCACAGTCACCAAACAACCAAGCTCACAACCGTATTATTCAGTTGAGCAACGTTTCGGTTCGTACAATTTCTTCCGTACCGAAGTCAGCGCCACGGGACCATTGAGCAAAGAAAACGGATTGAATTACCGTGTCGATTTATCGTACCTGAACACCGACTCTTTCCGGCAACTGATAAGCCATGACCGGATATTCCTGGCGCCCAGTTTAAGCTGGCAGGTAACACCCGATACCAAATTGAGCTTTTCGTATGAGTACTTGGATGAGAACAAAGGCTACGACTACGGCATCCCGGCTTTCGGAAATCGACTGGCCAATATCCCTCGTTCAAGAACCTTTACAAACCCAGGCTTGCAGGATCATCAAACCAATCATTTGATCGATTTCAGAATCGATCATCGATATAACGACAACTTCCGATTCAACGCCGGCACGGTTGCGGCACAGAACCGGAAGAACTGGGAAAGCCTATACACCGGTCGCGTCGTTGAGCAATTGGATCCACTCAATCCGGACAGAAAACTGGGCGACGTTGATCGCTTTTACTGGTTCAGTCCCGAAAAGGTCAGGACGCTGACCGCCTGGGTGAACGGCATGCTTGATTTCGAAACTTATGGCGTCAAGCACAAAGTGCTATTAGGGGGGGAATATCATGTCGCCACGCTGGACTATCAAGTCGCCAACGACAAAGCGGATACCATCAATATTTTTACATTTGATCCCCGCGGATCGAATTTGCCGATCGACCAATACCGCAATTTGCCGACCGATACTTACTCTGTCGACACCAGGAGTACATCACAAGCGATTTATTTACAGAATCAAATGACTTTCTGGGAGAAATTACACATTCTGGGCGGATTTCGCTATGACTGGGTGGAAAGATATCAAAATCTCAGTTGGTGGGCTCCGGATGAAAAAGATAAACGCAATGACAGTTTTATCAGCCCACGGGTCGGCATCCTCTATGAACCAACACATTGGTTATCGTTATTCGGCAGTTTTTCGGAATCTTTCGGTCCCGCATTTGCTTACGATACCGGCGGACCTAGATTGTACAAATTCGATGCGGCAACTCAATTCGAAGGCGGTTTGAAAACCCAATTCTTTGAAGGCAGGCTGATGGCGAATCTGGTCTATTTTGATTTGGAAAAAACCCAACTGGTCGCGGATCCCAGTGGTCAGAATATCCGGTTGTCGGTACCGATACGGGGCAAAAGCAGAGGCATCGAGTTCGATATGCAAGGGCAAATCTACAAGGGATTAAGCGTGATCGGAACATATGCCTATACGGATACCAAGACGCTTGCGGATCCATCAGCGCCGGAAAATGTTGGAAACCGCTTGCCTTACGCGCCCGTTCACCAAGGCAGCGCCTGGTTGAAATACGACTTTAATGACGATTGGCTAAAAGGCTTCAGTATCGGTGCAGGCGTATTTGCTGCAGGACGTCGTTTCGGCGATGCCACAAACAGCTACTTTGACGGTTCCTATGCGCGGGTGGATTTGATGGTTGCTTATAGAAAAAAACTAAGAGGCACAACCCTGACCGCGCAACTCAATATCAATAATGTGAATGATACGGAGTATTTCATTTTGAGAAACCGGCGATCCAATTTACCGGGTGAACCACTTATGGTAATGGGTTCTATGCGGCTTCAATATTAGAAATAATTTTAAGATTGTATTAAACATCAGCCTGCCTAGTAATTAAAGCGGAGCTAAACAGAAGAAATTTCAATCAAGGATGCTCAAATTAACCAAAGGCACGCACTTTGCAGTTCGCAATCAGCGTGCTTATTAATGTCTTTACAATCATTGATTGAGCTCCCGCATCGATGGCCGTAATACCTCGATACTGGTCTTTTTGACTGCTCAATCTGCAACAAATTGTCACATTCATGCCCGATAACATACTGCATAATCGCGAATTTGTACGGGTTTGCGTTTGAATCAATGAATGTTGTTTGCTGGCAGGACACGCTGTTTCTTTAATTACGCAGCGAGTTGCTGAAATTTTTGCATGGTCGTGTGGATCGGAACGAGGCAGAGGATATCGTGCAGGAAGCCTATTTGCGATGGCAGCGGCTGGATACGGCGAACATCGAAAATCCGCGCGCATTTATTTTCACCCTCGCGCTCAATCTTGTGCGGGATCGCGCGCGTCACCTGAATCACGTCCGCGCACATAGGGAAACAACCGCTCATTATCATGCCGAAGCTTCTCATGCCGACGATCCGGCCAAGCGTGCCGAAGGACAGAACCAGCTTGATCGTGTCCTGAATGCATTGCTCGAACTGCCGGAAATCGTGCGCCACGCCTTTCTGCTGCATCGTTTCGATGGATTCAGCCACAACGAAATCGCACAACGGCTTTCCATCTCTACCAAAACCGTGGAGCGCCATATCCGGCGCGCGAGTGAATCTTGCCTGGTCATACTGGCGGAAGATTAGCATTGACCAGTCGGCTCGTTTTCCTAAAAACGGCCTTTTCAGTGAATCGCAGCACCGAAGGAATGCGAGGATTGAAATGAGCCATCCTCTCGGTAAAACTTGATCGCAGCAGTTTCTACTGGCATTCTTCTGGTGTTTTTGACGACTTTTTCATTACCTGAACGTCCTCCTTACAAGAAAATCCGGATTGCCACCACCGACGATGCCATCCTCACCGAATTCTCATCCTGCTACTCACATCCGCCGCGAAGCGAGCCGCTGGTTTGCGCTGCGCCAGAGCCGCCCGCTGGTGGATTCGGAGCGGCGTGAACTGGCTGCTTGGTTACGAACGCACCGCTCGCACCGGACTGCCTGGCAGCGCATCAAAAAAGACTGGCAATCGCTCGACAGCCTTCGCGGCTCACTAGCTGCGGAACTCCAGCGGGCGCGCAGTCCGCGCGCCATGACCCGCCGGCCGGTTTTATCCGGCTGGGTCGGCTGGTCAGCGGCAATCATCCTGTTGATCAGTCTGACGCCGTTTCTGTGGCAAGGCATCACGGGTAGCGAGCAGGAATGGCATACGCGTATTGGCGAGCGCCAGGAAATTCAGCTCGCAGACGGAACACTGCTCGTAGTCGACGCCGCCACCCGCGTGACGGTACGGCAAAATTAGCTTAAACGTCATATTCATCTGCATGACGGCGAAATTTATCTGGACGTCGCGCCCGATTGGCGGTCTTTTCACGTAGCAACCGCGGATATTGGCATTCGCGATATCGGCACCCGCTTTAGTGTGCGCAACATCGACCAGCATCTCGCCGTTCAGGTTGCTGAAGGTGCGGTTGAAATCAGGCATGCCGGAGGATATACCCGCCTGCATGCCGGCGAGAGGATCACTCGTGATCCGGAACAATCCAGTCGATGGATACACGATCGTCTGCGCGGTGATGATATCGCCCCTTGGCGGCAGGGCTTTTTGATGTTTGATGCACAACCTTTACACACTGTATTGAACGAACTTGCACGCTATCATGCCGTGCAGTTCGATCTGGCCGATCCGGCGCTTGCCGGAATCCAGGTGAGCGGACGCTTTCGGTTGGATGAACTCGATTCCAGCCTGCGTATTCTGGCCGCGACCCTGCACCTGGAGATCGAGCGACTTGAACCTGCACATATCAGATTGACGCCATTACATGCACGAAAATAACGAAGGGGATAACGCGTAACTGGCCTTTTGAATGCTCGCTTCAAACCACCAAGGTTTCGGCGACTTCCTTTAGAAAATTACTCTGTTGAGAAAGGATTCAAAAACTGTCTACCCCATAACAGTTTCTTGTCTACCTCGCTGAATTCAGCTTCTTCACACACGCTATCCCAATGCCGTTTGATTACAGAAATCATCTTTTCAGAGATGGCGCGTGCTTGCACTTCGGAAAGCAGAAAGTTATGAGCGGTCTCAAGGCAGGATTTTAGCTGGCTAAGATTATTATTGCCGGATATGAGCATAGCCTGCGAGGCTTCATTACCAGTGCGGCCTTGCGGACAAATATCATAAGCCGGTGTAAGGGTCAGTTCTTTGCCATTCCAGAATGCGGCATGATTACGCGCATGATCATCCGTGTTACCACAAAGAATGTTAAAGACGAGCCGTGAAAACACTTCCTCAAGTGTCGCCTTCGGATCAGTAAAACGATGCCGGATAATTTCCGCAAAAGTTTCATAGCTTGCGTAACGCGCCATCATGTCATCAAGACCAAGCAGGGTCAGCGCAGAGACCATGGCTTTACGCGACCAACCTTGCTCTTTTTTTATGCGGTCAAAGCGCTCTATCAAAAGCGCATCCTTATTTGCTGCCTTAATGAGCTTTACAGGCGCAACATTCAAGCCAGATAGCGCAGCGAGCCGCATGGCAACAAATTCAGCTTTGACAACACTATACAAGTCAGTGCTGGAAGAAAACTTGGCGACGTATTTTTTGCCTTGATCCTGGATTAATGCCTTTGGACGTGCCCCGCCGATGGAACTGCCATGGAAGAGCGCCTGATCCAACTCAGGTGTAAGCGGAATGCCTTTTTCAACCCGTTCAACAGATTCAATCAGCTCTTCCATGCCCACATTGTTTGCTGAGCGTGGAATATATTCGGCTGGCGAGCGCTGAAAATCGAGCGCACCGATACGATCAGAGCCAGATTCCAATAAATAGGTCAATTCATCCAGCTCGCCTGTATCCGTGCTTGCGCCTTTGCGTCCCAGTTTTTTGTTGATAATGACGCGTCGCCCCCACGCATCCGGCGCGGCATCCCGAATACAGCCAGGCATGGTCAAGCCTTCGTGTAGGGGCAATACGCCTGCTTTTAAAGGTAATTCCGGCTCGTAAATTGCAATGGCTGGTTTTTTGTCGCGGGTACGCTCAAGGTAGCTCTTACCGTAGTTGAATAAGATATTGCCGTTATCAGCTTCGAGCCTGCCTGCAACGACAGGTTGAGTTTCATCGGGCAACCATATCCAGACATAAGCTTCTTTGTCATGACTAGAAATCATCATGCACCGCCTTGGATTTTTTGCGCACGGATTTCGGCAATAACGACAGCTTATCTTCTGTTTGGCGGAGATGCCTGGTCAGTGTGGTTTCATCGGCATCAAACAGCTTTACACCGACAATGATCGCCACTTCGAATACGACTCCGATCTCGCATTTAAGATCGCCTTTCTCGATACGTTGCAGCAATCCTCTCGAAATACCAGCGCGATCTGCAACCTCCTGAGCGGTAAACTTCCGTTCTTTTCGCGTAACGCGAATTAACTCTCCAAGGAGCAGAGACGCTTCACGACTATAACGTGAGTAAGTTCGTGTAATTGATTTTGGCATCGCTTTAATTTGATTCATATATAGACCATAAACTGCCTTTATGATCATTCTGCGAATCACCATAATAGGTATTGAGCTCTAAGTCAAGAGGATATTGATCTATATACAGATCATAAGATATTATAATGACCTATATAAAGATCATTTTTGTGAGTGAGATAGCCTTAATAATTCTCACCACTGAGAGTACCAAGTGCGCAGCACACTCCTTCAAGCTGAACCGACAAATTGTCGGTCTCGTTTGTACCTGCCGGTTGTGACAGAAACTTTCCTGCTGAATGGCGTTATTCTGACCGCTACAGACGAAGATTGCGTGATAACGATGCTGCAATTAGCCGCAGGTGAAATGGATGACAATCAATTTGCTGACTGGATAAGCGCAAATACGTAGCTTTCACACGCCAGAAATCCGGTTTTTCATTTTCTTTCATCCGGCTTGTCGGTTTATCCGGATCTCGTCAGTCCTCGAACTGGTGATAGACCTTGGCGATCACTTTCCAGTCGCCGTCGATCCTGATGAGGGTCAGGTAGTCGTTGTAGTCAGCGCCGATGGCGTCCTTCTCCATATCGACGCGCACAACCGCTGTGGTCGGCGTAATCGCCAGCACGTCCAGGCGCGTAGTGATCTCGGAAGCCTTGCCATTCTTCTGCACGAAGTCAAATAGGTTCTTGATCGGGCCGCCCAGCAGTTCGCCGTTGGTGAAACCGTACATCACGGCATCTTTGTGGAAAGCCTCGGCAACGCCTTCGACGCTACCGATGCGCAGGCCATCGACATACTTCTGGGCGGTAGCGATGACGGCGTCGTAATCGCGGGTCGGCACGGCCTTGATGTTCTTGGACATAGTGATCTCCTTAATTCAGTGAGGTTGGAAAAATGCGGCACCCTTCGACAGGGCCTGGCGGGAAATCAGGTAACCACGTAGGTGTGGTAGATCTTGCTGACCATTGTACACTTGCCCTCGACCTTCAATAGATTGAAAAAGTCGGTGAAGCAGAAGCCCGAAATGTCGTTGGTGTCGATGCGGGCAGTGGCAGCCGTGTTAACGATGTCGATATTGACGATCACGCCCTGGGCTTCCGACGAGGGACTGAACGCGTTGTCGATGGTCTCGAACAAGCCTTGGATCGGGCCGCCAGTCAGCTTGCCAGCGCCATCGACGCCGAAGATAGCCGCCTGCTCACTGAAAGCGGGCTTCATGATGCTGCTCTTGGCTTGCTTGCCGCCTTCGTTGTACAGGTTCAGCACTTCGACGATGGCCTTGTATTCCTGCACGTAAGTGGGTTTGCTCATGGTTTCATTCCCGGTTGAAGTGGAGGATTAAGAAAATCCGGGCATTGGCCCGAAGTCGGGTAAGTCAGTCCCCGCTTGTCAGCGCGGCGCAATCTTCGGCCGGAGACCAAGGGCCCAGCAGGCGAAGCCTGCTTTCACGGCCAGCCAACCACCAACCGGCCTGGATGTTCCAGTCGGCATAGGTGCTGGCCGCATCCAGTGTCTGCTGCGCGTGCAGTGGAAAGTGGGGATCGCGCTAGCGCCTACGTCTTCTATGATGGATTCAACATCCGCGGTTTTGACAATAACCAATCGACTTATCGCAATGGTATCCGGCAACCGTTCATCACCAATCTGGAAACCGCCCAATCTCGATCGCGTCGAAGTGCTGAAAGGTCCGGCCGCCATCTTGTTTGGCCGCATCGAACCGGGCGGGATGGTGAATTTGGTTACCAAGCGCCCGTTGAACATGCCGTATTACTCGATGCAGCAACAATTTGGCTCGTATGGTATGTGCGCTGGGATGCCAGTATCGGTTATGAATTCCGTTACAATGGGTTCAGAATCACCCCTCAGTTGAACGTTTACAATCTGCTCGACAAGGTGTACTACGATAACGCCAGTTTCAGAGGCAATATCCGCCCAGGCATACCTTTCACGGTACTGGGTTCAATCCGCCTGGAGTATTAATCAGCAGGATACGTGGATCATATGCCGGACCAAAGCATCGGATCGAAGTGATGAAATCGCGGGAGTGCTTCCATCACCTGCGTTGACCGTGCGCAAGGCTAGATTGGTCGCAAAAGCGAAATCCGCTGTGCCGGACTGCTTCTGCACTTTCGACACCGAGATCAGCTATGCCCGGCGTGTTGCCCGTGTAATTCCGATTTTGATCCGGTTTTCTTCCGTGCTGCGGCATTTTGTCGCATTCCACCCTTATGGCAAACACAGCATAATCATGCTCTTTTTAGCCCATTATGCCTTGCTGTCCATGACCACCAGTTGTACCAATGATGAACTGTTCCTCCAGTTACGTAATGACTTGCTGAATTTTCTATATCGCAAGGTGGGGAGAGATGAAGCAGCTGATATGGTCCAGGAAGTTTATCTGCGCTGGCGTAAACAGGATGTTTCATCCATCGAAAATCCTCGCGCGTTTTTGTTTACGGTTGCGCTCAACCTGATTCGTGACAGTTCACGCCAGCAAATTCGTGTGGACAAACATACCACCGAAATACAAAACTTCTTTGAAATCGGTAATGCTGCGGACGATCCGGCACGACGTTATGACGGCCAAAGGCAACTGGCAAGTTTGCTGCACGCATTGAATCAGCTACCGGAACCGGTAGGCCATGCATTTCTCCTGTTTCGTTACGATGGCATGACTCATGCACAAATTGCCAAACAACTGGGCGTTTCCAGCAAAACAGTGGAACGCTATATTCAGCGTGCAGGTGAACATTGTCTGGCTATACTGGCAGAGTATCGGTAATAATCATCTTTTGTCGATCATGCCTGTCCTGAATGTCCTGTGGTTAGAAACACAGGAGAAAATTGCATGCCCGAATCTTTTCATGATGATATCGATGCAACGGCTCGCCACTGGTTTATCCGCCAGCAAGGCCGTGCACTTTCCGCGGAGGAGCAGCGTGCCCTGACGGCCTGGCTTGCAGCCAGTCCGGATCACCGTACAGCCTGGACACGTGCAGAGGAGGATTGGCAATCGCTGGATCGTTTTCGTACGGATCTGTCCGGCGAACTGAACAAGGCACGCCATTATCGTCCTCGTCATTACTCTCCTCGCCATCTCAAATGGGCCGCTGCAGCACTGGTGCTGATAGCACTTCCCATACTCTACCGCGCATCGGCCGGCATCCCCCAGCATTGGCAAACGGCAACGGGTGAGCGGCAGCACGTTATACTTGCTGATGGCAGCCAACTGAGTCTGGATACAGCAACGCGCGTAACCATCACTCAAAGCTGGTTCCAACGTCTTATTCAACTGCAGGAGGGAGAAATTTATCTGGAGGTGGCGCCCGACTGGCGTCCGCTGCAGGTAACAGCTGCCGATACGCGAATTCGTGATATTGGTACCCGCTTTTCCGTACGCGATACGCCAGAAAAATTTACCGTACAAGTGGAAGAAGGCGCCGTGGAAATCATCCGCCAGGATAAACATCTCGTACTGCATGCCGGAGAAAGCATGACTCGCCATCCGGCAACCGATCGATGGCAACTGGCTGCCGTGCAGGGAGAAATTGCAAACTGGCGTCAGGGTATACTGGTATTCGACCAGCATCGATTGCCGGAGGTGCTGCAGGAACTGGCACGTTATCATGCTGTTCGATTCGATCTGGCCGACCCTGCTCTGGGAAGGAAACAGATCAGCGGGCGTTTCCGGCTTGACGAGCTCGATACCACCTTGCGCATCATCGCCGAAACGCTGAATCTGAACATCGAACACCCAACATCCGACCGGTACCTGTTGAGCGCAGCGCAGAAACAGTAAACGAAGCAGCAGTCGCCGGACACACCTCGTTCACTTTCCGGCACCATCATTAAAAATCTCTTCTGACTGACGGTTTACTGCAATCTGGTTCGTCCTATGTAAGAAAGTTCCAATTAAGAACATTCTTACTCAGGGAGAAACTATGCTTCGTTCAGGCTTTTTCTTAGCTGTCGTCATGCTCGCCAGCCCCATCGTGCAGGCACAAATACCAACCATGCAGCAACAGCCAACATTGCCACTTGCTGCAGCTTTGCAACAACTGGCTGTCCGGCACAATCTCAGTATCGTGTTCGATGCAGAAATCGTGAAAGGTAAACAAGCTTCACCGTTATCCGAGAATCTTTCCATCCGGGAAGCACTTGATACTCTGCTGAACGGCAGCGGCCTGCAGGCCAAAGAAATCGCACCGGGTCGTTACAGTATCGTAAAGGCGACAACAGGAGCAATGCAGCAAACATTACCGGAAATGACAGTAACAGGTGCTCCTGACCCGGATTCGCCGTACAGCACGCAATATAGAGTCCCTGAAGCAACAACAGCCACTAAAACTCAAACGCCGATCATGGAAACACCGATGTCCATTCAGGTAGTACCCAAATCGGTGATGAATGACCAGCAGGCGATTACGCTGGAACAGTCATTGAATAATGTCAGTGGTGTTTTTCCCGGACTTGGATTCAACGGGGTCGAGACTTTTAATCTCCGCGGTTTTAATACCTGGGATTATTACCGTAACGGTGTACGGTTTCAGTCCGCACTGTCACAGACTGGTAACCGGGAAGTGGCCAATCTGGAGAGAATTGAAGTATTGAAGGGGCCGGCATCGATTCTGTTCGGTCGGATCGAGCCTGGGGGAATGATCAATCTGGTGCCGAAAACACCGCAAGCCACACCGTATTATTCACTACAGCAACAATTCGGCTCATACAACCTGTTTCGTACCACATTGGACGCCACCAGCAGCCTGAATCAGGATAATTCACTGTTGTACCGCCTGAACTTTGCCTACGACAATGAGGGCTCATTCCGGGAGTTTGTGAATAGTCATCATTTCTTCGTGGCGCCGGTGCTGCAATGGCGTATTTCCGACCGTACCCAGATCACCGCTGAAATGGAATATAAAACAGGGAAATATGCGCATGATTCCGGTTTTCCTGCGATCGGTAATCGCCCGGCCAACTTGCCGGTCAATCGTCTACTGGGCGAGTCATTTAATAGTGCCAAATTTGATGAAATTACAGCCGGATTCCACTGGTCGCACGCATTCAATGATAATTGGGAGATAAAACACCGCTTCTATCTGCAGCGCACCGATGAAGACGATAATGTTGCCCTGCCGTTGGAATTACGCGCTGACAACCGCACGCTGGACCGGTTTTTTGCCGGATTCAGAAACAACAAAATAGAAACGTATACTACCAATGTAGATTTGACCGGCCATATCGATACCTGGGGTATCAAACATACGCTGTTGATGGGGGGTGACTACTATAATTTTAGAAATCACGGCCTTATGATTGACAATTTTAATTTCCCGTCAATTGATATTTTTAATCCGGTACATAGTGGCGTGGCTGTGCGCGATCCTGCAGATGACATCCCTTATGACACAAAAGAAGACTGGTTTGGTCTGTATTTCCAGGACCAGATAAAACTGCCCTACAACGTGCATGTGCTGGCAGGTTTTCGCTACGACAATGCCGAGATAAAAGACAACATATCCGGGAGGGAAAGCGGGCAGGATAGAATTTCACCGCGTGTTGGCGTGTTATGGCAGCCGATTCCAGCCCTTTCGTTTTATGGTAATTATGTCGAGAATTTCGGCGCTCCAAATTTATATGGAAGCGGATTGGACGGACAACCACTTCCAGCTGAAACAGCACAGCAATGGGAAGCCGGGATCAAAACAGAATTCTTTGATGGACGTCTCAGCGCAACACTTGCCTGGTTCCAGCTGACCAAGCAAAACATTGCAACCCTTCACCCTGATCCACAACTGGCGCTGCAGAGAATTTCAGTATTGACAGGAGAGGCGCGTAATGAAGGGATAGAACTGGATATTACCGGTGAGCTGTTGCCTGGCTGGCAGGTTATCGCTAACTACGCTTATATCAATTCAGAAATTACCAAAACCAATGATAATACGCTGGGCAATCGCTTTCCGAATGTACCTGAACACGCCGGTAATATCTGGACCACTTATGCCTTTCAGAATGAAACCTTACGTGGATTGAAAGTTGGTGGGGGCGTAACGCTCAGAGGCAAGCGTGAAGGCAATTTGGAGAACGATTATCAAATGCCTGGTTATGCTGTATTCAACCTGATGACCAGCTATGCAATGAAGGTAGGTAAAGCCCGGGTCACCGCGCAGTTGAATGTCAACAATCTCTTCAATGAGGAATATTTCCCCAGCAGTGGTGGATTTGGCCGCACACGTATTGCTGTAGGTACGCCACGTGTATTCCTGGGCTCGTTGCGGGTTGAATACTAGCCATGTCTTCCGAGTCAGCGCATCAACATGCTGCAGGGGTGGATGAAGAGCGCGGTACATTACCGCGGCGTTCGTGGCGCCAGCTCTGGCTGAGTATCCACCTTTATCTGGGGTTGTTCATCGGTGCGCTGCTGGTCATTCTGGGACTGACCGGCAGCATCGCGGTGTTCTGGGTCGAGATCGATGAATGGTTGAATCCGGAGCTGCTGACTGTCACGGTGCCTGAGCAGAAAAACACAGCGCAAGGTGCACCTGTCTATCGGTCACTGGATGAGATCGTTAGTGTGGCCAGACAGGCGGCCACTCCGGATAGCCGGATCACAACTGTTTATGGCGCACGCAACAGCGAAGCGGTCTATGCCGTCTATGCCAGCCAGCCATCCGGCGCCTGGCAGCGAATCTTTGTAGATCCCTATCGGGCGCAGGTAACCGGAGTACGCAGCTATGGCGCAAATGAGTGGATTCCCAACTACTTCATGGATGTCATCTTTCAGCTCCATTTCAGTCTGCTGCTGGGCATGAACGGGCAGACGCTGGTAGCTATTTGCGCACTGCTGTTGCTGATATCGCTGATCACCGGATTGATCGTCTGGTGGCCAGCATCGGGACAATGGCACAAGGCATTGACTATCAAATGGGGTGCCGGCCCGGTGCGTTTTAACTTCGATCTGCACAAGACCCTGTCTTTCTATCTGTTTCCGGTATTGGGTGCGGTGCTGCTGTCCGGGGTGTTCATGAACCTCAACGAGCCGTTCGTGTGGGTGACTCAACTGTTCTCACCTGCAACCCGGCAACCACAACACACACTCACATCAATCCCTATTACGGGTGTACCCTCGATTGGGGCTGAGCACGCATGGGCCAGCGCCACCAAACATTACCCGGACGGTAAGTTTGGCGGCATGTTCATGCCCGAGAATGCTGAAGGCGTCTACATCGTGACCCAGAAGCATGTGTCGAAGTTGAGTGCATTCTGGTCGGAGCGGCAGATCGCGATCGATCAGTACAGCGGCGAGATACTGGATGTGCGTGCACCGGACGTGCGCCGCAGCGCAGGGGAGACCTTTTTGGAATGGCAATGGCCACTGCACTCGGGCCAGGCATTCGGCTGGCCGGGACGCATCCTCATCTTCCTGTGCGGCTTGGCTTGCCCGGTCATTTACGCCACTGGCGTCATCCGCTGGTTGCAGAAGCGGCGGGTAAAGATGAGGAGCCCCCGGCGCCCAATCCGGTGAGCTCGGGTTCAATCAATTGATTCTCGATCCTTGCACCAATTCAGGCTTACTCAAAAGTAAAGGGGTCAAGTATTGAAATACCAATTTTTGGCATGTTGGCAACATTCCGCGTTACCAGGGTTAGTCTATACACCTGTGCGGTAGCGGCCAGAAGGCTGTCCACGGTCGGCCTTGGATTGGGGGAATTCAAGCACCCCCATTGATCGGCGACTGCTTGGTCGACGGGCAGGATGCGGCCAGCAAAGCCCGCTATCAGGGCATTGAGCCATTGCTCCAGGCGAGCGGCCTTAGTGGGGTCGCGTAAACGTGCCAGTTCGATGTCTTTACGAATCTCGCCGGTTACCAATACACTCAGGAACAGGTCGTTATCAGACGTTTGCCCCCACCATTTGGCAACATGTGGATCACAGCGTTTACCTTTACGCACTTCGGCGATGATGTTGGTATCGATGAGATAACTCATAACTCAACGTTGCGGCCCAAGTCTGGATTACGGGTCAAATCAATATCGTCCAGAGGAGCTGCTGCCAGCAATTCCTTCAACCCGAGGTGTTGAGTGCCTACCAACCGCTGTAACTGGATACGCAACTTTGCAGCGGCTTCGCCGCGCAGTAATTGGGCAGTGCTGCGGATCAGTTCGGCATCTTGCATCGGTACCTGTACCTCGATGCGTGCAAGACCTTGCTCTTTGAGACGTTTACGGTGTGCTGCGATGGTTTTGTGGTTACTGATTGTCATAGCAGGTAGCCTCTTGAATATTTCCGGAAATACGTTTGGAAATATAACTGAGAAATTAATCCAGCGTCAATTGTCCTAACAAAACAATGTATTGACGAAAGCCTGATGGCAGATCAGCATGGTTTTGCATGCCGAGCAAGTTATTTCATTGAGTGAAGTGAATCTGCAAGTCCTGATATCGGGTTGAATATCAACCTCGCAGGTCAGTACATGCTGTTTCGTTCCCGGTATTTTATGCTGGTTATGCTGCAGGCATAAGGTGATCCAGTGCGACAATTTGTCGCATTCTAAACCGCACTTCTGTCCCGCATAATTCCTCTGCATCGGGCACATCGCCGCACATCACTACTATCTGCCATGAATCCCAGCATAATTCTTGCCAACCTTTACCTGCGCCATTTCAGTGAATTACGTGCTTTTCTTCTCAGGCGTACGGGTTGCAGAGAAATTGCGGCAGAGCTGACCCAGGAAACTTTTATCCGCATTATGGGTTACCAGACTGATACATCGATACAGAACGCACGTGCCTTGCTGTACCGTATCGCGGGTAATCTGGCGATCGATCACCATCGTACCTGTGTGAAATTTCCAGAAAGCGTTTCTATCGATGATCTTCCGCAACATGAACTGCCCGTGACTGAATTGACCGACCCCGCCCGGCTGGTAGCTGCTCGCCAGCTACTGGAAAAATTGTGTATCGTGATTGATGCGCTACCGCCACAATGTCATCGTGCTTTCGTACTGCATAAATTTGACGGTTACTCACATGCGGAAATCGCCGAGAAATTGGGAATCACCCGCAATGCTGTCGAAAAACTGTTGATTCGCGCACTCATCCGGTTACGCCAGGTGCTTGTGTAATGGAGCAAGATCAACAGGCAGGGCACCTCTCTGAAGAAAACATATTAACTGAACAGGCAGCCACCTGGTTCTTGCGTATGCAGCAAAGCGATGCCAATGATGTCGAGCATAAAGCATTTGAAGCCTGGCTTGCAGAAAGTGAAGCACATCGCACCGAATATCAGCAGTATGTCCAGCTTTGGCAGACCCTTGACCACCTGGAGCAGAAACCCCGGAAAAAATCCCGTTCAACGGTTACATGGATCGTTACATTGGCGGTTCTGTTCGGCTCCCTGCACTGGCTTACCCGCCATGAAGAAATGATCACGACTGCGGTCGGAGAACATCAGCAGATCATTCTGGCTGATGGCACGACGATCGATATCAATACTGATTCGACACTGCGACTGGCATTGTACGGATTCACCCGCAAAGTAACACTGGAACGCGGTGAAGCATTATTCAAGATCGGCGATGAGCGCCTCCGGTCTTTCGAAGTGCATGCAGGTAACGGTATCTTGCGCGATATTGGTACTGAATTTAACGTTATCAAAGAAGAAGGTAACGTTACCGTAGCGGTGCTTGAAGGCGCAGTCGAGGTCGACATCGATCATCAGAACGATACTGTCCGTTTGCTGCATGGTGGAGAGCAGCTTACTTATTCAACGCATGATTTATCAGAAATTTCCTCGACGGATAAAGAAACGATAACTGCCTGGCGTAAAAGCAGGCTTATTTTTCGTGAGACACCGCTGGAAGAAGTCATCCGGCAAATCAATCGCTACCACTCGCGCCCTGTCAAACTGGGGGATCTACAACTGAATACACTGAGAGTCAGCGGGGAATTCAACTCGGCTGATCGTGCGGGACTGGTCCAGGCGCTGATCACGCTGCTCCCGCTGCGCGCCAGTGAGCTGGATAGCGTTACTCTCCTGACTTATGAGAAATAAAACAAAACGTATTCTGCTGATCTCGCAGGGATGAAGCCATCCGCAATGGGGAACGGATCAGCCGTATAAAAATGCAAACGAACTGATCCGAAAACAGCCTGGAAGCATAAGAGATTTTTTCTGCATGTCAGGTATTCCCTTTTGTTTTCGTCTTATCAGGTAAGCCACTCCGCTGGCATATACCGATCAAAGATAAAAATATTCAGGGATGAATCATGCAGAAAAATTTATGGATCATAGGGCTCAGCATCATTATGTTTTCGGGATTTGCTCAGGCACAGAGCAACAAGGTGCTCAGTATCCCGGCGCAGAATCTGCCGGATGCGCTGCACAGCCTGTCCAGTCAGACAGGAATCCAGATCCTGTTCACCGCCGAGCAGTTGAAAGGGTTTCAAAGTCCGGCCATTGATGGATCGATGAATACTGAACAGGCACTCATCCGTCTGCTGCAGGGAACATCGTATACCTGGCTGGCCAGTGGACAGAATACATACGTCATCAAATCAGCAGCCGAAATGGCGACTGTTATGCCAGAGGTCAGGGTAACCGGCTCCATAGTTCCAGATACACCCGGTAATCCGAGTTATACACGCACCAATGCGTCAACGGCGACCAAATCCAATTTACCCATTATGAAAACGCCGATGTCCGTTCAGGTGATACCACGTGCGGTAATCGAAGATCAGCAAGCGGTTCAGGTCAATGATGCAGTCAGGAATGTGAGCGGTGTGTTTCCCGGGTTTACTTTTGGCGGAATGAGTCAGGCATTCATGATCCGTGGCTTTGACACAGGTTTTGCCAGTTTTCGTGATGGGTTCAGATTTCCATTGGCTTTAAGATTCTCATTAGCCAACATAGAGCGGGTAGAGGTATTGAAAGGCGCCGCGTCAAATTTATACGGCCGGATCGAACCGGGCGGTATGGTCAACCTGGTCACCAAGCGGCCGCAGGCAGCGCGCTATTACTCGCTAAACCAACAGTTCGGGTCATACGGCCAATTTCAGACATTGGCTGATGCGACCGGCGCATTAAATGAAACGGGTACCTTGTTATACCGTCTGAACTTCGAATATCTCAATCAGGATTCATTTCGCGATTTCGGCTTCAATAAACGTATTTTTGTTGCGCCGTCAGTGACCTGGAAGATTACCTCAAGTACGCAACTGGATGTGGATTTCACTTATAACAACGAAGATACACGTGAAGACTACGGTATCGTTGCGATAGGTAACCGACCAGCCAAATTGCCGCGTTCGCGTTTTCTGGGAGAACCGGCAGATAAGACCACCCAGAACATGTACAACACTGCTGTAACACTAACGCACGCTTTTAATTCCAATTGGCAAGCACGTGCCCGGTTCAATTATTTACGCCGCGATACTGTGGATCCACAAACCACTGGATTTGATTTGAATGAAGCCACCGGTGATATGCAGCGATCTTTTTATAGCGGTACCGCAACCGGAGATGTCTTTATGAGCACAGTGGACATTACGGGTCGGTTCTATACTGCTGGCGTAGAACACAATGTGCTGGCCGGTTGGGAATACTATGGTCAATTTGACTCTGTGAAATCCATCAGTGTGGATGCCAGCCCGATTAATATTTTCAGGCCGATATACAGCAACGTTAATCTGGCATCGCAACCTTATAACTTCTTTATTGATCAGAAAAACGAGTGGAATGGTGTGTATTTACAGGATCAGATCACACTGTTCGACAAGTTGCATATCATGGCAGGCGGGCGTTATGACTGGGCTTCTAATGATGTGGGTACGGCTTTCGGGATAGATAAATTCCTTTCTGACGCAAAAGCTGCTGGTCGGGAGATTAATAACAACCGTTTCAGTCCGCGCGCAGGCATTGTTTACCAACCGTGGGAGGGGCTGTCATTCTACGGCAATTATGTGCAGTCACTCGGGGCAGCTAATTCAGATTTCGATGCCAATGGCAATATCCTCAAGCCGCAAATCGGTGAGCAGTTCGAAGGCGGATTCAAGACCTCATTCTTTGAGGGGCGGCTCAATTCGAATGTTGCGTTTTATTATCTGACCAAACAGAATCTAGCCGTGTCGGTACCAGGTCAACCATATTCGATTCCCATCGGCCAGGCACGCAGCCAGGGGGTGGAAGTGGATGTCTCCGGACAGATTGCCCGGGGACTGGATCTCATCCTGACCTATGCCTATACCGACGCCGAAGTGCTGGAAGGTGCCAATAAAGGTAATCGCTTGTGGAATGTGCCCAAACATGCTGGCAGTTTGTGGACACGTTACGATGTGCAATATGAACCGCTGCGCGGACTGAGCGTAGGGGCGGGTATCTATGCACAAGGTCGACGATCGGGTGATTCTGCTAATACCTATTTTCTGCCGGCACAGGCGCGTGTCGATGCGATGGTGCGTTACCGCCCGCCTGCTATGCATTCGCGCCTGAGTCTGCAGCTCAATATCTACAACCTCGCTGACAGCACACTGTATGGCGGTACCCTGGGTGATCGTTTCTCAGTGAATGTTGATGCTCCGCGTACTTTTGTCGGCTCGATTCGTTATGAGATGTAATGATCTGGAAGCCTGGCAGGATTTTGAATCTGTGAGCGAGATGATATCCCATCGATAGGGACGTTTTATCCACCTTCATTACATCACCTGGTGATACAGCCATCATTCGCACGGTGCAGTCGACTGCCGATGATGGCTGTTCTTCATTGCTCATCCGATATCATCACTGCGACAATTTGTCGCATTCTCATTCCTCAGCTTTGTAGCGATAATACCGTACCGATCAACGGTAATTATTCCTGTATTTTCTTGCTGTCATACATGTTTCCACTGGATTCTCCTCTTCTGGCAGACCTTTACAAAAAATATCGATCACGCCTCATAAGCAGAATTGCACGTTTGACTGGCTGCCGTGAAACTGCTGCCGATCTGGCGCAGGATGCCTACATGCGGTTGCTCGACCAGACCGGTGTGGCATGTCCTTCCAATCCTGCGGCTTATCTGTTCCGGATCGGACGTAATCTGGCTATCGATCATCAACGCAGACCGGATTTTCGGCAGCATGACGAAACTTCGTTCGAGGAAGAGTTACCTTCTTCTTTTTCCGGGCCGGATCAGCAGGCGGTCTATCGCCAGGAATGCGAACAGTTATGGACGGCAATCATGGAATTGCCTCGTCCGGTCAGTCGCGCATTGGTACTCAGTGTAATCGAAGGGGTTAGCCAGGCTGCCATTGCTGAAGAGCTTGGCGTAACCGAACGTACCGTACGCCGGTATATCAGCAAGGGGATGGCACATTGCCAGCGGCGTCTGCGTAATCCGTTACCACCAGCACGTTACGACCGCTGAGCGTCGGCAGCTGGCTTCTGACGAACAATTCTCCGAATCTGCGGTTTCCAGGATAAATTGACATTGAAACTGGCTCGGGAATATATCCCGCAGCGCTTTCATGTTAACCTCGCCGCATATTTTTCTGCTGACTGATTCATATCAGATGTACTCCGATGATGACCGTAACCATTCCGGAAAAGAAGCCCTGGACTGGTTCGTGCGTATGCAGAGCGACTCCGTTACTGAGGCGGAACGGGCAGCTTTCATCGCCTGGCGTGATGCCAAACCGGAAAATGCACAAGCTTACGCTGATGCCGAGCTTCTGAGCCACAAACTGGCGGCACTGAAAGGCCATTCGGCCTATCATATTCCCCGGCTTGTTCCCGATCAGAAGCCTTCACTCATGACGATGCAGTACTTCAATCGGATTGCACTATTCCTGCTCATTATTTTTTCAAGTGCTGGCTTGTGGTGGCAAACCGGGATTGTCAGCGATGAATATGTCACGTCTGCTGGTGAACAACGCCATATCCCTCTCAGGGATGGCAGCAAACTTGAACTGAATACCGCTTCGCACGCAGACGTACGCTATACCCGCCTGGAACGTATCGTTACCTTATACAGCGGGGAGGCCTATTTTGACATTGCCGATGAGAATTACCGGCGATTTGTTGTATTGGCTGGCAGCCTGCAGGTACGGGATATCGGGACACGTTTCATCGTTCGCCATGACAATGAACAAGTCACGGTGACAGTACTGGAAGGTGAGGTCGAGTTAACCCGGCCTGCATTGTCAGATCGCAGTGGAGAACTGCCGGCTACCCTGACATTGCTGGCGGGTCAGCAAAGCCATTACCGGAATGAAGTTATTACGCCCGCAATCCCGATCGATTCGACTGCCGCAGCTGCCTGGCGGGAGGGAAAGCTGATATTCAAGGCCACGCCGCTGCGTGAAGTCATACAAGAACTGGCACGGTACCATCCACAACGCTTCGTCATACATGACCCGGCACTGGCTGACGAAACCGTTACCGGCAGCTTTCATATCGGGGAATTATCATCTTTCTTGCGGGCACTTGAACAAGTGCTGCAAATTCAAATCGATACCCGCAACCCGGATATCGCATCCATTCAACGCAGGAAAAACTGAGTCATCCCATCCCGTGAAACATCGACAACCACGGAATTCTGTCACGATCAGCTTCTGAAATAATTGTCCGGTTTACTCCGTTGTTTCGTCATAAACGATAGCTAACCAAAAAAGGCAGCAAAATCGTTTAACGAAATAAAAGGGGAACCTCATGCCGCACATTACAGGGAAATTCCGGCTGTACTGGCCTGCAATTATGCTGCCATTTCTGATCATGATTATCGGTGCACAGGCGGATGATGCTCTTTTAAATTTGATTTGCCTTCCCAGCCGCTGATCCAGTCACTGGAGCAATTCCAGAAGACAACCGGCGTCAACATTGTATATGCATCCAAAGAGCTCGCAAACTATTACAGTCCAGCCATACAGGGGCAATATACCCCTCGACAGGCCATACAAATACTACTGGCTGAGCATCGGCTGAATGCCGAATTCATCAGTGATTCGATGATTGCGGTAAAGCCGGCATCAGCCGTACAGCAACTGCCGGAAATGACAGTAACAGGTACTCCTGATCCGGATTCACCGGACAACAGAAGTTACAACCACTCCAGTGCTTTCTCGGCAACCAAGACCGATACGCCGATCATGGAAACACCGATGTCGATCCAGGTCATTCCGAAGGCGCTCATGGAAGATCAGCAAGCCATTCAACTCAAAGACGCTTTAAAGAATGTCAGTGGTGTATTTACGGGTAATCAGAGCGGAGAATACGGCTATGATAAGTTTTTCATCCGCGGTTTTCCCAACGCAGGCTCGACACAAATTTACAGAGACGGTTTGCTGTTGCCTCGCTCCAATAACGATACCTTCAATATTGAGCAAATAGAAATACTGAAAGGCCCGGCGGCAGTTCTTTACGGCCGCGTCGAACCGGGTGGCCTGATCAATACCGTTTCCAAGAAACCTTTGGACACGCCCTATTATTCATTACAACAGCAGTTTGGCTCGTTCGACCATTACCGCATGATGGCGGATGCCACAGGACCGATCACTTCTGACAAGTCTCTGCTATATCGCCTCAACATTGCCTATCAGAACACCGGCACCTTTGTCGATCTGGTCGACAATGAACGTATTTTGGTTGCACCTTCGTTGCAATGGAAACCTGGCGATCGTGATGTCCTCAATTTTCGGCTCGAATATCAGAACGACAATGGGCGCTATTACGACGGCATTCCAGCCATCGGGCGACGGCCGGCCGATATCCCGATTTCGACTTTTTTAGGTTGGGGGGGTGACAATGAATATCAGAAACAACAGCGAATCGTTACGGGTTACGACTGGACACATCACTTTAACGGCGATTGGAAAATCACCAATCGGTTCAGCTATACCAATTTGAATTATAAATTCATCAATACCTATTATGGCGACAGCCTGGCGGACGATAATCGAACATTTACCCGAGCCAATTATCATTACCCGTCAGATAAAACCGACGCTTATGCAACAAATTTGGATTTAACAGGCCGATTCACGACTTACGGCATTTCACACAAAGTGCTTCTAGGCTTCGATTATTACCGGAAGGACACTCACGCCATAGGGTACTGTTGTGACGCGCTGAATGGATTTATCCCAACAGTTGATATTTATAACCCGATTCATGCGGATGTTCGTGTACCGCTTCAAAATGAACTGAACGACTATCGTCGATCTTCGCAATACTGGTACGGGCTATATTTTCAGGATCAAGTGACTTTCTTTGACAAATTGCACTTGCTATTCGGTGGTAGACAAGATTGGGCGACGGATACCAGAGCATCGGCTTCGAGCGCTGCATCCTATGCATTGGCGCAGGATAAAGTATTTAGTGATAGTAAATTTACACCCAGAGCCGGCATTCTTTACCAGATCCAACCTTCACTTTCAATCTACGGTAATTACGTAGAATCTTTCGGCGTTAACAACGGACGGGGTTTTAACAATGAACCACTCAAGCCGCAGACGGCGACGCAATATGAAGCAGGAGTAAAAAAGGAGTGGATGGATGGCAAATTCATTACGACACTCGCTTATTATGATTTAACCAAAAAAAACATAACAACAACTGATCCATTACACCCGCAATTTGTTATTCCTGTTGGTGAAGCAAGGAGTCGGGGAGTGGAATTCGATATTTCCGGCCGCATAACCGAGAACTTGAGCGTTATCGGCAGTTATAGTTACACCGATACGGAAATCACCAAAGACAATCGAGGAAATCAAGGCCACAAACTGCCTAATGTACCCAAGCACGCCGGGAGCTTATGGGGGAAATATGATGTTACCCAAGGCTTGCTGAGAGGGCTGAATATAGGTTCCGGTGTTTTTCTGATAGGCAAGCGCGAAGGTGACAATGCAAACTCGTTCGAGCTGCCGGGTTATGTGCGCTGGGATGCATTGGTGGGTTATAGATGGCGTACCAGCAAAACTGAACTGTCTTTACAACTCAACGTGAACAATATTCTGGATAAAACCTATTACGATGCTTCACCGGCCGGCGCAACTAACATTTATCCAGGCATTCCGCGCACTTTTTTAGGTTCAATAAAAATTGCCCTGTAGCGCGCAGGTTGAGATGACGAAGGAATCCCAACCTATGCTGCTAAGCGGCACATGGATGATTGAGCTTTGGCATTTCAGCGCGATCTGTTTTATGAATTTATCCAGACACTCTGTTATTCCGGCCTGCTGGATTCAATGATGGACTGCAATCATGAAATTTACTGGTAAGCGGCTAACTCAACTTAAAGATCGCCGTAAATTTTGGCTCGATATTCATTTATGGTTGGGTTTGGTACTAGGGTTTTTATTGGCGATCTACGGTGTCACGGGCAGTATTCTGGTCTTTCATGCCGAAATCGATGAACTTTTGAACCCCAAGCTGCTAACTGTCGTTCGACCAACAGGCGGTGCAGTGTATAAGCCGTTAGCTGATATTTTTGAGATCGGTAAATCTGCTGTGCCGGAAGGTGCCAAGCATACTTTTGCAACTTATCCCCGCAACGACAATGCTGCTTTTCGGTTGGATTATTCGATGTCATCCGTTGGTGGAAAAACCGAAAGCTGGCAGGTTTATGTTGATCCCTATTCTTTAAAAATTCTTGGCAAGCGTCTGATGAAAACCTCTGACAGCTTATTTCCCCTTACTTTTATCGGTTTTGTATTCGAATTGCATTATGCCTTATTGATAGAGGGGGAGTTGAGCACCGTAATAGTCGGCCTTTCCGCTGCTTTGTTGATTATTTCAGTGCTGACTGGCTTGATTGTCTGGTGGCCGTTGACCGGAAAGTGGCAACAGGCTTTAATGATCAAGCGCAAGGCCAGTGGTGAACGGTTGAATTATGATTTGCATAAAACAGCTGGTTTTTACAGTACATTGATTTTACTGTCGGTATTGTTTTCCGGTATTTACATGGTCTTGCCACACAATGTAGTGCCGGTATTGGAAGTGTTTTCTCCGGTAACTTACCGCTATTGGTTTCGCTCCACGCCCGTGCCGGGAAAACAGTCGATCAGTATGGCCGAAGCCATCGCACGCGCCGGTCAGCTTTATCCAAAGGGCCGTCCGCACTGGATTTACGGTGCTTATGGTGCTACCGAACAAACGGCGACTTACACTGTGTGCAAGGATGATGTCGACCGTCCTGGAAGCTGGTTGCAACGGGTATGCGTTGTCATGGATCGTTATTCCGGCAAGGTGCTTGATGTTGATGATCCTGCTCTTCCAAATGCTACGGCGGGCGAAGTATTCACGCATTGGCAATGGCCTTTGCATTCTGGCCAAGGGTTTGGCATGACGGGGCGTATATTGGTATTTTTGACAGGGTTAGCCTGTCCTGTACTGTTTGTGACTGGGGTGATTCGTTGGCTGCATAAGAGAAATGCTACGTCCGTACGGCGACTAAACAACCACCGGCTTTAGCCGGTGGTTGTTTAGTTAGCGGGAGTGCTTTGATCTGTAAGAAGGGAAGTTACAGTGTGAGACAGGCCGGGAGTGTGCTACTTGCTCCCGGCCTGTAGTGCTCAGTTCATCAGAGTGTTACTGAACCGGATTACGTTGCTGATCAGTGAGTCCGGCTGACCATTGAGAGTTGAGATTTTGTACCCAGCCGTTATAGACGTTGGGTAACGCCACTATTCCCTGGCCGCCAAAACCCGCCAGACTGCTGATCTTGTCGTCCTTTGGCACACGGTGATCGGCCACCAGCGTAACAGCACCGGCAATTTCAGCATCACTCAGATCACCATCACCGTTTGGATCCGGATCGACTACGATCAGCCGATTGGAGAATTTGTTGGTGATATAGGCGTAGTATCCTCCACCTTTTTTGGCTCCGAAATTGGC
>WBZO01001506.1_pt1 | contig 35863 bp, 27 predicted proteins | sample 5204261 | NCBI WGS metagenome assembly WBZO01 (sample SAMN12412400, study PRJNA552823) | activated sludge metagenome | isolation source: activated sludge from anammox sidestream of wastewater treatment plant... | place: USA: North Carolina | collected 2017-09
TGCTACAACAACGGCTTTACTGTGCACCTCGGTGCCATCAGTCATCTCGGTAATTTTATAACCATCGTGAACCCGAATGTTCCTTACTATCTTGGGTGTTAAAATTTCAGTACCAAAACGGAGAGTTTGAGAAATCGCTCTGCGTGTCAGATCAGCTCCTGATAATCCTTTAGGAAAACCTAGATAGTTTTCTATACGTGCACTACTGCTTGCCTGTCCACCCGGATTGCTTTTTTCCACCAAAATCGTTTTCAATCCTTCGCAAGAACCATATACAGAGGCTGCAAGTCCTGCAGGTCCGCCTCCAATAATCAGGACATCATACATTTTTAGAGATGCAGTTTGCTGAAGTCCGATTTTTTGAGCCAGATCAGTTAAAGAAGGATCTTTTATCCACGTTCCATCTTTTAAAATAATTAACGGCAGATCATCAAGGTTTAAATTAGCACTAACGAGATATTTTTCTGCTTCGGAATCATTTTCAACATCCATCCATCTGTATGGAATCAGATTACCGGAAAGAAATTCTTTTAGTTGATGGGATTTTGGTGACCATTGAAAACCAATAATGCGAATACCTTCATGGTCTGGTTTATATTGAGCCTGCCAATCGTCCAATAAGTCATCAACAATTGGATAAAGTTTTTCATCAGGCGGATTCCATGGTTTCAATAAATAATAATCAAGCTTCAGGTTATTGATAGATCTTATCGCAACATCAATATCAGAATAAGCTGTCAGCAAAACTGATTTAGCTTCGGAATACAACTCCTTTGATTTTTCTAAAAATATTATCCCTTCCATCTCAGGCATACGCTGGTCAGAAATGATTAATGCAACAGTTTCATTTTTTAGTTTAAGTTCTTTAATCAGCTCAATAGCTTCATTAGCTGAATCAGTTGCGCTTATACGGTAGTCAGTTTGATACTTTTTACGGATATCACGCTGAATTGCTCGAAGCACGTGCTCATCATCATCAACAATTAATATAAATGGCAGTTTCATTTTTAATAATATTTCGTTAGGAAAGTGGAAGACATATATGAAATTCTGTTTTACCGGGATATGAACGAACCTTTATCTCACCATTATGTCTTTTGATTATTCTCTGAACTATATCAAGACCTAATCCAGTTCCCTCTCCAACTTTCTTTGTTGTAAAGAACGGATCAAAAATTCTTGAAATTAATTCTGCAGGAATTCCAGCACCATTATCAATAATGTTTACGTACACATTTTTTTGATCACACTTAGTTTCAACAGTAAGCTCACCGCCTTTATCCATAGCGTAAATTGCATTATCAATAATATTAGTCCATACCTGGTTTAGTTCACCAACGTATGCCGGAAGCGGAGCAATATCACTGCAAAAAGATTTGTTAACTAAAATATTTTTTTCACGAAGTTTATAGCCAAGAAGCGTCAGAGTGTTTTCAATATCCTGATGAAGATCAGTCGGTTGTTTTTCATTTGTTCTGTCCATATGAACATGACTTTTTATCGCTCCAACCAGATTCGAAATACGTGCTGAAGCTTCAGCCAGATCTTTAATGATTCTTTTAGAGCTAAGTAAATTTTCTATCCACAACAAAATCTGAATTAATTCTTCTTTCGGAATATTATTGGAAAAGTTTTCGAGATCCTCGGAAGAGAAGCCAGACTCCGTGAATGTATCGACTACTTGCTGGTCAGCCGGAAAGCTTTTCTCCTGAAGCCATTGCATCAGTTCATCTTCCTTATTTATTCTCTGAACAGCACTGAGTTTATTCCTTGGCATGCTTGATTTTTCTTCAATTTTCATTCTCAAATAATTAATATGATCAGCGTCAATCTTTTGTTTGATCATTTTTTCGGTTAATTCAATATTCAGAAACAATCTGTTCGTCAGATCATAGGAAATCCTGTTGATTGCAGATGCTGGATTATTCAATTCGTGAGCGATGCCTGCTGCAAGGTTTCCTAATGCGCTTACTTTTTCCTGCTGCATTTGTGTAGATGCAAAAAACCTCGCCCGTTCGGTCATATAACCAATAAGCCGTTGAATAAACTCAGGGTTGAGTCGTTCAAGTTCCTGAAAATATTTTTTGTGTATCTTTATTCCACGAATCTTTCCAACCGATATTGAATTTCCCGGAGAGACTTTCATTCTTGAATAAGGTAACAATCCGGAAACTCCACCTGTTACTTCATCATTAGTAAAATGATAATAATAAACTAATCGTCCGTTTACATTCAGATAAAAATCAACCTTTCCTTCAATGAGAATGTACATCCATTCAGCAGGATCACCTGTTTTTGCAATTATATCACCATCTTCATATTCAATCGGTTCCGAATGATCAGTTATCCAACGAAGATGTTCCTCGGGAAGATCTTTCAGGGCAATAACTTTTTTTAATTCTTCAATAGTAATTTGTTTCAAATTATTCGGCAGTATTAATTTTTTAGGAGTAACTTATCTAAGGCGAGAAACAATAGTTAGTTGTTCAGGTAATAACAATTAATTGACCGCAGGAAGATTGTTATAAAATTGATTACAAGTCAAGAGATATATTCAACTAATCCCAAAAAAATAATTATTTAAAAATCCGATAATATTTAAAGGTCAACAATAGTCAATTAAAAACAGAAGTCCGGTGTAACTCTTTGATTGTATTGGAATGTATTGAATTGCAGCCGAAATATTTTATTTATCATTAATTAGTAATAGTGATTTTTCCGAAATTCAGCTATTGTTCATTTGCTTTAAAAGTTTTTGCTTCATTTCCCAGATATTTTTTGAAATTGAAACCTGGTAGTAATGTGGATTGATCAATCTCTTAACTCCAAAATCCAGAAGACTCAAATCTTTTTCCCTCAAAGTCCTGATTTCCTGCAGTGTTGGGAAATCATTATTTATTTTTCCGTCATTAATTATTTCAATCAATAACGGATCAAGTTTCAAAATATCTTTTTGTGAAATTTCCCTCCGTTCTTTATCATCCAATGCATTAATCAAAGTCAGATTTTCGTACAAGTGTGGTTTTTCATCCTCTGAACAAATCAAATCTGCAGTAGCCTTACCAGATTTTTCAATTATTCTCCAAACTTGTTTTTCTCCCGGCAGTGTCATTTTCTTTGCAGTCTCGGATATCTTCAGTGTTGGAAACCATTCTCCATTATTTTTTACAGCAGCGATTTTATAAACACCACTCAAAGCAGAATCACCCGATGATGTAATCAGATTTGTTCCTACTCCAAATATCAGCCTTCTAATGATTTTATCCGGATCTAATCCGTACGATTGCGATTCTTTCTTAATCTGTGAAAGTATCTGCCAGATTCTTAATTCATCAAGTTCATTTGATAAAATAATTTTAGTTTCAGGGAACCCGGCTTTATCCAATTCAACAGCACATTTAATTGTCAGATATGCCAGATCACCAGAATCCAACCTGATACCCGCGGGTTTGTGACCGAGTCGTTTAAGTTTTTCAAAAACTTTTATTGCATTCGGTAAACCACTGTTCAACGTATCAATCGTATCAACTAATAAAACACAATCGTCAGGATATAATTCTGCAAAAGATTCAAATGCATCCAGTTCGGTTTTTCCCAGCGCGAGAAACATTTGAACCATGCTGTGTGCGTGAGTTCCTTTAGCGGGCAGACCAAGTAAATTTGAGATACCAACATTTGATGTAAAATCAGCACCACCAATTAATGCTGCTCTTGTTCCAGCATTTGCACCACGATCTTGAGCTCTCCTCGCACCGAATTCAAGTATGGGTTGTCCTTTTACAATTTCTTTTATCCTTGATGCTTTCGTAGCAATTAGTATTTGATAATTAATTTGATTCAGCAGCGAAGTTTCGAGAAGTTGTGCAATTGCCAATGAGCCGGTGACTATCGTAATAGGAACATTTGGATGAATTACTCTTCCTTCAGGAATTGATTTAAGATTTATTTGAAGAAGGTTTCCGTTTATCATCAGCCATTTTAAAAAATCATCTTCAAAAAGTCTTTTATTTCCTGTGGATTTACATTCTTTCAAATATTGAATATCTAGTTCAGTGACGTGAGTATTTTCCAGCCAGTCAACAAACCATTCAAGCCCCGCACTTACACAATAACCTGCTTTATGAGATCCGTAATCGGGATATTTTCTGAAAAAATGTTCAAACTGAACGGATTGTTCGTGAATACCAAGTTTGAAGTATAATTGTGTCATCACCAATTCATAGTGATCTATAAACAGGAATCCTTCTGTAACTGTCTGATTGAATTTTTTTAACATTATCTTTCTTTTATTTTAATCACATATATTATGTTATAGGTAGAATGAAAATAATAATTTAATTTGAATTTGTCATGAATAAACTTCATTCTACTTCAAGTTATTAAAATTGAAATCTATTTGGAGAAATTTATGATTTACAAATTTTTACCACTACAGAGTGTGGCTGTTCCGGAGTTGAAGTTTGAAAATAAAGTATCACTGGATTCCGATAGTACTGCATTAATAATTGTAGATATGCAGAATGATTTTGTACGTGAAGATGGGAGCCTTTTCGTACCGGCAGCAAAGGAGACGATAGGTAATATCCATAATCTTTTATCAGAAGCAAGAAAACAAAATGTTAAAGTTGTTTACACACAGGACACACATCTTGATGGCGATAAAGAATGGGAAATCTGGCCCAGGCATTGTAAAAAAGGTTCATCCGGCTGGCAAATTATTAATGAGTTGAAACCAGCTGATCATGATCTGATCATAGAAAAAAACAGATATGACGGTTTTTACGAAACTCCGCTTGAACATTATCTGAGTCATATATGGAATATTAAGAATCTTGTGATAACCGGAACTGTTAGTAACATCTGTGTTGCGCATACAGCAGCTTCTGCAGGATTGAGATGGTATAATTTAGTAATTCCGGCTGATGGAATTTCTTCACTTACCGAATTTGATCATGTGATGACCTTACGTCAAGTATCAACTTTATACTCAGGAAAAATTGTTCAAAATTGTAACGACATAACTTTTACAATCTGAAAAAAAATAATTACAGTTCAGACCATGTCATTTTAAGTGCTGAAGCAGTTTGTGGACCGACTATTCCATCATCTGCATTTGGTCCAAATGATGAAGTCTGAAAATTAAGAACAGCGCGAAGTGTTCGTTCTCCGAAATCACCGTCTAGATTTCCTTCGTAAAAAGATTTGTTCTGTAATGCTTTCTGTAATTTTTTTACAAGATCGCCTTGAGAACCAAAGCGTAACCTGGCAGAAACTTTTTCAGTGCCTGCGGATATAACTCTAAATGCTTCACGTCCATCGAGTAAAATATAACCAAAACTTTTTTGTGAAATGTCGTATGCATTTTTCTTGAAAATTTTCCATGCACCGGTTGCTGTTTGTGAACCACGTTTTTGACATTGCGGATATCCAACTAAAACCTGGCAGCCTGCACTTGCATAGTTTGTGGAATTAATTCCCATACACCAGCCGGAATGAATATTGTCATTCGGATTTTCATATTCAACCCTGTCATCATTATCAAAATCAATATCATCGCTTGTCCTTTGAATTGGATGAGAACTTACCTGACGAAATGCGTCGTGACCTGTTGGGCTTCCGGCTTTATGAACTCCTTTTCTATAATCGGAATAATATCCTGTCATCAATTGATTTGCACCTTGTCCACTTTTAATAACTGATTTGCTTACATAATCACGATGCGGTACAGTACTTCCCGGAAAGATCGCGACCTTCTCATCTTCCGGAAGCCACTGACCAAGTGTGCATCGTGGATTTAAATAATTAATATCAACAAGAACAAGTTGATGACTTTTTTTGAAATTGTAATCTTCAACATCCACAGGTAAAGCACCACGCAAACCAAAGAAGATCATTTCTTTTTTTCTAACTTCAAACTGGTTGACCTCACAAATCCTTCGAAGAATTTTATCGGTTAATTGAAATTCCATATTTAATTACCTCCATTATGATTTTTTTTATCGCTTGTAACAGCAAATAGCCAACTCTTCATTTGTAATTACAACAAAATCGGAACGACCTGAAGTCCATGCACCTGAATCTATAAAAATATGTTTGCCATTATTCACATTAGTATTAATGTATGGATGATGAGTATGCCCGATGACAGTAATTTTTGCGTCTTTCATTTCAGAATTTTTTTTCATTCTTTCAGAATAATATTTCAAGCAGTGACCATAATCTTTTATGTAATCTTTTTCGGATGGATAATCATAAACAGGATCTTTGCCTGATGGAACACCCCACGAATAAAATTCATCTTTCTGAATAACATTAGCAGCTACCAATAAGTTTGCAAAAAAATCATTTATTTCCCTGATTGTCAAGAACACGAATTGACCTGCTTCCCAAAGTGCTGCATTCGGATTTGAAAAATCTTTCCAACTGTCAGGAGTAAATCCATGCTCAATATAAACTTTACCTTCAAGTGCAGCAAAACGGAAACCGGGAAAATGACGAAGTTCAAAATCATGATTGCCATAAAGGAAGTGAGTCCGCAATATGTTCATTGAGTTAACTATCTGATCATAACTTGAATGAGACATTCTGATCTCAACAGCAGTTGCATTTGGTCCGTGCAAACCGGGAAATCTTTGTTCATACAAATCACCAAGCTGATAAATTCTTAATGTCTGATCTTCAAGTTCCATTTCTTCTTTTAGAGTACTCAGATGATTTAAGAACTTGATCATTGCCTCAGCCCCATATTTAAAATTATCCAGATGGGAATTATAGATATACATATGCATATCAGGAATTATCACGAGCATATCACATTTACTCAGAACTGGCTGCCAGCTTTCCGGAATTGGGTATGGACTTCCATCATTAGAAATGATTTTTATTTTTTTGTTCCCTTTGATAAAATCTTTTTTAATCTTCATTGTTTACTTCTCTCCAGTTAAATGATGTAACGGGATCATTATTAAATTCTAAAAGTTCAATTGGATACAACTCATAATTTGTATCACCAAGCTTAAATGACTTCGCATTGCTGAGGATTTCTATATTATACCAGTATAATACTTCTCTCCATGGATGATCATTGTAGCGGATTTCAGCAAACAAACTTGTATCTGTTGGTATTTGAGGAAGCGAATCTCTCACCGTTAATACAGTTGACTTGTTCAGATAATTAATCACTGAACAATAAACTGAATCATTATAGAAAACGCAAAGGGTATCCCGTTGAGAAATATCCATCGCATAAAAATTTGGTCTTTGATACCAAACATAAAGTTCACCACCGGATGTTTGATATTTATCCAGAAAAATTCCGATATTCGGATCGACATAATTTCTGCTCCAACCTTCTTCTTCCATTAGTCTTTGCTTACTTCCGAGACTTGCAACCGGAATTTTTACTTCCATCATTCCTTCAGAATAATTTTTAAATAACTGATTGACAACAAAGTAAGGCATACCTGATGTGAGTTTTCCATTCGACAAACTATCCTGAAGTGAAACTGAGTGTACAGTTTGATTGAACATTTCAAAATCCGGTTCCTGCAATGCCGGATAATGCGAACAACCAATTTGAATAAGCAGAAATATTGAAATAAAAAGTAAATGGAATTTCCTCATCTTGTTTCTCCAGTAAAAAAATAATTAAATTAATTTTCAAACAATTTCAATTTCACTATTCGCTTTTATGTTTACTGAATCGCCACCTGAAACTGTTTTCCATTTTCCGGGACCAGTAAACCTAACCTGAACTTTTCCCCAGCCCGAAGGAATTTTCCAGATAAAGTTTTCATCTTTCTTTAATATTTGTTTTGCATAAGCACTCCATTTGAGCCAATCGTTCGGATGATAAAACCACAATTCAACTTGTTTGCCAAATGAATTTTTAAATCTAATTTCATTAACTGTTGAAGTATCACCAATTTTGAATGTACTTGAAATTCCTGTATAAGATTTGATCTTTCCTGCACCGTCACGAGAATCGCCGAAATGACAAATCCTGTATTCACCGGATTTAATATCTGCCGGGATATTCCAGGTGATTGTAATTTTTGAATTAGCAATAAAATCTCTCTTCCACTCATAGATTGTGCAGACATCATTATCATTATAAATAGTTACCCAGTTCTCACCGTCCTTTTTCTGAACTTCCAGAAATGTGGATTGAGTTCTTAAATTATTTTTTGGATGAGCACCCCAGAAAATAACTTTCACTGTTGATCCGGGTTTGTAAGATGAGTCAGCATCAGTCTGCGTACTTCCGAATGGAATCCACGGCATCGGTTGTGTATCTGTAACAACTCCTGTTTGAAGAGTTGTTTGTTCTGAAGATAAATCTCTCGGAGTTGGTCCGCCCGAAATATTTTTTCCATTTTTTAATGCAGTTGCAAGTTTTCCAAATTCCTGCTGCAACGCCATCAAAGTATGAGGACCAAAGTGAGTTGAAGCGCCTTCATATTGCTGAGTATCATACTCTTCTTTAGTTGTAACATAACCGGAATAAGTATTTGCATAAGTAGCTAAAACAACATTATCAATTCCGGAATTTTTCAGTATTTCAAGAACTGATTTTCGTAATCTTCTTCCGGACATTGTTGTTAATTCAAAAGAAGTTCCGAGCAAAACTAAATTTCCAATGCGAAGTATTTGTAAAGGTAAAACTTCAGGAGATAATGGATAGGGTTCAGCCAAACCTTGCGCAAAAACTATTGGTTTCGGAAAATGTCCTTTTTTCATTTCATCTTCTAAAATTCCCGGTACTTTGAAACCTGTAAGTAAACCTGATAAAAGATTTATTGCTTCGAGAATAATATTTTTTTGTCCGGTTGGATAATCACCTGTGGTTGTAGCCGCAATTCCTTCGACAATTCCGAATTCTGATTTGCTGTCTTCAGTGCTTCCTGCAAACATTGACGCACCAAGTGCAGCAGGATAGGTTTTATTATTGGTTCCTTCAATTTGAACTTTTGAAAAATCTACGTGAGTATGTCTGTAATCTATTTCTCCGGTTATCTCTTTGTTTGCTGAATTGTAAAGTTCTTTTGCTTTGTCGAATTGTTTTTCGCCAAACTCTTTCATACGCGCAAAATCATGAACAAGATCCGGTACTCCATATTTTACATTTCCTGAAACATCGCCGCAATTTGAATTAGCAAATGCTGCAATGAAAGTTTCTTTATCGTGAATGTTTGTTCTTCTTTCTTTTTCAAAAAGATAAGAAGCGTAACCCTTGTTATCACCGGTAATAAGTTTGTTTTTATTTCCACGATTTGTTGGATGAATAGCAAACCAATTAATACAGCCAATTTCCCTTCCATTATTCTTAACAAATTTTAGCAGAAGCATTTCCTTATCTGTATTTGATATATCGTGATTTTCCTTCCATTCAAGATTGTTTTCAAAAGCGGTTCGTGAACGATTGTATCCACAATCTTCAACATCCCCGTTACTAAAGAATATTTTTCCCGGCGCTAAATTTTCATGAGCTTTTTTAATCGCCTGAACCATTCCATTTACAATACATTCAAAATTTTGTTTATCAAATCCAAGAATTGATAAATTAAAAAGTGCATAATGTGAATAACCACCCGGACCTGAATGCGTGTGCGTTCCGCTTAACAAAACATTTTCGATTGTATAGAGATCATTTCCATAAATTGTCTTCAATCTTTTAACAACTTCCATTTTAACTGCTTGTGTGCAGGACCAGATATCAGCTGATAATATCACAACACGTTTGTTCGAGTTTTGATCACAAACAATGAATGCTCTTGCAAAAAGTCTGGAATGAATTCCTTCCGTTTTTTGTCCGATGCTTGCCATTCCCATCATTCCAAGTTCGGCTGCAGGACCGGTTACATCATAAATTCCTGTACCTAATAAAAAATCATTTGGCATTATTCTCTCCCAAATTAAAAATTCAAATTATTTTTTTCAGATTATATGTTCAAGATTACGTTGACTGTCTGACCAGGGTTCAACTTCAGGTTCAAGATTGAAAATCCATGGATTATACGGTGGAATTTCTGTGTTCTCTTTATTTAACTTTCTCAGAATTGCACTTTGATGAATAACTGGTTTCTGATGAGTTTGTGGATTCCATGTTCTGGTTGCTTTTCTGAAAAGGAAACCGGGAAATCCTTTTCTTGAATCGTGCATAAATCCATTTGCATCAGGGTGAGTTTTAACTTTGTGCTTGGGATAAATTTTTAGTCCGTGCTGTTTTGCTTCTTCAATCATCCAGATTAATGGAATATCAGATAAATCCTGTTCTTTATAACCTCCGCCTACATCAGTATGCATTCCACTGAACCAAACTTGTTTCATTGTTTGGTAAGATTTTATTTCTTTATCCCAGATTTTCGGATGGAATGTTAAACGTTCATCATCAATTGCGAGAGCTTGTCGTGCGTGTTCAACACTTTCACTTAATGTCAGGTTGTGATATTTATGTCTGAAGAAAGGAAACCAATCGACAAGCGTACTTAAACTTTTAATCGGCAAGCCAAGAGCATCAACAGTATCCCAGACACCAAGAAATTTTATTTTTGTCCACTGGTTATGATGTTTTGCAACAAAATCGTCTGCTGTTTTTTTTCGTTCAACACTATCCTCAATTTTATAAATCTTGTAAGCTTTTTTAATTAATTCCGGTCTTGATTTAGGGAGAATCCCAAAAAGATGAATGAATGCAGACAAGCTTCGAACAGTTGTTGCACCGCGACTGAAACCAAAAAGAAAAATATTATCCTGAGCTTTATAGTTATCAAAAATAAATTGATAACATTCATAAATATTCTGGGAAATTCCCATTCCACTAATATTGCCGGTGATTTTTCTAAAACCTGTTCCGAGTCCCCTATCGTAGAAAGTAATTTGATTATCTGTTCTGTCTTCCAGCAAATTGAACAGTTTGTAAACGTTGGTATTGTTCCCCTCTCCTCCTTCCTGACCTGTTCCGTCAGAAAGAACGATGATATTTTTGGGCATCAAGCTCTCCTTAGTTTGTTATGTCAAAAATACAAAGACACTTTCGCTTTATGAATATAGGAAAAAATATGAAATAATCTTTGTCGGTTTCGATTATCTCAAAGTTGTTTAACGTCTTGAAAAGAGGTTAAGCAAACACCTGTTTTGTAATTATTATTGATGGATTTCATTATACGTTCTACACGAGCAGTAAAATCTGAAATCTTTTGTGCAGCAACATTCCATTCCGACACAGCATCCTTATTTACCTTTTCGTGAACACCACTATTGTAGATAAATTGACGAGCCCATAAGCAAGCCCAGCAAAGCCAAGATACTAATCTTGAAAATTGAGTAGCATCCCGTAAAAAAAATTTGTGATTATCAGATTTAAGGTTATCAGATAATGACCAAGCCCATGATTGCAAAATTTTGAATTGTTCTACGTCTTTATTTAACATATTTAACACATTAACTTCATTAGAAAGTTTTGAAGATAGATGTGATATAAAGTATGGAATCGTATTTGACCTGTCAAAACCTAATAGTTCATTAAGTTCGTTTGAGAGTTCTTGAAGTTCTGAGCGCTTATTCATAGCAAATTTTCTTCTACTAAACCAGATGATTGTATTAGGAATAATATTTTTTGCGAGAAGTACTAAAATGATTAGTAAGGAAACTGCAAGATAAATCACTATTGTCCAATAAGCCCAAGTAGGCACTGCTGTTGCAGATGTCCAAAAACTTATTACGGTTATTAGAAAAAAACCTAAAGGCAACAAAACTTTTGTAATAATGTTAATAATTCCTCCTCGAGAATCTTTAAAATTATCCATAACTGTTTTCTCCTCGTTTGAAACTGTTTCTTTTATAATCGTTAATAATTTGTTGTCGGGTTTGAAAGAGTGAAATATTTAATACTTCATTTGAGTTACGAGCTCATTATTAATAAAAAGTTGGAGATTATATTCTTCTCCACCCCAAAAATCAGTTTCCTTATTTACAAGTAATCTAAGAGGATAATTTTTATAGGTTGTTTTTTCGTCAATACGATCATTAAACATATCCGGTGTTTCTTCAAACACAATTTCATCATCAATATAAACTTCAAATTGACCCGAAACACTCCCTCTTTCAATTCTAATATTCCAGAGATCTTTTGAATCTACAGGGCGATAAGTTAGTTCTTGAGAGGTTGAACACGCAACTAAAAATATTACACTAATAAGTACAGCAGAATAAAAATAATTCATTTAAATTCTCCAGTTTCGTTTATGTAGTTTATCAATTGGATTATCTTACTTTACCTTCAACAATCTTTAATTTATTTACATTTTGCTTTTTATACATTAAATCAATACTTGCATTAAAGTACCACAGATCATCAGTACAACACTTAATACTCTTAAATCATAGTTCCCGATTGTTATATCTGAAATAATTGAATTTATAATATCTTCTTTATTATCAATTTTTTTATCCAATTGATTAATAGAATTGCTTACTTCAGACAACTTGCTATCTAACTTACCTTCAAGTTTTATTAGCTCATCTTCCATTTTCTCTTTTTGTCTAATTAGAAAGTTTACCTTTTCTTCAAGCGACCAACCAATTGGAACTGATTGTTTTGCATAAATCTTTCCCGCAGTTTCAACAGAAATTGCGCTACTGACATAAACACGAAGAGTTTTCGGAATTAATTTTGGAAATTTTTTAATCACATTTAAAGGAGTGCGGGGATTATGCTTGGAAAACCTTTTTGCGTCAATTATCAGATTCCAAATGATTATTGCTAGACCTGAAACTAATAGTTCTGCTGATATCTTTTGAGTCTCCCATTTTATAATTTGAAGAAAGTATAATAAAGTTATTACAATTACTATAATAGAAAGGTTATGAAATCTCGCTTCCTTAACGACCCATTTAAGTAATTTGCCTGGATAGCCAACTATTAGTTTAATTCTCGCTTTCAACTCCCCTCCACAATTTTTATTTCCTCTTCCGATAATCCGTAAAGCTGGTAAACAAGTTCATCTATCTGTTTATCTAATGTTTTGCATTTACGTTCTAAATAGTTTTTGTCGCTTTCTGTTTTGGCTTGCTGTAGCTGCTTCTTTGCTGCGAGGATTTGAGAGACATAATTCACAATGTTTTGATAACTTCGATTATCAGATAACGCACTCAAACTAATATTAGGTAAATGAAGTTTATTAAGATGATGTTGATCAAATCTCATTGTTCTAATGGCTTTACCATAAATGAATCGGTATGCATACCATGAAAACAAACGACTATTAAATAAAGCGACAATAAATTTAATATCAAGTTCATTCGCATCTAAATAAATATTGCCAACGCTTCCCAAACCGATAATTCCCTTATCATCAATAGTCGCCATTAATATGATATGATCAATTGGGTTCATAACATGGGCAACAATATTTTGAATAATAATTTTTGGCTTTTCCATATACTCAATTTCAGGTTTTAATTTAATATATGAGTCTCTATTTATTCCTTCAACAGCTTTTTTTAATTCATATCTACCAATTGATTTACTCCTGAATATTTCTTTGTAATATTTAGGCGGTATTAAATAGTGTTGAATATCTAAACCTCTTTTAATACTACAGAATTCCCCCAAACTCTTACCTTGAGTTTTGATCTTCAATCCAAGTTCAATTTCATTTAAAGTTATATTACTTAATAATAGTCCAAATTCATTACTCAGTGATTTAGAAATATTAAGATCTGTTTCTATCCTTTCATTTTTTCTTACGCCGGAAATGTAAATTGTGACCATTTTATTTTTAATCTGAAAATATATTATCTGTTCTAACTTCACTTGTGCCCAAACTTTACCGACATCTATTATTTTTTCAATATTATTCAAATACTTATTTCTAATTTCATTCCAAGTATCAGCGAATAAAAATGGTTTTGGAATAATATATCCGAGATTTCCATAAGCTTTTAACAAAAGGTTTGCTTTATCGATAAAGAGGGCGGCAGTATCAGTAGTTTTTATTTGATATTTACCTATTAAATATTTTTTTTCTGCGTCTGATAGTTCTGCTCCATACGGCGGATTCCCAACAATCGCATCAAATCCATCTTCGTCCTTCGGACTTCGCCGGACAAGCCCTCCAGCCTTAGAAGGAAAGATATGAGGAAAGACAGTTTCAAAATCCATTGGTTTGAGTTTTAGTTCATCTAACCCTCCCTCTGTCCCTCCCTTTACAAAAGGGAGGGAAGTTTGTTGCGTGAGAATATCTGTACCGATAAGAGAGTTTCCACAAACGATATTCTTATTCAAATCAGGTAAAAGCTGTTCTTTAAACATTACCCAGCTATCGTTTGCAGTTGCTGTCGTTTCATCTTCAAGTAGTTTTAAATAAAGAGAAAGCTGCGTTACTTCGACTGCCTGCTGGTCAATATCAACTCCGTAAACATTGTTCAAAAGTATTTTCGTTTTCTGCTTTAGAGAAAGACGATAAGTTCCTTCAATTAAAATGCAGCCGTCTTTCTTTGCCTGTTCGGAATTATTTATATACCATCGTTTGTGATAATCGAGCAATCGTTCAAACACTGTAATAAGAAAAGAACCGCTTCCACAGGCAATATCTGCAAAACGCATCTTTGCAATTTCTTTGGGACTTTTATTTTCAATCAGCTTTCCGACTGTGTTATCAACAATGTACTTAACAATGTATTGCGGAGTGTAATAAACTCCTCCAGCTTTTCTTACTTCCGGTTTTTCTTCTATCGTAACTCTTTTATCGGTTGCATTTACAACTTTGCCGAGAAATCTTTCATAGATTGAACCGAGAATGTGAATTGGAATAGCATCAAAGTTATAGGGCGTGTTTTCGTGAGATAGTTCTTCACATATTGCGGAGAAAGTTTTATCATCAGGTTCGATAATACTTTTACTGTCAATAATACTTTTCTTAAAAACCACGCCGTTGTATTTTGCATCGAGCTTTCGTGAATCTATAAGAAAATCTTCCCACGCTTTTTTTCTCCCACCAAACTCGCTCACATAATGGTCTGGTTCTATCAGCTTGTCTTCAAGAAATTTAATAAATACAAGACGGTCAATTGTTCTTTGTGTTGCTTCTGTAAGTTCTTCACTTGATAGATGATTATTATTTTTCTTAAAAGATTTTGCAAGATCATTTCTTATTTCGTCAAGCTCTTCAAGGAAGGAATCATCAATAGTCTGGGTAACAGTTTTTAATCCTTTAGCTTTTTTACCTCTTGGTTTTGGAAGTTCATCAGAATACTTTTCAATTGAGTTGTTTGCAACTGCTTCGCGGGAGAACAACCAATAAATTTCTGAAAACTTTTCTTCGTTTGCATAATCTGTGTAATGAAATTTTTTCAGTTTATAGTTTAATGCATCGTCAATATTTGGTCTGAACCTGCAATCGATGATATGAAATTCTTCGAAGTCTGTTAGTACAGCAAGAGGTGTTGATGCATTCCATCCATAACGAGCAGTCTGGAAATAAAAATCTTTATTCTCTAAACCGTGAGATGGTTTTTTAGCTTCAACAAAAAATTTAACCGTTCGGAAATTCGGTGAAATGGAGAAAGAATAGTCAGCACGTTTCTGTGCTTTTGCAATCTGAACTGGTTTTTCAACTCTTACTTCCTGTTCGTATGGATTCTTCTGAATATCGTGTCTTACATCCCAACCAAGAGCTATAAAAAATTTATTAATAAAATCAATTCTGACATCAGCTTCAGAATAAGGAGGGTTGAGGTAATGATTTTCGTTGTCTTTAAAGTCATAGACTAGTTGAATAACCGATTTGAGCGCGTTTTCGAAGGTCATTGATTGAAATACCAAAATGTTTTTCCAAAAATAGAAAAATAATTAGAATGTTATTTGAAGCTCCGAAAAAAGATTCAATTTGCTTTTCTGAATAATTCTTGCATTTTATTAGCAGGTAATTTTTCTCTACTCTGAGAGAGCAAGATTTACAGAGTATAGTTGCTGATTAAATTACAGAGATAACACACCAGACTACTCTTCCAAAGCAGACTATAAGTCGAATTTTTATTTGTATTGGTCTTTTAGTCTTTACACTGATTTTACAACATCATGACAATTTATTGACAATCAGCTGTTCTTGACATTGTAGTTTTTCTTAAGAATTTATAACTCAAAGTAATTTGAGCTAAGAATAATTATTCACCACAAAATATGGAGGTTCAAAATGTTCAAGTCTTTTTTTTACTGCTTTTTTTTAATAACAATCTTTTCAACAATTATACTCGCTCAAATGGACACAATAACAATTCTTCACGTCAACGATTCACATTCAACTCTTGAGGCAATCGGACCAAGAGATGCAAATCTTGAAGGAACTCAAGGTGGGATTAGTCGTGCAGCAACTGTAATTGGTATGACTAAAATGACTGAACAAAATGTTCTTACACTTCACGGCGGTGATGTTTTCATCGGAGATTTTTTCTTCAACAAATTTCTTGGTGTTGCAGAGTTTCAGTTAATGGCTTCACTTGGCTTTGATGCAATGGCTGTTGGCAATCACGAGTTTGATTTGACGCCTGCATATCTTGATACTGCTTTAAGAAATTCATTTCCACCAGGATATGGATTTCCATTAATCTCATCAAACGTGAATTTGGATGATCCGACAGTTCAGCCTTTAAAAGACTATATCTTTCCATTTATTACAAAACAAGTTGGTAATGTGAAAGTCGGAATGTTCAGTCTGTTAACTCCTGAAACAAATCTTTTCTCCCAGCCTGATTCAGCAAAAGTTAGTGATGATATTGCAGGAACTGCGCTTGTAATGATTGATACTTTGAACTCGCTTGGCTGTGATTTAATAATTTGTCTTTCACATCTTGGAATTTTTTATGATCAGGATTTGGCAGCCAACATTCCCGGAATAAATATTATTATCAGTGCTCACGACCATTTAAGAACTGATCAGCCTGTTGAAATTACAGATCCACTTGGTGGAACAACCTACATAGTTCAGGCTGATGCATTTTATAAATGTATTGGCAAAATGAAAATAGCCGTTTCTCAATCCGGAATGGAATTGATTGATTACTCATTGATTAATCTTGATGAAACAATTCCTGAAGAGCCTACTGTTAAAGCAACTATTGATGGACTGATTGCTGAAATTGAAAATACCTGGGGGCCTGTTTATTCCCAACAAATCGGAACAGCAACTGATTTCTTTGAAGAGGTTGCCACTAATCTTGGAGAGAATGGACCACACGATACTCCAATCGGAAATTTTGTTACAGATGCATATCGCTGGAAAACAGGAACTGAAATAGGAATTACTGTTGGCGGTTCAACCGCACAGCCAATTTATCAGGGACCGCTTGTTGGTGCTGATGCATTCAGAGTTGTTGGCTATGGTTTTAATGAAGTTAATGGACTCGGATTCAGAATTGTAAAATTTAAACTCACAGGCGCTGATCTGATTGCAGGATTAGAACTTGGTCTTTCAATGGCTGAATTCAACGATGAATTACTTCCACAGGTTTCGGGAATGAAATACTACTATAACCTTGCCAGACCATCTTTTTCTAGAATTGAATACGTTGAAGTCGGCGGGATTCCAATTGATCTTCAGCAGGAATATTATATAACCTCAAATGAATTTTTATTAATGGCATTGACACAAATGATTCCAACAATAAACATTATTGATTCTTCACTTTATGTTAATGATTCTGAGTTCCAGGTTCTTACTGAATATATTATTTCACAACAGACAATCTCTCCTATCACCAGAGGAAATATTGTAGCTGATATAAAAGAGATTGATGAAGGTGAAACACCAGGTCAATTCAGACTTGAACAGAACTATCCCAACCCATTCAATCCTTCAACTGTAATCGGTTATCAGTTACCGGTAAGCGGTTTTGTATCACTAATAGTTTACGATGTGCTTGGTAATGAAGTTGTCACATTAGTGAATGAATACAAACCCGCAGGAAGTTATGAAGTAGAGTTCAGTGGTCATTCTGACGAAGGTCAGAACCTGCCTGCCGGTAGGCAAGGTCTTTCAAGTGGTGTTTACTTTTATCAACTGAAAGCAGAAAACTTTATTGAGACAAAAAAAATGTTGATGCTTAAGTGACTAGTCGCTTAACATGCCTGTTGGCAGATAGGGCAGAAATCCCGCATCGCGTGGAGCTTACTCAAATAGTAAATCAACAAAGCCTCTCACAAGGGGGAGGCTTTTAATTCTTTGTTTAATACTCAGAATTGTGAACTTAAAAAATAACTGTAAATTAAAATAATAAATTATTTAAGACTTCTAATTGCGATGAATAACAATTATAAGCCAGCAGAATTTATTTTGCTGCTGATCATAAGTTTTAGTTCACAATCCTCAGCACAAACTGATACTACTGAACGAGCAGGTATTGAATTGTTCCCAATAATCAGCTACGATACCGATGCTGGATTTGGTTACGGTGCAAAAGCATTTTTCTACAATCAATTTAATACTCAGGAAAGTTTTGACATTATTCTTTTCAACAGTACTAAAGGTGAACAATGGTACAAATTCGTTTTCTCAACTCCTGATTTTGAAAACCGGCAAGGAACTAAATTCCCGTTTGCACTAGATATTACCCTCGAATACGATAAATGGAAAAATTACAGGTTGTACTATTATGGTTGGGATAATCAATCATCGGACTTTTTGAATCCGGCTGTTGAATTTAATGATCTGGCAGCAAGTGAATATTTAGAGTCAAAAATAATTTTAAACCATGCATTTCAATCCGATCTGACAGGTCTTCTGGCTTTTAAATTTAGTTCATTAAATATTTATGATATTAGGAGAGATGAGAATCTAACTACTCCGGATAAAGTTGACAATAAACTTCTGGACGATCCGTCTGTTAAGTTTATCTCTATTAATATTAATGGCAAATGGGATACACGAAATAGCTTCATCAATCCTTCAACTGGTCTCGTTCTCGAAATCGAACTTGAATACGCTCCTGATATACTTGATGACAACAGTTCTTTTTTCAGACAAGCATTTGTAGTTCGGTACTTCACAGAAATATTTTTTGAGAATTTGATACTTGCCAGCAGAGCAATGGAACAAATTTCAATCCCTGAAGCCGGCTCATCAGAATTTTTAGCAATACCTGTTGGAGGCGGCAATACTCTACGCGGTGTCCCAATGGATAAATTCAGATTTAAATCTCTATTACTTTTTAATAATGAATTAAGATACAAGATCTGGTGGCGTTTCGGTGCAATTGCCGGACTGGATATCGGTTATGGTTCGAATAAAGATTTGTATCCTGAGAACACAATTAAGTGGATAGTTAATCCTGTTGCAGGTCTCAGATTCTTTATGGATAATTTTATTGTAAGAGCAGATGTTGGTTATTATAATGGCGATATCGGCTTTTACCTGAACTTCGGACATATTTATTAATTTTTTGCAAACTGTTACTCACCTCTTGACAAATGCTTTTAAATGGACTATTTTATCCGATATACATCTATTCTCTAAGGAAAGGTTTTGATTGAACAAATCTTTACCTGCTCTCCTCTCAATGTTCTGCTCTCCTTAGACCTGGATGCAGTTCTTAATGATGAGTTCTGTGTTTATGTCAACCAATTGATTTTTTTGTTGGAGGCTGGTTACGATTGAATTAATTGCCGTTCACGGTTTTTTACAAATGACTGACAATTTTATGACAATTTGTAACGGTCAATAGTATATAATTGAACCAAAATGAAATCAGTTATGAAAAAAATTATTGAAATCACTCTTATCATTTCAATGGTGAACCTGCTCGGCTGTTATTATCAAGAGCAGATGACACCAGTCGCTTATGATTTTGATGAACATTCAGATATCCAGGTATCGACATCCGATACTACTTACAAATTAATGGGTGATGATTATCATTTTGCTAATGATACTCTGTTTGCTACTCTATCGACAAAAATTGACCGACAAACAACGCTTAAAACTAATATTAAAATTCCAGAAGAGAATATCAAAAGTAATGAGATTGAAAGAACCGATACCGGTATGACCATACTTCTTACAACGGGAATTTTGATTGGTGTACTTGGACATGCATTTGTTTTAGGCTTTGACATGCAATTAGATATAAAAGGTCCAGGTGAATCAAGTGGTAACTCTTTGTAACAAAATTACAATGCTACATCTATTAGAAGAGATGCAGGTGATAAAATGAAAATCAGTATAATAATTTCATTCTACATATTGTTGACAACCGTCCTTGCTTTTCCGCACACTCAGCAAGTCCATCAGTACATAGTTACTGAAGCTTATCAGCTTTTAGTTAATCAATGGGGCAGCATCATTCCTGAAATGAATAATCACATCGGCGGAATTGGCCCGGAGTTTTATGGTGATTATGCCTGGCAAAGACCTTTTATCAGTACAGGTGCCTGGCGTGAAGATCAGGAAGATCCAATATTTAATTATGATTTCTTTTTTGTTCAGGGAGTAAACATTGCATTAGTAAGTATAACTCACTTCTGGGATGCTGACGATGGTGATCTTAATAAAAATCTTTTTCCAATTGTATTGCCATTTCCACCCTACCCTTCCGTTAATATTGGTCCATACGAAAATGCTTATGATAAATTATTGAGATATTCAAATGGTGACTGGGTCTTATGGTTTCCTGATTCTATATGGTGTGTTAATAAGATGAATGGACATCAGCTTGTTATTATTCCAGACGTGGTCACGCCTCCGGCAAGATTCGGAATACCTTTAAAATATTTTTCAATAACCGAATTCTACAAATACCGTGAAATGAATTTGCTATCAGATCAGAATGGAGAATTTTTTGTGTTTGATCTTACCACACTTCAGTTCATTAATCCTGAAGAAGCACCAGAAATCATCGTGACAAATAACATCAGAGATAGAATTGCTTGGGAAGTTCTTGGAAGAATGTGTCATCTTTTAGCAGATCAAAGTGTTCCTGCACATACGCACAGAGATGAACATGGTCTCCTTGCAGATAGCTATGAAAACTGGATGGGTGGATCAAGCCAGCCTTACTTACAATGGAATTATACTAATGCAGGAAATTTTATAAACCCATATACAACTGATAATGATCCACTACATTATCTGATTTATACAATGCAGCAGCAATCTGATCATTTCGGTAGCAATGGCCCTGATGAAATTGGAAACGGAAACAATAATTTATTTGGAAACTCCAAACCACAGGAATTAGTTTTTCTTAATTCCTTAAACATTTCAAACTATGGTGAACCAACTTCCTGGAACGGACCCTGGAGTAATACAAATTTGGAGAACATTCGGGATAAAACTTTCCCTTATGCTATTCGTGCAACTGCAGGATTACTTTTTTGGTTTGCGAATGAGGTTGATCTTATTACAAACATTGAAGAAGCACAAGTAATTTTCCCAATTGATTTGATTCTTCATCAAAACTACCCCAACCCGTTTAATCCGAATACGGTGATCAGTTATCAGTTACCAGTAAGCAGTGATGTAACTTTAAAAATTTATGACGTACTTGGTAATGAAGTTGCCACGCTTGTTGATGACTACAAACTTGCAGGAAGTTATGAAGTTGAATTCAATGCTTCAACCTTACCGAGCGGAGTTTATTTCTATCAGTTAAGAACCAGAGGTCCTGAAATAAATTCAGGACAAGGAATAGTTGAAACTAAGAAGATGATTCTACTTAAATAATAATCGAACATACTCTTAAAAAGTGGAGGCAATATTTAATGAATAAAAATTACATTTCTATATTTTTTATTTTGTTTATTAGTTTATTCAGCAATCCTCAGTCGTTCGAATCGAGCTCCCGACAAACTTTGATCTCAACTCCAGTTATTTATGTTCCCGGTATTATGGGCTCAGCGCTTTATGATGATATTAATTATGACAATAAACTTATTGCAGATGAAAAAGCATGGTTCGGTCCTCAATTTTTTACACATAGTTTATGGCTTAAGTCAAATGGAATTGATCCTGATGGTAACTATAATATTAAAGTTGCCCCGTTACGGAATGACACTGCAAATACGTTAAGAGATGAATTGTTGAATGTACCTATGGATTTATTCAAAGGTTTTTTTGACAATATGGAAGCGAACGGATATTTGTTGGATGATTACGATGATATCCATAATGAAGGAGAAAATTTATTTTGTTTTACTTACGACTGGAGAAAAAATAATTTAACAAATGCCGAACTATTATCTTTCTTCATCGACAGTGTAAGGAACTGGACAGGAGCAAACCAGGTTAATCTTGTTGGTCATAGTATGGGAGGAATTGTTTCCAAAACCTGTATTAAGAACTTCGACAAATCAAGAATTAAAAATATGGTCTTTATTGCAACACCTCATTTAGGCGCTCCGGAAATGTTGACTGTAATGCTCAAGGGAAAACTTTTTGAATGGCTCAATTTTGTTAATGAAATAGAATGGCTTGCTGCAAGATCGTTAGCCAGAAATTTACCTTCATGTTATCAGCTTATTCCTTCTTCCGGTTACTTTGACCTCAGCTTAAATAATGGCTTCTCCTCAAATATTAATATTTATTCAGAATGTTTTCAGATACCAAATGGAAATTTTGTTGATTACTCCGGATTGCTCAGCTATCTATTATCATATCAGTCTTGTATAATAGAAGATTTGAACGATGGTCTTCTCAATAATTCTGAAGTATTCAAGCAATCAATAGATACATTAGATTTTGGGCAGGTTGAAGTAATTAACATTGTTGGTCATAACCAGTGGACAATAGGTAAAAACCGTGTGATTGATGGAGGTCCGCCATTATATTGCAAAACAATTGAATACTCCCGTAATCTGAATGGTGATTTTACAGTTCCGGTCAGAAGTGCTGAACTCATTAATGGACAAATATTTGAACACACTTACTATGTACCAAATATTCCCCATCACGAAATGCCCGGATCGCTGGAAACTCTTGAAATTCTTCAGGGAATATTTGCTAATCCACCAAACTACAACTTCCCGCAATATTCTGAACCACCAGTAAGCTATAAAGATATTATTGTTAATGTTGAGAACGATCCTGATTTTCATAAATCATTTTATCTCTCTCAAAACTACCCAAACCCATTTAACCCAAGCACAAAAATCAGTTGGCAGTCGCCAGTAGGCAGTTGGCAAACAATAAAAATTTACGACGTGCTTGGTAACGAAGTTGCAACATTAGTGAATGAATACAAACCTGCAGGAAGTTATGAAGTTGAATTCAATGCTTCACCGTTACCGAGTGGAGTTTATTTCTATCAATTGCTTGTCTCGGCTGGGCGAAGCCCAGACGTAAAAACTGAAAATTATATCGAGACGAAAAAGATGGTATTACTTAAATAATATTTTATTAAAAATTTATTTAGCGAGGTGTAAAATGAAATATATAATATATACCCTAATGTTAGTTTTGATGTTGATTTGTTCAATAGTCTATCCGCAAAAACCGGAGATGCTCAACAAACCAACTTCAACTGTTGGTGATCCGATACGGGCTTATCTGAACTTGAATAATATTTCTACAATTTTTAAGAATGATGGTATTTCGGATATAGATTATTACGAATCCAACTCTGGGTTTACATTCCCGAAAGGTACAGGTAAGACTGCGGTTTTTATGTCAGGTTTATTATGGGGTGCTAATCTAAATAGATCGGGAGAAGTTGATCCACATGTCGGAGGTTCAGTGTATAGAACAGGATTACAAGGTGGTAAAATATTATCACCTGGTATACCAGAAGATTTTAATCTTCCGCACGTGAGAATTTATAGAGTACGACCTGATGTTTATCCTGGTGGGCCTTGGGTAGATTTATCTGTTGAAGCATACGATGAAAATAAAACTGAATTTGAAATCAGAACTCAGTATGAAGTGGATTGGGTTGAGTGGAGAGCTCAAGATGGTGCCCCTTTTAAAGATGTTGATGAAGATGGAAATTATAATCCAAATGTGGATGTACCAGGAATATCAGGTGCAGCACAAACAATCTGGTTTGTCGCCAATGATCTTGATGCTGCAAGAACAACTTTTATGTACGGTACAATGCCTATGGGAATTGAGTACCAGGCAACATACTGGGAATATCACAATGGGAGTTTTCTCGATAATTTATTTTTTAGAAAATACAAGCTGATTAATAAAAGTGATGTTGCATTTTCTGATATGTATATATCAATGTGGTCTGACCCTGATATTGGCAATTCAGGTGATGATTTCGTTGGCTGTGATACAACGCTGAATATAATCTATGCTTACAATGGATATGAATATGATCCCGTTTACGATGATTATCCGCCGCCTGCAATTGGTTTTGATTTGTTGAAAGGTCCAACTATTCAAGGAAATCAAATTCTTCCCATGACGGCTGCATATTATTTCACACAGAATCATCCTGAATTAACTGATCCAGTTCAAGGTTCTTATCCTGAAGGAGCTGTACGTTTTTATAATTTCATGCAAGGACTAATCGGATTAACCGGAGAACCATTTATTAATCCAACTACCGGGCTTCCAACTAGTTATACATTGTCTGGTAACCCATTGACGGGAGAAGGTTGGATTGACGGGGATCCTTATGGACCCGGAGATAGAAGAGTTGGATTAGCTTCTGGTCCCTTTACGATGGCAGTTGGTGATACACAAGAAATAGTAATTGCAGAAATTGCTGCAATTGGTTTTAACAGACTTCAAGCTTATAGAATTTTAAAATATTATGACGCATTAACACAGGAAGCATTTGATAACGGTCTTCAGAACATCGCAAATATGCCACCCAGAACAGAAGTGCCCGAGGCAGTGGTTACCGGCACCAGCTGGAAAATAAAATTGAACTGGGGATTAGATACTGCTTCAGTTCAATCAATAGAAAATTTTAATCAGAACGGATATGAGTTCCAGGGTTACAATGTTTATCAATTAGCAAGTCCTCTACCAATCAAAGAAAATGCAGTGAGAATTGCAACTTTTGATAAAGTTGATGGAGTAACTGAAATAGAAGGCATAGTGATGGATCCTGAAACTGGGTTGCCCGTAAACGGTATTCAACAATTTGGATCTGATTCAGGAATTGAAAGATCATTACTAACAAATTATGACTACGTTGAGAATACACATATGAGAGTTGGTAAAAAGTATTATTTCGCTGTTACTGCATATACATATAATTTTGATCCGCTTGCCGTTCCAAATAATTCAGAAAGTTTATTAGAAGTAATTGAAGCTGTATTTTATGATAGCCTAGGAGGAGCTAGTTATGGTGATTCAATTCTGGTAACACATTCACAAGGAAGTGGTGATGGGAAGGTGTATGTGGTGGTAGATGATCCAACACAACTTACAGGTGATGACTATGAAGTCTTCTTCAATCAACAGCAGTATTATCGCAACGAATTTGGTGAGTGGGTACCAGGATTCCCAGGACGACCAAGTGGTCCGGATACTTTAACAGGTTCATCAATTAGTATGGCTGCCACATACGGTCCTGTTGCTGGTAGTCTGGAAATCAGTTGTTTATTAGATCTTGTAAGTCCTGATAATAATTGGGCTGATGGTATCACTTTAACTTTCCCAGTGGGAACTACGATAATTGAAGCTATTCCATTTAATGCAAACAATGGATATATAGTTCCTGAGATAGTTGGCAATACTTTAAATCTTGGAATCGTAAATGGTCCGCCAACAGGTAACGGTGCATTTACAGGAGGTGAAGAGTGGAAGGTATCTATAATGCCATATCAATTACCTCTAACGGTTGAATGGATAATTTATGATGATGGCTATTCGGGAGGAACTGTTAATGCTGTTGGTTATACTGAAATCACTTCGGTTGGATATGCAACAAAAATTGAAGATCATTGGAATGTTCTTAATCTTACAACTCAGGATACAGTGCTGGAAGATCAAACTGTGATAATGGGTTACGATCTTTACACAGGAGAATATGTTGGTGATCCAGTTGCTGAAGGTTTTAAAATCTCAGTCGATGTTAATTACGAAAAACCAAAAACGATGGGTAGTGTTTTAGTTAATGGAACTGAACTTTCTTATTCTGAAGGTAATTTTTGGTGGACAGGAGATAATTTTACTGTTTGTGATTTTACCATGTTCGGTTATGAGGATGGTTATGCTGCAACTTCATTACCGGTCTATGGCGGAGCTGGTGGGACAACAAATATAAATGTACTCCAGCAAGATTTAGAATTCCGTTGGACGGGTATCCTAATTGATACAATTGCGAACGGTGTCAATATAACTATTACTTCATCAGGAGGTTCAATTGCAACTTTATTTGGAGCCAGCACATATGATCTTACATATCATCCAATGAATCCAAATTATGGTTTTTCAGATGAGCCATTTACAGTCCGTGTTCCTTTTGAAGTGTGGAATGTGGATCAAAATCAGCAGGTCAATCTTGTATTCTGGGATAGGTCTGGTAATCCAACTATTAGTGGCGGTGCAGTTTGGAATCAAACAAACAGAGTTTATACATGGGTAGTAAACACTTCATATAGTCCTGATCTAATTGACGTAACTTCACAAATGGTTGCAGATAATGCAACATGGAATGTCGTTTATTATTTATCCACCTTTTCTCTGAATGATTTAGTTTATATAACCTATAATAATCCAACCCAATTTGGCATTGATCTGTTTAATTTCACCACACCTGAACCTGTAGTATCAGTTAATGACGAAACTATTCCAACAAGGTTTCAGGTTTTTCAGAACTATCCAAATCCTTTTAATCCCTTAACCGTTATCAGATTTACTCTGCCCCATCAGAGTTTAGTTAAATTGAATATTTACAATATACTTGGTGAACGAGTTGCACAATTGGTAAACACGGAACTTAACGCTGGCATACACGAGGTTGTATTTAATGGTCATAATCTTGCAAGCGGAGTTTATTTCTATTCATTAGATGTTCAGAATAAATTCTTTGAAGTAAAGAAAATGATTTTGATAAAATAGTGCCAAATGTCCTCTCAAGTAATTAAAATTAACCAAAAGACAGAGAACTAACAGCACTATAGTAAATAAGACATTTTTTTGACAAAACCATGACAAACTAAGGTTGTCAATTAATTACAATTGCAATGAGTTCAGAATTGATTTATGAAAACTATCAGAACTCTAATTGAAAATAAATTTAACAATCAGTTTCAGGTGATAAAATGAAAAGAATACTAATAACTCTGTCTTTATTAATGTCATTACTCCTCATTTCCTGCGATCAGAATGAAGCAATCGTAGATTCCGACACGGATACTGTAATCCAGAACTTATCATTCGTTGTCGATACAACTTTTCTAGATTCAGCAAATGATAGACTCGTTGCCAAAGGTACTGTTAAAAATCATGGGAACTCAAAAGTTACATCGCCATGGTATGTAGAGTGTCAGTTTTATACAAATTCATCAAAAACGACTAAACTCGGTGGTAACTATACACAAATTGGAGTTCCGTTAGCGAAGAGCGAATCAACCTTTTGGACAATTACATATTCATCTTCAAACGTGAATGTAAATGATTATCCAAATTTTGCTGTTGGTAACATAAGAGGAATTTATAAATAACTATCCTTGATTTTAATAAAGAATATTTATAGGAGAATTTCAGTTGATAGAATTATTTAAAAAATCTTTACTAGTTTCAAGCGTGGTTATTCTGACGCAAATCAATTTGATTGCTCAAAGCACAACATCTTCTATAAAACAAAACCAGCTCTATCTTGAGTTGGGTGGTAATGGTATGATTTACTCAATCAACTATGAACGATCACTCTCTGAAAATTTTACTCTTCGCGGCGGTTTTGGTATTACACCCGGATTAATTTTTGCAGAAGGAACTTTTATACATATCCCCGTGACTGCCAGTTATCTAATCGGCGGTGTGTCTTCGAAATTCGAAACCGGGCTTGGTGTAACATACTTTGCAGGAACTGACATCGAAGTTTTTGGTTTACCTTCGGATGATCAATCTTTGATTTTTTTAACAGGTATAGTTGGATATAGATATATAAGCCCTGGTGGATTTGTATTTCGGATTGCATTTACTCCCTTCTACAATAGTCAAGCTGAACCGAATTTTATACCAAGCGGCGGTTTGAGCTTTGGTTTTATGTTTTAATCTCAGTGAGATAGTAATGTTTGGAAGAAAAATGATTAACATAATGAACATATCAATATTGATAGTCTCATTATTGAACTTCGTTGGATGTTATTCATCAGAAAAAATTCTAAAAGAAGATATTATTAATGGAATTTCAAAACCAGATCCAAAGGAAGAAATTTTTATAACAACTATGGACTCAATCAAATATCACTTCAACGCATATAATTATCAATTGCTGAATGACACAATTTATGGTCAGGGCAAATCGAGTAAAAATGGAATTGAATCTCCCTTCGATGGTAAAATTTCTGTTGATCATATTTTGATAATTGAACAAAATCAGGCTGACACGGGAACTACCACAGGTTTGATATTAGGTATAATGGCGGTAGGTGTAGTGGCAGCAGGATTACTAATACTTGCACTTATGTCGGATGTATTTAATCCTGATTAACTAAAATGAACGTTTTAATAAATATTACCGTTGTATTTATAATGTCCCTCCTGAATGGATTCTGCTATTGTTGGTCAGGTATTGAAATGAAGACTAGTACGAAAAACAATATTCAAATAGTTTTTCATTCTTTAAATGAAGATGCGGGAGAAAAGCTATTTCAATCTTTTAATTATCAAAAAATAATCTTGCTTTCAGGATTTCCTGAATTAAGTCTGGAATATTCAGTTGGTGTAAGTAAACAAAATCAGGATTTAATGCCTGAATTATTTGACTTTAATATTTTTAAGAAAAAATTTCCAATGAACCGGAATATACTTCGAATAGAACGGAAGGACCGGACTACATCGCAAGGAAGCCACAACTTTGTCCTCTTTGAAACTCTTGGAATTAATTCCGGGGTGTTCAGCAGGAAGAGACCAGATAATATAAAAACATCCGGATATGAATTCCGAATGAAAGGGTTCTTTATGATGCTGGATGATTGCTCGAATGATTCTGTAATAAATTTTATATCCGATCATATTGATATCAGGTTTTTCAGATCTGAATTTTCAGCTAATAACTTTGCTAAAGTTGAATTAAAAGGAATCAATTTTGTTTTTAGTGGATTTAATCTTTATTAAAATATTGAAACAAACAAAACAAATTATCCGGTTTCAGTAATGATTTTTAATTAACATTAAATTAAAGGAGACAGAAATGCTTAAAAAATATTTTGTAATGATTCTCATCCTATCAACTCTCAATTTAACAAGCTGTTATTATTCAGCTGTGATGAGCAAAGAAGAACTGGATAAGGGTCAATATCAATTAGATTTCAAGGATGAACTTTTCTGTACAACTAAGGACTATACCAGATATCATTTTTCTCCAGGAAATTTTTCAGTCTCTAATGATTCACTTTTTGGTAAAGGAGCAATTGAAAGTCTTACCCCAATTAGTCCGTTTCAAGGATCGATTCCGATAAGTGATATAATCAGCTTTGAACAGAAAAAGGTCGATACTGGGGCAACCATTGGTTTAATTGCAGGAGTTGTGGTTGTTGCTGCACTTGTATTCACCTTAATTATTGCCGCTGAAATCGAAGACGATCTTATTCAATAGAAAGGAGTAAAATGAAAATGAAAAACATAATTATTTTTTTAAGTTTCCTGCCTATCTTAATTATTGTAATATCTGGCTGCACCACAATAGAAACGCTTTATCTACAGGATGTAGAAGTAACAGGTCCAATTAACCAATCTCCTATTCACATCACAGATAGTACTGAAACTCCAGCAGTTACACTATCAATGCGGTTCTCATACAATCCTGAAAAAGAAATCAAAGCTCAATCCGAAGGAACACCTTTGGTCAATTCTGAAGGATTTTATCAAGCGGATACAGTATATTATAACAATGGTACAATTTCTTACCAAAGAAGTATTGAAAACCGATTTCAATATAAAGGACAAAATCTGACCTGGAAATTTGCAACAGTAACTGCAGGACTTGATTTTGATTTTAAACTCTCAAGAAACTTTGCACTCTTTGCCGGAGTTAATTATGCCGGAGGAAATAATAAATCATTATGGGGAGGAACAGGAGGCATCGGATTATTTGGAGTAAAAAATGGGATGGCTTTCAGGTTTGATGTTGGATTCCACGTTCAGAGCATTTCATATGATGCACACACTATTGCTGAAGTTAGTACGACTGATTTTTGGGGTTCTACAGATGAATATGTTATGTTCTATCATGATATTAGCGATGAAACCTATTTTGATCCATTTATAAATTTTACATTCAATACAGCAAAAAAAGATTGGATAATTAATTTATTTTTTAACGGAGGGTACAGCGTTCAGTCTTTACTCGACTTTGAGCCACAAACAATTGACTATGATTGGTTCTTCTTTCCACCATTCGTATTTAACGAAACAATTACTCAAGATTTTCGAGGTGAAACAACAGCAAGTTTCGCACACTTTACACCAGGCGTTTACTTCATTTTGGGAGAACAGAGCCGATTACTTGTTGGCGCCAGATTTTTCTATGAAACTCAATTGAAAGATCCTTCACAGAATTTATTCATTCTGCCAATGATGCAGATAGATTTTACGTTCTGATGATTAATATTATGCAAAGAAGGTTTACAATTAATTTGTTAAGTTTTCCTAAAACCAAATTCATACAATTTCCATAGGTAAAAAAGATGAGACTTAAGGTTTTATTGATTTTAACATTAATAATTGGAATTATCCTGATTTTAATTCACTCCAGCTGTAGTTCTACACAGTCAAATGTTAAACTTGGCCCGGATTTTAAATTTTCAGACAAACAAATAATTACAACTTATGTAGTTCCTTCAGGTAATATTGAAAAAGATGAAACATATATTCGGGTTTTACATCTGGACTTTCAGGCACGTGGTTACAAAGTGATTGATGCAAATGAAATTCTAAAAATAAATTTTGAAAAAATTACTGCTACTAACCACAGACAAATCGCTGACTCGCTGCAATCTAAAAATTATTTGCCATCCTCAGATATTTATATAATAGTATCTGCTGTGTGGGATAGTGCATTTGTACTAACATTCTACTCTGAAGACAGATATGTTTATTGGAAGAAATATCAATTTGCTGGAATGAATGTTCCTACACTTAATTCCAGGGTATCGATTTATGACAGATCAATGAGAGATCCAATTAAATCATATACTGCTTCCGATACAACCTACTTACTTTCTGAAAACGATAACTCTGATTCGTATTATCGGGAATATCCCTGGATGGTAATTGCCAAGCAGCTATCTCGTGAATTAGAAGATATCCCGATCTGTTCGATTGTTGATAATAAAAAAGCAACAAATCTATACAAAGTGTCTTTCTGGGTTGATAAATCTTACAGGGATGAATTTCCCGATACATGGATGGACCGACTAAAATTGCGAACTCTTTATGCTAACGATATTTTACGTTCACAATTAGACATCGAATTATCTCAGCTAGAATTTGTCGAATGGAATTCAAATTTCGATAGAGATTTAAAAAACAGTCTAGAAAAACTTTATCAGTCAACTACTTCGAATCCCGGATCACTTCAGATTGGTATTACACTCGATCATGAATTAAAACGAAATTGGACTGATAAATCTAAACTTGGAATTGCATACTTACTTAGCAATGATGCTGCAATTACTGCTCAGCCATCTTTCCCTTCTATCGGACAATACTGGAATCCGATAGAAGAATCAATCACTTTAGTTCATGAAATTGCTCACATACTTGGAGCAATTCATGTTCCGGATAATAATTCGATAATGTATCCAAACGCAGGTACGCTATCTTATGAATTTGATGAAGTAAATAAAAAAATAATTGGTGCAACGAAAAAAAATTTCCTGAAGCAAAGTACAAAAGAACGATTGATCCCTTACTCTGAGGAACTTCTAAAAGTTAAAGATTACCCTTCAGATAATTCAAATCCGATCATACAGGCAACATCAAGTGTTATTCAGCTGATTGATCAACGAAGCAAAATTATTTATGACAATCCTGATAAAACATTTTCCAATATGTTTAGGCTTATTCCCGATTCGGCATTAGTGTTTGCAGTGGTGGGATACTTAAAGTTTAAAGACAATAACAATAAAAGTGCAATAAACTCATTTATACGATCAATTGAGATCAATCCTGATTTTGCTGAAGCTCATTACTATCTGAGCCTCGTATTTCGGAAAGATGGTAATGACGAACAAGCTGATTTATATAAAAATTTAGCTAAACCCTATTCAAAATTATGGATTATTGATAGATATTAAGAGGTCAGAAAATGGAAACAGATAATTCAATTAAATGCCCTAATTGTTTCAGTGTTGTAGCACCAGAAGATGAAAATTGTCCTTATTGCAAAGCTGAATTCTACAACTGTTCGAATTGTAATGCATTGGTTCTTCAAACTGACACTGTCTGTAAAAATTGTAATTCCAACCTCAACCAGGAAGAAATTCATAAACCAGTAGAAACAGTGCTAAATATGAAACCACAGTATGAATACAAATCACTTGATGGGCTAACTAAAGTATTAGTAATTCTGATGTCTTCAGTAATTTTTTTTTCAATCATAGTCATTTACACGAACACAAATGATATTGCATATTTAAATGAGAACAATGGATATGAAGACACTCTTTATTATGAGGAAAATTACTTTTACAATCTGGCTATAATAATTTCTTCAATTGTTTTTATACCGATTTACTTAGCCACATCTGTTATTTTTTTAATCTGGATCAGACAAGCGTATAGAAATCTGCTTACTCTTCAACGAAAACCAAATGAATTTTCTTCTGGATGGGCAATTGGTTCCTATTTTGTTCCGTTTCTTAATTATGTACGACCATATACAATTATGAAAGAGATCTGGTTTAGAAGTCAGCCTGATTATAATTTACCAGATGAAGATAATAATCAATTTTATAAACGACTTTCCTCAAATACTGTTTTGATTTTGTGGTGGACATTTTTTCTGATTGAGCGTCATCTCAGTTACTTTTCATTTAAATTATCCCTAACGGCTGATACTGTTCAAAAGTTATTGACAGCGTCCTGGTTTGATCTCATTGCAACGTCAATTGGAATTTTTGTTACTTTAATACTACTATATCTGATTACAACAATTAATGATTGGCAATCTGAAAAAATTAAGAGCAAACCTAAAGGGTATTGTCAGCATTGCGGCAATTTGGTTGAACTGGATGCTTTGCTTTGCACTCATTGCGGGAAAGAATTAATACAAAGTGTTTAAATACTGTTTTGTTTGAACAATAACAATTTCTTCTTTACTATTTGATAGTCGTAATTTAAAAGATTATGTAAGGAAAGGATTATGAACTCAAATCAAAATAAACTTCAGTTATTTGAAGTTCCGCAAATAGAATCAATTCAGGATATGTTCCTAAAGTCCGCTGACAAATTTTCCAACAAGCTCGCAATGGAGGATTTAACAAATTATCCTATTAGCAAGGTTACTTATTCAAAATTAAATGAATACATAATTAAGTTTGGCAGTTCATTGCAAAAATTGGGAATAAAACCAAGAGACCACATTGCAGTAATTGGAGAGAATCGCGTACAGTGGGCAATTGCTTTTCTTGCCGGTATGATGTACGATTTTGTAATTGTTCCTGTTGATAAAGGGCTGACTCCCGGTGATATTCTGAATATTATTCACGAATCGGATGCAACTGCTTTGATCTTTTCTGGTTCGCTCTCAGATTTTATCAAAGAGAAGAAGAATATTCTTGCAAAGGTTAAATTTTATATCAGTATGGATCTCGATAGAAAACAGGAAGATTTTTATTCAATGTTGGAATTGATAAAAAGTGAAAAATCTAACGGAACAAATCTTCCCAAAATTAATCCTGATGATGTGGCTGAAATAATTTATACTTCGGGCTCACTTGGCAGAGCAAAAGGTGTAATGCTCACTCAAAAAAACCTTGCTTCAAATCTTGTAGCTATGAGACAAATGATCACTATCTATCCTGAAGACAGGTTTCTTGGTGTACTTCCGATTCATCATACATATCAATGTACCTGCGGATTATTATGTCCATTGTATTCTGGTTCTTCTGTTCATTTTGCACGATCACTTAAAACAATTCCTGAAGATATGGCAGCATCGAAACCAACGATTTTACTTGGTGCACCGCTGTTATATAATAAGATGTATAGCAAGATAATAAAAAACATATCAGCTAAAAAAACAACTTCGATATTATTTAATGTGATGATGAACCTTTCTGATTTAACAAAACGTTTTGGCTGGAAAAATTCCAAGAAAGTTTTTTTCGGAAAAGTACACAGAACTCTTGGAGGATCTATGCGATTATTAATCGCAGGAGGAGCTGCACCTGATCCCAAAGTATCAAAGTTTTTCAGAGAACTTGGCTTCAATATTATTCAAGGCTATGGATTAACTGAAACTTCGCCTATTCTTGCTCTTAATAAAATCGAATATTTTAAAGATGATGCAGCCGGTTTACCATTACCTGGTGTTGAAATTATAATAAATCAGCCGGATAAAAACGGAGTTGGAGAAATTATTGCAAGAGGTCCAAGTGTTATGCCCGGTTATTACAATAACCCATCAGCTACAAAAGAAACATTTGATAATGGCTGGTTTAAAACCGGAGACCTCGGCTATTTTGATGAAGAAGGATTTCTTTTTGTTTGCGGTAGAAAGAAAAATGTAATCATAGCAAACAACGGTGAAAATGTTTATCCTGAAGAGATTGAAGACATATTAAACCGTAACCAGTTTGTGCTCGAATCTATGGTTTACGGAGAAGAAGATGAAAAGCACAACGAAAGAATTGTTGCACTTATAGTTCCTGATACTTCTGCTTTTATTGAATACTCGAATAAAAATAATGTGCAGATAAATCCTGAATTAATTGATAATCTTATTTCACAGGCAGTAAAAGAAACAAACAAGCAGTTACCTGCGTTCAAGCAAATAAGAAATTTTTACATCCACGAGCACGAACTGGAAAAAACAACCACACAAAAAGTGAAACGTTATGCAGTCAACGTTAAGGAAAGGACAATTGTTTAATTAAATGGAAAAAGAATATGAGACTTAAAGATAAAGTAACTATTATAACTGGCAGCAGTCGGGGAATCGGAAAAGCTATTGCGTTAGGATTTGCAAATCAAGGTGCTCATATAGTTGTTGCTGCCAGAACAGAATCAGAAGTTACTTCAGTAGCGGAAAAAGTTAGAGATGTTGGCAGAGAAAGCATGGGTATTATTTGTGATATCTCAGATGAAACCCAGGTAAAAAATCTCGTTGATGCTACAATTAAAAAATTTAATCGGCTAGATGTGCTCATTAACAATGCTGGTATTGGATCTATGCGTCCTGTTTACGGAACTTCGCTTGAATCATTTGAAAAGGTTTTAAAAGTGAATCTCACAGGAACATTTCTCTGTACAAAACACGTCTGGCAGCCAATGAAAAATTCGGGTGGAGGCTCAATTATAAATGTTTCTTCACTTGGCGGATTGGTTGGTTACCCAATGCTATCAGCTTACTGTGCCAGTAAATGGGGACAAATTGGTTTTACCAAAGCTTGTGCTGAAGAAGGAAAGAAAGACAATATTAGAGTTAATGCAATTGCACCAGGTAAAGCTGATACAGCGATTCGTGCAAATATTAAAGAAGATAAAACCAAAATGCTAACTCCGGAAGATCAGGTGGATGC
>WBZO01001508.1_pt1 | contig 35840 bp, 31 predicted proteins | sample 5204261 | NCBI WGS metagenome assembly WBZO01 (sample SAMN12412400, study PRJNA552823) | activated sludge metagenome | isolation source: activated sludge from anammox sidestream of wastewater treatment plant... | place: USA: North Carolina | collected 2017-09
CTGTTCACGACCTTGTGCCGCTTCGATCCCGTCTACCACGGCCACTTCAAGTGCAACCTGAGGCGGCTGATCGACTACCCGAACCTGTGGAGCTATACGCGCGAGCTGTACCAGTGGCCGGGCGTCTCGGCGACGGTCGACTTCGAGCACATCAAGCAGCACTACTACCGCAGCCACCACGGCATCAACCCCAACGGGATCGTTCCGGTCGGTCCCATCCTGGACTTCGCCGCGCCGCCCACCCGCATCCCGTCCGGCGTCGCCGCCCGATCACACTGAGGAGACAACCATGAGCGTCAAGCTTGCCATCATCTACTACTCGACCTACGGCACCAACCACGAGATGTCCTCCATCGCGGCGGAAGCCGCCAGGGCGGCCGGCGCCGAGGTCAGGCTGCGCAAGGTGCGGGAAACCGCCCCCGCGGACGTCGTCGCGGGCGTCGACGCCTGGCGGGCCCACGCGGAACGGACCGCCGACGTGCCTCATGCCACGGCCGACGACATGGCCTGGGCCGATGCCTACCTGTTCTCGTGCCCGACCCGGTTCGGCGTGCAGGCGAGCCAGATGCGCGCGTTCATCGACACGCTGGGCCCGGTCTGGAGCGAGGGCAAGCTCGCCAACAAGCCGATCTCCGCCATGACCTCGGCCATGAACGCCCACGGCGGTCAGGAGCAGACCCTGATGTCGTTCTACGCCACGGCCATCCACTGGGGCAGCATCGTCGCCGCTCCCGGCTATACCGACCCCGCGGTCTACAAGACCGGCGGCAACCCCTACGGGTACAGCCACACGCAGGGCCAGCCGTTCACCGACGAGGCCAAGGCGTCGATCCGCGGCCAGATCCTGCGCCTGTTGGACGTGGCCCGGAGGATGAAGGCCTGAAGAGAGAGCGGGCCCCCGGCCGGAGTCCGCCGCCTGCCGCCGTTGCGCGCGTCCGGCTGGCGCTTCTTCCCGCAGTGCGCCCGGGGAAGAAGCGGCGTGCGTCAGTACGGCTGCCGCCGGTCGCCACGGCGCATCCCGCCGCGCCGCGCATGATCCGGCCTGCTGCAGCCGCTTACGACGAACCGCCTTCGCCCACCGGCACGAATACGTCCTCGAGCCGCGGCGGGCGCGGCAGCAGCCTCTGCTCGGCGAGCAACTGCGCGAACGCCTGGAGCGTCGGGAGATTGCGCGCGAGCCCGTACGGCCACGGGTCGTCGCCGAACACTTCGTCCATCTCGTCGAGGTGCTCGTAGAGCCACGGCAGCATGTAGCGCGGGGCGCCGCTGAAGCGGGCCTGCCGCAGCGCCACGTCCTTCGCCGCCACGCACGCCTCGTAGACCTTCTGCGCGAGCCGCGGGTGCTGGGCGTGCAGCGCCGCGCGCATCACCAGCGCGTGCATGATCGGATGGATGCCGGTGCGCCGGTAGTACTCGCGCTCGCGCTGATGGAAGTCGGGGAACAGCCGCACGACGTCCGGGCTCGTGCGCAGCGACAGCGGCGCGAAGGCCCCGATCAGCGCGTCGATCTCGCGCGCGGCGAGCATGTCGCTCAGCGTGCGCTTTTCGCCGATGTGCTCGACCGCGAGCGGGGCATCCGGGCGCAGCACCATCGCCTCGCCGCCGGCGACGCCGGGTTGATTCACGCCGCCCTCCAGCCAGCGCACGTGCTCGAACGACACGCCGTACTCGCGCGCCAGGATGCCGCGGATCCAGACCGCAGCGGTCATCTGATAGCCCTGCACGCCGATGCGCCGGCCTTCGAGGTCCTTCGGCGTGCGGATGCCCGCGCGCCGATTGACGAAGATGAAGCCGTGCCGGAACATGCGCGACGGAAACACCGGAAGGGTGACGAAGCGCGCCTTGCCAAGCGCGCTCAGCGTGTAGCAGTGCGTGAGCGACATCTCGGCGATGTCGAACTCGTCGTTCTTCAGCATGCGGCTGAAGATCTCCACCGGGAACTGGATCACCCGCGGAACGATCTCGACGCCCTCGATCCCGACCGCGCCCTCGTACAGCGGCTGCATGCGGTCGTAGGGGCCGCATGCGAAGGTGAGGTTGAGCTTGTTCAGGGTCATTCGTTGCGCTCGCCGGTAGGAGGCGCGCCCCGGATCGCTTGCCACAGCCGCTGCGGGGTGAACGGCGTGTCGGGCGGGCGGACTCCGAGCGGCCGCAGCGCGTCGGCGACCGCGTTCATCACCGCCGGCAGCGCACCGACCACGCCGCACTCGCCCGCGCCCTTCACGCCGAGCGGATTGGTCGCGCAGGGCACCGGATGCGGCTCGCAGGCGATCGCGGGCAGGTGATCGGCGCGCGGCATGGCGTAGTCCAGGAAGCTGCCGGTGAGCAGCTGGCCGCTATCCGGATCGAACAGGCACTCCTCGACCAGTGCCTGCCCGACGGCCTGCGCGATGCCGCCGTGGATCTGACCCTCGACGAGCTGGCCGTCCTTCACCACGCCGTTGTCGTTGACCGCGGTGAGGGCGCACAGGTCGAGCACGCCCGTTTCCGGATCGATCTCGACCTCGGCGACGTAGCAGCCGCTGGGGAAGGTCGGCGGCACGTCGAGCTCGCCGAGGCTGTCGAGGGCCGTACCGCCGGGCGTCGAGACGTCGGCAGCGAGGTCGAGCAGTCCGATCGAGCGGTCCGTGCCGGCGATGCGAAAGCGCCCCGCCTCGAACCGGACATCGTCCGCCGCCGCCTCGAGCCGCTGCGCGGCGAGCCCGATGCCCTTGCGAATCGCCTCCTCGGCCGCGAGCTTCAGCGCGCTGCCCGCCGCCACCAGGGAACGCGAGCCGACCGAGCTGCCCCCGACCAGCGCGACGTCGTGATCGCCTTCGACCAGGCGGACGCGCTCGACCGGCACCCCCAGAAACTCGGCGACGATGGCGGGAAACACCGTCTCGTGCCCCTGGCCGTTCGACTGCGTGCCGCAGTGGACGAGCACGGTGGCGTCCGGCGCGAAGCGGATCGACGCCCCTTCGCGCGGATTGCCGCCGGTCACCTCCAGGAAGCTCGCCAGCCCGATCCCGTGCAGGCGGCCCCGTCGCCGCGCATCTGCCCGCCGCGCCGCCGCCTCGCGCCAGCCCGACAGCGCGCACGCGCGGTCGAGCATGCCGGCGAAGTCGCCCGTGTCGTACGTCAACCCGTTCGGCGCACGATAGGGAAACGCGTCGACGAAGTTGCGCCGGCGCAGCTCGAGCCGGTCGATGCCCGTCTCGTGGGCCGCCTCGTCGACGATGCGTTCGATGAAGCAGGCCATCTCCGGGCGGCCCGCCCCGCGGTACGGACCGGTCGGCGGGGTGTTGGTCATCAGGCAGGTCATGCGACCGTAGAGCACCGGGGTGCGATAGACGCCCGCGATGACGTGGCCGACGTTCGCGGTCGAAATCAGCGCGCCCGCGGCCGACAGATACGCGCCCATCGCCGCCGCGAAGTGCATGCGCAGCGCGACGAACCGGCCCGCGCGATCGAGCGCGAGCTCGCCCTCCATCACGCTGTCGCGGCCGTGATGCTCCCCGAGAAAGGTCTCCGCGCGCGTCGACACCCATTTCACCGGGCGGCCGACGGTTTTCGCCGCCAGCAGCAGCGCGCAGTGCTCGGGATAGACCGGGGTGCGGGCGCCGAACCCTCCGCCGACGTCGTGCGTCAGGACGCGCAGGCGCGCCGGCTCGATCCCGAGCACCCCGGCGATCTGCGCGCGGAGCTGGGCCGTGCCCTGGCTCGGCACGTGCAGCGTGTAGCGATCCGCTGCGCGGTCGTAGGCCGCGAGCGCCGCGCGGTTCTCCATGGGATTGGCGACCAGGCGGTTGTTGACCACGCGCAGGCGCGTCACGTGCGCCGCGCCGGCGATAGCGGCCCGCGTCCGGGCTTCGTCGCCCACTTCCCATTCGAAGCACACGTTGTCGGGCATCTCGGGCCAGATCGCCAGCGCGCCCGGCTGCGTCGCGGCATCGCGCGCGGCGAGCGCGGGCAGATCGCGGTATCCGATCTCGATCAGCTCCGCCGCATCCCTGGCCTGCGCCGGCGTCTGCGCCACCACGAGCGCGACCGGCTCGCCGACGTAGCGCACGCGCCCCTGCGCGAGCGCGGGGCGATGAGGGTGGACGAGCGGACGGCGGCCGCGGTCCTTGATCGGCAGCGCGACCGGCAGCCCGCGATAGCCGGCCGCGGCGACGTCGCGGCCGGTGAGCACCGCCAGCACGCCCGGCGCGGCGCACGCGCTGGCGACGTCGAGGCTCTCGATCTCCGCGTGCGCGCGATCGGCGCGCAGGAAGCAGGCGTGGCCCTGACCCTCGTCGTTGCAGTCCGCCGTGTAGCGGCCCGCTCCGGTCAGGAGGCGATGGTCCTCACGCCGCATCGGGTCAGTCTGCCCGGATGCCGAAGTCGCGCACCACCTTTCCGTAGCGCTCGTAGCCCTCGCGCATCTCGGTGGCCAGCGTCGCGGGCGTGCCGCCGACGACGTCCATGCCGGCGACGCTCAGGCGTTCGCGCACGTCGGCCGCCTGCAGGGCGGCATTGATCTCCTGGTTGAGCCTCGCGATCACGGCGGGCGGTGTCCCGGCGGGCGCGAGCACCCCGTACCAGGCGTTGACTTCGACGCCCTTGTAGCCCTGCTCGCCGAGCGTGGGAAGGTCGGGCATGAGCCCCGTGCGCGACTTCTCCGCCACGCCGAGGGGCACCAGCTTGCCCGACCTGATGTGCTGCACGATGCCGCCCAGCGGCATGTACAGCACCTTCACCTCGCCGCCGAGCGCCGCGACGACCGCCGGCTGCGCGCCCTTGTAGGGCACGTGCACCATGTTCACGTCGGCCGACCTCTTGAACAGCTCCCCGGCGATGTGCATCGCCGAGCCGTTGCCGCTGCTCGCGTAGGCGAGATCGGGCGTCTTCCTGGCGAGCGCGACCAGCTCCGCGGTCGACTTCACGCCGAGCTGGGGATTGACCGCGAGCACCGTCGGCGTCGTGGCCGGGAGGATGATCGGCGCGAAGTCCTTCAGGACGTCGACGCCGCCGCCGGCCCCCTTGGCCATCAGATGCGGCGCGATCATGATCGTGTTGCTCGGCGTGAGCAGCAGCGTGTGGCCATCCGGCGCCGCCTTGGCCACGAGCCCCGCGCCGATCAGACCGCCCGCGCCGGGGCGGTTCTCCACCACCAGCGGCTCGCCCAGTTTCGGCGCGAGCTTCTCGCTCAGCACGCGCGCGAGCAGGTCCGGGCCCGCCCCCGGCGGGAAGGGGACCACGATCGTGATCGGCCGGGCCGGATAGGTCTGCGCGTGCGCGGCGATGGGCGGCGTCGCGAGGCCCGCGATGGCGAGGCCAATCAGTGCGGCGCTACGCGCGAAAGCGTTCAGTGCGGTCGTCGTCATGCTCTCCTCGGGGTCCGTACGCGATGTCGGGAGCTTCGGGATGGAAGCGGCGCCCTCCTCCACGCCATGCCGGGAAGCAGCGCAAGCCCCATCGAATACGCTGCTCGACCATTCCGGAGGCGGCCAATGGTAAGCCGGTTCTGCCCAGAATTGGGACGATTCGCTCGCGCGGCGACGTCTCTACGGGCCCTCAACATTCCAACGAGTCTGTGATCGCGATCACGTTTCCGTCGGCACCCGCCGCGCGCCTCGAATACGCGCACTTGCACCGATGGCAAGCCCATCATCGGCGCGAGTCACGCGCGTCGTGTCCTCGCTCGGCGCCGCTGCACGCGCCGCAGAGAGAACCCCCGGTTATGGCCTACCCTCGAATCGGCATGAGTTCCCGCCCGCACCGCACGCTATAGTGCAGCTTCCATCCCGTCACCCTGTCTCCGAGCGCATGAGCGATTTCGATTCAGTGATCACGGGCACGGTCGTGCGGGCCGATCGCGCCATCGAGGGCGGCTACGTCGCCATTCGCGGGGGCATCGTCGAGCGCGTCGGCGCGGGCCCGCCCCCGGCCGCAGCCGAGCGCCACGACTTCGGGTCGGCGCTCGTGCTGCCCGGCGCGATCGATGCGCAGGTGCACTCGTGCTCGCAGGCGGGGCAGGAAGGATTCGACTGGTCCACGCGGGCGGCGGCGGCCGGCGGCGTGACGACCATCGTCGACATGCCCTATGACGACGGGAACCTGATCTGCACCGGCGAGCGGCTCGCCGAGAAGGCGAACGCGGCCGGCCGCGACGCGCGCGTGGATTTCGCGCTGTTCGGCACGATCCGCCCGGCGGACGGTCCGCGCTACGTGCCCGACATGCTCCGGGCCGGTGCGGCGGCGTTCAAGTTCTCGACCTTCGAGACGCACCCGGAGCGCTTCCCCCGCATTCCGACGCCGATCCTGCACGACGCTTTTGCCGCGATCGCGCCATCCGGCCTCATCGCAGGCGTGCACAACGAAAACGACGAGTCCGTGCGCGCCTTCTCGCGGCGGGTCGAGGCCTCGGGTCAGACCGATTTCCGCGCGCACGGGCTCGCGCGCCCGCCGGTCACCGAGATGCTCGCGATCGCCGAGGTCTACGAGCTCGCGGCGGCGACCGGCTGCGCCGCCCACATCGTGCATTGCTCGCTCGCGCGCGGGTACGCGCTCGCCGCCGCCTACCGCGAGCAGGGCGTCGCCGCGACCATCGAGGCTTGCATCCACTATCTGACGCTCTGCGAGGAGGAGGACGTGGCCCGCCTCGGGGGGAAAGCCAAGGTCAATCCGCCCATCCGCGGCAAGGCCGAGCGGGAGGGCCTCTGGCGTCACCTGGCCGCGGGCAACGTCACGGTGGTCTCCACCGACCACGTGAGCTGGTCGGAGGACCGGAAGCGCGACCCGAACATGCTCCGCAACGCCTCGGGCGCCCCGGGTCTCGAGGTGCTCTACCCGCTGCTCCTGAAGGGGCTGATCGACCGCGGCCTGCCGCTCACGCTCGCCCCGCGCGTGCTCGCCGCGAATTCGGCGCGCCTGTTCCGCATCGGCCATCGCAAGGGCGCCCTGGAACCGGGCCGCGACGCCGACATCGTCGTGATGGGACACCGCCCCGGACGGTACGACCCGGGGGCGAGCGGTCATTGCGTGGTCGGTTGGAGTCCGTATGCCGGGATGGAGCTGACCTACCGTCCGGTCGCGACGTTCCTGCGCGGCCGGCCCGTCTTCGACGGCGCGGCCGTGCTCGCCGCGCCGGGTACGGGCGAGTTCTTGCGCCCCACCCTCGCAGCAGCCGGCGCATGACGGCCGCCGGCGCGCGCGCCGACGCGGCCCCCCTGGTGGACGGCGCGCGCCTGTGGGACGACCTGATGGCGCTCGCGCAGTTCACCGACCCCGGACGGCCCTACACGCGCCGCTCGTTCTCGCGCCACTACGCCGAGGGGCGCGCCTGGCTCGCCGCCCGCATGCGCGCGGCCGGGCTGGAGGTCCGCCTGGACGCCGCCGGCAACCTGATCGGCCGGCGTAGCGGCAGGTCGGGAAACGCGCGCACTCTCATGCTGGGCTCGCACTCGGACAGCGTTCCCGACGGCGGCCGGTTCGACGGCCCGGCAGGCGTCATCGCCGCGCTCGAGGTCGCGCGCGCGCTCGGCGAGCGCCGCATCGACCTCGCGCACGCGCTCGAAGTGGTCGACTTCCTGGCCGAGGAGCCCAGCGACTTCGGCGTGTCCTGCATCGGCAGCCGCGCCATGGTCGGCGCGCTGGACGACGACATGCTCGCGCGCTCCGGGCCGCGCGGCGACCGGCTGGGCGCGGCCATCGACCGCGCCGGCGGCCGCGTCGCGCGCATCGCGGAAGCCCGGCGCGACGACGTCGCGGCGTTCCTCGAGCTGCACATCGAGCAGGGACCGGTGCTCGAGGCGCGCGGCATCGATTTCGGCGTGGTCACCGCGATCGTCGGCATCGCGCGCATAGAGATCGAGCTCGCCGGCGAGGCGGCGCACGCGGGCACCACCACGATGGCGCTGCGCCGGGATGCGGCTGCCGCGGGGGCCGAGGCGATCGTGTGGGTCCGCGAGCGGGCCCGCGCCCTCGCCGTCCTCGGCGAGGGGCACTTCGTGGCCACGGTGGGCGTGGCGGAGGTGCTTCCGGGCGCCGCCAACGTCGTGCCTCGCACGATGCGCATCGTGGTCGACGCGCGCAGCGAGCGCCGGGCGCTGATGGACCCTTTCGTGCGCGAGCTGAAGACCGAGGTCGAGCGGATCGCGGCGCGCGAGCGCGTCACCGTGGCGCGCTTCGCGGTGGTCTCGGACAGCGAGCCGGCGGCATGCGACGCCGGGCTGCGCGCCGTGCTCGACGCCAGCGTGAAGCGGCGCGGCCACTCCGCCATCGCGATGGCGTCCGGGGCGGGCCACGACGCCGCGTTCCTCGCCCGCGTCGCCCCGATGGCGATGCTCTTCGTGCCCTGCCGCGGGGGGCGCAGCCACTGCCCGGAGGAGTGGGCCGAGCCGGCCGCGCTCGCCGCCGGCGCGGAGGTGCTGCTCGACGCGGTCCGCCGGATCGACGCGGGGGGGACGGCCGCGTGAGCGCGTTGCCGCCCCTCGATCCCGGCGAGCGCGACTCGTTCCGCGCCTTCCTGCACGCGCTCGACCGGCGCGGCGAGCTCGCGCGCATCGCGACGCCGTTCGACCCGGCCGGGTTCGACGTCTCCGCCTGCCTCGCCGCGCTCGACGACGGACCCGCGCTGCTGTTCGCCGCCGCCGATGCGGCGGGAATTCCGCTCGCCGGGAACGTGGTCAACTCGATCGACCGCATCGCCCTCGGACTGGAGACCTCCCGCGCGGCGCTCGGGGAGAGAATCGCCGGCGCGATCGCCCGCCCGCTGGCGCCCACGCCCGCCGCGCGCGCGCCGGTGCAGGACGTGGAGATGAAGCCCGACCTCGATGCGCTGCCGATCCCGCGGTTCTTCGAGCACGAGACCGGCCCCTACATCACCGCCGGCTGCATCGTGGCCCGGGACGCCGCGACGGGGCGCGGAAACGTCTCGTTCGCGCGACTGAAGCCGCTCGGCGGGGCGCGTGCGCTGATCGGCATCGCGCCCAACCACCACCTCGCGGTGCTCGCCCGCGCTGCGGGTGAGCGCGGCCAGCGCCTGCCGATCGCGGTGACGCTGGGCAACCATCCGAGCGTGCTCGTCGCGGCCGCGCTCTACCTCGATCTCGGGGATGACGAGCTGGAGGTCGCCGGGGCGCTGCTCGGCCGTCCGGTCGAGGTCGCGCGCTGCCGCACGAGCGATCTCGCGGTGCCCGCGCACTGCGAAATCGTCCTCGAGGCCGAGATCGACACGGCGACGCGCGTCGAAGAGGGGCCCGTGAGCGAGTACCACGGCATGTACGAGCGCTACGGCGCGGGCTACGTCGCGACGGTGACGGCGATCACCCGCAGGCGCGATGCGGTCTTCCAGGTGATCGAGCCCGGCTTCCACGCGGAGCACGTGCTGATCGGGGGCGTCGCGATCGCGGCCGGGCTGCGCGAGCGGCTGCGCCGCTTGGTGCCCGCCGTGCGGCGGGTGGCCGTGCCGATGGGCGGGTGCGGCCGTCTCGCCGCGGTCGTGACGCTCGCCCCGGAGCACGGCGCGCACGATGCGCGGCAGGTCATCGAGGCCGCGCTGCCGATGGTCAACCTGATCAAGCAGGTGACCGTGGTGGACGACGACGTCGACCCGTGGGACGAGACCGCGGTGCGCTGGGCGGTCGCGACGCGGATGCGCGCGGAGCGCGACATCGTCGTCGTCGAAGGGCTGCGCACCGACCGGTCCGAGCCGCTCAAGACGGGCGGCGCGATCGCCAAGCTCGGGCTCGACGCGACGCGCCGCGCGCAGGATCGCGCCGACTGGACGCGCGCGGAGCCGCCGCAGGCGGCGCGCGCGCGGGTGGCGCCGATCGTCGCGGCGATCGCGCGCGGGGCGCGACAGGCATAGCGGCAGAGGGAGCGAACGGTATGGGACGGATTCTTGGCCCGCGCGACGTGGAGGCGGCCCTCAGGGGCGGGGCGGTGTTCGCCGCCGGGGGCGGCGGCTGGTCCGATCACGGACGCATGCTCGGCATGGCGGCGGTGAACGCCGGTCAGCCCGAGCTGGTCGGGCTGGATGAGGTGCCCGACGACGCCTGGATCGCCACTGCGGCGGCGATCGGCGCCCCGGGCAACACGACCGCCTGGCAGATGCTGGGCGTCGACTACGTGAAGGCCGTCGAGCTGCTGCAGGAGGCGCTCGGCGCGCCGGTGTACGGGCTCATCATCGGCCAGAACGGCAAGTCGAGCACCCTGAACGCCTGGCTGCCGGGCGCGATCCTCGGCACGAAGGTGATCGACGCCGTGGGCGACCTGCGCGCGCATCCGACCGGAGACATGGGCTCGCTCGGGCTCGCGAACAGCCCGGCGCCGACGATCCAGACCGCGGTCGGCGGCAACCGCGCGGCGAACGCCTACCTCGAGCTGGTGGTACGAGGCCCGACAGCCAAGGCCTCGCCCGTGCTGCGCCGCGCCGCCGACATGGCCGGCGGGTTCATCGCGTCGTGCCGCAATCCGGTGCGCGCCGGGTACGCCCGCACGCACGCGGCGCTCGGCGGGATCTCGATCGCGCTGGCGCTCGGCGAGGCGATCCTCGCCGCCGAGGGCGCGGGCGGGAGCGCGGTGATCGACGCGATCTGCGGCAGCACCCGCGGCGCGATCATCGGGTCGGGCCAGGTGAGCGAGAAGTCCGTGGTCTACACGAACGACGCGTTCGACGTGGGCACCGTCACGCTGGGAGCGGGGCGCGGGAAGCGCGTGCTGCACGTGATGAACGAATACATGGCGGTCGAGGACGGCGACGGCGGACGGCTCGCGACCTATCCGGACGTGATCACGACCCTCGACGAGAACGGTGCGCCGGTGAGCGTGGGCGAGATTCGCCCCGGCATGCGGCTGCACGTCCTGCGCGTTGCGAAGAGCGTGATCCCGCTGTCGGCCAGCGTCACCGACCCGAGCGTGTATCCGGTGGTCGAGCGCACCCTGGGCATCGACATCGCCGGGTACGCGCTCGGCCGCTCGGCGGAGGCGGCGTGAGGCGTCGCTTCGCAGTGACCGGCGGAACCGGGCTGCGCTGCAAGGGCTGGCGGCAGGAGGGACTGCTGCGCCTGCTCGAGAACGTCCTGGCGGTGGGCGAGGACCCGGACAACCTGGTCGTGTACGCCGCGCTCGGCAAGGCCGCGCGCGACTGGCCGGCGCACGATCGCATCGTCGCGACCCTGCGCACGATGGACGAGGAGGACACGCTGGTCGTCCAGTCGGGCAAGCCGATCGGCCTCCTGCGCACCCATCGACGGGCGCCGATCGTGGTCATGGCCAACTGCAACATGGTCGGGCGCTGGGCGACGGCGGAGAACTTCTACGAATGGGAGCAGCGCGGGCTGATCTGCTGGGGCGGCCTCACCGCCGGCGACTGGCAGTACATCGGCTCGCAGGGCGTGCTGCAAGGCACCTACGAGATTTTCTCGCGCATCGCCGAGCGCCACTTCCGCGGCTCGCTCGCCCGCCGGTTCGTGCTCACCGCCGGCCTCGGCGGGATGGGCGGCGCGCAGCCGCTCGCCGGCCGGCTGGCCGGCGCGGCGATCCTGTGCGTCGAGATCGACGAGGCCCGGATCCGCAAGCGCCTGCAGACCGGCCAGCTCGACGTCGCGGCCGCCGACCTCGACCAGGCGCTCGACGCGATCCGGCAGGCGCAGGCGGCGGGCGCCGCGCGCGCGGTCGGGCTGTGCGGGAATGCCGCGGACGTCTATCCGGCGCTGGTGGCGCGCGGGGTGGTGCCCGACGTGGTGACCGACCAGACCTCGGCGCACGACCTGCTCTACGGCTACGTGCCCTCCGGGTTCACGCTCGACGCGGTGCGCGAGCTGCGCACCGCCGACCCGCAGCGGCTGATGGCCGCGGCGACCGCGTCGATCGTGCGCCACGTCGAGGCGATGCTCGCCTTCCAGCGCGCGGGCGCGATCGTGTTCGACAACGGCAACCTCATCCGCACCCAGGCCAAGGCGGGCGGCGTCGCCAATGCGTTCGACATCCCGATCTTCACCGAGGCCTTCCTCCGTCCGCTTTTCTGTCGCGGCATCGGTCCCTTCCGCTGGATCGCGCTGTCGAACGACCCGGCCGACATCCGCCGCATCGACGACCTCGTCGTGGAGCTCTTCCCGGCGAACCGGATCGTCGTCAACTGGATCGAGCTCGCGCGCCGTCACGTCCCCGTCGAGGGGCTGCCCGCCCGCATCGCCTGGCTCGGCCACGGCGAGCGGACCGCGCTCGGGCTCGCCGTGAACCGGATGGTGCGGGAGGGCAAGCTCGCCGCGCCCGTGGCCTTCACGCGCGACCATCTCGACGCCGGCGCGATGGCGCACCCGAACATCATGACCGAGCGGATGCGCGACGGCTCCGACGCGATCGCCGACTGGCCGCTGCTCAACGCGATGCTGAACTGCGCCTCGCAGGCGGACCTGGTGGCGATCCACTCCGGCGGCGGCGGCTACAGCGGGTTCATGACCAGCGCCGGCGCGACGCTCATCGCCGACGGCAGCGCGCAGGCCGACGAGCGCATCGCGCTCGCGCTCGACAACGACACCGCGCTCGGCGTCATGCGCTACGCCGACGCCGGCTACGAGGACGCCCTCGACGAGGCCGCGGCAAAGGCGCTGCGTCACTTCGGCCCCGGACCGCCGTAAACGCGCTCGCCGCCGCGATCCCGGACCGCCGCGGATCCCCGGCGCCGATCCCCTCAACGAGCCATGCTGAACGCACTTCAATCAACGACGGAGGAGCAGACCATGAAACGACTCGTTCTGATCGCCGCGGCAGCCGCGGCGTTTTCCGGCGCCGCCGCCGCCCAGCAGACGGTGACGCTCAAGGTGCATTCGTTCTCGAGCGCGCTCGCCCCGGAGGCGGTGCACCACATGCTGCCGCTGATCGAGAAGCTCGACAAGGATTCCGGCGGGCGGCTGAAGCTCGAGTTCTATCCGAGCATGCAGCTCGGCGGCAAGCCCGGCGACCTGATCCAGCAGATGGAAGACGGCGTGGTGGACATCGTCATCACGATCCCCGGTCTCACCCCGGGACGCTTTGCCGGGCTGGAGGGCACCGAGCTGCCCTTCACCAACGTCGGCACCTCGGCCGGCCAGACCGCCGCGATGCTCGAGTGGGTGAACAAGTGGCTGCTCACCAGCGACTTCAAGAACATCAAGATCGTGCACATGCACACGACCGACGCGGCCGTCCTGCACATGCGCGCCAAGCAGGTCAAGACCCTCGCCGACTTCAAGGGAATGAAGGTGCGCGTTCCCGGCCGGTTCGTCGGCGAGGCGGTCAAGGCGCTCGGCGGGACGCCGGTCGGCGTGCCGCTCGGCGGCATCTACGAGGCGCTCGAGCGCGGCCAGATCGACGCGATGACGATCAACTGGGCGATCATGACGCCCTACAAGTTCCAGGAGGTCACCAAGTACCACCTGGAGACTCCGGTGTACCAGAACGCGATCATGACCCTGATGCGCCAGGCCTCCTACGACAAGCTGCCCGCGGACCTGAAGAAGGTGCTCGACTCGAACATCGGCATCGAGTACTCGGTCGGCATCGCGCGCAAGGTGGACGAGCTGACCGGCCCGGCGAAGAAGGCGATCGCCGCGCACGGCAACGTGATCTACTCGATCCCGGACGCCGAGCGCGCGCGCTGGATCGCCGCCGTCCAGCCGGTGTACGCGCTCTGGATCCAGGAGATGAACAAGCGCGGGCTGCCCGGCCAGCAGATGTTCGACGACCTCCTCGCCCGCACCGCCAAGTACGGTCGCAAGTGAGATGAACCAGTTCGCGAACCCGTCCGCCGCCTTCGCGGCGGCGGTCCGGCGCCGGCTCGACCGCGTGTGCCGGGCGGTGGGCTTCGCCGGCGGGCTCGCGCTGCTCGCCGCGATGATGGTGATCGTCGCCTCGGTGTCCGGCGGGATGGTGAAGGCGCCGATCCTCGGCGACACCGAGATCGTGGACCTCCTGATCGCGGTCACCGTGTTCTGCTACCTGCCGTACTGCCACCTGCAGGGCGGGAACGTCGTGGTCGACTTCTTCGCGCGGCCGCTGCCGCAGGCGGCCCGCGACTGGCTCGACGCGGCGATGAACCTCGCCTTCGCGGTGGTGGCGGCGTTCCTCGCCTGGCGCCTCGCCGCCGGCGGCATCTCGGCCTACGAACGCGATCAGCGCGGCATGTTCCTCCAGCTTCCGGACTGGCCGGTGTACGTGATCGGCGTCGCGGCCTGCGTCCTGTGGATCGCCGTCATCCTCTTCACCGCCTACGAGAGCGCACTGCGCGCGCGCGGCAAGCTCCCTCCCCTCGAAGCCCAGCTCACGAGCGCGGTCTGAACGACACGCCGGGCGGACCACGACCATGGACAAGTACGAGATCGGGCTGGCGATGTTCTTCGCCACGCTCGTGCTGATCGCCCTGCGCATGCCGGTGAGCGGCGCGATGCTGCTCGCGGGCGGGCTGGGCTACGCGTCGATCAGCGGGTGGACGCCGCTGCTCAGCGCGATGAAGACCATGACGTACTCGAAGTTCGCGAGCTATTCGCTGTCGGTGCTCCCGCTGTTCCTGCTGATGGGCGAGTTCGCCACGCGCGGCGGCATGAACTCGCAGCTCTACCGCTCGGCGCGCGCCTGGTTCGGCCACTGGCGCGCCGGGCTGGGGGTCGCCACGATCGGCGGTTGCGCCGCCTTCGGGGCGGTGTGCGGTTCCTCGCTCGCCACCGCGGCGACGATGTCCCAGGTCGCCCTGCCCGAGATGCGCAAGGCCGGCTACTCCCCTGCCCTTGCGACCGGCACCCTCGCCGCCGGCGGCACGCTCGGCATCCTCATTCCGCCCTCGATCATCCTCGTCATCTACGCCATCTACACCGAGCAGTCCGTGGGCGCGCTGTTCGTCGCGGCGGTGATCCCCGGCCTCATCGCGATGCTGCAGTACATGATCGTCGTGAACGTCTACGGCCGCATGGTGCCCGGCTCCGCGCCGCGCGCCGAGCGTGCCTCGTGGGGGGAGCGGCTCGCCACGACCAAGGAGGTCTGGCCTTTCCTGCTGCTCTTCGCCCTCATCGTCACCGGGATCTACCGCGGCTGGTTCTCCCCCACCGAGGGCGCGGCCGTCGGCGCGTTCGCCTCCGGGGTGCTCGCCGCCTGGCGCGGCGGGATGCGGCTCGACGGCCTGCTCGAGAGCCTGCGCGCGACCGGGCAGACGACCGCGATGCTCTTCCTCATCATGCTCGCGGCGGAGCTCTTCTCGGCCGCGCTCGCCTCGTCGCAGCTGCCCGCCGAGATCGCGCGCTGGGTGGCGCAGCTCCGGGCCGATCCGTACACGATCGTCCTTTGCATCCTGCTCATCTACCTGGTCCTCGGCTGCTTCATGGAGTCGCTCTCCATGGTGCTGCTGACGCTGCCGGTGTTCGTCCCGCTGCTCCTCTCGCTCGATTTCGGGCTGTCGAGCGACGCGAAGCTCGTGTGGTTCGGGATCCTGGTGCTGATGTGCGTCGAGATCGGGATGATCTCGCCGCCCTTCGGCCTGAACCTCTTCCTGATCAAGTCCATGGCCGGCGACGTGCCGATGAAGGAAATCTACCGCGGCGTGCTCGGCTTCTGCGTCATGGACATCGTTCGCGTGCTGCTGGTGCTGTTCATCCCGGTGCTTGCGCTGTGGCTGCCGGGGCTGAAGTGACCGCGGCGCGCGGCGCGCCGCTGCTCGATGGGCTAGTCGTGCTCGACTTCACTCGCGTGCTCGCCGGGCCTTACTGCACCGCGATGCTCGGCGACGCCGGCGCCCGCGTCGTCAAGGTTGAGTCCCTGCAAGGCGACGATCAGCGCCGCATGGGGGTGGTCATCGGGGACGAGAGCGCGAGCTTCGCGATGATCAACCGCAACAAGCAGAGCGTCCGGATCGACCTGGGCCGCCCGGAGGGGCAGCGGCTTGCGCGGCAGCTCGCCGCTCGCGCCGACGTGGTGGTCGAGAATTTCAAGCCCGGCGTTGCGCGCAAGCTCGGGATCGATTTCGAGGCGCTCGCCGCCGAGAATCCCCGGCTCGTCTACTGCAGCATCTCGGGCTTCGGACAGGACGGACCGAATGCCGCAAAGCCCGCCTACGACGTCGTCGCGCAGGCGCTGAGCGGACTGATGAGCATCACGGGCGAGCCGGAAGGTCCGCCCACGCTCGTCGGGGAGTCGCTCGGCGACATCTGCGCGGGAATGTTCGCCGCCTGGGGCATCATGGCGGCGCTGTTCGCGCGCGAGCGCACCGGCAGGGGGCGTTATCTCGACGTCGCCATGTTCGACTCCCTTTTCGCCGTGCAGCCCACCGCGCTCACCCAGTACCTGTACGCAGGGGTGGTGCCGCGCCGAGTCGGAAACCGCCATCCGCTGAGCTCGCCTTTCGGTGTGTACGCGGCCGAGGATGGGCATTTCGTGCTCGCGGCCGCGAACGACAAGTTGTTCGCCGCGGTCACGCACGCGATCGGCCGCCCGGATCTTCTCGCGGACGAGCGCTTCCGCACCGACCAGCGACGCTGCCAGCACGACCAGGCGTTAAGGGAGTACATCGAGGGCTGGAGCCGCTCACGCAATCTCGCCACGGTGCTCGCAGCGTTCGATTCCGCCGGAGTGCCGGCGGCGCCGATCCTGGGCGTCGACGATGCGGCGCGCAGCGACCAAGCGTCGGCGCGCGGCCTGCTCGCCCCGACCCGACACGCGAAGCACGGCGAGCGTTGGGTGGTGCCGCAGCCGGTGAAATTCGCCGGGACGGCACCCAACCTTGCCCGCGCGGCCCCGGAGCTGGGAGCCGATACCGATGCGGTACTCGGAGAGCTGCTCGGGCTCGACAGCGCCGCGCGCGCGGCGCTGCGCGCACGCGGCGTAATCTGAAGGAGACTCTGCGTGCGATTCCGCTTCACGGCCGCAGAAGAACGCTTCCGCCTGGAGGTGCGCGAGTTCATCACCGCCAGCCTGCCCGCGGACCTGCGTCGCAAGGTGGAGCTGGGGGAACGGCTCGAGCGCGCTGACTTCGTGCGCTGGCAGGACATCCTGGCAGCGCGCGGCTGGTACGCGTACAGCTGGCCGGCGCAGTGGGGCGGGCCGGGCTGGACGCCGGTGCAGCGCTATCTCTTTCAGCAGGAATACGGCGCGCAACCCTGTCCGCCGCTGGTGCAGTTCGGCGTCAACATGGTCGGCCCCGTCCTCTACACCTTCGGCAGCGACGCGCAGCAACGGCGGTTCCTGCCGGACATCGCGGCGAGTCGCCAGTGGTGGTGCCAGGGCTTCTCGGAGCCCGAAGCCGGATCGGATCTGGCGGCGCTCAAGACGACGGCGGTGCTCGATGGCGACGAATACGTGGTCAGCGGCCAGAAGATCTGGACGACGTGGGCGCATTGGGCCGACTGGATGTTCGCACTGGTGCGCACCAGCCGCGAGGAACGGCCGCAGCAGGGCATCTCCTTCCTGCTGATCGACATGCGCTCGGCGGGTCTGCGCGTGCGCCCGATCCGGACCTTCGACGGCGACTGCGAGGTGAACGAGGTGTTCTTCGACGAAGTGCGGGTCCCGGTCGATCAGCTCGTCGGCCCGGAGGGCACCGGCTGGTCGTACGCGAAGTTCCTGCTCGAGCACGAGCGCTTCGTGATCTCGGGGCTGGCGCGCTCGAGGCGCCTCCTCGGGCGGATCAAGACGCTCGCCGAGCGCATGGAGGATCGCCCCGGCACCCGGGTGATCGACAACCCCGACGTGCGGATCCGTTTCGCCGACCTGGAAACCCAGATCGAGGCGCTCCAGTACACGGAACTGCGCTACCTGAGCGCCGCAGCGAGCGGTGGATCTCCGGGGTACATGGTCTCGCTGCTCAAGATCCGCGGCACGGAAATCGAGCAGGCGATCAGCGAGCTGGCCGTAGACTGCTTCGGACCCCACGCGATCCCGCTCGATCAGGACAGCCTTGCGGGTCGTGGAGGCGACGCCGAACCGCTCGGCCCGGAGTTCGCCGCAGCGGTCGGGCCGCTGTACTGCAATCTGCGCAAGGTGAGCATCTGGGGTGGATCGAACGAGATCCAGCGTAACGTGCTCGCGCGGCACGCCCTCGGTATCTGAGCGACCGTTACGGTGGATTTCGAACCGAACGAACTTCAGCGGATGCTGCGCGAGAGCGCGAGCGGGTTCGTCGCCGCGCGGCGCACCGCCGGCCGCGCCGCGACGGCCGATGAGGACTGGGAGGCGATGTCGCAGCGCGGCTGGCTCGCCTTGCAGCTGCCCGAGGCGCTGGGCGGTGCGGACGGGGGGCCGAACGAGATCATGATCCTCATGGAGGCTCTCGGCGAAGCGCTCACCACGTCGCCATTCCTGTCAACCGCCGTGATTGGCGCGCGGGCGATCGTCCGGCATGCCGCGGCGCCGCGACAGCAGGTACTCCTGCCACGACTGGCACGCGGAGACCTGCGTCTCGCGCTCGCGCACTCCGTGTCCGGCGAATTCGTGCGCGACGCTCCTCCTGCTGCCCTCGCCGTGCCTGCCGGCGACGGTTTCCGCCTGAGCGGCGAGAAGCGATACGTCCTCGATGGACCGAGCGCGCACGCCTTCGTGGTGAGCGCCAGGCTCGAAACCGGCGCTGGCCGCGAGACTGTGCTCTTCCTCGTCGACGCGGACGCACCGGGGATCGAGCGCCGCGATTTCGCGCGGCTGGACGGCGGCGGCGCGTGCCACCTGCGGTTGCACGGTGTGCAGGTTGCAGCGCAAGATCGACTGGGCGGCGCTGCCGCACTTGCCGACCTCCTCGATCTTGCGACCGTCGCAGTGTGTGCGGAGGCGATCGGGGTGATGCAGGCGTTGAACGACCGCACGCTCGAGTATCTCAAGATCCGCCGTCAGTTCGGTCGGCGGCTCGCCGAATTTCAGGCGCTCCAGCACCGGCAGGTCGACATGCTCATCGCCGCCGAACAGGCGCGCTCGATCGTCATGGCGGCGTGCATGGCCCTTGCCGAGGCCGATCCCGCCGCGCGGCGCCTCGTCCCGACGGCCAAGGTGATCGTGGGGCGGGCGGGACGGTCTGTCGCACAGGGCGCGGTCCAGCTTCACGGCGGGATCGGCATGACCGCGGAGCTCCCGATCGGCGCCTACTTCAAGCGCATGATGGTGATCGACGGCGTGTTCGGCACCGCCGACCAGCACTTGCGCGCGCTCGCGCGCGTGTCCGCGGCGAGTCCAATCTCATCAGAGGAGTCTGTGAAGTGAAGCAGGAAGTTCGTCTCGACGGCCAATCCCTCACGATCCAAGACATCGTCGCAATCGCGCGCGGCGGCGCGAAAGTTGCCCTAGCTTCCGGCGCGCGGGAAGAGATCCGGCGCGTGCGCCGCTACATCGACGAGCACTGGCTGCGCGAGGATGCGCCGCCGACCTACGGCTTCAACACCGGGGTCGGGAAGCTCAAGGACTACACGATCTCGCAGGCCGACAACGACCGCTTCCAGCTCAACATCGTGCTCTCCCACTGCAGCGGCGTCGGCGACCCTGCGCCCGAGGACGTGGTGCGGGCGATGATGGCGGTGCGCATCAACGCGTTCTGCCTCGGCGCTTCGGGGCTGCGCATCGAGGTCGTCGACCGGTTGATCGAGCTGCTGAACCGGGGCGTGCACCCGGTCGTGCCGCTGCAGGGGTCGGTGGGCGCGAGCGGCGACCTCGCCCCGCTCGCGCACATGGTCTCGGTGCTGATCGGCTACCCCGCGGCCGAGGCTTGGTTCGACGGCGTGCGCATGCCCGCGCCGGCCGCGCTCGCCAAGGCCGGGATCAAGCCGGTCGAGTTTGCGCTCAAGGCCAAGGACTGCCTCGCGCTGATCAACGGGAACAGCCTGTGCGCCGCGATGGCCGCCCTGGCGATCCACGACGGCGAGCGCCTGATGCGCCAGGCCGACGTCGCCGGGGCGCTCAGTCTCGAGGCGGTGCGCGGCGAGCAGGCCGCCTTCGACGCGCGCATCCACGCGGCCCGCCGTCAGCCCGGGCAGATCGCGGTGGCCGAGAACGTCCGCCGGCTCGTGCGCAACACCGCGCGCATGACCGAGGCCGCCAGGGCGGTGCGCCTCCCCGACGACGTGCTGCACCCGCAGTACGCGCCGCGCGTCCAGGACCAGTACTCCTTCCGCTGCCTGCCGCAGGTGCACGGGGCCTGCCGCGACAACCTCCTCCACGCCAAGACGGTCGTCGAGCGGGAGCTCAACGCGGCGACCGACAACCCCCTCGTGTTCTGGAACGACGCCGGGAAGCTCGAGTTCCTGTCCGGGGGCAACTTCCACTGCGAGCCGATCGCCTTCGCGATGGACATCCTCGCCATGTCGCTCGCGGAGATCGGCAACATCTCCGAGCGCCGGCTGTTCGCGCTCTGCGACTCGACGCTGAGCTACGGCCTGCCGCCCAACCTCTGCGGGCAGCCGGCCGGGCTGAACTGCGGCTACGCGGTGATCTCCTGCTCCGCCGCCGCGGTGGCCTCCGAGAACAAGACGCTCTGCTTTCCGGCGAGCGTGGACACCATTCCCACCAAGAGCAACCAGGAGGACCACGTCAGCATGGCGACGTGGGCCTGCCGCCGCACCCGGCAGATCATCGACAACCTGCCGAAGATCCTCGGCATCGAGTACCTGATCGCCGCCCGCGCCCTCTTCGTCACCGAGGCGCAGCTCGGCGGCTTCGCCCTGGGAGAGGGAACCGGGGTTGCGCTGCGGGTGCTGCGCGAGGCGATCCCGTTCCAGATGGACGACGGCTACATGCCCGCGCAGACCGGGCCGGCGATCGGGCTCGCGCGCTCGGGGGCGGTCCTCGATGCGGTCGAGCAGGCGGTCGGCCTGCTCGGCTGAGGCTGCGCGGGTGGACCGACAGTCGATCGCCGCGCGGCTGCGCGCCCTCCTCGGCGATGGCGCCGTGCTCACGGCGCCGGAAGACTTTGCCCGCTACCGCGCCGACAGCGCCATGCGCGCCGCGGACGGAATCGCGTGCGTCGTGCGGCCGGCGGACACCGCCGAGGTGGCGCGTGTCGTCGTCGCCTGCCGGGACGCGGGGATGCCGGTCGTCCCGCGCGGCGGCGGCACGGGGTACGCCGGCGGCTCGCTCCCCCTGCCCGGCCAGCACGCGGTGGTCCTCTCGCTCGAACGACTGCGCCGGATCCGCGCGGTCGATCCGGTCGGCAACGTGCTGGTGGCCGAGGCCGGCTGCACCCTGCACGAGGTGCGCGAGGCCGCGGCCGGCGCGGGACGCACGGTCGGCCTGGACCACGGCGGCGCGGGCACGAGCATGATCGGCGGCAACCTCGCGACCAACGCGGGCGGCAACAACGTGGTCCGCTACGGCATGGCGCGCGAGCAGGTCCTCGGCGTCGAGGCGGTGCTCGCCGACGGAACGGTGCTCGGCCCGCCCGCGGCGCTGCCCAAGTGCAACGCCGGCTACGACCTGCGGCACCTCATCCTCGGCTCGGAGGGCACGCTCGCGGTCATCACCGCCGCCGCGCTGCGCATGCGCCCCGAGGCGATCGGACGCGAGACCGCAATTCTCGGGCTCGCCGCGCCGGAGCAGGCGATCGCGCTCTTCGTGCGCGCGCGCGGCGCGCTCGGCGAGGCGATCAGCGCGTTCGAGCTGATGGGTCGCGCCGGCCTCGACCTGCACTTCGCGCACACCGGAGCCGCGCGCGAGCCTTTCGCCGAGCGGCTGCCCTGGTACGTGCTGCTCGAATGCGAGAGCACCAGCCGCCATTTCGACCTGCGCGCGGCGTTCGAGGAGCTGCTCGCGCAGGCGCTCGACCAGGGGGTGGTGCGCGCCGGCGCGATCGCGACCTCCGCCGCGCAGCGCCGCGCGATGTGGTCGCTGCGCGAGGGCATCGTTCACGCAATGGGTGCGGCTTCGTACCACATCGTGAAGACCGACACCGCCGTGCCGGTGGTCAGGGTGCCCGAGTTCATCGAGCGGGTGGCCGCGGACTGCGCGGCGCGCGTGCCGGGCTGCGTGCCGGTGGCCTTCGGGCACATCGGCGACGGGAATATCCATCTCAACGTGCTCCCTCCTGCAGGCGGGGGCGACGCCGCATTGCGCGCCGCCGCGGGAGACATGGCGCGCGCGATCGAGGACATCGCCGTCGGGCTGGGCGGGACGGTGAGCGCGGAGCACGGGATCGGCCAGACCAAGCGCGCGGCGCTCGCCCGGATGCGCCCCGCGCGGGAGCTCGACCTGATGCGCGCGATCAAGCGCGCATTCGATCCACAGGGCGTGCTGAATCCGGGGAAGATCCTCGGCGCGCCTGCCGTCGGAGACCACGACCATGCTTGAAGCGCTGCGCAAGGCTGAACCCGACCGGATCCTGTCGCTGATCGCGCTCGTGCGCGACGATCCGCGTCCGGGGAAGATGGACCTGAGCATCGGGGTGTACCGCGACGAGTCGGGGCGCACACCCATCCTCGCAGCCGTCCGCGCGGCCGAGCGGCGGCTCTACGAGGGCGAGACCACCAAGTCGTACGTCGGCCCCGCGGGCGACGCGGCGTTCAACGCGGCGGTCCAGCGCCTCGTGTTCGGAGACGGCGATGCGAGCCGGATCCGCGCGGTGCAGACGCCGGGCGGGGCGGGCGCGCTGCGCATCCTCGCCGGGCTGCTTGCGCGCGCACGTCCGGGGGCGACGGTGTGGCTGCCCGACCCGACCTGGGTGAACCACGAGTCGATCATGGCGGATGCGGGCCTCGCCATCCGGCGCTATCCGTACTTCGACCCGGCGACCGGCGGCATCCGGTTCGACGCGCTGCTCGATGCGCTGGGGGGAGCCGCCGCCGGCGACGCGGTGCTGCTCCACGGCTGCTGCCACAACCCGAGCGGGGCCGATCCGACGGCGGCGGAGTGGCGCGAGCTCGCCGACCTGCTGGTGCGCAAGGGGCTGTTTCCGTTCGTCGACCTCGCCTACCAGGGCTTCGGCGACGGCCTGGACGAGGACGCTGCCGCCGTGCGGCTGCTCGCCGGACGCGTGCCGGAGATGGCCGTCGCGACGTCCTGCTCGAAGAATTTCGGCATCTACCGCGAGCGCACCGGCGCCGCGTTCGTGCTCGGCGCGACCCCCGCCCAGGCCGACGTGGCGCTCAGCCAGCTGGTCGTCTGCGCGCGGATCGCGTACTCGATGCCGCCTGACCACGGCGCGTCGATCGTGCGCATCGTGCTCGAGGATCCGGCTCTCGCGGCGCGCTGGCGGGACGAGCTCGCCGCGATGCGCGGCGCGGTCGTCGCCACCCGGCGCGCGCTCGCGGCGGCGTTCCGCACGCGCACCGGGACCGAACGCTACGACTTCCTGCTGCGCCACCGCGGCATGTTCTCGCTGCTCGGCGTGGACGAGCGGCAGGCAGACCGGCTCCGGCGCGAGCACGGCATCTACGTCGTCGCCGACGGGCGCGCGAACCTGGCCGGGCTGCGCGCGAATCAGATCGAGCCGCTGGTGAGCGCCCTGCTGGCGGTGCGCGGCTGAGCCTCGGCGGCCGGTCGCGCAGCGCGCGCGCGGACCGACGACTCTTCCGCGCACGCCGCCCGGACGCATTCCAGGAACTCGACGGCCCGCTTCGACGCGGGTTGCTGCGCCCGGGTGTACGCGTACACCCCGAAGCGCAGCGCCGGGTCGATCGGCCGCACCACGACGCCCGCGGGAGGCGCGAGCGCGGTGAACTCGTCGATGACGGCGCAGCCGGTGCCGGCGGCGACGAGCGCGAGGGCGACGTAGTAGGTCTGCACCTGGATGGCGGGAAACGGCGCGACGCCCTCCCGGTCGAGCACGCCGCGCAGGGCGACCCCGAGGTAGTGACTCGAGTTGAGCCCGATCAGCCGCTCGGGATCGATCTCCGCCAGCTGGATCGCACCGCGCCCGTCCGCGGCGTCGGGCGCCGCCCGGTCGATGAAGACCATCTCCCCGGTGGTGAGGAGCGAGCAGTCGATTCCCGGCACGCGCTCCGTGCCGTCCACCGGCCCGAAGCCGATGCCCAGGTCGAACTCGCGCGCGAGCAGCGCGCCGTTCATCTCGTGCGTGTGCCGGCAGGCGATCTCCAGCGTCGTGCGCGGCTGACGCGCGCGGAACAGCCGCACCGCGGCCGGGATCACGCCGATGCCGAGGCTCGGGAGGCACACCACCCGCAAGTGCGTGTCGAGACCCTGGCGGATGAAATGGGCGGCGCGGTGCGTGCGGTCGAGCACCTCGTAGACCTTCTCCACCTCCCCGAGGAGCGCCTCGCCCTGATCGGTCGGCCGCAGCTGCCCGCGGATGCGCCGGAAGACCGCGAACCCGAGTTGCTGCTCCGCGTGCTTCAGGATCTTGCTGACCGCGGGCTGGGTGATGGAGAGCAGTTCGGCCGCACCGCTGATCGAGCCGGCCTGCCGGATCGCATGGAGGATTTCAACGTGCCGCAGGCGCATCGCCGTGTCGCATCGACTCGTGCATCGGGCTGCCGATTCACCCTGGAGGCGAGATCCGGCAGCCAGCCGACCTCGCCCGCCTCGCGGGATCGCACCGAACCGGCGCACTGCCCGGCCGTCTCTCTCGTCGCGAGTGTCGCCACGAGCGAAGCACCGGCCACGTCCGAGGCGACGCGACCGGTTCGCGCGGGCCAGTATATCGCGACGCCCGAGCGGCACGCCGGATCGTGCCGCCATGCGCCGATCGCCCGGCGCGCGGAAAAGGCGGCCGCGAGCAGGCCGCGACGCTCGTCGTCGATCGCGTTGACGTGAAGGAACTTGGTGTTCGAAAGATGGCCGGGACTGACGAGCAGCGGGGCCGCAGGTGGAGCAAAGCGCTGATCCCCGCGCGGGTGGCGTTGCGCTACCCGCCGCCGGGCCCCTGTGCGCTGCATCGCCATCGACGACGCGTTCGACCCCTTGCGCCGGCGAGCGAGACGGAAGCGCCGGGGTCCGACCTCCGATGGCGCTGGCTGGTCAGGCTCCCCTGACTACGTCGTCGGGTTCGGCTTACGACCGGGCGCTCGCGGCGGAACGTAGCCCGCGATGCGGCACACCAGCGCCTCGGTTGGGGTGCCGCGCTCGAATCGGGTCAGGTTGCAGGTGATGATCTCACCCGCGGCCGCCAGGCGCGCGAGGCCCTCGCGCACCGTCGGAAGCGGCATGCCCGTCTCCTCGGCGAGCTCCCAATCGAGCCGCTCGCCGTGCTTCTTGAGGCATTGCAGGATGTCGCGCAAGGTGCTCCTCCCTTGACTCTCAGCGTGCGCGGGGACCATGCGCGCCCGCCAGCGGCCCGCTTGCCGCCGCAAACCGTTGCATCAGCCGCCAATCTCCCCGGTGTCGGGCGTTCCGCCGCCGGCCGGCGGAACCGTCGGCTGCGAAGGCTGTTCCTGCTGCCCGGCGAGCTTTCGCCGCCGCTTCTCCTCCTTCTTCTGCTTCTTTGCGAGGTCTCTCTGGCGTCTTGCGAACGCGTAGTTGGGTTTGGCCATGCCGTCGCTCGCAGGGCTAGCGCCGCCGCAGGTGCGACGGGCGGCGGTTCGGCGTCGTCGCCACCCGCTCGTCCTTGTGCCGGAAGTTGATGCGGCCTTTGGTCAGGTCGTACGGCGACATCGCGAGGGTGACCTGGTCGCCGGCCAGGATGCGGATGCGATGCTTCCTCATCTTGCCCGCGGCGTAAGCGAGCACACCGGCGCCGTTGGCCAGGGTCACGCGAAACTGCGTGTTCGGCAGGACTTCGTCAACCACGCCCTCCATCTCGATGACTTCTTCCTTCGCCATGTCCGCCCTCGTCTCGGTGCCGGATCGAAGGCCTGCCTTCGATCGCGACGTTTGCAGGATTTCCCCGGCCCGCGGAAACGCGGGCTGCGCCGTCGAGGACTACAGGGCCTTCAGGTTCACCGCGGACGTCTTGCCGTTGTTGCCTTTCTCGAGGTCGAACGAGACTTTCTGCTTCTCGCTCAGACTGCCGAGTCCGGCGCGCTCGACCGCGGAGATGTGCACGAAGACGTCCTTCGAACCGTCATCCGGCTGGATGAAGCCGAAGCCTTTCGTGGTGTTGAAGAATTTCACGGTGCCGGTCGCCATGGGTGCCTCCAGGTTTGGCGTTGCCGCGCGCAGGAATGCGCGTGGCGTCAAATTGCCAATGGGAGAGACCGGAAGCGGGGCCCGCGAGGGGATCCTGCCGACGAACCCGAAAGCAAATTCGATGCCCGTACTATGAGGCCGCAGGCGCCATTTTTCAAGGGCCACGGACACTTCTCCCGGATGCCGCAGAACGGCCGTGGCTCGCGGACGGTTTGCGCAGCGAGAGGTACCGCGCAATGCCTGCTGCGAGGGCAACGCGGCAGGAGGCATGGCGGCGGGAGCGAGCCGACTGCCCGCGAATCGCGCTGGAGAACGAGGTCGGTTAGGATCGCGCCGCAGGCAACCCGGGCGCGGATCTGCGACGCCCGCACTTTCCTGCTCAATCGGTAATCGGAGGAAACGATAGTGCCCATGCGCACGCTGCTCGCTCTCGTCGTCACCCTAGCCGCCCTGCCCGTCTGGGCGCAGCCGACCACCTATCCCGCGCGCGCCGTCACCTTCGTGGTCGGGTATGCCGCCGGCACCGGCATCGACACCACCGCGCGGTTCTACGCCGACCGCATGCGCGAGGCCACGGGTCAGCCGATCGTGGTGGTGAACAAGGTCGGCGCGTTCGGCAACCTCGCGGCGGCCGAGGTGCAGCGCGCCGCGCCGGACGGCTACACGGTGCTCGTCACCCCCAACAGCACCATCACGACCAACGTGTTCCTGATGAAGAAGCTGCCGTTCGATCCGGCGCGGGATTTCGCCCCGGTCGCGCCGATCGCGCGCTGGGGCTTCGTTCTGCTGGTCGATCCGCAGAAGACGCCCGTCGCCAGCGTCGCGGAGCTGAGCGCGCTGATGCGCGCCCAGCCCGGCAAGCTCAACTTCGGCAGCGGCAATTTCACCGGGCAGGCCGCCGGCGAGCTCTACAAGATCCGCGCCGGGCTGCAGGCCGTGCACGTGCCCTACAAGAGCGTGCCGGCGGCGCTGACCGACCTCATCGGCGGCCGGCTCGACTTCGTGTTCGCCGACGTCGTGACCGGCCTGCCCCAGGTGCGCGCCGGGCGCCTGCGCGCGCTGGCGGTCACCGCGCCCACGCGCCTGCCCAGCGCGCCCGACGTTCCGACCATGCTGGAAGCCGGCGTGCCCGACTACGAGCTGGTGAACTGGTTCGCCGCGTTCCTGCCGGCCGGAGCGCCCGAGCCCCTGGTGCGGCGGCTCGCCGAGCTCTTCAACGCGATCACCGACTCCCCCGCAGCGAACGAGTTCTATGCCCGCGTCGGCGGGCAGGCGTTCTCCGGCACGCCGGAGTCCCTGAAGAAGCTGGTCGCGACCGACACGCCCAACTGGGGACGCCTCGTGAAGGCGGCCGGCATCGAACCCGAGTGATCCCGGGGGGTCGGGCGTCCCCGGTCTGCGCAATGATCGAACTCCATCACAGCACGCACTCCACCTGCTCGCAGAAGGTGCGCCTGTGCCTCGCGGAGAAGGGCCTCGCGTGGACGGGGCATCACCTCAACCTGCGCCGCTTCGACCAGCTGCGCCCGGAGTTCCTCGCGCTCAATCCCGCCGGTCTCGTGCCGGTGCTGCTCGACGGCGGGCGCGTCTACACCGAATCGCGCCTCATCAACGAATATCTCGAGGACGCCTATCCGCAAGTGCGGCTGACGCCCACCGACCCCTACGCCCGCGCGCGCATGCGCCAGTGGACGCGTTACGCGGACGCAGTGGCGACGGAGGCGATCAAGCTACCGTCGTTCGCGAAGAACATCCAGCCGGAGCTGCAGCGGCTGCCGCGCGACGAAGTGCAGGCGATGATCGCGCGCATCCCCGACGCGCGCGTGCGCGCGCGCTGGCACAAGGCGGCGACCGCAGGGGTGACGGCCGAGGACCTCCGCCCCGCGCTCGCGCAGCTCGCCGACATGGTGGAACGCATGGACCGCGCCCTCGCCGAGGGCCCCTGGCTCGCCGGCGCCGGCTACAGCCTGGCCGACATCGACATCGCGCCGTTCGTGCAACGGCTGGTGCGGATCGAGCTCTTCCATCTCGTCGAAGCACGGCCGCGCGTGGCGGACTGGTACGCGCGCGTCTCGGCGCGCCCGGCCTACCGCGCGGCCATGCCGCCGGCAGGCTCGGAAGGCAGTCAACCGGTCGCTTGACGAGCGGCGAGCCATGGCGGCGCGCAGGCGCCGCTGTCGTGGAGCGCGGGCACTCGATCGATCTTCTTCCAGAGGTCCTCGTTCCCCGTGACCCGCGCAACGGTCCCCGGGTCATGCCCCGCTGAAGCAGGCTGACTTCATGGGTCCTTCGACTGAAGCGGGTGAAGCGCCCTGGCCGCCCCGGACCTACGCCGCGGCGGGCGCGCGCGCCGGCAGCGTCACGCGGAAGCACGCGCCGCGTCCGTCGCCCGGCACCACCTCGAGCGTCCCGCCGAGACGGCGCATGATCTGCCGGCTGATGGCGAGCCCGAGGCCGGCGCCGCTCGCGCCGGTCTGCAGGTACGCCCAGCCGCGCATGAACTTGGAGAAGATGCGGTCGCGCTCCTCGGCGCGGATGCCGGGGCCGTTGTCCGCGACCTCCACCTCGTAGGCCCCGCCGCGCAGCGCGCTGCGGATAGTCACCTGCGGCGCCGGGTTGGTGTTGTACTTGATCGCGTTGGAGATCAGGTTGATGAACACCTGGCACAGGCGGTCCTCGTCGGCCTCCACCGTCGCGCCGCGCGCCCGCTCGCTGCTCTGCAGCCGCACGCGCGCGCCCGCGAGCCCCTGGCAGCTGCGGATCGCGCGCTCGAGCGCCGCCTCCGGGTCGATCGCGGCGCGCGCCCAGGGCACCTCGCCGTGCTCGAGCAGGCTCAGGTCGATCGTGCTGTCGAGCAGGCGCGTCAGGCGCACGCTCTCGTCGTGGATGATGCGCACGTAGCGGCGCGCGCGGTCCGGGTCGAGCCCGGGCGTCTCCAGCAGGACCTGGGCGTAGGAGCGGATCGAGGTCATCGGCGTGCGCACCTCGTGGCTCACCTGGCTCAGGAACTCGTCCTTCTCCTGGTCCAGACGCTGCAGGCGCGCGTTGGCGGCGCGCAGCTGTCCGGCCGCGGCCTCGAGCTGGCCCGACTTCTCCTGCAGCTGGCGGCTGTGCTCGCGCGCGCGCCGCGTCTCGTCGGCCAGCTGCATCAGCTGGTCGAGCCCGATCGACTCGAGCACCACCGCCTCCGAGATCATCGCGCGCGCGGTGGCGGCGCCGACGCTCCCCGCGAGCTTGGTCTCGAGCTGCGTGATGAACGCGTCGTTGGCGACCGGTCGCCCGTACTCCAGGCCCTGCTCGCGCGCCGCGCGCTCGAAGAAGCGCCGCGTCTCGTCGCCGCCCAGGATGCGCTCGGCGAGCACGCGCAGATCCTCGGCCGCCGCGGTGCGCCGGATGAGCCCCGAGGCGGCCTCGGCCGGGGTGCGGAACACGTCGACGAACAGCGCCGCCTGCAGACGCTCGATCGGCCGCGGCTCGCGCGCGAGCGATCCCAGCACGAAGAGCAGCGTGTTCGCCGACAGGCTCCAGAAGAGCGCGTGCACCAGCGGGTCGAGCCAGGTGACGCCGAACAGCGCCTGCGGCCGCAGCAGCGCGAGGCCGAACGGACCGTCGCGCAGCAGCTCCGGCGTGAACACGACCCCGGCGCCGAGGCTGGGCAGGAACAGCGTGTAGGCCCACAGCACCGCGCCGGCGACGAGGCCGGCCAGCGCGCCGGTCGCGTTGGCGTTGCGCCAGTACAGCCCGCCGACGAGCCCCGGCAGGAACTGGGCCACGCCGGCGAACGAGATCAGCCCGATCGCGGCGAGCGCCTCGCCGCTGCCGCTGTAGTGGAAGTACAGGTAGCCGAGCAGCATGAGCGCGCAGATGCTCGCCCGCCGGCTGGCGAGGAGGAAGCGGCGCACCTCGCCGCTCGCGTTGAGGTGCACCCAGCGGAAGCGCAGGGCGAGCGGCATCACCAGGTGGTTGGAGACCATGGTGGAGAGCGCGATGCAGGCCACGATCACCATCGAGGTGGCCGACGAGAAGCCGCCGAGGAAGGCGAGCAGCGCCACCCCGTCGTTGCCCGCCCACATCGGCAGCGTCAGCACGAACATGTCCGGGTTCGAGCCCTGCGGCAGCACCGAGAGGCCCGCGATGGCGATCGGCAGCACGAACAGCGTGATGAGGAAGAGGTAGAGCGGGAAGAGCCACGACGCGGTGACCAGGTGGCGCTCGTCGGCGTTCTCCACCACGGTTATCTGGAACTCGCGCGGCAGGCACACGATCGCCGCCGCCGAGAGGAAGATGAGCGCCACCCAGCGGGTGCCGAAGCCCTCGGGCGCGTGCAGCAGCCCGGGCGCCGCGCGCGCGAAGCTGTCGGCCACGCCGTCGCAGATGCCGAACACCACCAGCAGGCCCACCGCGAGCAGGGCCACCAGCTTCACCACCGCCTCCAGCGCGATCGCCGCCACCACGCCGTGGTGCTGCTCCTTCGCGTCCACGTTGCGCGTGCCGAAGAGGATCGTGAAGAGCGCCATCCCGGCCGCGATCCAGAACCCGGCGTGCGCGTTGGCCGCCGCCGGGGCGATCCCGAGCGCCTCCTCGGGCCCGGCGCTGCTGATCACCTCGATGCTGGTCGTGACGGCGCGCAGCTGCAGCGCGATGTAGGGCGTGACGCCGATCACCGCGATCAGGGTGATCAGCGCCGCGAGCGGCGCGCTCTTGCCGAAGCGCGAGGAGATCATGTCGGCGACCGAGGTGATGCCGTGCAGGTGGCCGATGCGAACGAGCTTGCGCAGCAGCACCCACCACCCGGCGAACACCAGCGTCGGGCCGAGGTAGATGGTGGCGAACTCCAGGCCGCCGCGCGCGGCCGAGCCCACCGCGCCGTAGAAGGTCCACGACGTGCAGTAGATGGAGATCGAGAGCGTGTAGACGAGCGGCGACTGCAGCCACTCGACGCGCCCGGCGCGCGCGCGCCGGTCGCCGACGAAGGCCACGGCGAAGAGCAGCGCCACGTAGACGAGCGCGATCGGCAGGACGAGGTTGGCCGAGAACATCAGTCGCGCGGCGGCGGCGCTTCGGGGCGGGCCGGGGGCGGCGCGAGGACGCGCGCGAGCAGCGCCGCGACCGCGACCAGGCCGAGCCAGACCGCGCCGAGGTACACGACCACCAGCGGCACGCCGAGGACGTCCGCGGGCGCCGCGAACGGCGCGATCACCGGCGGCAGCAGCAGGAAGAAGCCCGCCAGGGGCAGTACGCGCGCCGCGTCGCGCGCGCGTGAGAGACGACCGGGCGGGCCCGACGCAGGGTCGAGCGCCACCGCGCCCGCCTAGCGCCGTCCCAGGCGGCGCACCGCCTCGACGACGTCGGTGTTGGAGAACGGCTTGGTCAGGAAACCGTCCACGCCGATGCCCTCGACCAGGCTGCGGTCGCGCGCCTGGCCCTTGGCCGTGAGCACGAGCACCGGCAGCGCCCGCAGGGCCGGGTCGCTCCGGACCGCCTTCAGCACCTCGAACCCGTTGCGCTTGGGCAGCATGAGGTCGAGGATCATCACGTCGGGCGGCGCGCTGCGCAGGCAGCGCAGGGCCTCGTCGCCGTCGAGCGCCGCGGTCACCGCGCAGCCGTCGCGGCCGAGCACGAAGCTCAGCAGCTCGACGATGTTCGCGTCGTCCTCCGCGATCAGCACCCGCGTCACGCCTCGCCTCCTTCCGCCGCACCCGCCGCGCGGCCAGTGTAGCGGCTTCGCCGCGGCCGGGACAGCCGGCTCAGGCGCCGACCACCGCGTCCTCCTGCCGGTACGCGCAGTCGGTGCGCACGCACGCACGGCAGCTGGCGCCCACCGGGGTCGCGGGCGCGGCCGAGGCGAGGTCGAGCCCGTCGCCGTACACGGTCTGGTCGGCGGCGTGCGCGTCGCAGGCGAGCATCACGGACACGAGCCGGCGCGGCATCGGGAACGCGCCGCCGCGCTTCTCCAGCGCGCGCGCGACGAAGAGGAAGCGCTCGCCGTCGGGGAACTCCACCAGCTGGCGCACGATCGGGCCGGGCGACTGCAGCGCCAGGTACGCGGCCCACAGCGGGCAGGCGCCGCCGTGGCGCGGCAGCGGCAGCCGCGGGAGCGGGAAGCGCTTGCTGGTGAAGCCGGCGGCGTCCACGCGCAGCAGCCCGAAGGGAACGCCTTCCGCGCCCGGGCGGCGCAGCGTCACCAGGCGGTGGCAGACCTGCTCGGGCGTCGCCTCGAACTCGCGCACGAGCGCGTCCACGTCGTAGCGCGTGCGCCGCGCGGCGGCGAGGAAAGGATCGTAGGGCATCAGCACCGCGGCGGCGAGGTAGGCCTCGAGCGCGCCGCGCGCGCGCGCGCGCGCGGCGTCGCTCGTGAGCAGCGGCGAGTCCCGCACCTCCGCGGCGAGCGGACCCGCGGGAAACGCGCGCCGCACCGCGGCGCGCGCGTCCGCGAAGCGCGCGCCGCCGCCCGGCGCCGGCGGGCCGAGCGCCGCGGCGGCCGCCTCCAGCGCGGGGAAGTGGTTGCCGCGCTCGAGCAGGAAGTCGTCCACCTCGTCCGCCGGCAGGCCCGGCCGCGTGCCGGCGCGCGCCGGGTCGAAGAAGTCGGCGAGCGCCTGCGCGACGCCCGCCAGCCGGCGGCTCTCGTCGCCGATGATGGAGACGACGCGCCGGTGCGGGTCGGGCACCAGCGCCTGCGCGCCCTCCAGGATCTCCGCGGAGGAGCGGATCGCGCTCGCGCGCGTGAGCAGTTTGTGGACCGCGTCGGCGAGGAACGGGTCCTGGTGCAGCCGGTCGGTGAGCGCGCTCACCGCGCGCCCGCGCTCGAGCCACGCGCGGTGCAGGGCGACGAGCGCGCGCGCCCAGCCCGGCTGGCGACCAGCCAGCTCGCCTGCCGTCGCGGGGTCGAGCCGCAGCGAGGCGAGCAGCGGCTCGGCGGCGAGTTCGGCGAGGTCGCCGAGGAGGCGCCGCTCCGCCGCGCCGTCCAGCTCGTCGATCGACAGGTCGAGCGCGCCCGCGATGCGCTTGAGCAGCGCCCCGCCGACGTTGCGCTTGCCGGCCTCGATCAGGTTCAGGTACGAGGGCGAGATCCCGAGCGCGGCGGAGAGTCCGGACTGCGTGACGCCGAGCGCGCGCCGCCGGTCGCGGATCTTCGGGCCCACTAGCGATGTCGGCGTCATCCTGCCCTCCGATGCTGCGGCGCAAGGTCGAAAATCGACCTCATTTGCTATATGTGTGTCAAGGATACACAAAAATCTTGCGGTACTTCAATCATCTATTGCCTCTTTTACAAGCTTCACCGACCATTGTTCGCAGAATTGCGCGGGCGCGCAATCCATCCAGTGAGAAGGAGGACGATTCTCATGAGCGACATCATCCAGGACGCACGCCGCAGGCAGCTGCTCAAGGCGGGCGCGGTTCTCGGTGCCGGCATGGCGGCGCCGTCGTTGCTGTTCTCCCGCGGCGCGCTGGCGGCCGACCAGCCCCCGATCGGCACCTGGCCGGCGGGCGCCTCGGGCGGGGCGGTGTACGCCAGCGCCGGGGTGCCGCTGACCGGCACTTACGCCGCGCAAGGGGCGGACGAGCTGAAGGGCATGCAGCTCGCCGTCGAGCACATCAACGCAGGGCACCCGCTGATCCGCAAGATCTCGCCCCAGACCAAGAAGGGCGTGCTCGGCAAGGAGCTGAAGCTGCTGTACGCGGACTCGGCCGCCAAGCCGAACCAGGCGGTGCAGGCGCAGCAGCGCTTCATCAGCGAGAACAAGGTCGTCCTGATGACCGGCTCCACCTCGAGCGCGGTCGCGGTGGCGATGAACAAGCTCGCGCAGCGCGAGAAGGTGCTCTACTTCGCCGGCATCTCCGGCTCGAACGACACCACGGGCAAGGACTGCGTGCGCTACGGCTTCCGCCAGAACTTCTACGGCCAGACGGCGGCGGCGGCGATCGGGCCGGTGCTGGTCAAGCAGTTCGGCAAGAACCGCAAGGCCGCGTTCATGACCCCGGACTACACCTACGGCCACACGGTGACCAAGTCGACCAACGACTACCTGAGCCAGCACGCCGGCTGGCAGATGGTGACCAACCAGGTCTCGCCCCTGGGGACGCAGGACTTCAGTCAGTACCTCATCAACATCGCCAACTCGGGCGCCGAGTTCCTCATCAACGTGAACTGGGGCCGCGACGCGGTGCTCTCGATCCAGCAGGCGAAGAAGTTCGGCATCCTGCCCAAGATGACGCTGGTGATCCCGTACCAGATCCCGTTCCTCGCGCAGGAGGTCGGCCCCGAGATCATGCAGGGCGTGTACGCGGCGACCGACTTCTGGTGGACGCTGGAGGACCGGTACCCGCTCGCGAAGATGTTCGTCGAGACCTTCCAGCAGAAGTTCGGCTACCCGCCGGAATGGGGCGCCGAGAACGGCTACGTCAGCTTCGCGCACTGGGCCCACATGGTCGAGGAGGCGGGCACGTTCTATCCGCCCGCCGTCATCAAGACCTACGAGAAGGGCGAGACCATCCCGTCGCTGGTCGGCGACGTGCACTACCGGCCGCAGGACCACCAGTGCGTGCGCCCGGTGGTCATCGTGCGCGGCAAGAAGCCGGGCGACATGAAGAACAAGGAGGACCTCTGGGAGGTGCTCGAGGTGCTCCCGGGGGAACCGCTGATGCAGCAGCCGGACGCCTTCGGCTGCCATCTTGGCGACTACGTCTGAGCCCGGGGTAGGAGTGCGCGGCGACCCCGCGGGCGGCGCGCCGCCCGCGGGGTCGCGCCGGCGCGGGCGCTCCGCATGATCAACTGGGCCAACTTCGTCTCGCAGCTCTTCAACGGCCTCGCGCTGGGGGCGCTGCTCGCGCTGATCAGCTCGGGGCTGACGATCATCTACGGCGCGCTCGGCGTGCTCAACCTCGCGCACGGCGCGATGTTCATGCTCGGCGGCTACGCCGGCTACGTGGCCTACGCCCACACCGGCTCGTTCCTGCTGGCGGTCGTCGCCGGCTCGCTCTTCATGCTCGTCGTCGGCGTGGCGATGGAGCGGGTCATCATCCGCTACTTCTACCGGCGCCCGCCCGAGGACCAGCTCCTGGTGACCTTCGGCCTCGCCATCTGCTTCGTCGAGATCGTGCGCTTCTTCTTCGACAGCCTGTCGAAGTCCGTGGCGCCGCCCGCCCTCTTCGCCGGGATCACCAACCTCGGCTTCATGGTCTACCCGACCTACCGGCTGGCGCTGGTGGGCATCGTCGCGCTCGCCCTGCTCGCGCTCTACCTGCTCCTGTACCGGACGCGCATCGGGCTGATCGTGCGCGCCGGGATCGAGGACGCGGTCATGGTCGACTCGCTGGGCATCAACGTCGACCGCGTCTTCATGCTCGTCTTCGGGATCGGCGCGATGGCCGCGGGCTTCGCCGGCATCGTCAACGCGCCGGTGGTCTCGCTCACGCCCGACATGGGCGAGGCGATCCTGGTCCAGACCTTCGTGGTGGTCGTGATCGGCGGCGTCGGCTCGTTCCCCGGCGCCGTGGTCGGCGGCCTGATCGCGGGCGAGATCATCAGCCTCACCTCGATGGTGGACCCGGCCTACTCCTACGTCATGCTGTTCGCGGCGATGACGCTGGTGCTGGTGCTGCGCCCGCACGGCCTGCTCGGCGTGCGCGGCCGCGAATGACCGGGATGCGCGCATGCTGACCCGCCAGCGCCCCCTGGCCGAGACCATCACCGCCGCCGCGCTGGTGGCGGCGCCGTTCGTGCTGCCGGTCTTCGGCGCCGCGCCCGACACCGTCAACCGCATCCTGGTCTGGGGCCTGTTCGGCATCGGCTTCGACATCCTCTTCGGCTACACCGGGCTCCTCTCCTTCGGCCAGTCGGCTCTCTACGGCACCGGCGG
>WBZO01001509.1_pt1 | contig 35836 bp, 28 predicted proteins | sample 5204261 | NCBI WGS metagenome assembly WBZO01 (sample SAMN12412400, study PRJNA552823) | activated sludge metagenome | isolation source: activated sludge from anammox sidestream of wastewater treatment plant... | place: USA: North Carolina | collected 2017-09
AATTTCTGATACGACTTGAAGTTTAAATGCTAATGTGTAATCTTTTTGAGTGCGTTTAACATACTCGTTTTCTTTATTTTGCATATTGATACTTTTTTAGTGTATCGCTATTTTAGGACGGGACATAATCAATACAAAAAAAGGCCGCTTCTTTGGCGACCTTTTTTATTTTCTATGCTGACAATGATCTAACTAACCAATAATCGCCATAACTATCTTTAATCTTGTCTTTCAGCGCCTTCCTTGCAAAGAAAATTCTACTCTTCACGGTTCCAAGCGGTAAATTGAATTCATCAGCAATCTCCTGGTATTTGTATCCTTCATAATGCATGACAAAAGGAATCCTGATGCTGTCCTCAAGTGAATTTATCATATTGTTGAGTTCTGTCATCAAAATGTTTCTGTTAGCATCATTTTCGATGGCAGCACTACCTGAATTGATAAAAAACAAATTGTCGGTAGAGTCCAAAATAACGTTGGACTTGGCTTTTTTACGATAATTGTTAATGAAAATATTTTTCATTATCGTAAATGTCCAAGCCTTAAAATTTGTGTCGGGTCTAAATTTATCTCGATTTGTAATAGCTCTGATTGCTGTCTCCTGATAGAGATCTCTGGCGTCTTCTGTATTTTTAGTTAGATTATATGCAAAAGCGTTAAGCGAGTCTGTCAGTACTTCAAATTTTTGATCAAATTCCAATGTTGACATAATCTTGATTTTGTTGCAACAAATTTATGAATAATTAAGCTCAAAAACAAATAATTATCTAAATTTTAGTGTTAAATAAAACATAAATATTTTGAACTCAATTAAAAGTCTTTCATTATCAACGTTTTCTTATTTAGAAATATTTTAAATAACAATTCAAAATTTATAAATTTTTTTTATCAGCTGTTGAATTCCCTTGGCAAATAGATAAATTGTGCGCCTAAATCACTCAATACAAAAAGACATAAATACATCTCGGGATCTTTATATGTGGATATAAAATCCTTGGCCTTTTCCATGAAGACGATCTCTTTACTCACAAATTCTTCAAGAGTAGATGCATTGATAGACCATCGGAAATCTTTGCCTCCTTCAATAAGTAGCACACCCATCTCTATTTCTTGCTGATGCACAATAAAAATCGGATACTTTGATACATTTTCATTCAAGATAACATCTGCCGCTTGGGCTAGTATCTTTTTATAAGGCTTGATTTCTGATTCAAGTGCAATAAATTTTTCTATATCACTCATCATGTCTTTCTTAACTTTAACTGTGCCACGCTCTCTATATGGTGCGTATGAGGAAACATATCTACTGGTTGTACTTTTACAACTTCGTATTTTTCATTCAATAGCGCAAGATCTCTGGCTTGGGTGGAAGGATTACAACTGATGTAAACGAGTCGTGGTGCTTCCAGTCTTAAAAGCATTTTTACTACGTTTTCATGCATACCTTGTCTCGGAGGATCAGTAATAATTATATCCGGTTTGCCATGTCGTTCTACAAAGTCTTCGTTCAGCAACCCGCTTACATCGCCAGCATAAAAATAAGTATTTTTGATACCATTAACTTCTTGATTGATATTAGCATCGGCTATAGCCTCAGGAACTTCTTCTATTCCGGTGACATGCTTTACTTTTGATGCAATGTATAATGCAATGCTTCCTAATCCGGTGTACAGATCATACACATTGTCTGTGGCCGTCAATTCTGCAAACTCTACTGCCACGTCAAAAAGTACTTTTGCCTGTAGAGTATTGGTCTGAAAGAAGGACTTTGTCCCAATTCTGTACTGTACATCTCCGAGTTGCTCTATAATGTACGGCCTACCATGATAAGTGATGATCTCTTGATCAAAAATAGTATCATTAGCTTTAGTGTTCACCGTATAATTGAGCGATGTAATCTGTGGAAAACGATCTTTAACGGTTTGCATCAGAAAGTCAATTTTATCCCACTCATTTTTAGCAAAAACGATGTTGACCATCCACTCTCCGAGTGTAGTGTTACGCACAATCATATTGCGCATCAAACCGGTGCGATCTTTCAGATCATAATATGGATAACCGTGTTCAACTGTAAAATCTCTGATAAAATTTCGAATTTCATTAGTCAGATTCTCTTGCAATAAACACTCATTGATTGGCACTACTTTATCAAAAAAACCTGATTTGTGAAACCCAAGTGCCCCGGTATGGTCAATTTCTTCTCCTGAGTCTGCTTCTTCTTGAGTAATCCATCTCCTGGAAGAAAAACTATATTCCAGTTTATTTCGGTAGTGATAATTGTGCTCACAACCAATTACAGGCAAAACAATATCTTGATTTATTTTTCCTATGCGGCTAATGGCATCTTTGACGATTTGCCATTTATATTTTAATTGAGCAGCATAGTCTAAATGCTGCCATTTACAACCGCCACAAATTCCAAAATGTATGCATGGTGCTGACACCCGTTCTGCAGATAAATGTTTGATTTCAGTGACAACACCTTCAGAATACGACTTTTTCTTTTTTAGCACCATCACATCCACGATATCTCCCGGTACTCCACCATCTGCAAATATCACTTGCCCATCGATAGTTCGTCCTATACATTTCCCTTTATCTGCTATACCGGTGAGTAGCAAATCGGTGATGATTTTCTTTTTTTTTGCCAAAATTGTGATTGGTTAACTAGCTTAGTTAAAATATTCCTTCATTCGCTCAAAGAATCCTTTCTCACCTTTTCCTGGATTAGGCTTAAAATTGTTCATATTTCTCATTTTTTCGAGCAATGCGGTCTCCTCAGAAGTCAGGTTCTTAGGTGTCCAAATATTCACATTAATCAACTGATCTCCTTTGCCATATTGCTGTAATGAAGGCAGCCCTTTATCTCTCAAACGAAATATTTTTCCAGCTTGAGTACCGGCAGGTATTTTAACTTTAACATTGCCGGATAGTGTGGGCACTTCTGCATTGATACCCAGTGCAGCATCTGCAAAATTGAGAAACAAATCGTATATTACATTATTTCCTTCACGACTGAACTGATCATGCGGCTTTTCCTCAATAGATATCAGTAAATCACCAGCTGGTCCACCATTTTTACCAGCATTTCCCTTGCCTTGCATGGATAATTGCATGCCTTCCTGAACTCCTGCCGGGATGTTAATTTCGATGAGCTCATCATCCATTACCGTGCCGCCACCTTTACAGGTATTACAAGCTGCAGCATAGGTTTTGCCTGAGCCATTACATTTTGGACACGTTGCTGTCGTTTGCATTTGTCCCAAAAATGTATTTTTGACCTGTCGTACATACCCTGAGCCATGACATGTTGTACAGGTACTGATACTGCTAGCATCTTTTGCACCTGTTCCGCTACATGTTTTACAAGTAGATTGCTTTTTGACTTTTATTTTTTTGGTAACACCAGTGGCAATTTCTTCGAGTGTCAAGGCTATCTTAATACGAAGATTGGTACCCTTTTGACCTCTGGAAGTCCTACGTGTGCTTCCACCTCCAAAGAACTGTCCAAAAGGACTATCACCATCACCAAAAATATCACCGAAATGGGAGAAAATATCTTCCATATTCATGCTGCCTCCGGAAAATCCTCCACCCATATTTTCCACACCATCATGGCCATAACGATCATAACGTGCTTTTTTGTCAGGATTGCTCAGTACTTCATAGGCCTCAGCAGCTTCTTTAAATTTTTCCTCAGCCGCCTTATCTCCGGGATTTTTATCAGGGTGAAATTGCATGGCTACTTTCCTATAGGCCTTCTTTATGGTGCTTTCATCAGCGTTTTTATCGACACCGAGTATTTCGTAATAATCTCTCTTCATTGATTGTCTTATGCGATCTTCTGATTATAAATATGTTATTTTGCCACTACTACCTTGGCATGTCGAATGATCTTGTCATTCAAAACATACCCTTTTTCGATCGTGTCAAAGTTTTTGCCCTTCATTTCTTCTGAAGGAGCTGGAATGTCTGTCACTGCTTCATGCCAGTCGGGATCAAAATCCTCGCCTGTTGACTCCATTGATTTCAGACCTTTTTGCTCTAATATGCTGAATAGCTTTTGATAAACTAACTGAACACCCTCGCTAAACTGTTCAACTCCGGTTTCTGCGCTCTTTTTAGCTCTGTCAAAATCATCCAACACAGGCAATAATGCCAACATTGTGTCTTCTGCAGCGGATTTCATAAGCTCAAGTCGTTCTCTAATCGTTCTCTTTCTGAAATTTTCAAATTCAGCATAGAGTCTAAGGTATTTATCTTTTGACTCTTCAAGTTCTGACTTCAACGTCTCGATTTCTTCTACAAACTTATCGTGCGTTTCTTTTTCAGATTTGCCTTTCTTCTTCTTATTTTTATCAAGTGAAGTATCCTCAATCTTCTCAGACATAAATTTTCTAATTTTGTTAATCATACTATCATCTATCAATTTTATTGCCATTGATATTTTCAAGCCAATTTGTCAGTTTGACACTGATAGCTTTGTGTAAATATGGCACTTTTTCAGACATTTTAAACTTTATACAAGGTAATAACCAAATTAAGCGTACAAATTAACTTTTTAGGAAATGCTATTTCAATTCTATGTTATATCATTTGCCTTGATAAAACAGTCTAATTCAGCATCTGGGATAAATCGTTCAGCAAGCGCTCTATGCATCTGTCCACTTATTAGTGAATTATTGAGATTTAGCATGTCACAGATCACGGCGTTTTAACACATCCTATTTTTTATCTAAAAGTGTCTTTGATGGTATAGTTTCGATACGAAAAATCTAATCCCAAAAACTTTTTTAACAAGCCTTTGATTTTATCTTTTAATGTCATCCGATTGAGTGACATATCTCGCTTAAAATGCCAGTTGAGTCGTTGGATTCTGTCTTGCATAACAGCAGGGTGGCTACCTTCAAAAATAGCCAGCTGATCGATACTTGAGTAATCAAAATCTTCTACATCCGCTACATGCATCTCAACCCATTTATCATCGTGCCATAGCTTTTGAAAGGTCTTTTGCTTGGCTTGCATATTTTTAGGAGGTTTGACCCATCCATAATGGTAAACACAAGCATTGATATAAGCTACATCGAGCTTTTTGTCATTACCTTTTCTAAAGCCTTGTGCGTCTCGATAAGAGTAAATTTCTTTATTGTTTTTTACTATGCGTATTTCGTGTTTATACCATTGAGATGAAGTGGCTATATAATCATAAGATCCATAAAAATGAAGGTAATCAAAGAGTAAACCGTCAATCCTATTATCCTGCAGATATCGCTCCATTGCAGCCTGTATAGTCGGCAAGTATTTTTCATGAATGACTTCATCGCCTTGAAGGTAGATGCACCAGTCATATTCAGGAGGAATGGCTTGAAAAGCCTTATCTGTTTCTACAGCCAGTACCCTTCCACCTTCTCTAAGTGATTCATCCCATACAGTTTCAAGGATATGGATTTTATCCGAATGGATACTCTTAACAAGTCCTAGAGTGTCATCATCACTCTTGCCTACCGCTATATAAAACGCATCACACAGTGGCAGTACTGAAAGCACTGCTTCTCTGATGGGATAATCATACAATACTGCATTCTTAATAAAGGTAAATCCACAAATTTTCATCATTGTACTCTGATTATTGGCTGACAATTCTACCTATAGGATATAATCTGAAAGGCGGTTCGAAATATGGTGACATTTTATAGACAAAATCTAACTGTGCTTCACCGTCTTCTGCAAATTTTGAATCTGATGAGCGTTTTTGATCCAGTTGTCGTTTAAGATCCGGATTTTCTTTTAACAGCTGTGCTGCTTTATCTTCAAAAACATAATCCGAATAGTACTCCTTGACAGATAAAATACCATCAAAAAAATTCCAATTAAACCAGCTGTCCACGCCTTGAGGTTCAAGTGTCTCGACGATATAGCGAATGGGTTTTTGACGTGTGTATATCAATACATCTCCTTTATAAAATTGTCGCTTCATCTTTCGGGTACTTACCTGCGTTTTTGAATGCAAATAGTGACTCTCATAGGGTGATTTTACAGTTTCAAAATCTTCAATAGAGTACATTTCAACTTCAATAATGGTGTCTTTGGATAGGTGGTTAAGGTGTACACCATTAATTGTCAGCATATTGATGATGTGGTCATAAGCTTGAGGGATCACATACGCAACGGGAACACGGACTTTAACGTCAGCTTCGTAACTATCATAATATCGAATTGAGTCTGTCCACGGTTGATTTCTGTCATAGTAAAGTCGATCTTTTCCACTAACCGCACTCGGTTTTTTACCGGCTTTATAGCCTTTAAAAGGGATTTTTGACCACTTATTTCGATTGTGCTTATAGGTTAAAGTCATTGAGTCTTGCTGTATGGCATATTGTTCTGCTTCCTTTTTTGCCTGAATGACTTTGCCTTTATTTTGATTCAAAAAAAACATCGTTGTTTTGATAAAATCAAGGGTGCTTGCTACTCTATCTTTGTATGGCTTAAGCATGTGTGTTTCCGGCATAAAAGCTATTGTGTGATGCAATGCTGCATAACCAGATGAAAATCTAGGATGATCCATAAAACCTATAATTCCGGTTTCAGGAGGTCCGAAGCTGAATACATACGGCACCATGTCCCAACCTCTTTTTGACATCTCATTATTGAAATAGGGTAGTAATTCCGAAGTATATAATTGCTTTAATGGCAAGGTCAGTTTGTCTTTTTGTGTTCCAACATAAGAAATAGTGTGTTGATAATCTGCACCATTAGAAACATGTGTATCCAACATTAGATCAGGATTCCACTTGTTAAAAAGTTGGTTGAATGTTCGAGCATTTTTAGAATCACATTTGATAAAATCCCTATTTAAATCGAGGTTTTTAGCATTGCCTCTGAACCCAAATTCCTCGGGACCATTTTGATCCGGTCGGCTGATCCAGCTGCGATTGAGACACCCTCCGATATTGTACACGGGTATAATTACGATAGTCATATTCTCCAGCATATCCGCCATTGTATTATTCAATACCAGATTACGCATCCATATCATACTGGCATCAATTCCATCCGGCTCTCCAGGGTGAATTCCATTATTGATCAATAAAACAGCCTTACCGGCCGCTCTGGTCTCCTCCGGCGTAAAATGATTGTCAGCGGCTACGACAACTTCTTGTAGTGGCTGACCGCTATCCGTCATTCCATAATCTCTTACCTGAACATAAGGTGATATCTCGTCCAGGGTTCTATAAAATTGTCGTATTTCAGGATATGTTGAAGTAGAATTCTTATTTTTGTCAAAGGCAATAGTAAGGTTTTGCGCACTGATAGGCTGACCTATTAAGAACATGATAATTGCAGCCATTGTGATTGAATATCTCATTTATATACTTTTTGGTATTCGAATCGTCAAAAGTAGTATTTTTATGCACTATTATGTGTTACTTTCTGACAATATTAAAATATAGAGTGGCTAAATATATTTTATACGTCATATTAATGTTTATTTAAAAATCGTGATTGGATAATTTTTTTACACATTGATTTGTTATATTGCAATGACTAAAACAATTGTTACCATGAATAGGTGGATTATTGGCTTTATTTTGATGCTGACTTGTACATTTAAAGTAGATGCCCAGTATTTTGGACGCAACAAACCAGTGTATAGGGCTTTCGATTTTAAGGTGACAGAGACGCCACACTATACCATTTATCATTATTTTAAAAATGATGAGTTGATGGATTATCTTACTGACTTTTCAGAGCAATGGTACGTCAACCACAGGAAAGTATTTGGAAAAGATCTGATTTCAAAAAATCCAATAATCTTATATAATAACCATGCAGAATTTCAACAGACCAATGCTATATCTGGAAGTATTGATATTGCTACTGGTGGTGTCACCGAAGCGCTGAAAAACAGAGTGGTCTTACCATTGACCTATTCTCTACAGAATGACCACCATGTACTTGTTCATGAGTTGACTCATGCTTTTCAGTATAATGCCATTGTAACCGATGACTCTCTTTCGCTTCAAAACCTGAGTAATACACCACTATGGATGGTGGAAGGAACGGCTGAATATCTTTCACTTGGTAAGAATGACCCATTTACAGCGATGTGGATGAGGGATGCAATATTAAATGACAGACTACCTGAAATAACAAAGCTCAATAATCCCGAGTATTTTCCATATCGTTATGGACATTCGCTCATGGCATTTATTGGTGGATTTTTTGGTGATGATAAACTTGCACCTTTATTTGTGACTACAGCAAAGTATGGACTAGCTTATGCGTGCGATACAATTTTAGGTACCGGAACTAAGAATATAAGCAGCCTTTGGCACAATGCACTAAAGACCTACTACTCAGAATTGCTGGATGACCGAAAGGAAAAACCACAAGGCAAAAAATTGATCTCTGACGGTAATGCCGGCAAAATGAACCTTTCTCCGGCATTGAGCCCGACAGGTCGCTACGTTATTTTTCTTTCAGAAAAAGACCTTTTCAATACAGAATTATTTCTAGCAGATGCGGTAAAAGGCACAATCCTCAATAGGGTGACTAGTGTGTCTAAATCCGGTGGACTGGACTATATCAATGCGATTGAATCATCAGGTGCTTGGTCCCCTAATGGCAAGGATTTTGCATTTATCGGTATAAAAAAAGGAAGAAATGTACTAGTCATTAAAAATGCGGACTCCGGTGAGACACTCAATACCATTGAAGTCAAAGATCTAGAAGCATTTACCAACCCCATTTATCATCCAGATGGAAAAGAAGTCATCGTTACAGGATTAAATGAAGGACAACCCGACCTATATGCTATAAACTTGAAGAAGGCAACAGCTACCCAACTGACCAATGACATCTACAGTGAAAATATGGCGAGCTTCTCTTCTGATGGCTCTAGACTCATTTTTTCGTATGATAAAAGGAGTGTGCTAAACGGTCGTAATCATGGAAAATATACTTATGACCTTGCTGAGATGGATTATGCCACTCGTGAGATTAAAATCTACGATATTTTCCAGGGTGCAGATAATCTGAATCCTATTTTTGACTTTGAAGACAATGTGTATTTTGTAAGCGATAGGGATGGATTGAGAAATATGTACAAGCTGGATCGCCGATCAGGTAAAGTATATCAGATGACGGATCTACTCACCGGAATTTCAGGGATTAGCAATGATGCACCTATGATTTCAGCAGCCACCAAAAAAGACCGGGTGATTTACACTCATTATTTCAATGGCGAATACACGCTTTACGAAGCTAATTCAGACCAACTGCTGAATAAGTTAGTCGAGGATGTGAAGACGATTAATCAGCGCTGGGGTATGTTACCTATTTCCGGACTCAACAAGCAAAACATCGTAGATAATAACTTTAGTCATGCTGATCAGGATTTAAAAACAACAGATGTAAAGGTGACAAATTCAAAATATAAGCCTCACTTTGCACTTGACTATATAGGAGGAGGAGCAGGCATGGGACTCGGTGTAGCTAATAATTCATTCCGTAATGCAACGGGATTGCAAGGAGGTATCGATATGATGTTTGGTGATATTCTAGGCAATAATCAGCTATACACACAGATAGCAATGAATGGTGAAATCCTAGATGTGGGCGGTATGGTGAGTTATCTCAATAGAAAGCGGCAACTGGCTTGGGGTGTTGGATTAAGTCACGTACCATTACGAACAAGTTATCGAGCGTATTCATCTGATGAAATTACCATCAATGGCACCACATATCCTGCTATTGTGGAGTCAACTAATATCATTAGAATTTTTGACCAGACACTGAGCCTCTTTGCGCAGTATCCATTTAGTACGACACTTAGATTAGAAGGTGGTATCGCCGGCACCATGAGAGGATTTAGATGGGATGAGTATAATGACTACTATGTGGGTGATCAATATTACGGTTATCAGCTGGTCGGATCAGACAAGAATAAAATACCTGTAGGTGACGAACTTCAGATAGACCAATATTATACCATAAAAAAAGGTCCAGGAGCTAATGTTAATATAGGCTTAGTGGGTGATAATTCATTTTTTGGGATGACCTCGCCACTGGCGGGATATAGATATAGGGTTAGTTTAGAGCAATATTTTGGCAATGATAAGTTTACAGGATTTCTGATGGATGGCAGAAAATACATCCGTGTCCATCCGTTTACTTTTGCCCTTAGAGGAACCTCTTATATCAGATGGGAAGAAAAAACAAAGAGTGTCTATCCATTGTATCTGGGCAATATGGGATTTGTGCGTGGTCTGGGATCCATTATTAATAGCGATATAGAATCGACCGGACTTACGTATAGTCAGGTGTTAGGTTCTAAAATGATTTTAGGTAGTTTCGAAATCAGATTTCCATTTACCGGGCCGAAAAGACTTGCCCTGATACCGTCTTCATTTTTATTTTCAGACCTGAATCTTTTTGTTGATAGCGGAGTGACCTTTGATCATTTTAAAGACTGGAAAGATGGCAAGCTGATAGATGTCATTGAGAAGGATGAAAATGGGAATTTTATAACCGATGCTAATGGAAATCCTATTTACACAGTTAAAAACGCCCTACCGACAATAATCACAACAGCCGGTGTATCCTTGAGGGTCAATTTATTTGGAGCACTGATTCTGGAGCCCTATTTTGCACGAACACTATTGAAAGGAGGTCACTTCAGGTTTGGGCTGAATATAATACCTGGCTGGTGAGTACGTATGTGTCAAAACATTAATCATTTTATCGTTGTTTTATTATTTTGGTGTTAATATTTTTATAACTGCATGAACCACACAACATTAAAGCTGATTGTTGCACTCTTTTTCAGTATGATAATAATGGATGCGTCTGCTCAACAGAAATATCAGCTGGCTAATCAATATTATAATTCCGGAGAATACGAAAAAGCGGCACAGGTCTATCGGTCTCTTCACAATGAATCTCCTCACAATAAGACTTATTTCAATATGTATATCCAGTGCTTGCTGGATCTTAAAGATTTTAATCAGGCACAAAAGGTGGTAAGTGAAGCACTGAAAAACAACCCTGATGACCTTACACTTTATGTCACTAATGGTAATCTTCTTGAGCGAATGGGTGAAATTGACAAGGCAGAAACACAGTATAAAAAGGCCATCCAAGGTCTAGCACCCGATCCATCAGCAGTAATAAATCTAGCCAATACTTTTACCAATCTGGCAAAATATGATATGGCCATTGAAACATATCTTAAAGGTAATAAATTGATTAATGTGGACAACATGTTTGTCTATAATCTCGCTGATTTATACCGTCGAAAGGGAGATGTTAAAAACATGATTAAGTATTATCTAATATCAGCAGAAAAAGAAAATAGCAGCAGTAATATTCAGACTAGTCTCCAGCGATTTTTAGGTGAGGATGACTATACAGAACTACAAAAACAATTATATCAAAAAATTCAAGAGAAACCCGATGCTTATCAATTTGGAGAATTACTGGAGTGGTCATTTATGCAAAAGAAGGAATATGAAAAAGCATTGCGACAAGCTCGCGCACTGGATCGCCAGTTAGATGAAAATGGTGCAAGAGTCTATCGACTTGGTGAGATTTTCTATAAGGATAAAGACTATGATACAGCTATCGAAGCATATACTTATGTAGTCAACACTAAGGGGCGAAATACAAGTTTCTATCTTGACGCAAAACGCGGCCTACTCAAGAGTAAGAAAGCAAAGGTGACTCAAAATTTTAGTTATACAAAAGAAGATTTGCTATCCTTAAAGAATGAATATCGGCTTTTTTTGGACGAGATGGGTAGGAACACCCAGACGGCTATGCTGATGCAAGAATATGCAGATTTTGAAGCATTATACGTCAATGAGCTGGATACAGCCATCGCCATTCTTGAGGAAGTAAAAAGTTTTGGTGGATTGCATCCCGAAGTAATGGCAAATGTGAAACTTAATCTCGGCAACTATTACTTGATGAATGGCGACAGATGGGAAGCTAGTTTGTTGTTTAGCCAGGTAGATAAAGACTTTAAAGAAGGTCAGGTTGGAGAGAATGCGCGTTATTACAATGCTCGATTGTCTTATTTTACTGGCGATTTTGCCTGGGCTCAAGAACAATTCAAAATATTAAAAGGTGCTACCTCAAAACTGATTTCCAATGATGCTATCGATATGTCTGTGTTTATCCTTGACAATCTGGGCATGGACACTACTCATGCAACACTACAAATGTTTGCAGATGCAGATCTATTGGCTTTTCAAAATAAATACCAGCAAGCGTTAAGTAAACTGGATTCAATTAATATCGTCTTTCCAGGACATTCACTCGAAGATGATATTTTATATACCAAAGCACATATTTTCAAAAAACTCAGACGTACTGACGATATGATCGAAATGTACCAACAGCTCATTGAAAAGTTTCCGGAAGAAATCAAAACAGATGATGCTATTTTTGAATTGGCTGAATTTTATGAAACTCAATTAAACCAGCCCGAAAAAGCATTGCCACTATATGAAAAACTCTTCATGGATTATAGTGGAAGTACCTATTCGGCGGAAGCCAGGATTCGGTTCAGGAGGCTTAGAGGCGATACCATTTAATAAGCGATTTTTGCAAAAGAAGCTTTTGAAAAATGATTTTTATGCTTTCTAGTAGAGATATTTTATAAAAGGTTATCATCTTTGCACCTTAATTACAATAACATTACCCATGAAGTATTTTCTGATTATATTCACTATATCTTGGACGTTTTTATCATGTAGTAAAGAATTGAGTCCGGAAGCACAATTTGATCAAGATATCAGCATTATCGAGCAATATCTCAAAGATAATAACCTGACAGCTAATGTAACACCGCAAGGCATTTATTACATTATTGAAGTGCCGGGCTCCGATATTAAGCCTAAGATTACAAATACTGTTGTGGCTAATTATACCGGTTATTTTACAGATGGTGTGGTGTTTGATTCCGGTACCAAAGCCGAATTCCCACTGTATGGCGTTATAGAAGGATGGCAAATTGGCATTCCTAAGTTTGGAGTAGGTGGTAAAGGAAAATTACTTATTCCATCAAGGTATGCTTATGGTAAAAGTGAACGACCAGGGAGAGCTAATGCAGTACTTATCTTTGATATTGAATTGCTAGAGATCAAATAAAATTTCTTGAATTTTAATGAAAAAAGTCGGATATTTTATTTTGTTTTTATCACTTGGCTTTTTGGCATGCCAAAAATCTGAGCTATCCGGCAAAGAGGAAATTAGAAGCTTTTTAGCAGTCAATGGTATTAATGCTATTGACACGCTTGGCATTTTTATCCATATTGATAAGCTAGGTAGCGACTTGTTAATACAAGAAAGTTCAATAGTAGTGATGGATTATGACGCCACGTATCTGGATGGTGTAGTCTTTGATAGATCAGAAAACAATCCCACAGAAGTATCTGTCATCAACCTAATTAAAGGTTTGCAAAATGGTCTTTCATTATTAGGAAAAGGCGCCTCAGCATCCATTTATGTGCCTTTTGAATTAGGTTTTGGAAAAAACCCACCTTTTGGTGTCCGACATAACGCCAATTTAGTTTATAATGTCCATATTTTGGACGTAAAATAAAAGCGATTTAGGACTTAAAGTGATTCCACCCTTGAGCTATGATGTCATGTATATTTCCGCCGGTGGTGTGTAATTTGATACCATCTTCTTTTTCGGTTATTTCACCTATGATGAATACCTCAGGCATAAATCGAATCTTGTCCAGATCTTTTTCGTCTATGGTAAATAATAATTCATAATCTTCACCACCATGTAGGGCGCAGGTGATCGGATCTAACTTAAATTCAATAGCGGTCATTTCAGTATCAGGATGCATGGGCACTTTGCCTTCCTCAATGAATGCACCTACACCCGATTGTTTACAAATGTGCAGAATTTCACTGGCTAGCCCGTCCGATACATCGATCATAGCCGTAGGTATTAGATTGGATTTTTGAAAATATGCGATCGCTCCTCGCTGGGCCTCTGGCTTCAATTGCCTTTCTATAAGATACTGGCTTTTTTCAAGTTCAGGTTGAATGCCGGGGTGTTCTAGGTAGATTTGTTTTTCTCGTTCCAGAATTTGTAAACCCAGATAAGCGGCACCCAGATCGCCAGTAACACAAATAATATCGCCTTTTTTAGCTCCATTGCGATATACAACAGCTTCCTGTGATACCTCTCCTAAAGCAGTAATACTTATCACCATGCCTCTGGGTGATGAAGTGGTATCACCACCGACTAGATCCACATTGTACATCTTACAGGCTGTATATATTCCATCATACAATTCTCTCAGCGCTTCGACAGAATATTTACTGGAAATAGCAATGGAGACAGTGATTTGTTTTGGCTCGGCATTCATAGCGTAGATGTCCGATAGATTCACTACTACGGCCTTATAACCTAGATGTTTCAATGGAGTGTACATCAAATCAAAGTGTATGCCCTCTACCAGCATATCGGTGGATACGACCGTCAACGATTGCTCGTTTTTGATGACAGCAGCATCATCACCTATACTTTTGATAGTGGAAGGCTGACGGGTGATGTTCTCTTTAGCCAGGGTATCAATCAGTCCAAATTCTCCCAGAGTACTTATTTCTGTAAAGGATGAATAAGTATTGTTGCTCATAAAGGTCCTTTTTTAAAATATAAAAGTTAACGGTTAATCACCGATCAAAGTTTTGTCAAGAAGGTTCCAAAGCACATCATTTTTTGGTAAGGGCGAGATGTATGTGTGTTTTTTGCCAGTAAAAGGTTGAATAAACTCTAGTTTATAGGATAGCAGACCGATACTTCTATCTATGTTCGGCCTTTTTGAACCATACTTAAGGTCGCCTTTAATTGGTAAATCTACAGTAGCTAGTTGAGCTCTTATCTGATGAAATCTACCGGTTTTTAGGTCTATTTTAAGTATATGATAATTATCAAATGACTGCACAAGTCTATATTCAAGTATTGCTTCTTTAAAATTATCGTCGATTTGTTCATCTGCAGTCATCGCTCGGTTGTGTAATTTTTTGATATAATGCCTGAGTTCTGTAGGTTCTTTATTTGGGTTGCCCGCTACAATAGCAAGATAGGTCTTTCGAACTGATCTATCTTTGAGCATTTCAGTAAAAGCGGATGCAAAAGTTTTGTTTTTTGCAAAAATAACGAGCCCGGTTACAGGTTGATCAATCCGGTTTAATACATAGATCTTCTCTCCAAATCTGGCATTAAGCATGGATTCAAGATCATCCGTTTCTTTATCAGTGATTTGCACTGCAATGCCATTCTTTTTATGAATGATTATAAAATCATCCGTTTCATCTATGATAGAGTAATCGTCCTCAAATGAAGGTCGCTTGTTTAGATTATTGAGTAATGATAAATCCAAAGTTCTATAATTGTTAATCTAATTCTTCATAATCAACATATTCTCCTTTGTAATTGTTTGACGAAGTACGTTTAGTGTTGTGCACTTCTTTATGGTCTTTAGGAGAATTTATTCGTGGTCTAAAGTAATTGACATAAATATAGTACACCACCAGCGAAACAAGAATGTATTTAAGAATCATTCTGTAATGTTATAATACTTTGATATAATAATTCAGCCTCGGAAAACGAAGGCATTTAAGTTGCAAATATATTACTTTTCAGCCTTTTGACTTAAATTTTTTATATTCGATTTGGAATAGTTCAGATTTCAAATTTTGTTTTTGTTAAGAAGAGAAATGGACCGAACTAGATATAACATTTATTTTTCATGTTGCAAAATTCTAACTCGTAATTGAGATTGATGGATGTATTGCAAGCTTAGGATTCGAACGGGTATTTTTTAATATTGAGGTTGTTGATAGTCAATAATTTGTGTGGTCAATACAAATATAAATAAATATAATAATATTATTTTTTATTACTTTTGCGTTTTTATGGGACACATACGAAATATTATCAGTAAAAATCAATTACAAATATGCAGTCTTTGAAGCGTTTATCTAATATCTCGGGCTTAATTGTCTTTTTAATCACTATTGTGGTATTTTACAATTCTGTAGAAAGGGTAGGCAGCCTCTGGGATTGTGGAGAGTTTGTACTGGGAGCATACAAACTCCAGGTAGTTCACCCGCCGGGAGCTGGTCTATTTCTTATAATTGGGCGGATATTTGCTTGGGTTGCAACACTTATTTCTGATAATCCTTCAGATATAGCTTTCGCAGTGGATATGATGTCCGCAATTTCTACCTCACTGGCAGCAATGTTTGTTACCTGGATAACCATAATGTTTGGAAAGCTAGCACTTGTGGGTCGTGAATCTGACACAACCACTGGACAGAATCTTGCACTAGCATTTGCTGGAATAGTTGCCGGACTTTCATCTGCTTTTATAACTTCTGTTTGGTTTTCAGCAGTAGAAGGAGAAGTTTATGCAATGTCCACCATGTTTACCATGCTTACGCTTTGGGCAGCTACAAAGTATTACTATATAGAGGATGAAGATACCGCCTACCGATGGCTAGTATTGAGTTTGTTTGCATGTGGTATGTCTGTAGGTGTACACTTATTAAGTATTCTGACACTGCCTGCCGTGGCTCTGCTGGTTTATTATAAAAACTATAAAGTACACACATTTAAAGGTGCTTTAGTGGCTATGGCCTTAGGTGTATTAGGCATTATTTTCATTATGAAAGTAGTCATTGTTGGTATTCCTACGCTATGGCAAAAAATGGAATTATTGTTAGTGAATGGATTTGGACTACCTATTCACTCAGGCATTGTGCCTACCATTTTGATACTTTTTGCATTAGGTTATTATGCAGTGCGTTATGCATCAAAAAAATCAAGCAAAATACTACAAGTAGCAGCTGTATCTGCTATTTTAATAGTGATTGCTTTTTCAACAGTTGGAGTGGTCGTAATCAGGGCTAATACGGATACACCTATCAATATGAACGTTCCGAGTGATGCTATGCGTTTATTACCATACTTGAATAGAGAGCAATACGGCGAGCGCCCACTTTTATCTGGACCTCATTACGACGCAGAACCTAAAGACGTCAAAAAAACAGATAGATGGGGCCGAGTAGGCAACAAATATGAGGTGGTCGATGAAAAATTTGAATATGTCTATGATCCTAGAGATGAAATGCTCTTTCCTAGAATCGGACATAATGACTCAGGCCGACAACAACTGCACAGAATGTGGCGTGAAGCCTTAAATGGAAATAGTAAAGGCAAGCCCACGATGGGATATAACCTTCAGTTTCTGTTCCATTTTCAGATTAATTGGATGTACATTCGATATTTTATGTGGAATTTCGTCGGACGACAAACAGCTAATCAAGGCTACTACCCGTGGGATGTAAGTAAGGGAAACTGGATGTCGGGTATTACACCTATAGATGAAGCAAGACTCTACAAAATGGATAAACTCCCTGATTCCATGAAATTAGATGAGTCAGCCAATAAGTATTACTTCCTTCCATTGATTTTTGGTTTATTAGGTTTGGTTTACCATTACCGAAAACGTAAGAAGGATTTCTTTACCCTTTTGGTGTTGTTTATCATCACCGGACTGGGCATCATCATATACTCTAATCAACCGCCCAACGAACCTAGAGAGCGGGATTATGTACTGGTGGGATCTTTCATCACCTTCTGTATCTGGATGGGGCTGGGCGTATTAGGGCTCTACGAACTCTTATCTAAAAAAATGAAGGGAATTGCACCAGCAGCTATTGCAGGCATTGTTGTCTTATCAGCTCCGGTGATTATGGGCTTTGAGAATTTTGATGATCACAGCCGTAAACACATAACAGCATCGCGTGATTATGCCACAAATTTCCTCAATAGCTTGCAGCCAAATGCTATCATATTTACCTATGGCGATAATGACACTTATCCGCTTTGGTATGCTCAGGAGGTGGAAGGTGTAAGAAGAGATGTACGAGTGGTCAACCTCAGTTTGATCGCTGTGGATTGGTATATCAATAAGTTGAGAAGTAAAGTCAATGATTCACCACCTATTAAACTGACTTTGACAGAAGAAGATTACAGAGGCAAAAATAGAAACCAAATTTTCTTTGTTAATCCAAGAGGAGAAAATCTGTCCACACCGATGAACATTTTTGAAGCTTTAAATAATATTCGTGATCCGAAATATAATATCAATGGTCATAACTTCATCACTTCTCGTAGATTTTACTTGCCGATTGATAAAGAAAAGTATAGCAAACTAGGATTTGAAACAATGGTTGACTCTTCAAAATGGGCACCATTTATTCCTTTTATATTTCCGGAAAGTTCCGGATATATTCTTAAGGACGAGCTTGCTATTATGGATGTCATCGCCTCTAACTTTTATGAGCGACCTATCTATTTTGCTATAACTTGCCAACCTTCAAAACTCCTGGGTCTAAACGATTTTATGGAAATGGAAGGTTTAGGACTTAGAATCTCACCTTACATGGATCAAGAACCATCACAATTACCAAGTATTTATGGCTTTGGAGGTATAGATGTAGATGCGGTTTATAAGAATGTAATGAATAAGTGGAAATGGGGTAACTTTGACAAAATGAAGTTGTATGTGGATCAAAGTTATTTAGCTGAAGTTCAGGCCATGAGACTTATCATGATGAGAGCCGCCACGAAATTGAGTAAATTAGGGGATAAAAAGAGAGCTGTCGAGATGGCCAATAAGTACTTTGAAGTATTTCCGAATATGAACTTCCCTTATGATGGATCTATTATACAATTTATTAAAGTTTTGATTGAAGGAGGTGATTTTGAATCCGCCAAAAATCAACTTCGAATACTAGCAAAGGAGACTTTACAATATATTGTATTTTATGAAGATCAAACATCTCCAGATGCCATCAATAGCTTTAACACAGATTATGAAGCAAGGCTTAGGGTGGCTAAAGAGATTGTAGATGATTCAAAAAATGTGGAGGATCCTGCTTTTGAAAAGGAGATAGGCGATATGTTTCAACCAATTCTCGAATCTCAAAATAATCCTCAATAGATGAAGTTAACATTTGGCTCAGATCATGCCGGCTTTGAGTTTAAACGATATTTAATCACTAGACTCATAAAAGCCGGTTATGACATAACAGATGTAGGTGCCTACTCTCTCGAGTCTGTAGATTACCCTGATTTTGCACATAAAGTTGCCGAAGCTGTAGCTATGAATAAAACAGACTTTGGCATACTCTTGTGTGGTAGTGGAAATGGCGTTTGTATTACCGCTAATAAACATAAAAATGTAAGGGCTGCGCTTTGCTGGACACCTGAGTTGGGGGCTCTGGCACGGCAACATAACAACGCTAATATTTTGTGTCTTCCTGCCAGATTTATCAGCAAAAGAATGGCTTCTAAAATCGTAGATGCATTCTTAACGGCACAATTTGAAGGAGGAAGACATCAAAAAAGGGTTGATAAAATAAACTGTTAAGGATTTTTTAATCTTACGTTGATATACAACATATTTTTGACAAGAGGCTTTAATATACTTCTTGAAACCTGTAAAATATTTGCTTCATATGAATAAAATCAGACTATTTGGCCTGTTTTTGATGATGTCAATAACGGTTATTGCTTTTGGCCAGTACAAGAGTGATATCACGATTCCTGACACTACAAAGGCCGTGATAACCGACCCCAAAGACCTTTCAGTAAGATATGCTTCAAATATTTCTGCTGATGAATTAAAGAATCATTTGATGGTCCTGGCTTCAGATTCTCTTGAAGGTAGAGAGACGGGTACTGCAGGTACAAAAATGGCCTCAGAATACTTAGCAGAGGAATTATCAAATATGGGTTTATTTGCTCAACATAGACCTGGTTTAAATCGCTATTTTGAACCTGTTGCATTTACCTTTTCAAAGTGGTTGGACACAGATTTGTTTGTTAATGGCAGACGGTTTAGGCTGGTCTGGGAATATCTCGCTTATCCAGATGAAAATGAAAACAATTATCTGATTAAAGATAATGAGATCATTTATTTAGGATATGGAATTGATGACCCTAAATATAGTGATTATAAAAAGGCAAAAGTCAAGGATAAAATTATTATGATTAGAATGGGTGAACCAGTTAACCCTAAAACCGGCAATTCATACATCACCGGTACCGCCCAAAAATCAGACTGGAGTACGGATATCCATAAAAAGTTAAAAGTAGCAAAGGAAAAAGGAGTAAAACTAGTGCTTGTCATTGATGAAGACATCAAAGCCAGTATAGAAAATAACCGACGTAGATTGCTTTTCCCTTCTCCAAAGATGGGGGATTTTTTAAATACACCCATCGAAACCGCTAACGCAGCCTATATTTCACCTGAAATCGCCAGTTTGATAATCAATGAAAATGCTAGAAAAGTGGAAAAGGCAGATAGGAAAATTTCAAAAGGTAAGCCTGCAAAAGTGGAGCTGCCGGTAGATTTTGCAACTAATATGACTAAAGAAGTGAAAGTCATCAAAGATAGAAATGTGATTGGATTTATTGAAGGTAAAAAACATCCTAACGAATATATTATCCTATCCGCACACTATGACCATTTAGGAAAAAGAGGAGATGAAATCTTCAATGGTGCCGATGATAATGCATCAGGAAGTGGGATGTTGCTGGAAATCGCTAATGCTTTTCAACGCGCTGTCATGGAGGGTAACCGCCCAGATAGAAGCGTAGTATTTTTATGGTTGACAGGAGAAGAAAAAGGACTCCTCGGTTCAAAATATTACGTAGAACATCCAGTGTTTCCACTTGAGAATACCATAGCTAATATCAATACAGATATGGTGGGAAGAATAGATAAAAAATATGAAGGAAATCCCGATTATATTTATGTTATTGGTTCTGACAGACTGAGTTCTGATTTGCATAAAATCAATGAAGAAATGAACCAGAAGTATTGCCACCTGACATTGGACTATACCTACAATGCAGCAGATGATCCTAATCAATACTATTACCGTTCTGATCACTACAGCTTTGCGAAACACGGTATTCCGGCTATATTCTTTTTCAATGGAGTGCATGAAGACTATCATCGGGCTACTGACGAAGTTGACAAGATTAATTTTGATAAGATGGTAAACATTGGCAAATTGATTTTCCACACTGCATGGGAATTGGCCAACCGCCCTGAACGTATAAAAGTAGATGGAGAAGTAAAATAACAACGAAGGCATCGGCAAAAAAACCGGTGCCTTTTTTTATTGATTATAGCTTGTGTAATAGAGGTATGATTTATGAAAAATTGTTTTCATTCAAAATCATTCTCTCCTCAATTTTATTTATCTTCGCATTACCTAATCAAAATATGAGATATGAAACTTAAGAATTATGCTCTGGGCAGATGGGTCGAAGGTGTCGGAGATGGTCAAATACTAAGAGATGCTTCCACCGGTGATGCTATAGCAACTGCAACTAGCGATGGGCTTGATTTTGGAGAGATGCTGGATTACGGCCGCAGAGTAGGAAATCAAAATTTGCGAAAGCTGACCTTTCAGGAACGAGGCAGAATGCTCAAGGCGCTTGCCTTATATCTGCTAGATAGAAAGAACAAATACTACGAAGCGAGTTATAAAACAGGTGCTACAAAAGGTGATTCATGGGTTGATATTGAAGGTGGTATCGGTAATCTGTTTGCCAATGCTAGTTTAAGACGGAAATTTCCTGATTTACCATATTTTACCGAGGGTGAACCGGTAGGATTGAGTAAAGGAGGTACTTTTATGGGGCATCATATTTTAGTCCCTAAAGAGGGTGTTGCCGTCCATATCAATGCTTTCAACTTTCCGATATGGGGTATGCTTGAAAAATGTGCTGTCAACTGGCTTGCCGGAATGCCTGCCATCGTAAAACCAGCGACACTGACCTCGTTTCTTACACAAACTATGGTAGAAGATATTGTCGCATCAGGCATCTTGCCAGATGGAGCTTTACAGTTGATCTGTGGTAATGCACGGACGCTAATTGATCATGTCAATTATCAAGATGTAGTGACATTCACCGGCTCAGCAAGTACCGGCATTATGCTAAAATCCAATAAAAATATCATCGAAAATGCAGTTCCATTTAATATGGAGGCTGATTCGCTCAATTGTATAATCCTAGGTCATGATGCCGCACCCGGTACATCCGAATTTGATGTATTTATCAAGGAAGTACGTAGAGAAATGACAACTAAATGTGGACAAAAATGTACTGCTATCCGACGCATCATCGTACCCGAAGATTATATGGAAGATGTTCAAATCCAGATTGGGAAAGCACTCAATGGTACTGTCATTGGCGATCCGCGTGCAGAAGGAGTTCGAATGGGTGCACTCGCCGGTAAAGATCAACTACAAGAGGTCAAGATTAAAATCAATGAATTGATGCAACATTCTGAGCTCGTGTATGGTGATATGGATAACTTTGAAATAGCACATGGCAATAAAGAAAAAGGAGCTTTTATCAGCCCAATTTTATTGAGAAATGATCGTCCATTTGATCAAATAGGAAGTCACGAAATAGAAGCTTTCGGCCCCGTAGCTACAATCATGCCTTATAAAAACATGGATGAAGCTATAGCATTATCCAAAATGGGTAAAGGTTCCCTTTGTAGTTCTATTGTGACTTATGATGATCATCTTGCAACAGAATACGTCATAAGCGCTGCCACCAATCATGGCAGAATTCTTGTTTTGAACCGCGAATCAGCAGTTGAAAGCACTGGTCATGGATCACCAATGCCGCTACTGGTACACGGAGGTCCAGGCAGAGCAGGTGGTGGTGAAGAGATGGGTGGTATCAGAGGAGTAAGACACTATATGCAGCGATGTGCTATTCAGGGCACGCCGACCACACTTACTGCCATCACCCAACAATATCAGTATGGTGGAAAATTTAAACAAGAGCATATTCATCCTTTTAAAAAGTATTTTGAGGACCTCGAGATTGGAGAGACACTAATCACGCATAAGCGTACTGTGACCGATGCGGATATTGTTAACTTTGCTAACGTATCATGGGACCATTTTTATGCACATACAGATGCTACATCGCTAGAAGGCACGCCCTTTTCACAGCGCGTAGCACATGGGTATTTTGTACTTTCAGCTGCTGCAGGACTTTTTGTAGATGCAGCTAAAGGACCAGTCATGCTTAACTATGGTCTGGATGAATGTCGCTTTACTAAACCGGTATATGCCGGTAGCACTATCGGCGTTCGATTGACAGTTAAGGAGAAAATAGCTCAGGAGAAAAAAGAAGATGAGGATTATCAGAAAGGCATCGTCAAGTGGTTAGTGGATGTATATGATGAGACTGGAGATACGGTCGCAATTGCTACCATTTTGACGATGGTAAAGCTTAGAGGCGTTGTTGCATGAGAGCATCAATTGTTATAGTTGGAGATGAGATTCTGATAGGTCAGGTTACAGACACAAATTCAGGCTGGATTTGCCAAAAGCTCAATGGTATAGGAATCGAAATAATTAAAATTATTACGGTAGGTGATGACTATGCACAGATTGTCAGCGGCATGGAAGTAGCGCTTGAGGCGTCAGATGTTTTACTTATGACCGGAGGATTAGGTCCAACTAAAGACGATATTACCAAAAAAGCAATAGCAGGCTTTCTGGGTGTAGATTTATTCTTTCATGAACCAACTTTTGAGCGCATCAAAAAAATTTTTGAACGACTTGGAAGGATATTGTCACCTTATCATCACGATCAATGTATGATGCCCGAAGGTGTAGAAATCCTACATAATAGTATGGGTACAGCACCTGGTATGTGCTTCAGATATAATAGCAAACAGATAATCTCAATGCCAGGTGTCCCTTTTGAAATGAAAGCTATCATGGAGGAGCAAGTATTACCGAGGTTCAGGAACAAATCTGACCTGAAAATCGTGCACAAAACCATTATGACAGCTTGTACAGGTGAGACCATTATTGAGAATAAAATCAGATCTATTGTCAATGATATGCCTGAATACATCAACATCGCTTATTTACCATCCTTAGGTGCAGTACGAGTGCGCCTCACAGGCAAAGGAAGTGATGGTCAAGTGCTGGAGGAAGAGATCAGTTATTATGCAAGATGCATTGCAGAGGCATTGGGGCCCATCGTTTATGGCTGGGAAGATACAACATTGGAGCAAGCAGTGCAGCAACTTTGCATTGATAAAAAAATCAAAGTAGGCACTGCAGAAAGCTGTACTGGTGGTGCCATTGCAGCGCGGATTGTAACCGTACCGGGTAGCTCTGATTATTTTTACGGTGGTGTGGTATCCTACAGCAATAATATTAAATGCGAGCTGCTCCATGTTGCCGAAAGCACGCTGCAAAATTATGGAGCAGTTAGCGAGCATACGGTTAAGGAAATGGTGGTAGGCGCCATCAATCAGTTAAAAGTAGATGTTGCTATAGCGGTATCAGGAATTGCTGGCCCGAATGGAGGAACACCTGAAAAGCCAGTTGGCACCATATGGATTTGTGCAGGTAATAAATCCGTTCAGGAAACCTATCTTCTAAAAGCAGGTAAAGACAGAACCAAAAATATTGAGACAACAGTTGTTTATGCACTGGATTTTTTGCGACGATTTATTCTTAAAAATTATTGACTAAAATCATGGTATCTAAAACCCAATATAAATAGCTGATTTTGTGGAAATATTCGTAAATTTGCACCCTCATTATCTTAATTGAAAATACAAATCATGGCAAAAATAGAACTCTTGATGCCCAAGATGGGGGAAAGTATCATTGAAGCGACCATATTGAGATGGAACAAAAAAGTAGGTGATAAAGTAGCAGTAGATGATACCATCCTTGAGATTGCCACTGATAAGGTGGATTCCGAAATCCCTTCCCCAGTAGATGGAGTGATTGCAGAAATCCTTTATCCTGAAGATTCAGTCGTGGAAGTAGGAAAAGCGATAGCTATTATATCAACTGAAGGTGATAATATAGATGCAGGAGAAGCAGCGCCTACCGTACCCGAAGTAAAACAAGATACCGAAGAATTAACACCTGCTGCTGCAGCAGAACAAATAATGAAAGACGTTGCTCAGGTACAGGTGGATAAGCATGCAATATCAGAATCAGATGATAGATTTTACTCACCCCTAGTCAAAAGTATAGCCAAAGAAGAAGGTATAAGTGCTGTAGAATTGGCTCAAATCCCAGGCTCTGGGGCTAATAGTAGAGTGACAAAAAAAGACATACTTCAATACGTCAATGATAAAAAAACAGGCAAAATAAATGCACCGTCAGTAGCAGAAGTTAAGCAGCAACCTGAAGTACCTTCTCCGATAAAAGCACCTCATACACCTGCACCAAAAATCAATTTCAATACTGGAGACGTGGAGATTATCGAAATGGACAGAATGCGCAGACTGATTGCAGACCATATGGTCATGTCCAAGCAAACTTCTCCACATGTAACATCCTTTGTTGAAGCTGATGTTACTAATATGGTAAAATGGCGAGATGCTAATAAGAAGAAGTTTCAAGAGAAGAATGGTACTCATATCACCTATACGCCATTATTTGTTGATGCAGTTGCAAGAGCTATTAAGGATTTCCCTTTGATCAATGTTTCAGTAGATGGTACAAAAATCATCGTTAAGAAAGATATTAATATCGGAATGGCAGCGGCCCTACCTTCAGGCAACCTCATCGTTCCTGTGATCAAAAATGCTGACATGCTCAATCTTGCAGGACTTGCAATGATCGTCAATGATTTAGCCGGTCGAGCAAGAGAAAATAAACTCAAGCCGGACGAAATACAAGATGGTACCTTTACAATCACCAATGTTGGTACCTTTGGCAATCTAATGGGAACTCCGATAATAAATCAACCTCAGGTAGCGATACTGTCCACAGGTGCTATTATTAAAAAACCTGCTGTACTAGAGACAGAGTATGGTGACATTATTGCCATAAGACATAAAATGTTCCTTTCTCTGTCATATGATCACCGTGTGGTGGATGGTGCGCTTGGAGGAGCATTCTTGAAGCGAGTGTCAGATTATTTGGAAGCTTTTGATATCAATACGCCAGTGTAAAATGAAGCGTTTTGGGTTTATTTTATTGATTTGTAGCCTATATTTATGCGTAACTCCTTGCTACGGACAGAAAAGACAAGCAAAGATATTTTTTGATGCTCAAAAGTATAATCTGGCACTCAAAGAATTTAATAAAATCAAAAAAATCAATAAAAAGCCAGATTTACTGATCAAAAGAGGATACTGTTATCTGATGACCAATCAGCCTGATTTGTGCATCAAAGATATGGAGGCTGCCCACGAACTTAAATCGATGGATGAAAAGCGATTTAAGTATATGGCTCAAGCATATTTTAGCAAAGGAGAATATGATAAGGCAGCAACTTTTTATAAAATTTATCTCAATAAGCTCAAGGTTGGAAAAGAAGACTGGCAATCTACTATCAATGAGATCAAAAGATGTGGTTATGCCCAAAGTGTTAAATACCTTCCTTCTGTTGCATTCGTAGAGAACCTCGGCAAAAATGTAAATACCATTTACACAGAAGTCAATCCTGTACAAAGCCCTAACAACCCTGAAAGGTACTATTTTTCATCTGACAGAGATAATGCCACGGGCGGTATGAGAAATAGTAAAGGACTTACTGATACTATAAAAGGACATTATTTTGCAGATATATATTTTATTGAGCTGATAGATGGTAATTGGACAAAACCCGATTTGGCTAATCCTCTGATCAATTCACCAAAACATGAGTGGATTCAGGACTTTAATCAAGATGGGTCTATTTTGTATTACTTAAAATCCATGGATAAAAATTTTGGTGCGCTCTACACAGATACTTTTGGTGTGATTAACGCCCTGGTTGAATTAAAGCCGCTCAATAATTTACCTATACGTCCTGAAAATGGCGATAAAGATTTGTATTTTTTTAATGATAGCTTGATGATATTTTCTTCCTCTAGACCTGGTGGATATGGTGGTTTTGATTTGTATTACGCTACTAGGCAAAACGGAAGCTGGCTACCTCCGGTGAATTTTGGCAGTAAGGTGAATTCTATATTTGACGAAGTTTCCCCTTATCTGAGTAATGACGGAAAGGTGTTATATTTCTCGTCAGATAGGTTGGAAGGTTTAGGAGGTTTTGACATTTATAGTGCTGAATACCAATACGGCAAATGGAGCACACCTATCAATATGGGGCTCCCTGTTAACTCTCCTTCAGATGATTTATACCTTCGAATATCTTCAGATGGCAATTCTGGTTTACTGGCTTCTAACCGGATTACTTCTATTGGTAATTTTGATTTATATATAGCTTATTTTAAGAACCAAATTGTGCATCAGCTCCAAAGTGAGGATGGTCCTGCTTTTCTTGAATATCAGACCGAATCAACCTATGAAAATGGTACTCCAAAGAAGGTTGATGACTTACAAAATATCAGAGAAATTGTTGTTAAACCTTTGTTTTATCAAAATGATGGCGATATTTTAAGTAATATCAATCGTGTGGAAATCCGACATTTCGCAGGCGCTCTTGCAATTTATCCTGACAGTAAAATCGTGCTGAAATGCCATAGTGCACCGATCTCATCGCCATCTATCGAAATCTTTTATACTCTCAAAAGGACAGAAAAAGTAGTTGAGGAGCTGGTTCGATATGGTATTAAACCTGAAAATATTATCATACAAGGTTTTGGCGCTAATTATCCGCTGATGGCACAAGAATTTAATGGGATAAAACTTCAAGCAGCACCAGGCGTCAATTCCAGGATAGATTTATATGTTATCCCTGGCAAAAAAAGTAATATCCACGTTATTTATGATTTGCCTGCAGTAGCTGATAATCTGAAAGATAAGCGATGGTCACAGATGGAAACATTGAATAACGATCTGACCTACAGAGTACTGTTTGCAAAGGCAACCCAAATACTTGATAATAATATTGTTAAATCTGATGGAACAGTGATGATTGAAAAATATCCCGATGCTGATTATTATCTATATACTTTAGGCAATTATAAAGATTATCACCAAGCCGTAGAAAAGAAAAACCAGCTACTACAGGAAGGTTATAAAGATGCTACAATATTACCGTATTATAATGGAATAAAACTAACAATACCGGAGATTGGGGTTTTAAAAGACCAATATCCGCAGCTTAAGAGCTATTTAAGAGACTTCTAAACTTTAAAATCTAGTAGGAAATTCTTGATTTGCTGGTCAAACTTACTGCTTTCTTCAAAATGAAATCTTACTTTAACCGGCAATATGAATACCGGAATATTGTGCGCTTTTAATGTATCTTTAAACAACTCCAGCCGCATAGCATCTTTTTCTGTTGTTAGTAGTATTTTTCTTTCATCGGGTGTGTTTTGATATACTTTGATGATACGCTCTATATCCTGAGTGGTAAACATATGATGATCCGTAAACTCAATTTCAAAAACCGACCCAACAGTGTCATCAAGATAATCTAATAGGTATTTTGTATTGGCTATAGCACTTAGCAAAACTACACCTAGCTTATCATCCAGTGAGATTCTTTGTGCAGGATTATATAAATAATAAGGATAGCCATATTCATAATAAGAAAAATATACCGTTTGGTACGATTTAGGTTGGATTTTCCCTATGATTTGCTGCCGGTTGTTTTCATCCATAACTTTAGGACACTTAGATACTATGATGATATCAGCACGCTCATAACCTGATCTCCATTCTCTAAGCCTTCCCGCTGGAAGTAGGTAGTCATCAGTAAAGAGATTATCATATGCTGTAAGCAAAATATTTAATCCAGGCTCCACAGCTCTGTGTTGAAACGAATCATCTAGTAGTATGGTTTGTGTCTGACTGTATTTTAGCATAATTTGAGGAATAGCGTAAGCTCTGCTTTCACCTACTGCTACGACGATATCCTGATATTTCCTTCGATATTGCAATGGTTCGTCACCTACTGTTCTAGCAGTATCGTCATTGGTCACAAATCTAAATCCGGTTGTTTCGCGTTTATAACCTCGGCTGAGTGTCGCTACATTAATATAGTCTTTCAGTAATTCTATCAGGTATTCTATATGAGGCGTTTTGCCAGCTCCTCCTATACTGAGATTGCCAATACCTATGACTGGAATACTGAATTTAGATGCTTTGAGTAAATCAATTTCATAGAAGAAATTTATCAACAACACAACAAGCCCATACAGCAATGCAAATGGTGCTAAAACTATTCGTATCAATGTCGTCCGGAACATAGCATTATTACTGTGTTGTTAAGTTATGGTTTGCCTAGGCATATTGAACACTCTAACAAAACATTTTGCGATTGAGTTATATAATTGTGTGATATTTTTGGGAAAATATTTTTGAAGTCACTATTCAGAGGTAAACTATTAAGCTATCTCGGATATATCTTCACATAAAAAATCTATTTTTGCGCTATGGAATCTTATACTATCAAAACTCAGCACTTCGAAGGTCCCTTTGATCTGCTTTTATTTTTTATCGAGCGTGATGAACTTGATATTTATGATATTCCGATAGCTAAAATTACAAATGACTTCCTTGAATACATTCGTCATCTTGAAGAAATGAATGTAGATGTCGCTAGTGAATTTATTCTGATGGTAGCCACGCTTATGCGTATCAAAGCCAAAATGCTCATTCCCCGAAAAGAATTGGATGCAGAAGGCAATGAAATAGACCCACGAGAAGAACTGGCGCAAAAACTGATAGAATATCGGCGTTATAAATCTATCATTGACGAGATGAGTGCGCTGGAAGAAGACCGGCACTTCAGGCATTCACGAGGCAATACGTCAGCTGAAATCCGACAGATAGCCGAAAAAGCCTTGCTAGATGTAGAACTTGAATCACTTAATTTATTCAAACTCCTGCAAACGTTTCAGCAACTGATGCGCAATTTTGAAGTTCAGCAAAATCGACCAAAGCATCAGATTGTAAAATTTGACTACACGATTGAAGACCAGCAAAACTACATTATGGAAAAATTGCCAAAAGGTAAAAAAGTGCGCTTCGAAGAGGTGTTTACTGCAATGGAAAACCGCATTCATGCTATTGTAACTTTCATTGCGCTGCTTGAATTACTCAACCTCCAGACGATTGCCTTAGTACAGGGTGAAGGAATCAATAATTTTTGGCTTGAAGCGCTTTGAGATGATTAACATCCATATATTACTTAACTATATCCAAGTTTTTTCCTTAGAATAATACCCTTTAGACCCGATGCACTTTGGACAGATTCTACGATCCAAATTAAAACGCTAGTAAGATTAGGCTTCATTGTCAATGTGCTGATAGATAACCATAACAGGTATGCATATATAATGCAGTAGAATATCTATTAGTGAGCATCAACACCTTTGTGTAAACTCCATACAAATAGAGCAATATGTAAGCTGAGCTTGAGACTTTTCGTACCCAATCCAAGGTTTTGAATCTATGATAAATCGTTTAGATACATCATCCAATATTCTATTTTAGCTTAGAAGAACAACCTAATTGAATACTGATGAAAGCATAGGCTACTGACAAATGCATACTGAAAAATACAGGTTAGTATTATTTCAATAATGGCCCTAATTGATACAGGTGTTTTACCTTTAAAAGCGGATAAATTGCTACTTTTGCACAAATTTTTTGAAAACTTGGTATGTTAGATAAACTCGAAGCCATTCTTGACCGATTTCATTACCTTGAGGAAAGACTTTCAGATCCTGATGTTCTATCCGATATGAAGCTGTTTGCTAAGACCAACAAAGAGTATAAAGACCTCACCGAGATCGTGGAGGCTTTTAAATCCTATAAACTGATATCTGCTAATATTGAGAATGCAAAAGTAATGCTCAATGATTCTGATGCTGAAATGAAAGAAATGGCTGAACTTGAACTTGAGCATCTATCGCCGCAGCTAGAAGACTTAAAAGAAAAAATTAATTACCTTCTTATACCCAAAGACCCTGAAGACAGCAAAGATGTGATTTTTGAAATTCGCTCCGGAACAGGTGGAGACGAAGCTAGTATATTTGCAGGCGATCTCTTCAAAATGTACTCCAAGTATTTTGAAAATCAAGGCTGGAAAATGGAAGTGCTCGATGAAAATCCCGGAACAGTAGGTGGTTATAACAAAATTGTCATGGAGGTATATGGAACAGATGTATATGGCAAAGTCAAATTTGAATCCGGAGCACACAGAGTCCAACGCGTACCTAAAACAGAATCACAAGGAAGAGTACATACTTCAGCCGCTACTGTTGTGGTGATGCCAAAATTTGAAGAAGAAGAAATAGACATCCGTAAAGATGAACTCCGAACAGACACTTTCCGTGCACAAGGTGCAGGTGGTCAGCACGTCAATAAGACCGAATCCGGCGTGAGATTTACACATATACCCACTGGTATAGTAGCAGAAAGTACTGAATCGCGTTCACAACATAAAAACAGAGAAATCGCCCTCCAGCGGTTATATGTTAAAATTCAGCAAGCTGCTAAAGAAAAAGCGTATAATGAGCAAAAAACACAACGTAAATCCCTGGTAGGCACTGGTGACAGATCAGATAAAATCAGAACATACAACTATCCACAAAATCGTGTGACTGATCATCGTATCAATCTGACCTTGTATAATCTAGATTCGATAGTAGAAGGTGACCTGGATGAAATCATTTTGGCACTACAAAGAGCTGAAAATGCCGATAAAATGCTAGGCGTCTAGGAAGCACCTATACAATTTATATAATCGCAATCAATCCTGTCATCAATCTGTAGCTAGAATACTTAATCATCTTCGATTATTTTGTATCTAACTATTTTTCTAGCCTAACAAGTCCGAAAGAAGTATTATCCGAGCAATGCTTTTACTGTGGCTGCGATCGTTTTTCCATCCGCTTGACCTGCAAGTTTCTGATTAGCAACGCCGATGACCTTACCCATTTCCTTAATTGAGGTAACACCAGTCTCAGCAATGATTGCACAGATAGCGTCATTTAGCTCTTCTTGTGTTAATGGTTTAGGTAGGTATTTCTGAAGCACTTCAATTTCTTCTCGCTCAGTTGTAGCCAGGTCGTCTCTTCCTTGCTTCGTGTAGATATCGAGAGAATCTTGTCTTTGCTTTACTAATTTTTGTAATAGTTTAATTTCTGCCTGCTCATCTAGTACATTGCCAGATCCATCTGTTTTAAATAATAAAATGGCGGCTTTGATAGACCGCAGTGTGCGCATAGCTGCCTGATCTTTATTTTTCATCGCTTCTTTCAGATCATTGGCTATTTTACTTTCAAGACTCATGATTTTTATAATTATTGTTTTGTAACTCTGTCAGTCTGACTGTTAAATTAACAAAATCCTGCACACTTAGTTGCTCAGGGCGCTGCATAAAATACGGATCATCCATCAGTGATACGTCTCCAAAAAGTGGTTTGAGCGTATTTCTCAGCATCTTCCTACGCTGGTTGAAGGCCGTTTTTACTACATTGCGGAAAAATCGCTCATCACAGGGCAATGAATAATCCTTTTTTCTAATCAGCCGAATCACACTAGAATTGACCTTAGGTGGCGGAATAAATGCCGATGGTGGTACATCAAGGATCGTTGTTCCCTCATAATAAGCCTGTACCAGAACACTAATGACGCCATAAGTCTTAGTACCGGGCTGTGCCACTACTCTATCAGCTACTTCCTTTTGAAACATCCCGACCATCTCCGGAACCAGCTCTTTATAATTGATCATTTTTATTAGTATCTGAGACGATATATTGTACGGATAATTTCCGATCATATAAAACGGTTCTCCATTAAATACGCGGCTTAGGTTGAGTTTTAAGAAATCCATGAAGATGATTTGCTGCTCACCAATCACACTGCGGTCGATGAGATAATCTACCATATCCTGATCCGCTTCCACTACTTTTAAGTTGATGTCCTGATTTCCAAGTTGTCGGGTCAATACACCTTTTCCCGGGCCGATCTCGAGTACATTGCGGATGCCTTCAGTTTTTAACAGACTGTTAGCTATTTTTTCTATGATGACTTCATCTTTAAGAAAATGCTGGCCAAATGACTTTTTTGCTTTCATATCGTGGTGAGAATACGCAAAAGTAAGGATTTTATCGGTGTGAAATAATTTGCAAAGTACTCAATACTCCTTTTCTATACTAATTTTATACCTTTGTTAAAATTAATTAACAAAATTCATGACCATTATGAATACAATACGTTTTTCTATTTTATTATTTTTGATCAGCAATTTCTTTTCATGCAGTGCACAAAAGACTTTGCCTAGACCTGCAACAAAAACCGACATGCCTGCTCAGGTATCTATTACACCTGAATTACTGCTACAAGTAAAAAGAGTTTCACCTATAGGACTTAGTGATGATGGAAAAAATGTCATTTATAGCGTGACGACACCGGACATTTCCACCAATAAATCATCGAGTAAAATATATGTTGTTTCTGTAAATGGAGGTAGTGCTACTGAATTATCATCAGCAGAAGGCCAGACAAAAGACAAAAATATTAGCCCTGATGGCAGGTTCAAAACTTTACATAAAGAAGTAAAAATTGATAAAATCAATGGTTTTGATTTTTATCCGGATCTACCACTTTCTACTGCTCAGGTTTATACTGCCTTAGATTACAGACACTGGGATAAATGGAACTATGGTTATTTCAATCACGTATTCTACACCAGAATAGGCGGTACAGATACCATTGATCTCATGAAGCAAGAGCCATATTATTGTCCACAAGAGCCTTTTGGCGGTGACGAAGATTATATCTGGAGTCCGGACAGTAAAAGCATCATCTATGTGTCTAAAAAACTCAAAGGGACGGATTATGTAGTAAGTACCAATACAGATTTATACCTATACCATTTAGAAACCGGTAAAACAACCAATCTCACGACCAGTAATAAAGGATATGATACTAATCCAAGCTATTCGACCAATGGTGACCTGGCTTACCTTAGCATGGCTACTGACGGTTATGAAGCCGATAAGAATGATATCAAGGTCATCTCGAATGGCATTACAACTAATCTAACGGCACACTGGGATGAATCGGTCATGAGTTACAAATGGAGCAATGATGGTAACTTTTTGTATTTCATCGCTGCGGTAGATGGTACAAAACAGCTATTTGAAGTGGACTATCCGGGCAAAACAAAGAGGATGCCGCATGTGCGACAGCTGACTAAGGGAGATTGGGATGTCAATGCGATCATCGGTCAGTCTGGCGATCTGCTGATTGTAACCCGTGGAAGTATGAACAGAACTTCGGAAATCTTTTCATATAATCTTAAAACTGACCGATGGAATCAGCTTTCTAATGTCAACGATGATTTCTACAGCAATATCGCTCCGGTGAAAACTGAGAGAAGATACGTGACCACTACAGATGGAAAGCAAATGCTCGTATGGGTAATTTATCCTCCTGATTTTGATCCGGCCAAAAAATATCCTACATTGCTCTATTGTCAGGGCGGACCGCAATCTGCTTTGACACAATTTTATTCCTTCAGATGGAACTTCCAACTCATGGCCAGTCAAGGTTATATTGTCGTAGCTCCTAATCGTCGAGGTATGCCGGGACATGGTGTAGAATGGAATCGCCAAATCAGCAAAGATTATGGTGGTCAAAATATGCGTGATTATCTCTCAGCCATCGATGACGTATCCAAGGAAAGCTATGTGGATAAAAATCGACTGGGAGCCATCGGTGCAAGCTATGGAGGTTATTCCATCTTTTACTTAGCAGGTATTCACAACAAACGATTCAAAACCTTTATTGCACACGATGGAATCTTCAATACACAAAGTATGTATGGCACCACAGAAGAAACATTTTTTGTCAATTATGATATGGGCGGACCTTACTGGGAGGAGAAAAATAAAAAATCTTATAATGAGTTTAATCCAGCTTCTAATGTAGCAAAATGGGATACGCCGATTTACATCATTCAGGGAGGCCTTGATTTCAGAGTACCTACCGGTCAGGCACTTGAAGCTTTTACTGCTGCACAATTACTTGGTATCAAGAGCAAACTCCTCTATCTTCCTGATGAAAATCACTGGGTGCTCAAACATCAAAATAGTCTGGTTTGGCAAAGAGAATTTTTTAAGTGGTTGAAAGAAACCTTGTAAAATAAAAAGAGAGTGGGATTTTGTGATACCACAAAGCCCACTCACTTTTAAAATGAATTCTAAACCTACTTACTGTCTTAACTTTTAACTTTACTGATTGAAACCCAGGAGGTGATGCTTATTTAAATTTATCTGGAAACTGGATGGCAATACCTCTTGCCAGATCTTCAGCCATCATGACCATATGATCATGCGCATGGCCATAATTCATAATCGCTGCATTGTAATCTTTCTTAAGCAAATCTACTGAATAAGTCACCGTCTGATCAATGTGGGTTTTCATCATGTGTCTCATATCCATCTTAGCCCATTCAGGATTAGCTGTATTTAAAAATACGCCTATCTCTTCTGCATTTGCATACCAATCATCCAATGCTTTGCCAAGCGCTGCTTGATCTCCACTTTGTGCAGCTGTCAATACCGGTACGGCACCTGTGATGTGGTCTGTCAATAATGTGGTCAATTGATTGCCTGCTTCTTCTCCGTAGTAAGGCTTGATTGCATTTCCAATGTCTTTTTGGTTTTGTAACAATCTGTTTAACCTGAATTATGCAATAGAATTTAAATTTCGTATCTAATTGCTTATTTTTGTTTTGTTTAATTCATATTTTAATTTCACCATTATGGTTAATCTTCCCATAGAGTATAGCGACAAGTCTGTT
>WBZO01001510.1_pt1 | contig 35815 bp, 33 predicted proteins | sample 5204261 | NCBI WGS metagenome assembly WBZO01 (sample SAMN12412400, study PRJNA552823) | activated sludge metagenome | isolation source: activated sludge from anammox sidestream of wastewater treatment plant... | place: USA: North Carolina | collected 2017-09
TATCACCCCGACAACGCCGACATGATCGCCTATCTGGACAACGCGCTGCGGGCGGTGGCACTGTTCGAGCGCGATAAGGATTACGTGGTCCAGGGCGGCGAGGTCATCATCGTTGACGCCTTCACCGGGCGGCTGATGCACGGGCGTCGGTTTTCTGAAGGGCTGCATCAGGCGATTGAGGCCAAGGAGGGGGTGGAAGTCCGGCGGGAGAACCTCACGCTGGCGACCATCACCTTCCAGAATTACTTCCGTATGTACGAGAAGCTGGCCGGCATGACGGGCACAGCGGCCACCGAAGCCGAGGAGTTCGACAAGATTTACGAGCTAGAAGTTACCGTCATCCCGACGCACGAGCCTGTGATCCGCCAGGATCACGAAGACCTCGTTTACATGACGGAGAGGAGCAAGTTCAGGGCGGTGGTCGAGCAAATCCGGCAGTTACAGGCGAGCGGGCAGCCTGTCCTGGTCGGCACGGTGGCGATTGAGACTTCCGAGCGGCTCTCCAAAGAGCTGAAAAAGGCCGGCGTGCCACATGAGGTCCTCAACGCCAAGCAGCATTTCCGCGAAGCGCCGATCATTGCTCAGGCCGGCCGTTCTGGCGCTGTGACTATTGCCACTAACATGGCCGGGCGCGGCGTGGATATCCTGCTGGGCGGCAATCCGGATGGGCTGGCCCGCGAAAAGCTGCGCAAGCAGGGCATTGAAGTGACCACTGCGACGCCAGAACAGTGGGAAGCGGCCCTGGAAGAGGCACGCGAAGAATGCGCCGAAGATCGCGAGAAAGTGCTGGCGGCGGGCGGCCTGTTCGTGCTCGGCACGGAGCGCCATGAGGCCCGCCGGATTGATAACCAGCTCCGGGGTCGCTCAGGCCGGCAGGGGGATCCTGGCGAATCGCGTTTTTATCTCTCGCTGGAAGACGATCTGATCCGGCGTTTTGGCGGCGATCGCGTCAAGGGCCTGATGGACCGGCTGGATTTGCCGGAGGATATGCCCATCGAGCATTCGGTGATCTCCCGGACAATCCAGCAGGCGCAAGTGCGCGTCGAGGGCTACAACTTCGATATCCGCAAGCATATCCTTGAGTATGACGATGTGGTTAACAAGCAGCGCGAGGCGATCTACGAGCAGCGCCGCCAGATTCTGACCGATCAGCGGCTGCGCGACCGCCTGTTGCGGATGGGCGATCGCCAGGTGGCGAAGCTGTGCGCCGCGGCAACTACGGCGGAGTATCAGGACGAATGGGAGTTTGATGAGCTGTACCGCGATGCCCTCAAGCTGTTCCCGGTCCCGGCGACAATCACGCCGGAAGGGTGGCGCAACCTCAGCCCGGAGGAGATCGAAGCGCAATTGCGCGAAGGGCTGCGCCAGGCCTATACTGAGAAGGAAGCGCAGTTAGGCGAGTTGATGCCGCAAGCTGAACATATGATCCTGCTGGACGCTATTGACTTTTTCTGGCGACGTCACCTGACCGATCTGGATATCCTGCGGGAGGGCATCGGCCTGGTCGCTGTCGCTCAGCGCGATCCACTGGTGGAATACAAACGGCAGGCGTTTGAAATCTGGAATTCGATGGAGGACCAGATCGAGCATCGGGCGGTGCAGAACATCTTTCAGGTGCAGGTTCGCCAGCCGCAGCCCCAGCAGCAGATACGGAATGTGCGCGCCGGGCGCGGGGATATGGCAGCCGAGTCGGCTCCGGAACCGGTGCGGGCGACCGCCAAAGACCGCCTGGGGCGCAACGACCCGTGCTGGTGTGGCAGCGGGAAGAAGTACAAACACTGTCACATGCAGCAGGATGGGGAGGAACTCCGCGCCAAAGCGGCCCAGCAGCGCGGCGCTACAGTGAAATCCGCGCCGGGCGGTAAACGATCGCGAAGACATTGAGTGACGCGCCGGCTTCCGGAGGCCAGGAAGGGGATGATCAGCGATGAGTACATCCGATGATCTGGCAAGCCGTCTGGTGGATGATATGGACCCCCGGCTGCTGGAGTTCATCCGCGCGCGGGTGAACTCGTTCATCAAGTGGGACCTGGTCCGCTTTTTTTACGATAACCCCCATACTACTGATACAGCGGCGAATATCGCTCGCTACACCGGGCGCGAAGCCGCCGATATTGAGCAGGCGCTGCTGGCGCTCGCAGACTCGGGAATCCTGCAAATAGCGCATGTATCCGGCTACCAGGTCTACACCCTGACGACGGATCGGGCGACGCGCGAGCTGCTCCAGCAGTTCGTGCTGGCCTGTGAGGATCGCGACTTCCGGGTTAAGGCCATCTATCATGTGATTCGGGGGATGAGTTAGCCATGGAACGCAAGCCAACCGGCATTATCGGTCTGGATGAAATGCTCGACGGCGGATTCCTGCCGGAGACGGCTAACCTGGTTGAAGGGGCGCCCGGGACCGGCAAGACGACGCTGGGGTTGCAGTTCATCTATTCAGGCATCACGGTGCAGCAGGAACCCGGCCTGGTCCTGACCTTTGAGGAATTCCCGCAGCAGTATTACCGCGATGCGGCGGGGATGGGCTGGGACCTTCCGGCGCTGGAGGCGGCCAACAAGCTGCGCGTAATCATGACCAGCCCGGAAGTCACCCAGGCTGATCTGCGACAGGTGGGGGGGCTGCTGGAAACTCATGTGCGCGAGATCGGGGCGCAGCGCATACTGGTGGACAGTATCTCGCATTTTGAACGCCTGAACCGCGATCGGATCGATCTGCGGGAAAGCGTCTATGGCTTTGTGAACGGCCTGAAGCGGCTGGGCCTGACGGCTGTCCTGACGCGCGAAAGCACTACGCTGCTCGGCGGAGATCCCAATATCGGGCAGGATATTGCCTTCGTGGTCGATAGCTACATCCTGCTGCGCTATGTGGAAATTGATAGCGCGATGCGCCGGGCGCTGCTGGTGTTGAAGCAGCGGGGGGCCGACCATGCGCGGGATATCCGCCAGTACGAGATTACGGCCGCTGGCATTGACGTGCGCGCCAGGTTTGAAGGGCGCCAGGGCATTATGAGCGGGACGCCCACCCTGCGCATGGTGGAAGCGTTTGAAGGAGCCTTTGGCCGCTCGCGTCCTCAGTCCTAAAGGAGGGCACTTTCTCGATGGAGCTTTCTACCTTCAGCCAGATATTCACCATCTACGGCTGGTTTCCCCTGGCGGTGCTGCTCACTATCGTGCTCCTGGTAGGCCGGTTTTACCAGAATCTGACTGGCGAGAATACCCGTTATAAGCTGTTTGCCGTGCCGATTGTGCTGTTCGGCGTCGCGTCGGCCAGCTATGCCAGCGCCAACCGGGTTGTCGGAGTATTGGCCGGGGACCTGTTGCTGGCCGCTGGCGGGCTGGTGCTCAGCCTGTTGTGCATGCGGCTTTACCGGCAGATGACAGCCGGGCGCTAGGGAGGTGTCATGACAGATGCCGCGATCATATTGCTCAGCGCGCTGGGGCCGATCTCTGTCTGCCTGGCGCTGGTGATCATGGGAATGCTCAGCCAGCGCCTGGGCTCGGTGATCAAAATGCCGGCCTATTACCGGTGGTTCTTTGTGGCCGCCGGCCTGACTGGCGTCAGCGCCGCGGCGCGCTTGCTGGCGGTGAGCGAGATCACCGACACCCTCGCGCTTGTCTGTACTCTGACCTTCGCGCTGGGTGTGACCCTGGGCGTGGTGGTGGCCTGGCGCTACTGGAGCTGGCTGTTCGGTGAACGCAGCAACTGAGAGGATTGGAGTTGTCGGGCATGGAAACCGCGGCGTCTGGCCCTGATGTGTTGCCTCCTCACTCGGGCGAGCCGGCCTTTCTGGCCGTCCTGGTGAATACACAGAGCGATATCCTGGGGGGGATGATGCCGGACACAGCGGAGGTGCGCCGGCTGTCAGAGGTGCTGAGGCCGTACAGCGGAATCGCCTTTGACGACTGGTGGGCGGGCCTGTTGAAACGCGCCGCTCAAGAATCCGAGGCCAGGACGGTTGCCCTGATCCAGATAGCCGAATCTGAAGCCTGTCCGGTTTCCGTATCTCTTTCTCGCATCCCGAATCGTGAAGAATATCTTGTCGCCTGCTATCGGGTCGGTTATCGCCAGTTGGCGCTGCTCAATTCCTTGCACAGCCTGGGCCTGGCAATCTCCCGCCTTGATCTGGATGGCGTGCTGCGGACTGTCCGCGAGAATATCGTCGCGCTGGTGCCGCTTGATAGCTTTTTTGTTGTGCTTTACGATCGCGAGACAGGGCTGCTTCACCTGCGTGAAGTGATCGACGAGGGTGCACCTGTCCCGGATATCACGCAGGCGCTGGGGGATGGGCTGGTCGGGTGGGCTATCTCCAGGCGGGAGAGTGTGCGAATCGGGGACCTGCTGCGGGATGAGCCGCCGGTGCCCTACCTCCGTTACGGCACTATCTCCCGGGCCGTCGTGATAGAGCCGCTCACCGTCAAGGATGAGGTAGTAGGAGCGCTCTCCGTTCAAAGCAGCAAGCCCGATGTCTATACTGATGAGGATCTATGGCTGCTGGAAGCCGTTGCCGCCCAGACAGCCGTCGCCATCTATAATGCGCACCTGTACGAGCAGACGGCGATGCGATTGGCTACGCTGGCCTCGCTTCAGAGCGTCTTCCTGCGGTTGACAACCGTCTTCGGCCAGAGCCAGATTGCCGAAGTCCTCAGCGACGCCATCTCTGAGCTACTCCACCCGGATGAGGTCCGTCTTTACCTGCGGCCCGGCGCGGTGGGGAGTCTTCAGTTTGCCAATGGTCGGACGGCTGAAGGGCCGATCTTCGAATGTCCGGAGCCGGAGCCGGACGGAGTGATTGCCCTGGTCGATGAGCAGGGGTCGTCGTTCGTGCTCAACCAGGCCGGCGACCATCCGCGCGTCCGGAAAGATTTTAACTGGCCGCCCGCTTCAGTAGCCGCATATCCTATCCGGCGGTCCGGGCAGCGCTTCGGCGTGCTGGCTCTGGCGTATCGCGAGGCGCATTTCTTCCGTCAGGATGAGCGGCGGATGCTCAACCTGCTCGGGCAACAGGCCGCCATTGTCCTGGAGAACACCTACTACCGCGACAATCTCCTCCAGCAGTTTGAGGAGGTATCGGCCCTCTATTCGCTCGCTCAGCAAATTACGGGTCGCCTGGCCAGCGAGGAGATTCTGCCGCTGGTGGCGCGCGTGCTGCGCGACACCTTTCACTGCCGGGCCTGCGTCATCACGCTGCGCGATGAGGCCAACCCGGACGAGCTGGTCATCCAGGCCGCCGTAGGGGTTAAGGAGCACTGGCAGAAGTCAGTGCGCTGGAAGGTGGGGGAGGGGATTGCCGGGCAGGTCGTAGCGACGGGACGATCGGTCTACGTGCCGGATGTCCATGCCAGGGTCGATTCGCCGATTTTCGATCCCGACGTACACAGTGTCATCGCTGTGCCAATCGCGTTTCAGAATCATGTCCTGGGATCGCTGAATCTGGACAGCCAGCGCCCCGCCGCGTTCACGGCCAACCACGAGCATATCCTGACCATTGCCGCGGCCCAGGTTGCTGCGACGCTGGAGAATGCCCGGCTTTATCAGGCCGAAGCTGACCGCGCCCGCAAGCTGGCCGAGGCTAATGAAGAGCTGCGCACAGTGGAGCAGCTTCGCGAAGAGCTGATCCAGAACCTTTCTCACGAGCTGCGCACGCCGCTGACCTACATTAAGGGGTATGCCAGCCTGCTTCAGGATGGCGAACTAGGGACAGTCCAGGCGGAACAACAGGACGCTCTACGCATCATCTCCGATAAGGCAGATGCCATTCAGCGCCTGATTACTGATGTGGTCACCCTGGAGCAGATCGACGAGAATACACTCGAGCTGGAAGATCTGGAGCTTAATGCGTTTGTTGAGGAGGCGCTGGCTTCCGCCCGTCTGATGCATGGCGAGAAACAAATCAGCTTCAATATGGAGCTCGCTCCTGAGAAAGCCTGGGTCCGTGCCGACCGCAGACGCCTGGGCCAGGCGGTGGATAACCTGCTGGCTAACGCGGCGAAATTCACGCCTGAGGGTGGGAGCGTCACCGTCCGCACGCAGACGTCGGATGGCGGACATGAGGCTATCCTCAGCGTATCCGATACCGGAATCGGCATTGCTCCGGAATATCTGGAACGGGTCTTCCAGCGTTTTTATCAGATCAAGGACCCCGATCAACCCGGCACAGGCGGCTCAGGCATTGGCCTGGCGATTGTGCGGCGCGTGGTGGAAGCGCATCAGGGGCATGTCACCGTTGCCAGCGAAAAGGGCAAGGGCAGCACTTTCACGCTGGTCCTGCCCCGGCTTGAAAATCCCCCGGCCTGATCAGCTATTCCGGCGCCCGGTTGTCTTCCCGCCGGATGGCCCCGGGGTGCTCACAGGTGTGGCCCGATGATCACGATTGGCGATATGCATCTTCACCTGATCAACGATGGCACGACTTACGTCGATGCCGGGGGAGTCTTCGGGCTGGTCCCTCGCGTTCTGTGGCGGAGGGTTATGCCGCCGGATGACGAGAATCGAGTCCCGATGGAACTTCACTGCCTGGTGATCAGGACGGGTGGCAGGACTATCGTGGTTGATACCGGGCTGGGAGATAAGCTCACCGCGAAGGCGCGGGCGATCTGGAATCTCGACCGGCCGGACGGTGGCCTTCCGGGCGGATTGAGCCGGCTGGGTATTGCGCCGGATGCGGTTGATCTGGTGATCAACACCCATCTTCATGGCGATCACTGCGGCGGCAACACCCGGCTGGATGCGGCGGGCGCCGTCGTGCCGGCATTTCCCGGCGCAGTCTATGCAGCTCACCGGCGGGAGTACGAGGATGCCGCACATCCCAATGAGCGGACGCGGGCGACGTACCTCGGCGACAACTTCGAGCCGCTGGCCCGGACCGGCCAGTTGCGGTTGCTCGACGGCGAGGAAGAAGAGCTTGCGCCGGGCGTGTTCGCCGTCCGTACGCCGGGGCATGCGCCCGGGCATATCAGCGTCCGTCTGGAGAGCGGCGGGGAACACGCCCTTTTTGTGGGGGATATGGCGTCTTACGCGGTACACTTCGCCAGACTGGGCTGGATGACAGCCTACGATGTTGAGCCGCTCGTCACTCTGGAGACTAAGCGGCGCTGGCAAAGGTGGGCGCTGGCGACGAACGCCTTGCTGATCTTTCCGCACGATGGTCAGGTGCCTGCGGGGCGTCTGCGGCTGGCTGAGGATGGCAATCCGCAGGTTGTCCCGGTTCCTCTGGCCCGATGCTGATTGGCGCGGTGCTGGTGGACTCGCGCGCGCAACTACCTGCCCGAAGTTCCGCCGGTCGTGGGCCGCGGCTATTATCCCGCTGTCCCCTTTGGCCGGCCGTATTGAGCCTATTCTGGCACGTTTGTGCCTAACTGAAGCGAAAGGAGGTCACCCGGTTTCCGCTGTCGTTTGAGAGCGGCAGCCTCCGCCGGGAATTTCTATGGAACAGACAATTTCGCGCCATGAACTGGCCAAGATGATCGACCATTCCATCCTGCGGCCTGTGCTCACCCGTCAGGACACGATCGCCGGGCTGGAGATTGCCCTCAAGTACGATGTCGCGGCGGCTACGGTCAAGCCGTGCTACGTGCCGCTGGCAGCGCAGATGCTGCAGGGCAGCGATGTCAGGGTCAACCCGGTCATCGACTTCCCCTTTGGCTACGGTACGACGGCCTGCAAAGCAAGCCAGACGCGCGAGGCGATTGAGCACGGGGCGCAGGAAATCGACATGGTGCTGAATGTCGGCGCGCTGCTGGGCGGAGAATACGGGTACGTGCGCGACGATATCGCCGCTGTTGTAGCGGCGGCGGGCGGTGCGGTGGTCAAAGTCATCCTGGAAGTGGCCTACCTGAATGATGATCAGATTGTTACGGCCTGCCAGCTTTGCGAGGAGGCTGGCGCTCACTTCGTCAAGACCAGCACGGGCTTCGCGCCAACCGGCTATACGATTGAGAGCCTGAAGCTGATGCGGGCTACCGTCAGCACGAGAGTGCAGGTCAAAGCCGCGCACGGCGTCCGCTCGCTGGAAGACGCCCTGGCGGTGCGAGCCGTTGGCGTGACCCGCTTCGGCGCGACGCAGACCGAGAAGATTTTCGCCGAATGGGAGGCTGCGTTCGGCGGTAAGTAACTGGCTGTCGGAATCAATGCGGGCGCTTATATTACAGGCGCCCGCGTTTTTGTGAACGGCTGGCGGCTAACTGCGCGCTTCCCATTCGGTGATTGCGCCCTGCACAAAAGCGCGCACTTCGTCATCCGGAATATCCGACACGGCTTCGTAGAAGGAGCCGTCAATTTCGATTCGCACCCCGCCGCTGAGGGCAGGGCGCAGATGCATCCGCCGGTTGCGAAATTCTTCCGAATGGTACAGGCGGGCCTGCAAGATTTCGTCGATCTGGTCGGCTATAGTGGTAGTTTCTGTCGCCATCGGCTGCGGCGTCGGCTTGCCGCCGGTGCGGACAGCCCGGCGCACGTTGTCGAAGAACGACCCGATCGGCTCCACCTCCGGAGAAGTATCAGCGTATGCGCTTAAGGGCGCTGCTGGCGCTGCGGGAGGCGTGGACGCCGCAGGAGGTATGGGCGCTGCAGGGGGAGCAGGTGCTGCAGGAGGCGTGGCGGGCGGCTGGGGTTGAGCCGGCGTCTCCGTGATGACTTCTTCTGGTCCGCTCACATCGGCGGCTGTCTCTTTGGCCATCCGGGCTAACTCGCGCAGGACGGCCATGAAGCGCCGCTCCTGGCCTCCCGCTCTGATGTCCCCCATCGTGCGATAGGATTGATCGCCGATCTGGACAATCAGCGTGCCATCCACGACATCGCGATACAGATGCAGCACTTCAACGGCATCCGAAGGCGCTGGCGGCGTTGCGACCCCGGACTGCGCAGGGCTGGTCGCTGCCCCTGCCGGGGGAGCGGCCTGTCTGGCCGCCTTCTCCTCTTCGGTGTAGAAGAAGAAATGCTTGATGGACTGCATGATTCCACCTGGCCGGGCGGGCGTGTTTGAAGCTGGCGCTGTCTCCGAGGCGGCTGAAATATCCGAGATCGGCTGTGCGATGGCTGATTCAACCTCCGGGGTGGAGGGCAGGATTTGCCTGCGGGTCTTGCGATGCGCCCGCCGATAGAGAATGAAGCCCCATACGACCAGAAGCAGGAGGCCCGAGCCACAGACTGTGATGAACATGCCGGCAGGCACCTGTTGAATGAAGTCTTGTATTTCCATGAAGATGTTCCCCGGTTTTAACGACTGATATCTTGATTCTCTATAGAATTACCGGGCTTGGCAAGTGGGACAAAAGTGTGTGCTGCGGCCTCCTATTCGAGCGCGGACGATCGACGTGCCGCAGCGTGGGCAGGGCAGGCCGGTGCGGCCATAGACGAAAAAGTGTTTTTGCGCGTCGCCCTGGCTCCCATCCGGCTTCCGATACCAGTTGATACTGGCGCCTTCGCGGTCGATGCCAGTCTGGAGCGCCTCCCGGATGCCCTCGTACAGCCGGCGCTGTTCGTCGCCGGTCAGGCTGTCAGCGGTACGCAGCGGGTGTAGCCCGGCGCGGAATAACGCTTCGTCGGCGTAGATGTTGCCGATGCCCGCCACGAATTCCTGGTCAAGCAGCAGCGACTTCAGGCGGCCCCGACGATCCGCTATTCGCTCTTGAAATACGCCCGGGGTGAAGGCATCCTCCAGCGGTTCTGGCCCCAGCGAGCCGACCACATCCGCCGGGACAGGGGTGAGGTAAACGCGCCCGAATTTGCGCGAGTCGGAGAAGCGCAGTTGCGCGCCGTTGTCCAGATCGAAGCGGAAATGCACCCACCGATCGGCACCGTATGTCGTTTGCGCCGGGGCGACATACAGCCGGCCTGTCATCTTGAGGTGGATGATCAGGGCGAAAGCGTCCAGATGGCACAGGATATACTTGCCGCGCCGTTCGATTCGCTGGAAGGCTTGCCCGGCGATTTGTTGCTGAAAGGTTGCCGGGTCGGGCATGATCAGGCTCCGGGGCCAGTCCAGCCAGGCGGCGGTGATGACGCGCCCGACCAGCGGATCCCGCAGGCCGCGCACGACGGTTTCGACTTCAGGGAGTTCGGGCATAAGGGCCTCCGAATTTGTCTTTAGTGTGGCGTGTAACGCTCCATTGGCCGGCGCTATTGTACAGGGTTCTGCCGCTTTTTGCGCTTCATAGCGTCCGCGAGGAAGATGGGGTGACCATCGCTGCCAGCCCGGCCCGGCCCCGATACCTTAAAATACTGCCAGGCGGTCAGGTTGATATGCTATAATGGCAGGTATGTGAAACAATTGTGCTGATCTGCCCCGCGGGATGAGAGTGATAGGATCGCGGATGTCCCAGGACAGAAACTTTGTTCATCTGCATCTCCATACAGAGTATTCCCTGCTGGATGGGCTGAGCAAGATTGATCGCCTGATGGCCCGGGTCAGCGAGCTGGGTATGCCCGCTGTAGCTGTTACTGATCACGGAGCCATGTTCGGCGTGATCAAGTTTTTCCGGGCGGCCAAGGAGGCCGAGATCAAGCCCGTGATCGGCATGGAAGCCTACCTGGCCCGGCGGGGGATGGAAGATCGCGACCCCAATCTGGATAGCAAGCCGTACCATATGCTTTTGCTGGCTCGCGACCAGACCGGCTACCGCAACCTGCTCAAGCTGGCCAGCGAATCGCAGATTCGCGGTTACTACTACCGCCCTCGCATTGATCGAGAGCTGATGGCTCGCCACGCGGACGGCCTGATCGCCACCAGCGGATGTCTGGCGGCGGAGATACCGCGCCTGTTCGAAGAAGGCCAGGATGACCGCACTATACGCGACCTGATCGGCTGGTACCAGGATGTTTTCGGGCCGGAGAACTTCTATCTGGAGCTTCAGGAGCACGATATTCCTCAGTTGCACACGCTCAACCGGTGGCTGGTGGAGAACAGCAAATACAACCGGGTGCCGCTGCTGGCGACCAACGATGTCCATTATGTTCTGCAAGACGATTACGACTCGCACGATACACTGTTGTGCATCCAGACCAGCAACGTCAAGAACGAAGCGAACCGGATGCGCATGACCGATCCCAGCTATCACCTCCGCACTCCGGAGGAGATGTGGAACCTTTTTGGCGAGGTTCCGGAGGCGCTGACTAACAGTCTGGCTATTGCTGAGCGCTGTAATGTCAATCTGGAATATGACGGCTATCACCTGCCGCTGTTCCCGGTTCCGGAGGGATTCGACGGCGAGACCTACCTCCGGTATCTGTGCCAGAAGGGTCTGGCCTGGCGGTATGGCAGCCGTGCCGACGACCCGACTATTGTGGCCAGGCTGGATTATGAACTGAAAACCATCCATGAGATGGGCTTCGATTCATACTTCCTGATTGTCTGGGATCTGTGCGAGTTTGCCCGCCACGCCGATATCTGGTGGAATGTGCGCGGCAGTGGGGCGGGCAGCGTGGCCGCCTACTGCCTGGGTATCACCAGCATCGATCCGCTGCAGAACAACCTGATTTTTGAGCGCTTCCTCAACCCCGGCCGGGTTTCTATGCCCGATATCGATCTGGATTATCCCGATGATCGTCGTTCGGAGATGATTCAGTATACGGCGGCGAAATACGGCGAAGACAAAGTGGCCGCCATCATCACGTTCGGCACGCTGGGATCGAAGGCCGCTATCCGCGATGTGGGGCGCGCGCTGGATATGCCGCTGTCCGATGTCAACCGGATTGCCGGGATGCTCCCCAGCGGGGCGAAGCCGATCAAGTTCGATGACGCGCTGGGGACGGACCCTGAGAAGGCTGTCCCGGAGCTTAAAGAGGTTTTCGAGTCCGATCCTGAGGTCCGCAAGCTGATTGAGACGGCGCGCAGCCTGGAGGGCGTGGTGCGCCACGCCAGCACCCACGCCGCGGGCGTGATTGTCGCCGACCGTCCGCTGGATGAGTACATCCCCCTGCACAGGCCGACCAAAGGTTCAGCCGAAGATGCGCCGGTCAAGCTGGTGACGCAGTTCGATATGGAGACCTGTGAGTCGATCGGCCTGCTCAAGGTGGACTTCCTCGGCCTCTCCACGCTGACGATCATGCGCCGGGTATGCGAGCTGATCGAGAAGTATCATGGCATTCGCTATACGATGGAAAACATCCCTTACCGGCCCGATCCGGATGATCCGGCGATCACCGAGCAGGTCAGGCAGATGTTCGACCTGATCGGGCGGGGCGAGACAATCGGCGTGTTCCAGATCGAAAGCTCCGGCATGCGCAAGATGATGATGGAGATGCGCCCCCGGACTTTTGAGCACATTGTGGCGGCTATTTCGCTGTATCGCCCGGGCCCCATGGAGTATATCCCGAGGTACAACCGGCGTATGCACGGCGACGAGCCGATCGAATATAAACACCCCAAGCTGATTCCCATCCTGGAGGAAACGTACGGCATCATCGTCTACCAGGAGCAGATCATGCAGGTCGCGGCCGATCTGTTTGGCTACTCGCTGGGGGATGCAGACCTGATGCGGCGGGCTGTCTCCAAAAAGAAGGAGAAGGACCTGCAGGTCCATAAGGATATCTTCATTGACCGGGGGCCTCAGCATGGTGTTGATGTGGAATCGGCCGCCGCCATCTTCGACGATATTGCGGAGTTCGCCCGCTATGGCTTCAACAAAAGCCATGCTGCCGACTACGCCGTGATCACCTGTCAGACGGCTTTTTTGAAGGCGCACTACCCGGTTGAATACATGACCGGGCTGCTCTCAGTACACCGCGACGATACGGCGAAGGTATCCCACTTCACCGCGGAATGCCGCCGGATGGGTATCCCGATCCTGGCGCCGGACGTGAACAGCAGCGAGCTGGATTTCACTATTGAGATGGTCAATGGCCGGCCCGGCATTCGTTACGGCCTGGCGGCGATCAAGAACGCCGGTGTGGGGCCGCTGGAACACGTGCTGGAGCAGCGGCAGGCTGGCGGGCCGTTCGTGAGTCTGGGGGATTTCTGCAAGCGCGTCGATCTGCGCCTGGTGCAGAAGCGGGCGCTGGAGAGCATGATCAAGGTCGGCGCGCTGGATAGCTTTGGCTCGCGTCCGCAGCTCCTCGCGGTCCTGGATCGTATGTTGAATTACAGCGCTGAACAGCACCGGGCTGCCGAGGTGGGGCAGCTCAGCCTGTTCGAGATGGAGATGGTCGGGGGCGCCGATTCGGAGGATTTTCTGGGGAATCTCCCGGCTTTGCCCGACGCCGATCCGCGCGACCGGCTGCGCTGGGAGAGGGAGCTGATTGGCCTGTACGTATCCAGCCATCCGCTGGAATCGGTGCTGGAGTATGTTCAGAATCCGCTCAATATCATTGCTCAGAGCGGTGAGATCCGTGAGAATGCCGACGCTTTCCCGCCCGAACGGTCGGTGACGCTGGTGGGGCTGGTGGATAGCCTGCGCCCGCTGATCACCCGGCGAGGGGATGCAATGGCCGTCCTGACGCTGGAGGACCTGCAGGGCCAGATTGAGGCGGTTATGTTCCCGAGGACGTGGCAGGATTACAGAGAGAAGGTGCAGGAAGGGGCTGTAATCCTGATTGAGGGCAAAGTGGACACCAGCCGGGGGGACCCCCAGATTATCGTGGATAGCGTGTCGCTGGAATTTGTGAATCAGCAGGCTGAAGAAGGCGTGCTGACGTCCGGACCGTCCTTCAGAACAATTGAGCTGCCGGGTTGGCTGGCGGACGAACTTGATTTTGAGGAAGGCCCGCGCCGGCTCGATGAAGATATCGAGGATAGCGAGACGGATGAGCTGGCAGCTCCCTCCGCCGCGGTAGAAGAGTTTACCACACCTGCTTATATTTCTCCGGCGACCGCCGGAGGAGCGCCGGATTTGCCGGATGTCGTGCCTCAGATTGTGCCGGAGAGCAGCACACCGGCGCCGGCAGAATCTGAACCTCCATCCTGGGCGGCATCAGCGCCGCCCGCCGCCCGGCCTGCGCCGCCGATAGTTGTGCCGGAGAGGCGTCACTCGTACGGCCCGGGAAGAAAGCCAGAATGGGCGGTCGAGGACGCCGGAGCGATCGTCGAGGAGGATCAGCCGACCATCCGTCCGGGGCTTCTGATTGTGCGCTTTGAGCGCAGCGACGATGTGGCGCGCGATCGGCGCCGGCTGCGCCGGATTCACGGCCTGCTTGTGCAGTATCCGGGCGTGGACCGTTTCCGCATTGAGCTGCACAGTTCGCGGCAGAAGGTGGTGCTCGACTTCCCCAACCATACAACCGGGTACTGTGACACGCTGGTCGCTGATCTGCGCGCCCAGGAGGGAATTCACCTGGACTGGAAGCCGGATGCGGAGTGAGGGTGTTGGCCTGAAGCTCTGCTCAGGGCAGGTGGGTGGAATGCCTAGCGAGCGGGACGGCGCGCCGGACCGTCGTAATTGCGCAGGTACAGATCGCCCATCTGACTCGCTATCCAGCGCTGGTAAACATCGTTGCTGACATCGAAGATCAGGCTGGTGCGCCTGTTACAGGCCGTGCACATACAGACCAGCTCGTTGAGGCCCTGGCTGGCCCGGTTGAGCTGTGCCGCGATGCGCAGCGTTCCATCGCAGTAGGGGCACCGGGCGATATCCCGCGCAAATTCGTACTGGCACGCGATATCCTGAGCGATAATGTAGCCTTCCGGGGTTAAAGCGTAGAGGTCGCGGGTGCGCCTGGGATTGACCGCAGGATCGGCGGGCGGGCGCTTCCAGAAGCCGAAGATTCGACGCAAGAACCCCATGATTGCGGCCTCCTTCGGGCGAACGTCTCGCGGACGCTTCAGGTGCACGGTGACTCTGCTGCTGTAGTGATACTCCTAATTGTCTTTGCGGGCAACCGGCGCAACGCGCGGATGAAGCGTTTTCTTGAGGTCGCTCACGGCTATGCGCAGATTCACGCCGCGCTCTCCGGCGCTGACCAGAATGGCCGGGTATTGTTCGGCGCTGGCATCCAGGACAACATCCCAGTGCTTCTGCACCAGCGCCAGGGCGCTGATGCCTCCCACTTTGAGGCCGGTCAGGCGTTCGGCATCGGCGTGGGAGGCCATGGTGAGCTTTTTGTCGCCTGTGGCGGAAGCCAGCGCTTTGAGGTCAAGCGTATCCGGGGCGGGCACGATCGCCAGCAGCGGCTTGCCTTCCGGCCGTTCTACAACCAGAGTCTTGTATACAGTAGCCGGGGCCGCGCCGACTGCTGCCGCGACTTCCACCGCGTTGTGAATGGCTGGCGAGAATTCGAACACCTCGTAAGCCACATTGTGGCTTTCAAGAAAACGCATCGAATTCAGCTTCCTGCCTTTTTTGTTCACCCGAATCGCGTCTCCGAAAAATGTTCGCCCAGATATCCGATCGCCTCGCCGTTCATGGCGTACAGGCCATCGCCGCGCAGGATCCACTGCTCCTGACCGTGGGCAGAATAGATGATTCCGTCGCGCAGGTAGCCCGTCTGAGTATCGTTGAGATCGAATACTGCGCTTCCCACCAGATACCCGAACAACTCACCATCTCTGTGGTAAATACCTCGCGATGTCATGGCTGTCTCCTCTCAATTGAATGGCCGGAATGGCTTCGAGCGAAAAGCAGTCATGCTGGACCACCTATCTCTAGTATACGCGAGTTATGAGCGGTTGGCAGCGCGATTCAGCGGCGCGGACGGTAAACAGCCTCCTGCAGCCGGTCCAGCCAGCCGGGGGTGAGCGCAGCCGCCAGGAGAAAGGCGCGGTCAATCAGGCGCAGCGTCAGCGCCCGCCGTTGGCGAGTTGAGGCCCATACGATCCGGTCGGCGACGCGTTCGGCAGTCATGGTGGGCAGCCACCCGGCCACGCGCCCTGTCTGGCCGAGACGATGCTCCGCGAACTCGGTACGCGTCTGGCCTATGAGCATGGCGGTGACGGCGATATGGTCCCGGCGCAGCTCGCCGCGCAGGGCGCGAGCCAGGCCGTTGACGAAGCTCTTGCTGGCGCCGTATACAGCCGCGTAAGGCGCTGGTGCGGCGGCGGAGATCGAGGAAATCAATAGAATGTGACCTCCGCGACCGCCCGCGCGGATGGCCGGGATAGCGGCGCGCACGCTGTGCAAAACGCCGTCGATATTGGTGTGTAGGACGGTTTCCAGATCGATCCAATCGGCGTCTACGAGCGGGCCGCGATGGCCGATCCCGGCATTGGCGACCAGCACATCGAGCCGCCCCCATTCAGCTACGACCTGGCGGACGGCTTCTTCCATGTCAGAGGCGCGGGTCACATCAGCGGCCAGGGGCAGGATCGCGCCGGGCAAGGTGCGGGCGGATTCGCGGAGCGCCTGCAAACAGTCCATCCGGCGGGCCGCCGCAGCGACGCGCTCCCCGCGCCGGGCGAAGGCGAGCGCCGCGGCCTGTCCGATTCCGGACGACGCCCCCGTGATCAGGATGACCCGGCTGCCGGCCATGGCGTCTATTCTGAGTCGAGCCAGATCGGATTCGACCAGGCCCGCCCCTGATGCGCGTCGCGCACGGTCACCCGGTAGAACGGCGAACTGATACCTTCCAGGCTGAGTTCTGCCTCGGTGATGCCGGGGCCGTAGACGCTGGCCGCTCGCCAGGAGATGCCTGTGACAAAGATACGGCTGGCGGGCGAGCAGCGCACAAAGATGCTCTTGCCGGGCACAACTTGAATATCGTAAATTTCCGGTCCGGTGCTGGAGTAGTAGTGCCCGGCCTTGAGGGCGCTCAACAGCGCTTCTGGCGTCAACTCGGCGCTGCGGACCATGACCCAGCCGCGCAGGGTGTCGTGGCGGGCGGGCGAGAAATGCGCGTCATCAGTTGCACAGGCGAAGTACCGGAGGCCACGTGACAGGAGCACGTCCATAGTGTTCCAGCTATCGGGACGGTCGTTATAGTCAGCGGAGACGCCGTTATAGACTTCGATCGCGTCAACGCTGCCCAGGGCCTGCACATCGGCTTCGCTCAGGGAATACCACGCCGGATGGGCCACAGCGACAAAGGCTCCGGCCTGTCTGGCGCGCGCTGCCAGCAGCGGCCCTGTCTCGCCCGGGGCCGGCGGGGGGAAGTCCAGGGGCAGCCCCACCGCCAGAAGATGCCACAATTCGCCGAACTCAGTATTGCCTGCGTGCAGCTCAGCGCCGATCAGGGTAGTGAAGCCGCTGGTACGGTAAGGGCGCGTATCAGCTATGGTGAAAGCATGCTGCTCGAGGAAGTGGTCGGTAATCGCCACGAAGTCGTAGCCGGCCTGCCGGTAGTACGCGCACGCCTGTTCCGGCGTCCGCCGGCCATCGGAGAGAGTAGAATGCGTGTGCAAATTACCACGCCAGAAGCGGCCCGGCCTGTCAAAGGGGAGGTGTTTCATGCATCAGCCTGTCTGGGATGAAGTTTTCGTCGGACGAGAGAAATTACGATACCTGCTGATAGAGTTCCACCAGTACACCGCCAGCGCTCTTGGGATGGATAAATGCGTAGCGCGTCCCATCGGGGCGGACGCGCGGCACATCGTTGATCAGCTCGGCGCCGTGGGCGGCCAGGCGGGCCATAGCGGCCTCGATATCTTCAACTTCCAGACAGATATGATGCATGCCGGGACCGCGCCTGGCCAGATACTTGGCGATTCCACTGTCCGCTGTAGTAGGTTCAAGAAGCTCGATCTCGCTGTCCCCGAGCGGCAAGAAGGCGATCTGGACCTCTTCGGCCTCGTTGTTCTCCAGACGCTGTACCGGAATCCCCAGCGCATCGCGCCAGAAGCGCAGCGCTGCATCCATATTCTCAACAACGACCGCAATATGATTCACAGCTCTTGGAGCTGACATAGATATCTGCTTCTCCTCCTGGGGCAGGATGTGCCTGGCCAGGGTCTGGTGACGCAGGCCAGCACAGCCCGGGTGCGAACAGCGTTTCACATTGTTCCAGCATCCGTCAATGCTATCGCGCCGGGTCGCACCTGCCAACCCGGTTATCTCCGTTTTCCGGATCGGCTTATAATGGCTTCAAGGAGTCTTGGCCTCTTGAAAGCATCGCGGGGGAAGATCATATGAGCACCGGTGTGGATAAAACGCATCGCGCGTTGACTGCTGAGCAGCGGGCACAACTTGATTCGATTGCCAGCGCCGGGACCCGTCCCCACCGACGGCGCGCCCGGCTTGTGCTGATGGCGGACCAGGGAGCGGAGCTTCCGCAGATTGCAGAGGAAGTCGGCGTGAGCCAGTCGCGCGTGCGCTACTGGCTGGGGCGCTTCGCGCAGGAGGGCTTTGCGATCTTCGCTCCGGCGGAGAAGGTCTCTTCAGCGGATACGCCTGCCTCTACTCAGGCGTCTCAGGAAGAGGCGGCGGAAGGCGCGGGAGAAGCCGGGATCGAAGTCGAGGCGCTGTGCCAGCGGTATAGCGTTGACATGGCCCATGTCCAGCATGTCTCCAAACTGGCGATGCAGCTATTCGACGCCGCCGGCGATCTATGCTCACCGGGGGCTAACTCCCGCCGGCTGCTGGCGGCGGCGGCTATGCTGCACAGTCTGGGCTACAGCACTGATCCGAACCGCTATCACCTGCTCGCCTATGACATCATCCTCAAGAGTCCGCTGAAGGACTTCAGTCCGGTGGAGCGCAAGGTGCTGGCCTGCGTGGTCGCGTTCGGCCGCAAGAAAGCCAGGCCGGAGCGTGTGCCTGCCTTCCGGACGCTGAAGAAGCCTCGCCAGAAGCAGGCGCTGGACCTGGCCGCATTTCTCCGTGTTGCCAACGGGCTGGATTATGCCTACACCCAGACCTGCACAATCACTGATATTCACCGCCGGGAGGATCGCCTGATCATCCGGATTGAAGGCGAGTACGCTGATTTGAACGCCGTGCGGGCTGAGAAAGCTGCCGATTTGTGGAAAGAGCGGTTCGGCATCCCCCTGCAAGTCCGTGAGCACGACGCGGCGGAGGATACGCGCGACGCTCCCTGGGCGCATCTGGATGGGGCTGCGCCTGTTGCGGAGGCGGCGCGCGTGCTGCTGGAATACTACCTGATGCACCTGGAGCGCCATGCCGATCGGCTGCATGAAGATGAAGTGCCTGATATCTGCCGGCTCGATCGCGACCTGACTCATTTGCAGAGCGTCCTGGAAGTATTCGAGTCCTGCTACGATGTGACTGCCCTTACCCCGTACAAAAAAGATGTGCGCTGGCTGACTCGCTATGTCGGGAAGGTCCTTCAGACTCAGGCGCTGATTACCCTGACGCGCACCGCGGAACTCCCGGGGAATTCCAGGGTGTTATTTGAGGACTGGGGCCGTGAAGCTGAGGAGGCCTCGCGCACGCTATACAAGGCGCTGGAAAGCGGCCGCTACAGGCGTTTTCTGACTGGCTTGCTGGGCTTCTGCCGCCATCCCGGAGCCGGGATATTCCCCGGCCCCTGCACACGTATCGCCATCGGGACGCAAGCCGCGCAGTGGGTCTGGGGGCAGTATACAGAACTTCGAATCCAGCAGGGAGAAGAGGCCAGCAGGGCATTGCTTGCGCCGCAGGTGCAGCGGTTGCACCATCTGCTGCATCTCTTCGGCAGCCTGTTCGGGCCGGAACTGAGCGATGTGCTGTCCACAATCCAGCCGCTGGATGAAGGGCTGGACAATATCCTGCTGGGCCGGGAGGTGATGTCTCATCTCATGCAGGCTGTGCAGGCTCTGGACGGCGAAATCAAGGCCGCTGGCAAGAGCAAAAGGAAGCAGCACCGGCGCAGGCAGAGCCTGGAGGCGCTGGCGATTCATCAGCAGCTATGGCTGGATCAGACGACTGCTGGCCTGAAGCCGCTGTGGGGCGCGCTGGAGTCGGTCGAATTTCGTCGCCGGTTGGCTCTGGCAATTGCCGCGCCATAGCCCGAACTGGCGGCTGTGGCCCGCTTCAGCGGAGCGCGCCCTCTGAGATGCCGCCGATTGCAGGATATTCGGGCGAGGGATGCGCCCGGCGGGATTGCCCGGGGATATAATGTCCCCGAATACAGAGCGATGCTCCCTGAACAGGGGTGATTGAGTGTTACGACGCGCTGACTCGTTGCGGTTGATCGCCAGCCGGCTGGAACTCCCCGAACTCAAGGTGATGGTTCGCCAGCCCGGCCTGAGCGAAGCCTACCGGGTGACAATCCATTACCATGATGGCCGTCACCCGGATCAGGTCGCTACGCTCAGCCGATGGCAGGATAATTCCGTCATGCTTTCAGTTGGCTACAAGCGCGTACGCCACCACCCGTTATTCGAATATCCGCTGGAGCTGGAACGCTTCCACGATTTCGATCTGGCTATGCGCCGTCTGGGATTCGATCGGCGCGATGATCAGCCTGACCTGCCTTCGTTTGGCGAAGATCTCTGGCTGCTTGAACGGGCTTCCGGCAACTTCTCGCACGATCTCGTGCTGGCGCCGCGGTTAGCCGATGGCGTCTATGGCTGGCTGGTCGCCGCTGTCCAGCACCATCTCCCTCAGGCAGTGCGGGCGATCCAGCCCGATTAAACCGGCCCGCCCACCCGGCGGTATTTCCGCATCACACGGACCAGCTCCTCCAATGGCAGGGCGTGCACGACGCAACCTTTCTGGCCGACCATGGTCTCGGCTGCGCACAGGGCGTTGAGTATGGCCTCCTCAACGGCTTCTGCCGCGGCAAGGAAAAGCGGATCCAGTTGTGTGTTTGGCAGCATGGTTACGGTGTCCGGTTCGGTGGGCAGGGCTTTCAGATGGTTACCTGTCGAGAAGGCCAGGAAGATATCGCCGCTCCAGTTGTGGCCGTAACTGCCTGTGCGGGCCAGGCCGATTACCGCCCGCTGGGCCAGCCGGCGACACTGAAAGGCCAGCAGCGGGGCGTCTGTGGCGATCACCACGATAATTGATGACTTTTCTTCGTCCGGGCTTTGCTGGGGCAGGGGAACTACATCAGGCCCGATCTCCTGCCCGACAGGGACGCCGCTGACAACCAGATCAACGCGCTGACCCTGATTAGCCTGTACCAGCGCCCCGACGGTATAAGTGCAGCACTGAGTCTCGGCGATGCGCGAGGCGGTGCCGATGCCCCCCTTGAAATCGTGGCACTTCATCCCCGTGCCGCCGCCGACATTGCCTTCGGCCACCGGGCCGCCTGAGGCGATGCTCAGAGCATGAAGGACATGCTCCTGGGTGACATGAAAGGCAGGGCCTTCGTTGAGAAATCCGTCGTATGTCTCGGCCACTACGGGGAGATGGCTCCCGTACCCGTCGTGGGTGGCGCGGATCAGGGCGTCGTACACTGTCCCGACGCTGTAAGTGCAGGTGAGGGCGATCTCGCTGCTGAGCTGGCCGGATTCTTCCAGCCAGAGCAGGCCGGTCACGCTCCCGCAGCCGTTGAATGAATGGTAGCCGGCAAAGACGCGATCTGTATCAACCGCGCCGTCACGCGGAGCGATGACGGTAACGCCGGTGCGGGCGACCTGCGGGTGATCGTAGATGACGCTGACCTGGCCGACGCGGACGCCCGGCACATCGGTGATGGCGTTATATGGGCCGGGTGGCAGCCGCCCGATTGTAATACCCAGGTCGCGCAGACGTGGACGAGTCATAATTTGCGTCTCCTTCATGATGCCGCCCGGCGTTTCGACAGTGTGCCTGCTGGCCGGACAACGCGGACAGTATGCCCTTCCCAGGGTGCAAACTGGAGAGGACGAACTCCGGTAGTATACCGAAGTCAGTCGAAATGACTGTCAGATTGGAGCGCTCCCGTCAGAGATGCGCCGCCGCCCTGTGGCGACAACTGCCATTTTGTCGGGCAGAGATGTATACTTGGTGACACTTTCTCAAAATTATCTACCGAACCAGAACTGAGCCTGGGTAAGGAGAAGGATAAACTTATGGCGACTCTGCCCGATGGGACTCGGCTGCCCGGCAGACTCTTTATTGTGGAGGGTATTGACGGCAGCGGCAAAAGTACGCAGCTTGATATTCTGCACAAATGGCTGCTTGGTGAAGGTTACGTGGTAGTTTTTACGGAGTGGAATTCGTCCCCGGTGGTGCGGGAGACTACCAAGAAAGGCAAGAAGGACCGGCTGCTGACGCCAATGAGCTTCAGCCTGATTCATGCCGCCGATCTGGCCGACCGTATGGAACGGCAGATTATTCCGGCACTGAAGGCCGGAGCAGTGGTGCTGGCGGACCGTTATATTTATACAGCGTTTGCCCGCGATGCCGCGCGCGGTGTCGATCGCGCCTGGGTGCGCCACCTGTACAGCTTCGCCGTCAGGCCGACCGTCGCCTTTTACTTCCGTGTGCCCCTGAAGGAGTCGCTGGACCGGATTATGACCGGGCGGCCTGAGCTTAAGTATTACGAAGCCGGCCTGGATATGGCGCTGGCTGCCGATTCGAACGAATCCTTCAAGTTATTTCAGGGCCGCATCCTTGACGAATACCAGCATATGGTTGACGAGTTTGGGCTGGAAGTTATTGACGCCACCAAGACGCTGGTATCCCAGCAGCAGAAAGTCCGCAAGATTGTGGAGCCGCATCTGGCCGGGGTGGCAGAGACGCAGCCTATTGCCTGGCGCGATACGCTGGCTCTTGAATCGCTGTATGGCCGTTATCTGGCCGGCGCCGGCCAGTCCAGCGCATCCTGAAGGCGGGAGAACGATCATGACCAAGATGAAGACTTACGGATACCCGCTGCCAGGAATGCCTGATAAGGCGCTGCCGGGTAAACTGATTGTTATTGAAGGCACAGACGGTGTGGGGCGCTCCACGCAGGTGGCGCTGCTGCGCGAATGGCTGGAGCAGAACGGTTACGGAACCCTGCAAACCGGCCTGGCTCGCTCCGCGCTGGCGTCGAAGGGCATTGCCCGGGCTAAAGAGGGCCATATCCTCAGCCCGCTGACGATGGACTTGCTTTACGCCACGGATTTTGTTGACCGGCTGGAGAAAGAGATTATCCCGGCGCTGCGGGCTGGCTTTGTGATGCTGACGGACCGCTACATCTACGCGCCGATCGCTCGTGCGCTGGCGCGCGGGGCTTCTGCGGAGTGGATTTACGGCATCTATGGCTTCGCGATCGTGCCCGACGCGGTGTTCTATCTGCGCGCGGAAGTTGAGTCCATTGTGCCCAGGGTGCTCTCCGCGCGCGGCACGTTCGATTACTGGGAGAGTGGCTCGGATATCCTGCCTGGCGCCGACCTGTACCAGAACTACATCACGTACCAGCGCAGCGTGATTGCCAGCTTCGACGGCATGGCCGAGCATTACGATTTTCGGATTGTGGACGCATCGCGCGACGTACATGCTGTGTTCGTCGATCTTAAATCTCAGATCAGCGAGATTGTGTCGGATATGCGTCGCTGACGGGGCCATGCCAGTGAAATCCGATTCGTACCTGGAGATAGAGGCTAAGCTGTGGGTGGAGGACCTGGCTGCTCTGGAGGCGCGCATCCGATCCGAAGGGGGGAGTCTGCGCGCAGCCCGCGTATTTGAGCGCAACGTCCGGTTTGAAGATGCCGGGCACACGTTGACGCCGAACGGGATCGTGCTGCGCCTGCGGCAGGACTCCGGCGCCCGGCTGACGTATAAGGCGCCCGCCTCATCGGCTCTTGAGCCCCATCCGGAAGCTCTTCAGGTGCGATTCGAAGCAGAAGTTACCGTGAGCGATTTCGACACAATGCACACCATCCTCCAGCGGCTGGGGTTTCAGCCGGTGATGATCTATGAGAAGTACCGGACTACCTACGCCCTGAACGGTGTGGATATCGCTCTGGATGAGATGCCTTACGGCTCTTTTGTCGAGCTGGAAGGGACGCCGGAGGCGATCGAACAGGTTGTGGCCGCGCTGGGGTTATCCCTTTGCCGGCGTTTTGGGGAGAGCTATGCGCTGCTTTTTGAGTATGTTTGCGCCAATCTCGGCCTGACCTTTCACGATCTGACCTTTGCTAACTTTGAGGGAGTCGCTGTCCCCCTGGCAGCTTTTGCCCCACCGGGAGAATACAAACCTTCATGAACGAGAAGAGCAAGGCCAGGCAGGAATGGGAAGAGACGACGCTTGCCCGCGCCCTGGAACGGTTCCCAGAGCGTCAGGAGTCGTTTCAGACTTCGTCCGGTATCCCGCTGGAACGGCTGTATACGCCGGAAGACGTGCCCCCGGCCTATGAAAAAACAGTGGGATATCCGGGGCAATATCCGTACACGCGGGGCGTCCAGCCAACGCTGTACCGCGGACGCCTGTGGACAATGCGCCAGTATGCCGGATACGCCACTGCCGAAGAATCCAATTCGCGTTATCGCTATTTGCTGGCGAACGGCCAGACCGGCCTGAGCGTGGCGTTCGATCTGCCAACACAGATCGGCTACGACGCCGACGATTCCATGGCTCTCGGCGAGGTCGGCAAGGTCGGCGTGAGTATCAGCAGCATCCGTGATATGGCCCGACTCTTTGAGGGGATTCCGCTGGATAAAGTCTCCACGTCCATGACCATCAACGCGCCGGCGGCTATCCTGCTGGCGATGTATATCGGCGTGGCCCGCAGCCAGGGTGTGGAGCCGGCGGCGCTGCGCGGCACCGTCCAGAACGATATCCTGAAGGAATATCTGGCCCGGGGGACCTATATCTTCCCTCCCCGGCCGAGTATGCGGCTGATCACGGACTTGTTCGCCTACTGCAGGCAGCACGTCCCGCGCTGGAATACCATCAGCATCAGCGGGTATCACATCCGCGAGGCAGGCAGCACGGCTGTGCAGGAGGTGGCGTTCACGCTGGCGAACGGCATCGCTTACGTTCAGGCGGCGATCGAAGCCGGGCTGCCTGTCGATGATTTTGCGCCGCAGCTCTCCTTTTTCTTCAACGCTCACAACCAGTTTCTGGAGGAGATCGCCAAGTTCCGCGCGGCCCGCCGGCTGTGGGCGGAGATCATGCGCGAGCGTTTCGGGGCCAGACAGGCGGAAAGTCAGCGCCTGAAGTTCCACGCCCAGACCGGCGGCAGCACCCTGACGGCGCAGCAGGCCCAGAATAATATCGCCCGTGTGACGATCCAGGCCCTGGCCGCCGTGCTGGGTGGGGCGCAGAGTCTTCATACCAACAGCATGGACGAGGCGCTCGCCCTTCCGTCGGAGGAGGCGGTCCAGGTTGCCCTCCGCACCCAGCAGATCATCGCCTACGAGAGCGGCGTGGCCGATTCGGTCGATCCGCTCGGCGGCAGCTACGCGGTCGAGGCCCTGACGGAGGAGGTGTACCGGCGGGCGAAAGCATATATCGAGCAGATCGACGCGATGGGCGGCGCTCAGAAAGCTATCGAGAACGGCTTCATGAACCGCGAGATTCAGGACGCCGCTTACGCCTGTCAGCAGGCAGTGGAGCGCGGCGAGCAGATTGTCGTGGGCGTCAATCGCTTCACCTCGGAGGAAAAGTCCGCCATGACCCTTCTGCGCGTCGATCCGGCTATCGAGCAGCAGCAGCGCGACCGGCTGGCTGCGCTCCGGGCGGAGCGCGATGGCGATCGGGTGAATGAGTTGTTGGGTCGCCTGGATACAGCGGCGCGCGGCAGCGAGGCGCTGATGCCGCTCCTGGTCGAATGTGTGGAGAATGAGGTGACGCTCGGCGAAATCTGCCGGGTGCTGCGCGGTGTCTTCGGGGAGTATCGCCCGACGGCGACTCTCTGATTGGGCGCTGGTGAGGACCGGGCGATGCCTGAGAGCGGCGATGCGGCCGGTTCACCCGGCAGGCGGCGAACCTCCCGCTGGCTGGTGGCGCTGCTGACCGGCATCAGTCTGGTGAATCTGGCTGCGGCTGTACAATCGATCCGGCTGGCGCCGGAGCTGGCCGCGCTCGGGGTCTCCTATCCGGTAGTGGCTCAGGCAGTCCTGAGCCTGATCTGGGCGGCGGCGCTGGGCTGGGCCGCCCGGGGGTTGTGGCGCTGCCGTAACGGAGCAGGGCGGCGGGTGTTGCTTGTGCTTGGAGCCTACCTGCTGTACCAGGCAGTCTGGGGGTGGCTGTTTATCCGTTCTGACTATGCTCTGGATCGCCAGCCGTTCCTCCTGCTGCTGGCTTGTGTGACGCTGGGGGCCGCCAGTTGGACGGTGTACCGCCTCCGCCTGTGACAGGGCCGGCGAGTGGAGCGGAACAGTATTTTTCGAACGCGAACGATAACAGCGGGGCAGGCCCGCAACGAGACAGAAGGTGACAATCCCGATGACCGAGTCTGATCCGAAGATTGTAGAACTCCGAGCCAGGCGCGCGCTGGGGCGTATGAGTGGGGGCCAGGATCGTATCGATCGCCAGCACAAGGCCGGCAAGCTGACGGCCCGCGAGCGGCTGGAAATTCTGCTCGACCCCGGCAGCTTTCATGAGGTGGACGCTTTTGTTATACAGCGCGGGCGCGATTTTGGGATGGACAAACCGGAGAATCAGTTCCCCGGGGACAGTGTCGTGACCGGCTGGGGGACGATTGACGGCCGCCTGGTTTACGTATACTCGCAGGATTTCACCGTCCTGGGGGGGAGCCTGAGCGAGGTTCACGCGCAGAAGATTGTCAAGATCATGAGCATGGCGATGAAGACCGGGGCGCCCGTGATCGGTCTGAATGACAGCGGTGGCGCGCGTATTCAGGAAGGTGTGGTCAGCCTGGATGGGTACGCCAGCATCTTCCTGCAGAACACACTGGCCAGCGGCGTCATCCCCCAGCTCAGCGCGATCATGGGGCCATGCGCGGGCGGGGCCGTCTACAGCCCGGCGCTGACCGACTTCATCTTCATGGTGAAGGATACCAGCTACATGTTCGTGACCGGGCCGGATGTGATTAAGCAGGTCACCCATGAGGAAGTCACCAAGGAAGAGCTGGGCGGGGCAATCACGCATAACTCGGTCAGCGGCGTCAGCCATCTGGCCGCCGATTCTGAGGAGGACTGCCTTTTCCTGCTGCGTGAGCTGTTGAGCTACATCCCGCAGAACAATATGGAAGATCCGCCTTTTGTGCCCAGCAAGGATGACCCGCTGCGCACTGAGGATGCGCTGGATACCATTGTGCCGGATAACCCGAACAAGCCGTATGACATGAAGGAACTTATCCGGCTGATCGTCGATGATAAGCGCTTCTTCGAGATCCACGAGCACTATGCCCAGAATATCATCGTCGGGTTCGCCCGGCTGGGGGGGCACAGCGTGGGCATTGTGGCTAACCAGCCCGCGGTGCTGGCCGGTGTGCTGGATATTGACGCCAGCGAGAAGGCTGCCCGATTCATCCGCTTCTGCGATGCGTTCAACATCCCGATCATCACGTTTGAGGATGTCCCCGGGTTCATGCCGGGGGTGGCACAGGAGCACGGCGGCATCATCCGTTCCGGGGCCAAGCTGCTTTACGCCTATTGCGAAGCGACCGTGGCCAAGATTACAGTGGTGACTCGTAAAGCCTACGGCGGCGCGTACTGCGTCATGAACAGCCGGCCCATCCGGTCCGATCTCAATCTGGCCTGGCCGACGGCGGAATTCGCCGTGATGGGGCCGGACGGCGCAGTGAATATCATCTTCCGGCGGGAGCTGGCGGAAGCCGAGGACGCGGAAACTCTGCGCGCCCAGTTGGTGGCCGACTATCGCGCTCGCTTTGCTAACCCGTATGTGGCGGCGTCCCGCGGCGACATTGACGACGTGATCGAGCCGCGCGATACACGCCCGCGCCTGATCAACGCGCTGGAGATGCTGCGCAACAAGCGCGACAGCAATCCGCCACGCAAGCACGGCAATATGCCGCTGTAACGATAGAGGGGCGCATATGGTTGAGACAACGCTGATCAAGCGAATCCTGATTGCCAACCGGGGCGAGATAGCCATCCGCGTTATCCAGGCGTGCCGGGAGCTGGGCATCCACTCGGTTGCCCTGTATTCCGATGTAGATCGGGCCAGCCTGCATGTGCGGCAGGCCGATGAAGCGTACCTGATCGGCGGGGCGCGGCCGCTGGAGAGCTATCTGGTGATCGACAGGGTGCTGGAAATCGCCAAGAAAGCCGGTGTGGATGCCGTGCATCCGGGCTATGGCTTCCTGGCGGAACGGGCTGATTTCGCCCAGGCGTGCCTGGATGAAGGTCTGATCTTCATCGGGCCGCGTCCGCACAGCATCGGCCTGATGGGCGACAAACTGGCGGCGCGGGAATTGATGCGCAAGGCCGGCGTCCCCGTCATCCCGGGTACGCCGCCCGGCCTGACCAATGACGAGATGATAGCCGCGGCGGTGACTGAGGTCGGTTTCCCCCTGATGGTGAAAGCCGCGGCGGGTGGGGGCGGCAAAGGAATTCGTATTGTCGCAAGCCCGGAAGATTTGCCGGCGGCGCTCGCTTCGGCCCGGCGCGAGGCCGAGGCGGCTTTTGGCGATGGCACTGTCTACCTGGAAAAGCTCATCGAAAATGCCCGGCATATCGAGTTCCAGATTCTGGCCGACGCCTACGGGACCACGATTCACCTGGGCGAGCGCGAATGTTCGATTCAGCGCCGACATCAGAAGCTCCTGGAGGAATCGCCCAGTGTCGCCGTGGATGATGAGCTGCGGGAACGCATGGGGGCGATTGCGGTGCGGGCGGCCCAGGCAGCGGACTACCTCAATGCCGGCACGATTGAATTTCTGGTAGATCGCGACAAGAACTTCTATTTTCTGGAGATGAACACGCGCATCCAGGTGGAACATCCGGTGACCGAGGCGGTGACCGGTCTGGACCTGGTCAAGGAGCAGATACGAATCGCTCGCGGGCGGCGGATGGGGCCGACGCAGGAATCCATCAACATGAAGGGCTGGGCGCTGGAATGCCGGATTAACGCTGAAGACCCTTACAACAACTTCCTGCCGTCGGTGGGCAAGGTGACCGCTCTGATCATGCCGACTGGCCCCGGCGTGCGCGTGGATAGCGGCGTGTACGACGGGTACGAGGTCACGCCCTATTATGACAGCCTGCTGGCCAAACTGATCTGCTGGGGGGAGACTCGCGGTGAGGCCATCCTGCGCATGCGGCGCGCCCTGAGTGAATATCGGATCATGGGCGTGCATACCAATATCCCGTTCCACCAGCGCCTGTTGAACAGCCACCGGTTTATGGCCGGCAGCATCAACACATCGTTCGTGGAGGAACGGTTCGAGATTGAGAAAGAAGATGACGATGAGCAGGCCGAGATCGCCGCTATTCTGGCGACTCTGGTGGCACATCGCGATCGGCAGCAGGCGGCCCAGATCGTGCAGCGAAATGCGCGCGATGTTTCCAACTGGACGTGGGTGGGGCGCTGGGAACGTATGCAGCGTTAAATGCAGGAGGCGACTCGATGCGCTATGTAGCGACTATTGACCAGAGAACCTATGCTATCGACATCCTGCCGGACGGCAAGCTGCTCGTGGATGGTGAGGAGCGCGACGCGGGCTTTCTGTCGCTGGATGACAAGTCCCTGTATTCGCTGCTGGTCGATCACATCTCCTATGAAGGGCTGGTGGAGGAAATCGACGGGCAGTACAACGTCCTGTTGTGGGGGGCGCTCTACACTGTGAAGGTGATGGACGAGCGCGAGCTGCGCCTGGCCAAAGCCAGCGCCGCTTTTGTGCCCGCGGGAGGGGAGTTGAGCATCCGCGCTCCGATGCCAGGTCTGATCGTGGATGTGCCGGTCACGCCGGGGCAGGAAGTCCGGGCCGGCCAGACGCTCGTTATCCTGGAATCCATGAAGATGCAGAACGAGCTTAAGATCCCCCGCGATGGCCGGGTGCACCAGATTCACGTCAAGCCGGGCGATAGTGTTGAGCACAACAAAATTCTGATCACGATAACATAATGGGGATCGTCAGGGCGATAAACGTGCGGCGCAAGTGGGGACGAGGGGCGGATATCCTGTGGGTATTCGCCCTGATGCTGTATATCCTGATCGGCGCATCGGCGGTGCCGTTTCATGGTGACGAGTCAACACTGATCATGATGAGCCGCGATTATCACTACCAGTTTCTCGCTGGCGACTGGGCACAGGTGTTTTACCAGGAAGTTCCAGCGAATGCGACGGAGCAGCATCTGCGCCTCCTGAACGGCACCCTGCCCAAGTATCTTATTGGCCTGGCCTGGCATCTGGGCGGATACACCGTCGATGATTTGAACGATCAGTGGCTGTGGGGGGCGGACTGGGACTGGAATATCCGGGATGGCCACATGCCATCCGAGGGCCTGCTCCGGGCCGCGCGTTGGCCGGCGGCGCTCCTGATGGCGCTCAGCGTGCCGGTTGTGTTCGCCCTGGCCCGTCGCTGGACCGGGTGGTTAGCGGCATATCTGGCCAGCTTTCTGTTTGCTACACATCCGGTGATCCTGATCCAGGCGCGGCGGGCCTATATGGAAAGCCCGCTGCTTTTTTTCAGCCTGCTCACAATCTGGCTTGCTGTGTGGTGGGCCGGGTGTCTGGCAGGGGAGGGCGCGCCGGTCTGGCGCCAGCGCGGGGCGGCGTTAGCCCTCGGCCTCAGCGCTGGCCTGGCCGTAGCCAGCAAACATTCCGGCGTTATGCCGGCAGCGGCGGCTTACCTGAGCCTGGCGATCATCGCCGTTCGTCTGTACCGGTCCGGCGGCGGACGCCTGGCGATCGCGCTGGGCATCAGCGCTGTCGTGGCCGGGCTGGTGTTCCTGGCGCTGACTCCGGCCTGGTGGGGCGATCCGCTCGCCCGGCTGGCTCAGACAATCGGGCTGCGCGCAGAATTGTTGAGCGAGCAGGTTGCGGCATTCCCCGACGCGATTTACAGCGGACTCCCCGATCGCATTGCTGGCTTGCTCCGGCAGTTATCTGTCGCGCCTCCGGCTTATTATGAAGTCCCCGGGTGGGAGGACTATATCGCCGGTCCGATTGAAGCCTACCGGGCATCACCCTGGGCGGGGATCCAGTACGGCACAACGGCGCTGACAGTTGTGCTGGGAGGCGGACTGTTTGCGCTGGTCCTGCTCGGAGGAGGGCGCCTGGTGCGCGAGTTCCGCGCTGGCGATTTTGCCATCCTCCCGATCGCGCTCTGGGTTCTGCTGACAGTGCTGTTTGTGCTGGTCACCATCCCGCTGGGCTGGCAGCGTTATTATATGCCGCTGTATCCGGCGGAGACTCTGCTGGCCGGTGCTGGCGGAGCCTGGATTTACAGGGCGGCAACGGCCAGGGCCAGCGCGCGCCGCGTGTCGTAGTGAACCAGCCGCTCCCACACTTCCGGGAAGGTGGTAGTCAGACGATGCTTCTGAGCATACTGGTAGGCCATATACTGCACAACCCACTCGATGTTCCGCCGCCGGGCGAGCGGGAGCGCCGTCTGTGATGTCTCGAATTCGTTGATGAAGTCCCGCAGGAAGTATCCGGCCACTTCAGCATCGTTGAGATCGCCCAGATGATCCTGGACGCGCTTGACTTCGTTGATAGCAACTCTGATTTCAGGGCCGAGGACTTCCTCAAAAAACTCCAGTGCGTAACGCACCTGCTTGCACTCAATTCGGAGCGCGTGGAGAGTTTCTACGGAGGCGGTGTTGAGGACGACTTCATAAGCCCGCGCCGCCTCGTAGCGTGTGTAGATCAGGCGCGGGACGACATGCCGCACCTGAAAGCCGACGGGTGACCCTTCTTCTGGCTTTTTGGCACCGGCGAATGGGGTGGCAGTGAAGAGCGCGAAATCCTCCACGAATGCGGCATACTCAGGGCTGTCCAGGTACTCGATCAGCGCGGTACGGGCGTCTTCACGCCGGGTCTGGCAGGCTTCAATCAGAAGGGCCAGGTTATCCTGGTTGCCGGGCGACAGCTCTTCCTGATAACGCTGTGCCTTTTCAATGAACACATCCAGATCGCGGACCATGCCAAGCGCCTGTCCGGTACGGCGCAGGGCACTGGCCAGCCGCCGGGCTATCTTCCGCTCATAAAAGGGCACGAACAGCCGCAGGGCGCTGCGCATCCGGCGGGTGGCGACGCGCATATCATGGACGGCCTCAATATCCTGTCCCAGCCGGCTACCGGGTTCGTGCAGGAGCATCCGTTCGAAGTGATAGAACAGGATTTTGCGCCCGGCCTCACTCATCGGATCGTCAGGAAGCACGCCCGGCTTGCCGGTCAGAAGCAGGGCGCGGCGGGGCTGGTCCGCAGCGAGGGGCATTGTGGGCAGATCCCCGGCGGACACAGCGGCGGGCGCTGGCCCGGGCTGAGCGCTGCGGCGGCGTGACCGGCGCGCTTTATCGGATGGCTCGTCGCCCTTGCGACCGCCCGCCGGGAAAATCTCCATCCTCTGCGTTTCAAAGGAGCGCTGCCAGCGGCGAACCTGCCGCTCAGACATGCCCAGGGCCGCGGCGATGGCGATCTGCGGCCGGCCTTCGGCGGTCATCAGGATGATGCGCGCGCGCCGGGCGTGAGACGCCCGGCCTCCGGCAGCAAGAGCGGTCAGGGCCTCCTGCTCTTCAGGTGAGAGGGTGAGCTGGCGAGACTTCATACTGCACCGGCATCCTTTCTGAACAGGAGGGCAGCTTCACGGTTAGTCCTGCGGCCAGGCTGAGCGAAGCTGTGTGTACGTGTTGATCAGACTGTCGGGGATGACCCGGGTCTGCCCGATTACCGTCATGTAGTTGGCGTCATTGGGCCAGCGCGGGACGATGTGCAGATGCAGGTGTTCAGCAATTCCGGCCCCGGCGGCGGCGCCCTGATTAATGCCGATGTTGAAGGCCGGCGCATTGTAGATGGCCCGAAGCGCCAGCACAGCTTTTTGCGTGGTAAGCATAAGATCGGTCAGGACCTCTGGCTTCAGGGTCGTGATGTCGGCGGTGTGCTCATAAGGGACTACGAGCAGATGCCCGTTGTTGTACGGGTAGAGATTGAGCGTCACATAGACAAAAGTCGATCTGAAGACGACCAGCTCTTCTTCGTCTTTGGCCTGTACCTTGTGACAGAAGATACAACCTTCGGGCTTCGTTCCTTCGTTGCGCAGGTAAGCCATACGCCAGGGAGTCCAGAGATGGTCCAAGGCCGCGCGATCCTCGCCTAAAAATTCTGATGAGCACCTTCTGAGGTGATTGTAGCCGCTGCAGCAGTGGGTGACAACTTTCGTCAGGCAGGCGTGGGTTGATTTCCTGTCCCGGGGGGCGCTAGAATCGCCGCCAGGCATGGGGAGGAGGCAGGGATGTCCCTGAAGTGGCTCGACCAGTTGGGGACCAGGCCGTATCGCGCTTTCGCCCGGATCGGGAGCACGAATGATGCGGCCCTGGCCTGGGCAGCGGATGGTGCGCCCGCCGGGGCGGTGGTGGTGGCGGATGAACAGACGGCGGGCCGGGGCCGGCTGGGCCGGACATGGGTCGCCGCGCCCGGGTCGTCGCTGCTGTTCTCCATGATCCTGCGGCCAGCTCTGGCTCCTGAGGCGATGCCGCGCGTCGCGTTGATGGGCGCTGTGGGGCTGGCCGAGGTGCTGGAGACGATGGGGCTGCCAGTGAGTGTCAAATGGCCGAACGACGTGCTGGTCGGAGGGCGCAAGGCAGCCGGCATCCTCGGGGAGGCGGCCTGGGCTGGCGACCGGCTGGCGGCGGTTGTGCTCGGCATCGGCGTCAATATCTGCCGGGGCGCTTTGCCCCCCGCGGGGGAACGGCCGTTTGAGGCGACGACCCTGGAAGATGAGCTTGGGGACGAGCCTGATCGCGGGGAGATATTCCTGCGGCTCCTGAATCGTCTCGATTACTGGGCCGATCGACAGGAGGATCCCGCGCTGCTGGCGCAGTGGCGGAAGATTTCGGCGACATTGGGCCGGCGGATCACGGTGACCGGCGACGGCGATCGCTGGTCGGGAATAGCCGAGGATATCGACGAACAGGGGGCGCTGCTGCTGCGGCTGGAGAATGGCGACAGGCGCCGTGTGCTGGCGGGTGACGTGACGCTGCGCGAGTGAGGCGAGGACAGGGCAGGTTATGGGCGTCAGGCTGGATTGGGAGATCGAAGATGAGCGGGTCGCGGACCGTGAGTTGAGTGAAAGCCCGCGCGCGGCGCGGCGGCGCCGGACCAGGCGGATGCACATCCTGCTGGCCGTCCTGGTGGTTGGCGGGGCCGTATTCGCTATAGTTGGCGGAATTCTGGCCCGGCTGTGGTATGTTGACTTCGAGATCAGACGCCAGTTGCGCGATACCGTCGCAGCCGAAACAGCGGCCCTGCGCATTGGCGATATCGCCGCTTTCCTGTATGTGCAGCGCAGCGAGAGCGACGCCTGGATGCTCGGTCAGACAAACACCTTCTGGCAGTATCAGCAGCTTAAGCAGGATCACACCGTCGATCTGAGCGGCAATATTCTGGATATGGCCGTCGATGAAAGCCGGGGCCGGGTGCTGGTGGAGGAAGTTATCGACGGGCAGCGTTACCGGCAGGTCTGGTTCTACTGGCGGTACGGAGATGGCTGGCGGCATGTCCCGGATGACGTTACGTTCTGGGGGGAACAGGAACGGCAGACGGGCGGCAATTTCGCCCTGGAGTATGGCGATCTGGATAAGCCTATGGCCGATGCCCTGGCCCCGGCCATAGCGCGATTGTGGGAAGGGGGGTGCCAGTGGCTGGCCTGTTCCGCGCCGCCGCCCGCGCTGGTGGTCCGCATTATCCCCGATCCGGCGGTCGGCGTGAGCTGGGATCCGGAGGTGCCGGGCCTGCTGCGTATCGCCTCGCCCCTGACCGGGCGCGCTTCGGAGGACTTCCCGCTGGATATGGCTACTGCGCGGCAGGTCGGGACGCTGTTGAGCGCGCGCCTGCTCCAGCATGCGCAGGGCGGCATGACGCCGGAGACGGGCACGGATGCCGCCTTTCTGCACAAAGCGCTGCAGGACTGGCTGATCGGCCGCTTTCTGGGGGACGGCGGCGCGCTCGGGTCCAGTTTCATGGAGAGTCTGGCCCGGGCTTATGGCGAGCAGGCGGTTAGCCTGCTGACACATGCCCTTCAGCCGGATTCTTCGATCGCGCTTCTAGCCACGACGCTGGGGGTGCCGCTGGACGCCCTGCCGGTGGACTGGCGCGAATTCTTCCAGTGGCGACTGGCGCTGGAGCCGTTTTTGCTCAACCAGGGGGACCACGCTGGCGTATCGCGCTTGTACGACGATCTTGCCCAGGCCGAAGCCGCGGCTTTGCTGTCCGATCCGTCGGCATCGGCTCGCCCTGTGCCGACGGTGCTGCGCGTCATGATCGGCCCGGGGTCGGATGGCGCAAGCCGGGCATGGGCCGTAGTTCAGTACCCGGACGGCAGCGAAGGGCCGATCACCTTCCGGCTGGTTGATGGCGAGTGGAAGCGCAGCATTCCTGACCCGGCTTATGCGGCTGTATCGCCCTGAGCCGGGTTGACAGAGCCGCCCGTTCTTTATATCCTCAGGGCGGATCAGGATAGATCGGTCGTGAGAGTTGCCGTGTGAGGGAGAGTGCCGGATGTCGATGCTGGATCGTCTGCGCGAAAGCGCGCTTCAGGAAGACGAAGATATTTTTGGCCCCGGGCTTGAAGATGTTGCCGTCAGTGAGGCGGAGGTTAAAGAGCGTCGTATCCTGGGGATGAACGCGGTGGAGCGGATGCTGCTCAGCATACTGCTCTTCATCACTACGACGGTGCTGGGGACGTTGCTGCTTATTGCGCTGGGCCGAATCGATATCGGCCTGTAGCGGATAGCAGATTTGGCTGTCGCATGCGGATGGCAGGCTTGTGTGACCTGCCATCCGCATATTTTTCTGTGGGGCGTTACTCCGTTTTACCTGTCCTCCCCAATGGCGATGGACGCAGTTCCTGCAGGCTTGCAGTAGCTGCTTCGACCGTCCGATCTCCGAAGCGCATAGGGTGGTACCGAATCTGCCGCCATGATTCGACCATATCGCTGTAGTGCGGGCTGAAAGGGTGCCCGCTCTGGCCAGTGGTGTGAATGCTCTGGCTATTCTCGAAATCGCTCA
>WBZO01001511.1_pt1 | contig 35808 bp, 31 predicted proteins | sample 5204261 | NCBI WGS metagenome assembly WBZO01 (sample SAMN12412400, study PRJNA552823) | activated sludge metagenome | isolation source: activated sludge from anammox sidestream of wastewater treatment plant... | place: USA: North Carolina | collected 2017-09
GCCGTTTTGCGAAAAACTCGGTAAATCTCGTCCCACTTCCTCCGCAACCGCCATTTCCCTCCCACCCCCAAAACTTGGATCTCTGACATCGAATTGGATACCATGTACCTTGCCCCACCGAATGACAGCAATTTATTATTGGACAGACTAATCGACACTTGGTAATCTGAGGCCGTCTGACGACCAGATTTCTCCTGGTTCATTCGAGACTTATTCCACAGGAGGCGATTCATGAAAAAGCGGCTTTTCTGCCTGTTTATCCTGGTGGCAGCTGCTGCAATCCATGCAGCACCGAGCGATATTGCCATCACCGAGGGAGCTGGCAATCCGGTTCTGCTGCAGACCTCGGTAGGTGCGGGCCGTTATTATTATGCGCATGTCCTTTATGACCCGTTTGCCGGGAAATACCGGGCCTGGGCCGATGCCTCCAGCAGCAATGATATCACTTATGCCGAATCAACAGGCGATAACCCCGCAGCCTGGTCCGGATATACTCTCTGCACTGGAACCCTCGGACCCCGGGGAAAAGCCCATGTGGTCCAGCTGGGGGCAAATTCGTTCCGCATGTGGCATACAGGGGATGATGGAACCCCGGGATACGAGGTTCATACCTTTACCGGCAGCAATGGAATCGACTGGTCGAATGCCACCCCGATCACCGGTGTGGCGGATACCGGGGATTCCATTCCAACTGCCGATGGTCCTTTCGAGCATTTCTGCCCTGCCGGAAATGGAGCGGGTTTTGTCTGTCTGGCGAACACCCGGGAAGGTTCCGCCGAGCAGACCGGGCGGGAGCTGAACTGGTATTCCTCTGCGGATGGCATCACCTGGACCTTCGAGCATGGCACAGGAATCCTGGGGTATGATGTCTCTACTCTGGTCAGGCACCCTGACCGTGCCAACACCTGGTATGCCTATGGTTACCAGCAGGGAGGGGAGGATTTCATCGTTTCCCTCTACTCGACCGACAATGGGGCGACCTGGCAGATGGATCAGGAACCAGTCCCGGTAATCGGTGTCGCGGGGGAATTTCCTTACAATCCGAACAGGAACTACAACCCTCAGGCGATTTACCGTGGATCCGGCAACTGGGTCTTTTTCCGGACAACAAGTGACAGTTCTGCCAGTCCCGCTCATCGAACCTCTTACTCGACCGGAATCGAGAGCGGATTGACCTTTTCATCGATTGAAAACTGGATGCTGATGGAGCGCTAAAAGCTTCTTTCAGGACCGGATGCATCGGATTTGTTTGGAGAGAGCTCCTTGAGCAGAGCTCTCTTTTTTTTGAGACCGGTTGCCCATCCTTAAAGAAAGTTGAATGATCTGTTCAATTACTCTGGAGTGGCTGCTCCTGCATTCGAAGTCATACAATCAACACGGCTTTCAGAAGGAGGAAGAAAATGAAGAAACCTCAGAGTGTTTTTCTGCTGCTGGCCTTTTCCTGGATTGCACAGGCGGAAGGGCCTTTCCCCGGGCCGACCGATGAGGGCTACCTGCTGCCGAATGGATGGACCCTCACCCCCATTGGCAAACAGATTCAAACTGAAGACCAGATCCTGAACCTGGTCCTTTCACCGGATGGCAAGGTGGCGGTTGCCTTGACCTGCGGCTTCAACCCCCATGGGCTGGTTGTGATTGACACCCAGACCGAAGAAGCCATCCAGAGAATTCCACAAAAGACCGCCTGGTTCGGCATGGCCTGGCATCCGGATGGAAAACGGCTGTATGTGTCCGGCGGAAATACCAGGAAAAAGGATGACCCGGCCGCCCCGGTTTATGTTTATGGCTATGCAGAGGGAAAACTGAGCGAAACTGCTTCCACGACTCTGTCAGTCGAACTTCCCAAGGAAAAGGTTTTCTGGTCCGGGCTGGTCCATCATCCCTCGAAGCCGATCCTGTATGCGCTGAACCGTATGACCAATGAAGTGGTCCTGTTCGATACCGACCAGGGAAAAGTCATCGGAACCTGGCCCACCGAGCAAAGCCCCTATGACCTTGTTCTTTCCCCGGATGGGGAGGATCTGTATGTCTCGAACTGGGGCAGCGATACAGTCAGCCACTTCAAAACGGCCGAAGGCAGGCTGAATTCCGTCATGCGTGTGGGGGATAATCCATGCGATCTGATTCTGACCCGGAATGGCAGGCTGTTTGTCTGCTGTTCCAATGAAAATCGAGTGGTAATCATCGACACCAGGAGGGGCCGCCCGGTGGAGACACTGATCACCTCCCTGTATGAACGCGCCCCCGAGGGTTCCACTCCGAATGCCCTGGCCCTTGACCCAAAAGAGGAAACCCTGTTCATCGCCAATGCCGATAACAACAACATCGCTGTCGCGGATGTCGAGGAAACCGGGGAAGGGACAGTTCTGGGTTTCATCCCGGTTGGCTGGTATCCCTCAGCGCTGGCTGTGAGTGCGGATGGAAGCAAGTTGTTCGTCGGCAATTCAAAGGGTGTGGCCTCCTATTCCAATGTCGATGGTCCTCACAGTCCGAAAGCCAGGGAAACCGGGAAAACAGTCACAACCAAATCCGGCCAGAAAGGTGCAGTCAGCATCATCGATGCCTCCCGGTGCCGCCAGAACATGCTGGAATTGACCCGCCAGGTGTATAAATACTGCCCTTACCGCGATGAGCTGCTGGTCCTGGCTCCTGAAGTGGATGAAAAGACCACCATTGTCCCACGCCGTGTGGGTGCCGGTTCACCGATCAAGCATGTCATTTACATCATCAAAGAGAATCGCACATACGACCAGGTTCTGGGCGATCTGCCTCAGGGAAAAGGGGATCCCGAGCTGTGCCTGTTCGGGCGTGAGATCACCCCCAACATCCATAATCTGGTGGAGACCTATGTCCTGTTTGACAATCTCTATTGTGATGCGGAGGTGAGTGTGGATGGACACCAGTGGTCCAATGCGGCTTATGCCACCGACTACACCGAAAAGAACTGGCCGGCGGAGTATGGGGGCTGGAGTGATTCTCCCCGTTCCTTCGCGATCTATCCCTCTTCAGGCTACCTCTGGGACCAGTGCGCCCACAAAGGCTTGACCTACCGGACATACGGTGAATTTGCCGAACGCCAGAGCGAGGATGGAATCATGACCCCGATCCATCCATCTCTCGGCGCACTGCATGGGCATGTCGCTCCGCACTACCTCTCCTGGGGTGCGAGAGACACAGAGAATGCACGCGAATTCATCCGTGAATTTGATGAGTATGAAAAGAACTACGACAGCACCGATCCGGGAAAACGGCTTCCGAATTTCATCGTCATGGCTCTGCCTGAAGATCACACTCATGGCACTCAACCAGGCGCACACACCCCGCGTGCCTGTGTCGCCAGCAATGATTACGCCCTCGGGATGATTGTCGAACGTGTCAGCAGGAGCCGTTACTGGCCTCAGACCGCCATCTTTGTGATCCAGGATGATGCCCAGGATGGGCCGGATCATATCGATGCACGGCGCACGGAAGGCCTGGTCATCAGCCCTTATTCGCTCCAGGGGATTGTCGACAGCACCCTGTACACCACCAGTTCCATGCTGCGGACCATCGAGCTGCTGCTCGGACTCCAACCCATGAGCCAGTTCGATGCTGCGGCGAATCCCATGTACAAGGCTCTCGGTGTCAACCCGAATATCAAGCCCTATGAGGTGATTCCGCCGAAAATCGACCTCAACGAAACCAACACTAAAACAGCCTGGGGGGCTGAAGCATCCATGCAGATGGACTTCAGTTCCTATGATCGCACACCCATGTTCGAGCTGAATGAGATTATCTGGAAAAGCGTGAAAGGGGCGGATTCCGAAATGCCCCTTCCAGTCCATCGTTTCCAGGCAGCAGTTGCCTTGAGAAACTGAAGCCAGACTGCGGGCTTGATTGTGTGGAGCAGGATTTGACGACAGGAAAACCTCTGCTTGTCATCACCCAGGGAGACCCTGCGGGAATTGGGCCGGAAATCTGCCTCAAGGCTTTGTCGGATCCGGCTGTTCTGGAAGTCTGCCGTCCGGTGCTGGCCGGTGATGTGCGGGTCCTGGAGCAGGTGGGGCACTCACTTGGCTTGAAGGTGCCTGAAATCAGGATTCCGCGAGACAGCCTGGATTCCTCTGCCAGCCTGTTCGAAGGAGAGGGCCCTTTCATCCTCGGGTGCGGTCATATCGATGAAGAACTCCGGCCCGGGGAAGCCACCCGGCTTGCCGGTGAAGCCTCTTACCGGTATATCACCACAGCCATTGAAGGAGCCATGCAGGGGATTTTCGATGGAACTGTCACCGCGCCGATTACCAAGACAACCCTGCACCTGGCCGGCATCACCGAACCCGGGCATACCGAAATCTTTGCACGCCTCACCGGAACCCGGAATTACGCCATGATGCTGTACAGCCCGCGCATCGCTGTCAGCTTTGTCACTTGCCACCAGTCTCTCCGCAGCGTTCCGGATTCATTCACCACGGAGGATGTGATCCGAGTCACCTCTCTGACCCACGACACGCTGTTGCGCATACGCGGGAAACAGCCCCGGATCGCTGTCCTGGGCCTGAATCCTCATGCGGGAGAAAAAGGGCTTTTCGGCGATGAAGAAAGCCGTCTCATCGAACCGGCTGTGGAGCATTGCCGGGCGCATGGCTGGCTGGTGGAGGGGCCGATCCCCCCCGATGCCGCTTTCATGCCCCACGCCCTGGCACGTTTCGATGGGCATGTCACGCTTTACCACGACCAGGGGTCAATCCCATTCAAAATGATCTCCATGCATGATGGAGTGAACATCACCATGGGGTTGCCCATCATCCGCACCTCGGTGGATCATGGAACTGCTTATGACATTGCCTGGCAGGGAAAAGCAAGCCATTCCAGCCTGGTTTCAGCGATTCAACTGGCTGCGCAGCTGGCCTCCTCCCGCCAGGGAGAGGGTGAATCACTCTGAGGGCTGTGCTGGAGCCTGATCCAGCATAGTTGGATTATCCAGCGATATTGAGGGTCGGCATCAGGCCGGGAGCAGGCTGGCCCATCATGGGCACCGGGGATGGTGCATCAGCAACCCGGGCGTCATCGGCCGCCGCTGCCCCCTCCTCCCGGATTTTGTCTATGGCTTCCTGCCAGCCTGAGCGCAGCTCTCCCAGGAGTGTCCGGACTTCGAGGAGCATTGACGGTTCGGATTTCAACATGCCCGAAAACAGCTGGCGGATCATGTAGTCATATAAACGTGCGAGATTCAATGCGAGGTCGCCGCCTCTGGAGTGGTCCAGGGCTGCCATCAGCTCGGTCAGAATTCGCTGAACTTTGGTTGTTTCACCCCGGAAGGTGGACAGATCCTGTTCCGCATGAGCATTGAGGGCGATTGTCAGCTTGCGGATCGCTCCATCATAAAGCATCAGGATCAGCTTGGCCGGATCAGCGGATTCAACCTGTGTTTTCTGGTAGTGGAGATGAGCTTTCGTGGCGAGCGCGTTCATCACAGTACATCCTTTCCCTGATCTTCCAAAGAAGTTATTCCGGCTACGGCTTTATCTTAATTCAGCTGCTTCAATCTTTCTCTCTGGTGAAGGAATGCCTTTTCTTGGCCCATCCTTCTGGCTTTTCGGAGCCTTTGAGGGCTTATCTCGAATTAGCCACCCACTGGTTGATCTGCCCGGCCAGGTAGTCGCTCTGCTGCTGCATCTGGGACAACGATTTCTCCAGAGCGGAGAATTGCCGACGCAACCTTTCCTCGGCTATTTTGGCCCGTTCCTCGATCCCGGTAATTGTTTTGGTGTAGGAGTTGATGGTGTCCTGCAACGATTTGGCACGAATTGTCAGAGAACCCGAAATCGATCCGGTGAGCTGGTCGATGGTTTTTTCAGCCTGGTCAGAAAATCCGCCTTTCTGAGTGAAAAAGGCCTGGATTGCATCCGGTTTGGCTGCGAAAACCCTCCTGAATTCAGCCTCATTGAAACTCAAAGTGCCATTGGTGTTGACAGTAATGCCGATCTGGCCGAGCGATAGAAACTCCGATGTTCCAATAGCGCTGCCCTCCAGAAGGGAGCTCCCGGTCGTTCCAAGTATCCCCAGGTCCGCGGCGGTTGTTCCACCGCCCATCTCGGCAATGGCCAGGCTGCCCGATCCGCCGCTGGTGTCGCGGATATTAATCCCCGTGCCGCTGCGGTTGACAGCAGCCTCGACCTCGATCGATGAATCGAGGTTGATCAGGTCCATCACCTCCTGAAGATTATCGGCAGAAGACAGGTCGATTGTTGCAGTATTTCCGGATCTGTCGGTAATCTGGATCGAACCTGAAGCCACCCCTCCGCCATTGTTGAGATTCGAAAGCAGGGTGGAAGGCAGAGTTGACACGGAGCGGGACAGCAGACCCGAAAGGCTGCTTTCCACACTCAATATGGCTGAGTCCCCGAGCAGGATGCCGGCGCGCTGCGTTTCGGCGTTATAGGATGCATTCTGCTGGGCAAAGGTTTTTGTGGCATTGTAGGCGCTGACGAATGCTTTGACTGCATCGACCGCGCTCTTGCTGTCACTCTGGACTGTGATTGTGGAGATGGCATCGGGTGTGTCATCGCTCAGCAGGGTCATGGTCACCCCGCTGATGACATCAGTCACTGTGTTGCTGGACCGGATGATATCGATGCCGTTGACTTTAAACAGGGAGTTCTGCCCGGATTGGTCCACCTGGGTGAAGGAGGTTTCGAGCACCCCCAGGGCCTCCAGGACATTGTTTGCGTCGGTTAAGACCGGTGTGGATCCATCTCCGCTGTTGATCTCCAGACGGAAAGAGCCGGTTTCGACCTCGACAGCCGAGGCTGTGATCGAGCTTCCCGCAGTCAGGGCTGCGGAATTGATCTCTGCCGCGATGTCATTGAGCGACTGTGTGGAAAAATCGACATTCACATTGATGCTGCCGGCTCCATTGGCGATGCTGATGCTCCCCGAGGGGACATTGCTCTGCAAGCCAAGCAGGCCCTGCAGAGCCTGGGTGCGTGAAGAAAAGCGGCTGCTGGCCGCTCCCGCGGTGATCGAATTGGCGATGGACTCGCTCCCGGCCTGAGCCAGGTGGAGGCTCTCGAGGATGTTGCTGCTGCCGGCATTAACCAGCGTGAAGCCATCCGCACCGGTCGAAAGGGAGCGAATCGACAGGCGGAACTGTCCCTGTGAAACCTCGAGGACATTCGCTGACACGCCCGCCCCGGCATTGGAGATGCGTGAGGCGATATCCCGCAGCGTATCGGTGCTGCGAATGTTGACTGTGGAGTTGTTGACACGAATGGCGCCCTCGAGGCCGAGGGCGGTGGTCTGGCTGGTGAAGGTGTTGTTCGGATCCGATGAAATCTGAAGGGCGGTTGCCAGCTGCTGCACACTCAGAGTGAAAGCACCCGGTTCAGCCGCACTGGAAGCGCTGACTGCAACAATGTTCGAGTTGGTGGAATTGGCGCTTCTTCCACGAAAAGTATCAGCATTCCCAAGGCCCTCGGCAGCCACCCGGACTGCCAGGACATTCCCGCTCAAACCCTGGACCGCAGACAGCTTGTTGGTGGTGGCGGTGCGGCGATTCTCAAGCCGGACAGCTGGGGCACGCTGTGAAAACAGAAGCGCCTCAATAATCTCTGTTGTATTGAGGTTCGATATCAATCCATCGATGGCAAATCCCGACATCAGCGCGCCCTCCTTTTTGACGGGTAGTTTTTTAAAGCCAGAATCGATCCGGCCGGCCCGTCAGTCCCTCGTTTTTCCAACTTTTTCATAAAGACATCCCTGAAAAGGGAGGGGGAGAGGCTGGTTCTCCCCCTGCCTTCTCAGGCCGTTGTGTCGATCAGCAGCCCGATCACTTCACGAAGCCGGGCTGCCGCTTTGAGCACATCGGAAGAAGGAATTTCCCGAATGACTTCTTCCGTGTCCCTGTTAGTCACGATTACCTGGACAATCCCGCTGGCATCATCCACTTTGAACTGGAGACGCACATCGACCATGTTGGCGGTTGCCTGCAGCTGTTCAACCGCTTTCTGCAGGGCAGCTGGATCAACTTGACCTTCAGTCCGCTCCTGGCCGGCTTTCTGCTGTTGTTCAATTTTTTCAGTGTGCCGAGGAGCATATTCGGCAGTACGTGGTGCAGGGGGACTCCCTACAGGAGGACTGACCGATCCCAGGTCGCTCAGGGTTGCAACATTGGCGACTATCATGGTTTCTTCTCCTTCCCTCCAAATTCGGAGGTTCTAATGCCGGTCTCGAATCCCCCTCCGGACCGGCTCGCTTTTTCCGGCGAGCAACAAACCGCATCATGGGTTTCACTTTATCAGAATGATCGGGAGGGGAGCGGGATAAAAGCCGCTCCCCTCAATGAAACCTCTGAGATTATCGAAGCAGCGCGAGCACACCCTGCGGAGCCGAGTTGGCCTGAGCCAGGATGGCAGTGCCGGCCTGGAGCAGGATCTGGTTCCGGGTGAACCGTGTTGTTTCGAATGCGATGTCGGCATCCCGAATACGCGACTCGGAAGCGGTCAGGTTCTCAGCCGCCACACCCAGGTTGGCCATGGTGGCTTCGAGACGATTGGTGAAAGCACCGAGTGCGGAGCGCTGTGAGTCGACCTGGTTGATGGCCTCATCAATGATCGCGATGGCCTCATTGGCTCCGGTCAGTGTGGTCACATCGATCCCGGCTACTGTGCGTGCGGCGCCACTGGGCTGGGTGTCACCCACAAATCCCAGGTTGGTGGCACGCAGATCGCCGAACTGGACACTGACTCTCTGGTTCTGGTTGGCCCCGACCTGGAACGCCAGTGAATTGTTAGTCGCTTCGATCAGGAAAGTGCGGCTGCTGCCGCCATCGAGGTCGATGACCGCATCAAAATCGAGGGTGACTGTCTCACCAGCGGCAAAGCCGGCGGCTGTCCCGCTCTGGAACTGAACCTTGGAAGCACCATTCTGGAAGTTCACTGTGGTGCCACCTTCCAGGCTGCCCTCGTAGGCCTGGGCAACGATGGTCAGGGTATCGGTTCCGGCTGTCAGGGTTGCACCCAGGGTAAAGGTGATCTGGGCAGCGGATTCACTTGGATCCGATGGAGTCGGGCCATAAGCAGTAACGGTATCTCCAGCGGTCACAGCCTGTGAGGGTCCGCCACCTACTGTCAATGTCGCGGTGTTTTCGTTGCCGGCCACACGGACTGTGTTGCTCAAACTCCCCACAGCGGCTCCCCCGTTTCCTGAATCATCTATACTAAGGGAGATCGACAGGTTGGTGTTGGTTCCTGTCGCCGCTGCTGTAACAACGAACTGCCCTGTGGCGGCATCATAACTGGCGGTGTCGGTTCCGATCGCAGCGTTGATGGCTGTAACGACACTGTCGATATCGTTGGCCGCGCCAACGGTTACGGTCACGGCTGTGCTGGTCCCATCAGATTCGACAACTGTAAATTCCAGTTCATCGGTCTGAGCGACGGTATACCCATCGATTACCAGCCCATCAAGAAGGTCTGTGCCAACCGCCAGTGTGGTTCCATCGGTTGTGATTGAGTCACTGGTTGAAACGACACGGGCCTGGGCGGCGACCACGTTGGAGAGCACCATGTCATAGGACCCGCTGTCGAAAGTCGAGCCGGTGAAATTGGTGGCTCCCGTGTTGTCCACACCATCGACACCATTCCCCCGAGTTTCGGATCCGGCCGCAGTCTGAGTGACTGTGAGGTAACGGGTTCCGGTGGAAAGAGTGCTGGCTGTGGGTGTACGGGAAAGGCTGATCCCGGTTCCGGTTGTCTGCATAGACGCAGAGTTTGCGTTATCGCCATTGATCAGACGGCGGGTTGCGAACTGGGTGTCATTGCCAATACGGGTGATTTCAGCGATGGATGTCTGGATTTCATCCTGGATCGCCCGCAACGCGACTGAATCGTTGGTGCCGGTGTTGGCTGCCTGGACCGCCAGGGTACGGATTCTCTGAAGACGGTTGGTGGTTTCAGCCAGAGCACCTTCAGCGGTGTTCACGAGGTTGATCGCGCTGGAGGCGTTATCGATCGCCTGGTTCAACCCGTTAATCTGGGAGCGAAGGTTCTCGGAGATTGTCAATCCTGCCGCATCGTCAGCTGCGCGGTTGATTCTCAAGCCCGAAGACAGGCGCTCGAGGGACCGTCCCAGGGCGATCGATGTGGTGTTCAGGTTCCGGGAAGCGTTCAACGCTCCAATGTTGTTGTTGATGCGTGTGAGCATGAGTCTTTCCTCCTTGAATTTGACTCGTAGGGCCGGGGTCCTTCCCGGCCAGGGTCTGGGGACTAATGCCTTCCTGTTCCACAGGCCAGGACATCATATCCGCCAACTGGCATGACCTGCCCTTCCCCCTGCCGCCGAACCTTTTCTCCAGCTGGATTCCGATTTGAATCCCTGCCCTGAGAAAACCGGTCTGTTTATCGCCTCGCCATCCTTTGTCCTCTTCCCTGAGGATCCAGTCCGGCTGACGACCCGGCGGAAAGTTTTCCGGGAGGTCGTTTCGTTCCGTTGAGGGGGTTGGCCTCAACTGTTAAAACCCTGACAACCCTCCTTCTCTCGATTTTATGAATCCTGAAGAGCCGATTCGCTCTCCTGAACCTTTAACGGAAGCGCGCGGGCGGTGCCCCTTCCATTGGTTTCCAGCTTATTTCTGCAACAGGGCCAGCACATTCTGAGATGCGGCATTGGCCTGGGTTAATACAGCTGTGCCTGCCTGGAGCAGGATCTGATTACGGGTCATCCGTGTGGTCTCGAATGCGATATCCGCATCACGGATTCGCGACTCGGCGGCAGCCAGGTTTTCCGAAGCCACTCCCAGATTGGCGATTGTGGCCTCCAGCCGGTTCGTGAATGCGCCAAGAGAGGACCTCTGGGTATCCACCTGCCGGATCGCCTCATCGATGATCTCCAATGCTTCATTGGCTCCGGTCAGCGAGGTGACATCGATCCCGGAAACCACACGTGCATTCCCATTTGGCTGGACCTGATCCAGGAAGCCGAGTTTGTCGGCACGCATATCTCCAAAAGCGACTGAGACATTCTGTCCTGAGTTCGCCCCGATCTGGAAATTCATCGAGTTGTTGACTGCTGAAAGCACGATCGTGCGTGAGGTTCCACCGAGATTGATGGCGGCATCAAAATCCAGGGTGACTCCCTCACCCGCAGTGGAGCCATTCTCGGAGCCGCTCCGAAAGCGGACATCCTGGGCGCCATTGCGGAAGGCCACCTCTGTGCCGCCATCCAGCTGCCCGGTATATTCGGACTGGACAAGGGAGAGCACATCTGTCCCGGCGGTCAAAGCCGAACCGAGCGTAAAGGTGATCTGGGCCGGCGGGATCCCCGTTTGTGTGGGTGCCGGGCCATAGACAGTCACTGTCTGGCCTGCGGCAACCATCTGCGAGGGGCCGCCGCCAATCGACAGAGTGGCTGTATTGTCAGCACCGGCAGTCCGCACCGAGTTATCGAGGATCTTTTCGTAAGGCACTCCACCGCCTTCCTCATCGATCGCCAGGGTGATCGACAGGCTGCTGTTGGCGCCGGCTGAGGCGGCAGTCAGGACAAACTGGCCGGTGGAGGCATCATAACTGGCCGAATCGCTGCCGATGGCGGAATTGATGGCGGCCACAACATCATCGATGGTGTTGGCGGCACCTACAGCCACATTGACCGCGGTGCTGGTCCCATCCGATTCGACCACAGTGAACCGCAGAACATCATTCTGATCGACACTGTATCCATCGAACTGCAGGCCATCGAGGGCATCGGTTCCATTCGCCTGGCTGGTTCCATCGGTTGTGATCGAACCACCTGTGGACACCACGCGAGCCTGCGCTGCCACCACATTGGAGACCACCACATCATAAGTGCCGGTCTCGAAGGTCGATCCGGCGAAAGCACTCATTCCGGAGTTGTTCACCCCATCGGCCCCGTTATGCACGGTTTCACTGCCTGCCACTGTACGGGTGATCTTGAGGTGGTGTTTTCCAGTTGAAAGGGTGCTGCTGTAAGATTCCGGGTTTGTACGGATTCCCAGGGAATCCCCAGCCACAATGCTGACCGAGTTATTTTTTTCACCATTCAACAGGTGCTGGCTGGCGAACTGGGTGTCATTGGCGATCCGGCTGATCTCCTGGATCGATGAATCAATTTCCTGCTGGATCGCCTGAAGAGTGACGGAATCATTGGCTCCAAGGTTGGCTGCCTGCAGGGCGAGTGTGCGGATTCTCTGGAGACGGGCTGTGGTTTCGGACAGGGCACCTTCAGCGGTATTGACCAGATTGATGGCATCGGAGGAGTTTTCGACAGCCTGATTGATTCCGGTGACCTGCAGGCGGAGATTCTCTGCAATGGTCAGACCGGCCGCATCATCCGCTGCACGATTGATCCGCAATCCGGAGGATAATCTTTCCAGTGACGTGCGCAGATCTTCCGCGGTCACGGAATAACTCCGCAATGCGTTCAGCGCAGTGATATTGTTGTTGATACGCGTCAGCGCCATCATCAATCCTCCGTGACTGTGATGGTTTCTTTATCGGCCGCACTGCGACCTTCATTCAGCCGGCAACCCCAGTTTCCGGCCTCATCAGCGGCTCAGCGGTGTGTCTCTGCGAGAACCCTCTCCAGCTCAACCTCCTGTCGAGCCTTTCCTGCACTGATATGCCGCTTTTACAATTTTATGATTCATGAGAGCCTTGTCAATACACTCGCAAGAATCATCTAATTCCGTAATGTAGCAAAACGCTGATATCTGTCAAGGGGCAACAGCAGGAAAAACCTCCACAGAGCCTTGAAAAACATCATAACATATTCAGGATGTTCGGTTTATGTGCAGATAAAAATTTTTTCGCACCGAATAGCCTGAACCTTCCATTTCCATCACTGCTTCAGTATCGGCAGCAAAAGGTGCGAAGCATACTGGCTGGAATGAAAAATTGTCTGGGTCGCGGAAACCAGGTCGGCATCCGCCCCGAAAGCATGGCCCGTATTCGGATTGCGATCAAACCGTGGGAAGTTGCTTGATGAAACCTCGAGCCGGATGCGATGGCCCGGAAGAAAGGCGATCGATGTATTTCCCATTTCGATTGTGTATTCGTAGACCTTTCCCGGCTCGATCAGGCTGGTCTGTTTATCTGACTCACGGAAGCGTGCACGCAGGATCCCATCGGTGATCCCATAGGGGATCTCTTTGCCGTCAGGGCCAGGGGCGACATCCACCAGCTTGGCGGTGAAATCGGTATCGGTCGCAGTGGAGGCGGCAAACAATTTGAGAAACACAGGACCGGTAACCTCGACAGTTTCCGAGAGCACGGGGGAGGAGTACACTAGGACATCAGCACGCTTTTCGACTTCGGATTGATCCCGTGGCCCCGCAGTCGGCCACAGCAGGGAGCCTCCGCAAGTGGGAACCGGATTCTGAGGATCATAGACAAAGGTGTCTGATGGGTTGGCTTCAGCCGGTTTTTCCCAGGCCAGAGCGCCACCGCCTGCAAGGGAATTGGCCGGGCCATCGGCAGCCAGATAAAACGGGGTGGGTTGGGATTCCCGGGGCGGCCATTCATCATCATCGCGCCAGTGATTGGCGCCCATGACATAATAACGGATCGGCGGCTGTTCACGGCTGAAGCCGGTATCCTGCCCGCGCACCATCTCATCCAGAAACGCCATGCGTGATTTTGATTTTTTGAAGCTCGACTGAGGGCCGAAATTCATGTCCCCCACCTTCCCGTCATCAGCGCTTCCGCCATGGTTCCAAGGCCCCATGACCAGGTACTGGTGCTTGCGTGCGGATTCGGAGGCAGCTCGAGTGCGTGCGGCAATCCAGTACTCCAGGACACCATCGGTGAATATGTCAAACCAGCCCCCGACATATAAGGCTGCGCACTGGAGGTTTTCGATGCGGTCACCGACCTCACAGGCCTTCCAGTAGTCATCATGTGTGGGATGTGCAACCCAGTCCCGCAGGTACTGGATTTTTACTCCGAGGCAATCATCCCAGGCCGCCAGAGGAAGGTGAAAGAACAGGCGGTCTTTGTCAAAGTCCGGGATGGTTTTCGGCAGGTCGGCAGGAGGTGTGTGCATCCCCGCCAGTGTCTGCAAAGCTCCCCAGAATTGCCCCAGCAGCAGGTGGTAGGCCCCTCCAGTGTACAGGCAATCCCGGTATGTATTTCCCCAGGGAACCTCCGGAACCATCGCTTTGACAAACTTCGATCCCTCCGGGGCGGCTATGCACTGTGTGAATCCCAGATAGGAGCCTCCCGCCAGCCCGATCGATCCATTGCACCATTTCTGCTTCCCGATCCACTCATGGGTCTCGAAGCCATCCCCTCTCTCATAACGGAATGGATCCCATGCTCCATCCGACTTGAACCTGCCGCGTGTGTCCATCGAGACTGCGGCATACCCTTTTTCGACAAACTGGCGGATCTCACCCTGGGTCACTCCATCCTTGTTATAGGGGGTCCGCCAGAGCATGACCGGGAAAGGCCCCTCCCCTTGTGGCAGAACGATATCCATGGCCAGCACAGTGCCATCACGGAGTGTCATGGTGGCATCCAGGATGTATTGCGCACCGGGAACCTTTTTATCCTCAGCACAACCTTGAATCCCCGCCAGGCTGAGGGTGATCAGGATGAATGCAATCCTCTGACTCAATTTCATGATCTGTTTCCTTTCCGATCCAGAAGTTTTCAGGGCCATCAGGTTCCCTGGGCCGGCACCTCATCATCCACCAATCGCAGCGAATTGAACACACAGGCTTCTTCGCTTTTCCAGGGGAAAATCCGTATCCGGTTATATCCTTTTTGAGTCGCTGCTCGCGGAACCTCCACCGGATACAGGGGAACTCCACCGGTCTCCTTGCATTTCAGATTGGCCTCACCAACCAGCTCACTGTCTCTGTAAATGAGCACAAAAAGGTCATCTTTGCCGCTGATGCTGATTTCCATCACCGGCGAATTTTTCAGGCCACCGAGATCCACCTGAATTCCATGCTCTTCGAGCCGGATGCCCTCACGGCCAGGCGCGGTCAAGGCAGCCTGTTCGAGTTCTGCGAGGGAGGTCTTTATGATCTTCGGATTCATATACAACCACTGATCCACCCAGCGGTCATACTTTCCCAGATTCATGGCTGCAATCGCCTTCCATCGCTCGCGGCTCCAGATATCCCCACGGCAGATCAGGACCAGCTTTTCATAAAGCTGGGCAAGCTGGGGATCCTCGATCTGATTTGTGCCTGAACGAAGTGTTTCCGGGTATCCCCGGGGGATCGCTCGGGTCCCATGCCCGATCCGGAAGGCTCCACGATAAGCATCGATGGCCGGAAGCCTGGCCAGTAAAGGATCCGCCAGGGCGAACACATCGATGATATGTGTCTCCGGATCAGACTGAAATCCTCGAAATCCGAGTGTTTCAACCACCTGAACACGGGAGGCAGGGCCGCCCGACCAGATATTCCCTTCCATTTTCAGGCGGCTGTCGTGTTCATGGTGGATCAGTCCGGTTTCTTCAAAATAAAAGGCTTTTTCATCCGCCACTCCCTGAGGGGTGATCTTCACATCTTTTACCAGGTTCTGGTCCGGGCTGCCCTTTGTCTCAGAAGTTGTTATCAGCCCCGGCACCTGGCCGGCCAGGCCGGTCAAAATCACCAGGCAGAAAGGAAATGGCCAGAGCCGGAGCTGTGTGGTCAATGGGTATGCCGACAGCAGCGCGGTGCAGATAAAGAATGGCACTGTAAAAAAACGGCCACTCATGAAATCTCCACCGATTTTGAGGATATACACCAGATAAAGCATCACTCCGATAACAATGGGAATCTGCTTCTTTTCTTTCAACAGGAACGGGGCCAGGCATCCTGTTGCGATGACGCACAGGGTGAGAGGGTCTCTTTCGACCAGGTCGAGATAATAGTAAAAGCCCTTTAGCAGGAGCAGTGTGGGAGGGATCTGAGTTCCCAGCTTGGCATAGGCTGTGTTCGGGAAGGGAAACCCATAATAAATCACCGAAAAAGCCTCCCAGGCTAACCATGGAAGAAATCCGAATCCAATTGCCAGAAGCCCTTTCCAGGAATGATACCCCCACAAGGTGACAGCCAGGATCGGGAGAAACAGGAGGATGCTGTCCATGCGTGTGAGGGTCGCCAGGGCGATCAGGAACGACAGCACCAGCAGATTCCTGAAATCCGCCTGACCCTGCAGGAAGCTGAGCAGGATCAATCCCGAGAGAATGTAGAGCAGCGGATTTTCCAGCCCGGAGGTGGAATAATCCACAAAGGACTTCGACAGGATCAGAGTGGCCAGCGCCAAGAGGGCGCTCAATCGGGTCGCTGCAAACCGGTTGGACACAAGGCACACCGCAGAGAAGGTGCAGAGGAAGGATATGAACAGCGGGGTGAGGTAGAGTTCCCGGGTCAGGAAATGAACTCCAAGCAGGAGCAACAGCCACAAGGGGTGGGTGAACACCTGCACCCGCTCATCGAAGTTATATCGCAGCCCATGCCCCTCGGAAAACTGATCGATGACCCGGAATGTGATATAGGAATCATCCGACAGCCAGGCACTCCGTATGACCACCAGACCGAACAGGATAAGGAACCAGCCGGCAAGAATTCTCCCCAGTGAGTCCTCGCTGAACAGTTCGATGGGATGTTGAGGAGCAGATGAGTTCGCCACGCAACCGGCTCGAAAAGAGCATTGGCAACCTGGGACTGTTCAGGCCGGGAATCTCCGGGATCCCATTGGAAATCATCCCCTGATTTGGAGAATATGGGAAGGTCTTTCCCTCCCTGATGGATCAGGGACAATAAAACTGTATCCCGCGCTCTTGGGATTCATCACCAGCAGGAAAGGAAGGAGCTCATGTCAGATAAAATCCGGATCGGCATCATCGGCGCAGGAGGAATCGTCCGCGAAAGACATTTGCCAGGGCTTGCCCGGATCGAAGGCGTGGAAATTACGGCGGTCTGCAACCGCACACCGGAATCCACACGGCGCGTGGCCGATGAGTATGGCATCCCGTTGCGCTTTCCCGACTGGAATGAGGTTATTCAGTCTCCTCTGGTGGATGCAGTTCTGATAGGAACCTGGCCCTATCTCCACATGGAGGCGACTCTCGAGGCATTCGCCCTGGGCAAACCCGTGTTCAGCCAGGCACGCATGGCGCGCAATGCACAGGAAGCACGAATCATGCGCGATGCCCAGAGAAAAACCGGCCTGCCCGCCATGCTCTGCCCGCCTCCGCATGGGATGAAATGGGATCGTTCCATGCGCCGCCTGCTCGATGAAGGCTATGTCGGCCGGGTCGCCACCATCCGGATTCACTCACTCCAGTCACGCTACCTCGATCCACATGCTCCCCTGGCCTGGCGCCAGGATTGCCATCTGTCGGGATACAATGTCCTCACCCTCGGGATCTATGCCGAGGTGGTCAGGCGCTGGTTTGGTGACCATGCCTCGATTCAGGCAACCGGCCAGATTCTGACAGAGGAGAGGGTCGAGCCGGTCTCCGGCCTCATGGAAAGAGTCCACATTCCCGATGCAGTCTGGGTCAATGCACGCATGGCCAGCGGGGCGGTCGCCCAGTATTCCCTGTCAGGAATTGCCCATGCAGCCGGGGGGGACCGCATCGAAGTCTATGGGTCTGAAGGAACCCTGGTTTATGACATAGACAATGAATGCCTGCTGGGAGCCAGACTCGATGAACGAACACTCAAGGAACTCCCTCTTTCTGACGATGAATCTAGGGGGTGGGAAGTCGAGTTGGACTTCATTCGGGTGGTGCGAGGCGAGAAAGAGCCGGACCCTTCATTTGAGGATGGGGTGGCTTATATGGATGTGGTGGAAGCCACAGCCCGGTCGTGCCAGTCCGGAATGCGGATCGAACTCCCCCTGGAAGATTCGGCTCACCCGGAATCATTCGCAGGCGATTGATTTCGGCCCAAGGATCGGAAGGGCTTCCCCTCACATTGAATATTATCCGGCCGAGTCGGGGGAATCTGTCATGCTGCTTTATGTCGCCATCACACATCCGGTTGATACTGACTTCGAGGAGCGGATCGAAGAGTGCGTTCAGGACTGGTTTCAGGAGTTTCGTTCCCGCCTGGACCTTCTTGGGGTTCTGCCTTATGACCCGGTCCTGAGAGAGCTGGCAGTGGATGTCGGCAGCAATCACCCCCAACAGGCAGCCGATTCCCTGCGGCAGTGGTTGGGGAGCAAGGCCCAGATGGACGATGGGGATTTTGTCCTCTCCGACCATTCTTCGATCGAGGATCTCACCCCGAATGAACGAATCGAGCACCTGCGCCATAAGCTTCTCTACCTGCTTGGCTCGATCCGCCGTCTCAACCATACACTCGGGAGCAACCGTCTGCGCCAGCTCGAGTACCTGCTTGGAGGAGTCGCTACGGAGGCGGCGGATCTCCTGCCGAAAGAGACCACTCTTTCGGTGGACCCTCCCACTGAGGAGGGATGGCTGCGCCAGATCGATGACTTCTGGCAGAATCTCTGATTTTCCTGCTCCTCGCACCTCCATCCTGGAGGCCCCCAGTATAAACACTACGCCCTGTGGAATTCTCTGGAGGTTTCGCTCCGGGTGAAGTAGAGTTTCATTAAGGGATCCATGTCCATGGCCATTCAGATCGAACTCGACAAAGAGGCGCTCCAGAAGTTTTGCCAGAAATGGCATATCAAAGAACTGTCCCTGTTCGGGAGTGTGCTCCGTGAGGATTTCGGCCCGGACAGCGATGTGGATTTTCTGGTGAGTTTCATGCCGAATACCCAACTGGATATTGATTCTTTCCTGGAGATGAAAGCCGAGCTCGAGGATCAATTAGGCCGGAGAGTTGATCTGGTCCAGAAAGAAGCCATTCGAAACCCCTGGAAAAAATCTGAAATCCTGGAAACCCAACGGGTTATTTATGCCTCCTGACCGGAAAGATGCAGCCCGTTTATGGGATATGCTGGATTCAGCAAGAACCATTCTTAAATATACATCAGGATACAGTTACGAAAACTTTCTGGCCGACCGGAAAACTCGCGATGCAGTAGAAAGGAACCTGGAGATTATCGGCGAAGCGGCTCGATGTGTTTCAGAGCAAACACGAATGCTGCATCCAGGAATTCCCTGGAAATCAATCATCGGGCTTCGGAATATACTGACACATGACTATGGGGGTATTTCCCCGGAAATCGTGTGGTCTGTTGTCGAAATGAAACTGAGACCACTAATCAGGGAGCTTGAAGGCATGGGGTTGGAGGATCATCCTCAAAGCAAATGATAAAAAGAGCAGGTTGAGATATTAGGTCAGCCAGAGGAATCCTTAGTTGACAATGCACATTTCCTTCCCCCTTCAGAGGGGCATGTGGAGAAGGAACCTTCCTTGAACACCACCAGGACTTCACGCAGATCTGCAAAGGTTCCCAAGGCCAGCTGGAGAACTGTCTGCTTCTTCACAAACTCTGCAAGAAAGCGGAAATCTTCCTCCGAGTCGAGTGGCAATATCCTCACCTGAATATCCCCCTGCCGGAAGGTCCTCTCCAGGCAATCACTCATTCCCACGATTTTTTTCAACTTCTCGCCTGACTCCACCAGCGACCTTCTCACAGTTGAACGTGAAATGCCCAGACGCTCCGCGATGTCCACCTGGCTGCATCCCGCCAGATAAAGCAGCATGATCTCCTGCTCCCTTCCAGACAGCCGCTTCTGGACTATCCAGCGCAGTCTGTCCAGAAGGATGGCTCGCTCCTGATCCGAATGATCCTTCTCCTTCATGATCTGCTGGAATTCCGGAGACAGCCCGGCAAAGGCCCACTCCTCCACCAGCGGATCGAATAGAACCTGGCTGCCACAGGAATCCGGATGGATGCCTGACAGGAGTGCTTCCCAACGGGTGCTGAATTCTGTCACCATGAGTCGATACCTCTTTTTTTCAGGATGGTAATCATGAGTGCATATAAATGCAGTTTTCGTGCCAGGAGGTCAACCATTGCATGATTCATTTCAATGATTCCGAACGTCCTTTCAAAGAAGGAGACTGTGGCCCCAAGTATCTGGGAAGTGATTCCCACTCGGAATGGGGGGTTCTGGTGCTCAAACCCGGCCAGGGTTCGAGGCTCTATGGGAGGCATTTCCACAAAGTTGTTGCCGAAACTTTTTATATCCTTGAGGGATCGGTGCATTTCTGGATCGAAGGCAAAGAGTTCGAGGGCAGGGTTGGAGATATCGTCACTGTCGAACCGCATGAAAAGCACTGGCTCGAAAACAGGGGGGATGGGGATTTCCGGGCAGTATTTATAAAAGTGCCTTTTGATCCAACCGACCGCCATCCTTTTTGAAATCGTGGGATAGAGGTATATTACCCGCTTCCGGTACCGGGCAGGGCACTGTATTGCACACCACCAAGGGGGTCAGCCGCACCATGAATCCAGGGATATTGGAAACATGTCTCGATGAAGTTCCTCTGCTGAAAAGAGGGAAGGTCAGGGATGTTTATGATCTCGGCGATAAGCTTCTGTTTGTCGCGACCGACCGCATTTCGGCTTTTGATGTCATCATGCCGACACCCATCCCGGACAAGGGGCGAATCCTGACCGCCATGTCGCGCTGGTGGTTCGAACATTTCCGCCATCTAGCTCCCAACCACCTGGTCGAAGATGAAGAAAAGGCCTGGCCGGCCCAGCTGTCCCATCGCAAAACGGAGCTGCTGCCCCGTTCCATGGTGGTCCGGAAAACAAACCCGCTGCCGGTCGAATGTGTGGCGCGGGGGTGTCTGGCAGGTTCAGGCTGGAAGGAATACCAGACAAGCGGGACTGTCTGCGGCATCCCGCTGCCATCCGGGCTGCGCGAAAGCGATGAGATCCCCGGCGGACCGATTTTCACTCCGGCCACCAAAGCCGAGGTCGGACATGATGAAAATATCAGTTTCGAACAGGCGAGTGAAATTGTCGGAAAAACGCAGGCGGAAGAAATCCGGCGGATGACCCTCGATATCTTCCGGGAGGCAGCCCGCCTGGCGAGAGAGCGGGGTGTCATCCTGTTCGACACCAAGTTCGAATTCGGCTTCCTGGATGGACAGATTGTCCTGATCGATGAGCTTCTCACTCCGGACAGCTCCCGCTACTGCCTGCTCGAAGATTACCATCCCGGGAAATCTGTCGTGAACCTGGACAAGCAATACCTCCGTGACTGGCTGGACTCGATTCAATGGAACCGGACGCCACCCGCACCCGAGCTGCCCGAGCCGGTTGTCAGGCATACCCGTGAAAGATATCTGGAAGCCTATCGGAGAATCACCGGTTCAGCTTTAGAATAAGAATCTCCTGGAAAGTCCTGCCCTGCTGGTTGAAGAACTGTGAGGAATTTCCCGGGAATGACGGTTGAAGGATAAAAAGACCATGCCGATGCGCGACGAATGTGGAGTTTTTGCCATCTGGGGGCACCCGGATGCGGCACGCCTCACTTATCTGGGGCTTTACAGCCTGCAGCATCGAGGGCAGGAGAGTGCCGGGATCTCCACTGTTTCCGAAGGCTCGATTCTGACTCATGTCGCCATGGGCCTGGTTCCCGAGGTCTTCAACTCCACCAACATCTCCAATCTGCCGGGACACTGTGCCATCGGCCATGTCCGCTATTCAACCACCGGCAGCAGCCATATCTGCAATGCCCAGCCCCTGGTTCGCAACTATGCACGCGGCCAGATCGCCTTCGCCTTCAATGGGAATATTGTCAATGCTTTTGAGCTCCGCCAGTGCCTGGAAGAATCCGGAAGCATTTTCCAGGGGACATCCGACAGCGAGGTCATTGTCCATCTGGTCGCCCGCCAGAAAGAAGAATCTTTTCTCGAACGGGTTTCCGAGGCCATCAAAAAATGCTCCGGGGCATACAGCGCCCTCTTCATGAACCAGAAAGAGATTATCGCTGTCCGTGATCCTTTCGGCTTCCGTCCGCTCTGCCTCGGGAGAGTCGGTGGCGCCTGGCTGGTTGCCTCGGAGACCTGCGCTTTCGATATTGTCGAGGGCGAATATATTCGTGAAATTCATCCGGGTGAGGTGGTGCGGATCAGCGACCAGGGAATCGAATCGTTTTACCCTTTCAAAGAGGAAAAACACCGTCCCTGTATTTTCGAGCTGGTTTATTTCGCCCGCCCGGACAGCCTGGTGTTTGACCGGGATGTCAATGAGGTTCGGCATCGCCTTGGCCAGCGCCTCGCGATGGAAGCCCCGGCAGATGCGGACCTGGTTTTTGCTGTGCCCGATTCCTCGAACCTGGTGGCGCTCGGCTTCTCTCAGCAATCCGGCATCCCCTTTGATTTCGGCTTGATGAGAAATCACTATATCGGCCGGACCTTCATCGAACCGGAACAGAGCATTCGGGATTTCGGAGCCAAGATCAAATACAGCCCGCTCCGCAGCACACTCAAAGGAAAGCGTGTCGTGGTGGTGGATGATTCGATTGTCCGAGGGACCACACTCCGGAAGATTGTAAAAATGATCCGCAAGGCCGGGGCAGCCGAAATTCACATGCGGATCGCCTCGCCTCCGATCCGGTATGGGTGTTTTTATGGCATCGACATGCCCTCCAACTCCGGCCTGATCGCAAATACCCACAACCCTGAAGAAATCCGCCGCCATGTCCGGGTCGATTCGCTTCACTACCTCTCTGTGGAGGGGCTGCTTGAATCGTGCTATGGAAGCATGGATTCCTACTGCACCGCCTGTTTCACCGGACAGTATCCCATCGATTTTTCACAACTCCATGAAACCAAGTTCGCCCTTGAAAACCGTGCCCTGGTAGAGGTCTGATGACAAAGCCAATCACCTACAAAGATTCCGGTGTCGATATCGAAGCTGGGGAGGAAGCCACCCGGCGCATTCGTGATCTGGTTGGGCGCACCTCAACTTCGCAGGTGCTTTCACAGGTTGGGAGCTTCGGCGGTTTGTTTCATCTGGCTGGAAGCCCTGAGGAAGATCCTGTCCTGGTCTCGAGCATCGATGGGGTAGGGACCAAGATGAAAATTGCAGTGGCTCTCAAGCGTTTTGACACAGTCGGCCATGATATTGTCAACCACTGCATCAATGACATTCTGGTTCAGGGTGCGCGTCCGCTGTTCTTTCTCGATTACATCGGCGCGCACAAAGTGCTTCCCTCACAGGTCGCGGAGATTGTGTCTGGATTGTCGGATGCCTGCCTCGCACAGGGGTGCTGCCTGATCGGCGGAGAGACCGCAGAAATGCCGGATGTCTATGGCCCCGGCGATATCGACCTGGTGGGGACCATTGTCGGTGTGGTTGAGCGCAGCCGCATCCTGGATGGGTCACGTGTGTGTGAAGGAGACCTTCTCATTGGCCTGGCCTCGAGCGGCTTGCATACCAATGGGTATACTCTGGCGCGCAAAGCCTTGATTGGAGATGATCCAGCGAGCCTCGAAACAATTCCCCCGGACTGTTCACGCCCTCTCGGGGAACTTCTCCTTGAACCGCATCGCTGCTACCTCAAGGCACTTCAGCCCCTGCTCGAGCAGGAAGCCATTCATGCCATGGCGCATATCACCGGGGGAGGCATTCCGGGCAACCTCAAGCGTGTCATCCCCTATCATCTTCAGGCTGTTGTCGAAGCAGGCTCCTGGAATTCACAGCCCATTTTCCGGTTGCTGGAGGAAAAAACACAGGCCTCTCAGGAAGAACTGTATCGTGCCTTCAACATGGGCATCGGCATGGTGCTGTGTTGTGCTCCCAGCGATGCCGAAGGGATCCTGGCCTGGACGCACTCAGCCGGGTGTGATGCCTGGGCGATCGGAAAAGTGATTGCCTCTCATCCAGAGGAGCCGCGGGTTCACCTGGCCTTCTAAATCGGGTACCTTAAAATCGATTGGCATCGACTGTATCGGCATGGATTCAGGTTGATGCATTTTCGTTCGAGCATTCATAACGATGCTAATCAGGCGCAGGCCGCACATGACTGTCAGCTGGAAACCACAAAATCCCCATAAACCCAGTCAATTTTAATGACATCCAAACGCCGATATGTTGTCTTCGCTGTCATGCTTGCGACTTTTCTCGCGGCGGTGGACATGACTATTGTCGATACCGCCCTGCCGCGCATTGTTGGCTCACTGGGCGGTTTCTCGATGTTCACCTGGCTTGTGACAGCCTATCTGCTCACCTCCACCGCGCTGGTTCCAGCTTATGGGAAACTGGCGGACATTCTGGGCCGCAAAAAGGTGTTCACTTTAGGCACAGTTATTTTCCTGCTCGGTTCAGCGCTTTGCGGGCAGGCGAATGACATGGTTCAGCTGATCCTGTTCCGTGGCCTCCAGGGCCTTGGGGCTGCCGGTATTCTGCCGGTGGTGCAGACCATCATCGGGGACATCTACAGTCCAGCCGAGCGAGCTAAAATGCAGGGATGGTTTTCATCAGTCTGGGGGCTTTCGGCTCTGCTGGGGCCGCTTGTGGGAGGGGTCATAGTCGATCATTTCTCCTGGCGCTGGCTTTTTTACATCAACCTCCCCCTTGGAGCGCTGGCGCTGGTGATGCTGCACATTTACTTCGACGAAAAAGTGGCAGACCGGCAGGCTTCAGTTGACTATACCGGTTCGGCGTTCCTGGTCTTCGGCATCTCCGCCTTCATGCTGGGCTTGTTGGAAGGTGGCTCGCGTTTTGCCTGGACATCGCCACCGATACTGGGTCTCTTCGCATGTGCCGCGATCCTCGGTGTCCTTTTTATTCGTCAGGAATATCGCCATGATGATCCCATACTGCCTCCGGATCTCTTTCGGAACCGTACAATCTTTACCGCAAATCTGGCCCAGTTGTTCCTTGGTGGAGTCCTGTACAGCGCCACAGTCTACCTGCCCCTCTGGGCACAGGGTGTGCAGGGTTTTTCGGCGACACGTTCCGGGGCCTCACTGCTGTGGCTTTCCATCGGCTGGCCGCTTGCTTCAGCCATTGGCGGACGTGTCATCCTGCAGGTGGGCCAGCGCCCGGCGGCGATTCTCGGCCTGATCTTCACAACTGCAGGTGCTGCTGCCCTTCTGATCCTGGACCATCGCGTGGCCGGCATCCCCGAGGCCGGCTTCGGCATCGTGACTTTCTGCATCGGTTCCGGGATGGGCTTCGCGACACTTTCATTCATGCTGGGTGTGCAGTCTGCTGTGGGCTGGGAGCAGCGCGGGGTGGCTACCGCATCACTTCAATTCATCCGCACACTGGGTGGCCTGATCTGGGTGGCGATTATGGGGGCGGTGATGAACCTGACCCTGGCATCTGAATTGCAGAAGATGCCGAAACTGGGCATACTCAATATGAGCCAGGCGGCATCTTTCGCCAACAATCTCCTGGATCCGGATATCTGGGCAAGGATGACGCCAGATGATCTAACCATGGCGCGTTCGGCCCTTGCCGATTCACTCCGGCAGGTGCACTGGGTCACTTTGCTTTGCTCGGTGATCGCCCTTCTGATCACGCTGAAGCTTCCCAACCGGATGTACAGCTTCGACCTTGCCTCCCGGGCGAGTGAATCGACTCCGGTGCCATAAGGGAAATATTCCGCCGCAAGTGGCTTTCCAGCGGGACAGCCAGGGACAAAAAAATCGGGATCGATGCGAACAAGCAGCCACATATATCCACAGAAAGGAATTACAGGAGCCATGGAAAAAGGAATCGATTACGCAAAAACCTGCCCTCAGGCCATTGAAGCCATGTGGAAGGTAGAGCAGTATGTCCGCCAGTGCGGGTTGGAACACTCACTGCTGGAACTGGTGAAAACACGGGCATCCCAGATCAATGGCTGTGCCTACTGCATCGACATGCACACCAAAGACGCGCGAGCCGGGGGTGAATCCGAGATGCGCCTGTATGTGCTTTCCGCCTGGAGGGAGGCACCGTTTTACTCGGAGCGTGAACGCGCAGCCCTGGCCTGGACAGAAGCGGTCACCCTTCTCTCAAATGGGCCGATTCCCGGAGATGTCGAAGAGGAAGCACGGCGTCAATTTACCGACAAGGAATTGGTGGATCTGACCATGGCAATCATCGCGATCAACAGCTGGAACCGTCTAGCGGTCCCCTTCCATGCGGAAGCCGGAACTTACCAGCCAGGCCGCCTGAAACCCCCGAGCTCATGAGATGAACCCATAAGGAGAAAGGATCATCTTCTCGGCCCGCTTCTGGACATCGATAGCGCTTTCGATCTGGATCATTGCCGGAATCCTTCAGGCGGTTGCTGCTGTCCGCCTCAACAGCGGACTCCAGTCCGGTGACCAGGGTGCTTACCTCCAGCTCAGTCTCGCTCAGAAAGAGTGGCGCTGCCTCACCGATGGGAACCGTCACCCCCTCTACTCCGCTCTTCTGATCCCGTTAGCGGAAAGAAGCCCGCAATTCTTCGCACGGGCGCGCTGGGTCTCCTTCATGATCGGACTGGGGCTGATCCTGTTCATGGTGTACCGTGAGATCAGGTTCCGGCGCAGCCTTGTCTCGGCTCTGGTGGTGGCCGCTTTTTTTTCAAGTCATGTCCAGATGATCCGCACCCTGTCAGAAATCTGGTGCGAAGGCCTTCTCTACCTTCTGGTGTGCCTTTTATGGGCCTGGAGCGAGTCATCCCCGCCGGAGAAAAACTCCAGTCCCCAGACAGCCCGTTCCACCCGGCTGGCGGCTGCCTGTTTCGGGCAGGGATGCCTGGCGGGCCTGCTGTACCTCACTAAAGGAACCGGGCTGCAGATCGCTTTTCTGTACTGGCTGGTTCTCCTATTTTATCCACACTCCCGACGGCTGCTCACGGTCAGTATCGCGGCGTTCCTTTTAACCTGCCTGCCTCTGCTGGCATGGAATTATCATGAATTCGGAACCCCTTTTTATAATTTCGCCTCAACCCACAACATGTGGTTCGATGAAGCGGATGAGATCTGGTATGATGATCCCGAAACACTTCCCACACTGGCCACTTACTTACAGTCTCATTCATTCGGAGAGGTTTTCACACGATTATCCGAGGGGCTCTGGCTCGAGGGGAAAATGGCCCTCCAGCTGTTATGGAGCGATTGGCGGCTGCCTGAGGGTTCCTCCTCCCTGGCGGTGCTGATTCACAGCACATGCAAGGCGGCTGTATTTCTCTTCATGGGATTCGGGCTGCTGACCCGAAGGTCTCATCGCCCTGTGACCACTCCGCTGGCAGGAGGATTCTTTATTGCTTTGTGTGTGGGGTTGATCCCATCCTTTGGCTGGTATGCACGGCTGACGAATGAGCCACGTTTTCTGATGACCCTGATGCCGATCGGGATCGTCTTGGGGGGGCGTTTCGCTGCGGATGGAGTCGATTCCTTCCGTGCCTGGCTGAGGGGGAAATCACTGAGTCCAAAGGTCCTGGGATGGATTCGAAAGACGGCTGTCACTGGTGGGGTGATATGGGGGCTTTCCGCCTGGTTTTGTGCTCAGATCTTCCTGTCCCGGACCGGGCAGGCACCGCCTCCGCGAATGCCGGAGCTGGCCCGGGAGATTCTTGCGAAGCTGGAGCAGCTCCCATCAGGTTCGACCATTGCCTTTGGCCCGAGCCATGAGCTGCCCACCTGGATGGCACGCGGCGATCTGAATTGGAGGGCAACCCCCTGGCGTACCGATTTTGATGGTTTTGAAAAAATGCTTGCTCGAGAGCAGATCGGCTATGTTCTGGTGGACAGGGAAACAGCTGCAAGGCGCCCCTATCTTGCGCCGCTGGTGCTTTCGATGACCCCGCCAGCTGGCTGGAAGCCGCTGGCCCGCATCCGTGATGCCGAAGGATTTTTTTTGTTGTATGAGAAGGAATGAACAGGGAAGGGGAGCTTGCTCTCCGAAAGAGCTGGAGTAGGATTATATCAAGACATGGCAGCCCAGAGGCCAAATATTTTCCGGAGGTGGCTGTGACAAGCGCCAGACTGACTGCCCGAGGGCAGGCGACAATTCCCAAGGAAGTCAGGGATAAACTTGCCCTCAAACCGGGAGATCACCTTGAATTTCAGATACTTCAGAATGGCACTGTCCTGCTGGTTCCCAAAAGGACATCAGTTACTGAACTGAAAGGCCTGCTCAAATCAAAGAAAACTGTCACCCTGGCAGAAATTGAAAAAGCAATCCAGCGGCGTTCCAGAATATAGAAAATGATCGGCCTGGATACGAATGTACTGATCAGATACATTGTCCAGGATGATCCACGCCAGGCGAAGAAAGCCACAAGGTTCATCGAAACCCGTTGCACAAGAGATTCCCCCGGTTTTATCAATCGTGTTGTTTTATGTGAAATTGTTTGGGTGCTGGAATCTGCCTATCGATTCCAGCCTGACCAGATCTCATCGGTCATCGAAAAGATGCTGACCACTGCGGAGTTCATAATCGAGAACCTGGCAGAGGCGGTTCTGGCTCTGCAGGTGTATAAGAAACAGGGCATCGATTTTGCCGATGCCCTGATTGGATTCATTAACCGGAATGAAGGATGCTCCCAAACGATTACCTTTGATCAGAAGGCATCAAGGTTGGATATCTTCAATCTTCTTGTGGATGAGTCTCCCCTTTAAAGGCTCAGTGCTCCAGCTCGCCGATGATGTCGATGTCTGAAACAAAGACCTGCTCCGGATGAGCCGGTGGGCCTGCCATGAAGTTGACCCTGACCGCAGTCGCATGAGCCTCATCAAATTCGATGATATGGCGGACCGCCATGCCGCCAGGAACAGGAACCTGTTTCATTCGCTTGGTGATCCCCTCCGGAGGCTGCCAGGTGTCCTTGCCCTCGGGCATGATCGAAACACTGCAGAGGCCAATAGCCTTGTCACCACCGGCATCCTGGATTTCGACATGATCAATGTGGATGTGGCCTTTCTCATTCGGGATGGTGATCTCGAATGAAGCCGGAGTCTTCGCGCTCCAGTAAGCCACCGCCTGACCCGAGGCGCTGGCGACATTGGCCCCATCCATCAGAACCACTTTCGGATCACCCGAATCCGGCAGGGTTCCTGCTGCCTGGAACTTCAGGTCCGGGAACTTTTCCAGTGAAGCAAAATCCACATCGGATTCTGTTGCCGAATGCAGATCAGATTGTTCCAGCTTAGGCCCTTGTGCGCCCGGCTGCGGAGCTGCCGGTGAGGGAGATGGAGGCGCCGGAGGGGGTGTTTCTCCGCCGCACCCAGCCAGCAGAAAGGCGATGATTCCAACAACCGGCATCGAAAAACATAAACTTCTTCTCATGGTAATATCCCCTCCAATGGCCTGATTGTGCCAGACTCAACGAGTGAATTCCAGAGTTCCCTCATCGGCCAGCTGGACAACAAAAACATTGCCTTTCGCACCCGCTTCTCCACCCGGGACCACATTCCCCGCCGGATCTTTGTGCACTGCACCCCACCTCCCTTCCGGCAGTGAAATCGAAAGCGGTTCATCCTGGTGCCCCCGATACACCACCTCGATACGGTCCTTCTCCGCTTTGACATCCAGCACCAGGTCCCGCCAGGCAATCCCACGAATCCCCAGGGTCTTGACCTGCTCCGGCAGTGATGGATGGATAAAGAATCCATCGGTTGCCGGCTCGAACCCCAGGAAACCATACAGCAGCACCTGAGGAACCATGACACTTTCGAAAAACTCCATGTCCAGCCCCAGGCCGCCTGCAGTCCCGCTCCCCTGCATGCTTCCACGCTCTGGCCTGGAATAGTACTGCCGGTAACCACCCTCGGCCTGCACCTCTTTGAACCAGTCCGCAATCGCCAGAAGGCGCTGCCAGGCATTATCCGGCCCACGCACCTCCAGGCGCGCCATCATATCGAAATACGAAAACCCGAGAACCGCACCGCCATCCTGGATCTGATAACCAAAGGGGATCGTTTCAGGTGAATTCCAGGCCCAGAAATACCACTCGACATTCCTTTTGGTGGTCGCACGCGGCGCAAATCGCCAATGGTAAATATCCTCTCCCTGGGATGTGTCGCCCTCCACCAGGCGCTTGCCTTCAATCCAGTCCAGGATCATCCCGGCCTGGTCCGGCAAAGCCAGGCCATAATAAATTGCCTCGAGGTTCAGGAAGGTGAGTCCATAGTCATGGGCCTGCCCGGTGTCATCGATGCACCCATTGAACCGGCCGGTCTTATAATTCCAGAACAGGCGCTGGTATTCCGCACGAACCTTCGCGGCCAGGCCCCTCAGGTAGTCCGGATCGGTTCGGAGTCCGCTGGCTGGAATATTCCATTCGGGGTGGAGCTCAATGCTTTCTTCGATCGCCGCCAGCCGCAGCAGGGCGGCATGGCACTGGTTGGTCGCGTAGGCATCCAGATGGCCAAAAGGCAGCAGGTCCCAGTAGTTCGAGCCGACACCCTGGCCGAAATGATATTTCTTCTCGTTGCCGGGAAGCACATCATATCCGCTCCTCCCGTTGTGGCCGACATAATCACACAGCACCACATGCCTCTCCGCGAGGTGGTATTTCGAAAGGATATACAGCATCGCTGTTCTCATGCGCTCGATATTGGCGCGTAAGAAATTGATATCCCCGGTCCAGCGGAAATAGTAGTCACTCCCCAGGATAAAGGAGGAATTGTTGATGTCATGGCGGGTGTCGAACTGGGTGAAGAGGGAATCGATGCCGACAGTGGCGGGCAGGGTCTGAGGGTCGAATCCAATGCGAAGCTGCTTGATCCTCCCTTCCCACAAGGGATGTTCGAATACCGGGATCATGGTGTAGGCCAGGCTGTCTGACTCGACTGGATCGAAATAAAATCTTTTGGCAGAGGTGAACTCTTCGGTCGAGGCATGAATCCACTCCACATAAGGCTTTGCATCCCCCAGTCCCTTCGCTTTCCAGCGCAGCTGCAGAAAGGGAGAGCAGAAAGAATCCGCATCCATGGCTGGAGTGACCACCGCGGCCTCTCTGTCAGACAGTTCCAGTGTCCAGCAGCCTTCCACAACCCCTTTGGACTGGAGGCCTTCGAATTTCCATCCCTCTTCAGTCGAGACCGGTGACGCATGCCATTCCTTTCCGATGGGAGGGAGCTGGAAATGCCACCCCCAGGTATCACCCGACTGGCGGTAAAAGGGGAAAGGCCAGCCATGCTGATGGGCGATTGAGGGGTGCTGGTGGGTTGCCACATATCCATCCGGCTCAAAGATCCGCGAGAGCAGAGCATTCTTCCATTCCTGGCGCATGGCAGCCAGGCGGTCGGTGGCGGGCCATAAGGAAGACATCGAGAGCCATTCTTCCCACATGGTCGACTTGGGGCCTGCTGCCGGGTAATGAAGGTCAAAGATCCCCTCGATCTGGGAGATCTGTTCCTCAAATCCAGGCACGACGAAGCGTGGTGATTTTTCTTCACCATGAGATGAACCCGTGAGCAGCATGGCCAGACCTCCTGCCAGAAATATCGAAAGCATTGTGACTCGAGCATGGGTGTGTTTCATTCGGGAACTCCTCAGGGTCAGCCGTTTTATGCCAGTTCAAACTGGATGCCTGAGCTGCTCATGCTGGTGGACCGTGCGGGCTTGTCAAGGGTCAAGGGAACCGGAGCCTCCAGGACCTGCGATCCCGGAGGCTCTATAAGTTGGCCGAAGAAGGCGAAGGGTCGCATTCACTTTCCACGGCTTGCCAGGGCATTGGTGGGTGAATGGCTGTTGCCATAAGCAGCACTTGTGCCAGGTTTGCTGCCTGTTCCGGGAATGGGTTGGACATGGCTGAAGGGCAGGATTCATGTCAATTTGAGAGGGTATTTTTCCTGCCGGGAAGGGTGATCTTATTTCAATCCGGCAGTGGACCTCATCCCAGTTGGATATGGATCGATATAGGAATGATATCCAAGGTGCAGCAGCATGATGCCTGCCGATTCTGGTGCAGCATAACAATGAGTCCTGGACCATCGAGGTCACTTACTCCAATACGATGGCAGACACCTGGTTCCCGGACAAATGTATTTCAACCTTCAAAGAAGGAAAGAATCTCCTTGCCCGCCATGAGTTCAGAGTCACATCCTATTCGCTGGATCCACCATCACCAGCTGAGTTTGAATTGGCCTCTCCTGAAGGACCTCAGGTTGATGATCAACTGACAGACACCTGATACACAGCTGGATCGACCAGTCAGCTTTCGCCTTGTGCGGGAAAATCCTCATCCATGACATCCACCCCATTGCGCAGCATCGCCTCGAGGGCCTCATGCAGGCCTTTGAGATCGGGGCGTGCCAGCGCATATTCCATGATGGTCAGGACATAGTCCATCTTGTTCCCCACATCATAACGTTTGCCCTGGAAACGATAGGCGCGCAGTTTTCCGCGTTGCGCCAGCACCTGCAGGGCATCGGTGAGCTGAACCTCATTGTTTTTTCCGGGTGGAAGCGCATCGAGAATATCGAAAATTTCCGGGAGCAGAATGTACCTTCCCGCTGCAGCAAGGTTGCTGGGGGCTTCTTCACGCTTCGGTTTCTCGATGATCCGTTTGACCACATACTCGCCATCCCGGCCGCCATCGACCTCAAGGATGCCATAGCGTTCCACTTTGTCTGCAGGAACCTCTTCAACCGCCAGGACCGCATCCCCGGTGCGTTGGTGGATCTCGACCAGCTTTTTCAGGCAGGAACCGGCGGGGCGCAGCAGCGTGTCCCCGAGGAGAACCGCGAAGGACTCCGATTCGACATGGTCCCGGGCATAACGAACCGCATCCCCCAGTCCGAGCAGGACCGGCTGGCGGACATAGTGGATGCGCGCCTGTGTCGTCAGTGTGCGGATTTCATCCAGCGCCGAGTGGCGTCCGCTCTTGCGCAGTTCCTCTTCGAGTTCAAAATTCCGGTCGAAGTGATCTTCGATGGCGTGTTTCCCTTTGCCGGTGATGATCAGGATATCCTGGAGTCCGGCATGAAGGGATTCTTCGACCACATACTGGATGGCCGGACGGTCAACGATCGGAAGCATCTCCTTGGGTTGGGCCTTGGTAGCCGGCAGCAGGCGTGTGCCGAAGCCAGCTGCTGGAATGACTGCCTTGCGAATCATCCGTTTCTTGTATTTTTCGGTCAAAACCCCACCTCCACGGCGCTCTGGAATCTGTCGCTCCAGGGAATCTGAAGATCATCGCCGGAGTTTCTCACAGAATAAAGAGGGTGGCACGCGAGCCATCTTATCTGGATGAGCCAACCATGCCTGTGATAATGTCGGATGCTGATTCCACCACCTGTGGATCAATCAGAAAGAGAGATACCGATCAAGGCCATGAATGCATCACGACTGAGTGAGATCCTGAACAAGCTGAAGGACATGCGCATTGGAGTCCTGGGAGATTTCTGCCTGGACCGTTATTTCGACATCGAGCCATCACTTCAGGAAATATCACGGGAAACCGACCGTCCCGCACACCAGGTCTTTCGCGTCCGCTGCTCACCAGGCGGGGCCGGGAATGTTGCCACCAATGTCAAGGATCTGGGAGTTGGGGATGTCGTCGCCATCGGCCCCCTTGGAAATGATGGGGAAGGCTTTGCCCTGCGGGATGCGCTGGCCAGCGCCGGGATCAATCAGGCCGGGCTGGTTTCTCATTCCGCCTATCTCACTCCGACATACAACAAACCGCTGGTGATCCATCCCGGCAGGGAGCCGGAGGAGCTCGACCGCATCGATATCCGCACACGCGGCACTCTGGATCTCGATCTCGAAAACCAGCTGCTGAACCACCTCGACCAGGCTTTCCCGGGACTCAATGGGTTGCTGGTGGCCGATCAATTCGAGGAAAGAAACCACCACTGTGTGTCCGATCGAATCAGAGCCCGGATCATCGAATCATCCAGGAAGCACCCGGAAAAGGTGGTATTTGCCGATTCACGCGCCCGAACCGCCGAGTTTCACTCGGTGCTGCTTAAACCCAACGCCACCGAGGCGGCACTCGCTCTGGGCAGGAAAGAAGCTCCAAAAGGCATCGCGGAGACAGTAGAGGTGGGCCGGGAGCTGGCCGCGCGTGCGGGCAAACCAGTCTATATCACAGTGGGGGAAGAGGGTGTGCTGCTGGTGGAATCACCGCAGGCCAAAGGGGTCCATATCCCCGGATTTCCTGTTCCGCCTCCGGTGGATATCTGCGGCGCGGGAGACACCACGATTGCCGCAATGGCAGCAGCCCTGTGTGCCGGAGCCACCCTGGAGGAAGCCGGGCTGCTCGGATGCCTGGCTGCTTCGATAACAGTCCAGAAAATCGGGATCACCGGAACAGCGAATCCGGATGAGTTGATCCGCAGGCTGGATGAATACAATGCCCGGGGTTTGAAGTCGATTCGGGTGTAATCTGAGGGCTATCCGATCCGGCTGCCTTCGGTGGTATGGACTACCTTGCCATGTTTGACCCCTCGCAGGGCAATCATTTTTTCCGCAAGGGCTCGAACTTCCCCGCATCTGCCGCGCAGAATAATGACTTCCAGACAGTTGTCGTTATCCAGGTGGATATGGGTCGAAACCACCACCAGACCGGCATGATGGTGCTGCAGATCGGTCAGGCGGTGAGCAAGCTCCGAGAAATGGTGGTCATACACCAGGGTTACTGTGGCGGCGACTTTTTCGCTGGCATCCGCCCATTCTTCTTCAATCAGGGCATCTCGAACCAGGTCCCGGATTGCTTCGGAACGGTTGGTGTAACCCTGGCTTTGAATCAGGCTGTCATAACGCGCCAGGAGATCCTCGGGTATTGTAATGGTATAGCGTTCCATACGGGCCATGATATTTATCAATCCCCCATTTTTGACAGAGTTGAATCAGGGTAAACTCTCCCTCCATGCCCGTCAAACGCCCTGTTTTTCTTTTCCTGGTGCTGCTGCTGGCTGCCGGTGTGCGCCTGGCGGGGATTCGCTTTGGAGAGCCTCTGGCTGTCCATCCGCATGAAGATCTGCTGATAACTGCTGCCATGGAAGCCGGCGCCCGAAAGGGACACCCGGGCCGTTTCGAATATCCCAGCGGGATGGTTTATTTCACCCTGGCGGTGCAGGGGCTGCATTATTTATTCAGCGGAGCCGATTCGGTTCGTGATTTCTGGATGTCCTATAACAGCCATCCATTTGAGTTTCACCTCTGGTCACGAGTCGCCACAGTTTTCTGGGCGCTGGCCGGGATCTGGGGTATCTGGCTGCTCGGATCGGAATGGGATCGCGGGCGCACATCGATGCGTTTCCTTGGAGGGGCGGGAGCCTGGCTTCTGGCGGTCCATCTTCTTCATATCCGGGAGAGCCGTTTCGCCACAGTCGATGTCCCCCTGGCCACTGCAATGACCTTTGCTTTGTGGTGGCTGCTGCGGGAATACCATCGCCCGGCTACGACCATTTTACGGTTGCTGCCGATCGCCTTGTTCATCGGGATCTGCAGCGGGATTCACTACCCGGCGCTGCTGCTGATTTTTCCGATGTGGTATGTCGGTCTTGCAGCTGCTCTGAAAGAAAAGGAAACTTCGCTTTCATTTTCCTGGATGATCGGCTGCGCCGCTCTGCAGCTGGTCTGCGCTGGAGCCGGTTTTCTACTGACAACTCCGCATGCCCTGATCGACAGCGGAAAACTCTGGTCGGATATCGGTTTTGGAATGTATTCAGCATTCAGCGAAGGGGGAGCCATTGAAACAGGCTCATCCCTGGGATATCTGCAGGGGCCATGGCTGTGGGGGGGAGGGATCGCCCTCGGAGTATTTTCATTCTTTGGCCTGATGATGGCTGTTTTGAGGCATGAGGAAGAAGATCGTGTCCTGCTGAGTTTCGCTGTCCCATTCTTCATTATCCTCGGGCTGGCTGCGGCGGTCTGGGGAAGGTGGTTTCTGCCTCTGGTTCCACTCCAGATTCTGTGGGCTGTCCGCTTTATCGCGGTTTATGCAGACCATCCCTGGGCGGTCCAGTGGATGGCCTCCGGTGCGAGA
>WBZO01001512.1_pt1 | contig 35736 bp, 33 predicted proteins | sample 5204261 | NCBI WGS metagenome assembly WBZO01 (sample SAMN12412400, study PRJNA552823) | activated sludge metagenome | isolation source: activated sludge from anammox sidestream of wastewater treatment plant... | place: USA: North Carolina | collected 2017-09
GGCCGCATGATCCTCGGGCCGCTCGATCACTCGCTGGTGAAGATCGTGATCCGGCTCGAGGAGCCGGTGCCGCTCGGCGAGCCGGCATGGGCGCGGAAGATCCTCGAGGTGTCGACCACCGATCTGTGCGTGCTCAGCGACTCCGTCCAGATCAACGCGTTCGGCAGCATCGCCGGCGAGTACGACGGAGGCGGAGACTTCTTCGTCATCGACTTTACCGGCTACCAGCGATGGGAGCTGCGACACGCGGGCACGACGCTCATGCGCGTCGCGTACGGCATCCCCGCGCTCCCGGAGGATCCGCTCGACCAGGACGCGTTTCGCACGGTCCTCCGGACGGAGCTCGGCGAGCTCGAGGAGGATGCCGTCGCTCGCATCTGGGCGGTCGTACGCGCCGCGCTCGACCAGAGGTACGGCGCGCTCGTGGTCGTGACGGACGCCGCGCACGAAGCCGCGCGCCTCTCGAGCCAGGGGACGCCGATCGAGCCGGTGCTCCTGTCCGACGAGACCATCGAGCGTGTCACGTCGATCGACGGCGCGGTCCTCATCGATACCTCCGGTCGCTGTCACGCCATCGGCGTCATCCTCGACGGGAGGGTGCGGGAAGGGATCGGGAGCCCGGCGCGCGGCGCGCGCTACAACTCCGCGGTGAGATACGTCGACAGCGCCGGAGAGCCCGCGGTCGCGGTCGTCGTGTCCGAGGACGGAACGATCGACGTCGTCCGCCGGTCGGCCTTGCGTCGCCTCGAGCTTCCCCGCACGGCCGACCAGCACGCTCGATGAGGTCGGCCGTGTCTCGTCGGCGCTGGTGTGCCGTTCGCTACGAGCGACCTGCATGGCAGGCCGGAGCGAGCCCCGCTGGGAGCTCTTCGCGCACGAGGCGGACATCGGCGTGCGCGGCGTCGGTCCCACGAGAGAGGCCGCGTTCGAGCCGGCCGCGCTGGCCCTGACGGCGGCGATCACGGACCCGAAGGGGGTGCGCGCGCGCGAGCACGTCTCGGTGCGGTGCGATGCGCCGGACGACGAGACGCTCCTGGTCGACTGGCTCGACGAGCTCGTCTTCTTGATCGCGACCAGGCATCTCCTCTTCGGACGCTTCGAGGTCCGCATCGAGGGGACGCACCTCGAGGCCGAAGCATGGGGCGAGCCCGTCGACGTCGAGCGCCACCGGCCGGCTGCGGAGCCGAAGGGCGCGACGTACACGGCGGCGCGCGTCGCTCGGGCGGAGCCGGGCGAGTGGATCGCCCAGTGCGTCGTCGACGTGTGAGCGAGGAGGGGCCATGGATCCGGGAAAGTTCGAGCGTACGTCCGATTACGAGTGGCGCTTCCCGAAGGTAGGCAAGATGCGCGTACCCGCGATCGTGTTCGCCGACGAGACGCTCCTGGCCGAGATGGACGAGAAGGTCCTCGAGCAGATGACCAACGTCGCGACGCTGCCCGGCATCGTGACGGCGTCCTACGCGATGCCCGATGCCCACTGGGGTTACGGCTTCCCCATCGGCGGAGTCGCGGCGTTCGATCCCGAGGCGAACGGCGTCGTGTCTGCCGGTGGCGTCGGGTTCGACATCTCGTGCGGCGTGCGCTGCCTCCGCTCCGGATTGACGAGAGGCGAGCTCGAGGAGAAGAAGATCCCGCTCGCCGACTGGCTCGAGTCGAGGATCCCAGCGGGCCTCGGCAGTCGCGGCCGCATCCGGCTCGACGACGAAGAGATGGACGCGATGCTGACGGGGGGCGCGGCATGGGCGGTGTCGCGCGGCTGGGGCCTCCGCGAGGATCTCGAGCGAATCGAGGAGCAGGGGCGGATGCCCGGCGCGAGGCCGGACTACGTCTCGCAGCGAGCTCGGGAGAGACAGCGGGCCGAGATGGGCACGCTCGGCTCGGGCAATCACTACCTCGAGGTGCAAGAGGTCGCGGAGGTGTACGCGCGAGACGTGGCCGAGGGGCTGGGGCTGCGCACGGGCGAGATCGTGGTGAGCCTCCACTGCGGCTCGCGCGGCCTCGGCCACCAGATCGGCACGGACTACCTCCGCCGCATGCTCCTCGAGGCGCCGAGGCACGGGCTCGACCTGCCGGACCGCGAGCTCGCGTGCGCGCCGCTGCGCTCGATGCTCGGCGAGGAGTACCTCGGGGCCATGCGGGCCGCGATCAACTGCGCGTTCGCGAACCGGGAGATCCTCACGCACCTGACGCGCGAGGTCTTCGCGGAGCTCTTCCCCGGGACCCAGCTCTCGCTCGTCTACGACGTCTCTCACAACACGTGCAAGGTCGAGACGCACGTCGTGAGCGGTGTACCGCGCCGGCTGTTCGTTCATCGGAAGGGGGCGACGCGGGCATTCGGTCCGGGGCATCCCGAGCTCGCACCATCGCTGCGCGGGGTCGGCCAGCCCGTCCTCATCGGGGGCACGATGGGAACGGAGTCGCACGTGCTCGTTGGGACCGAGCGGGGGATGGCGCTCGCGTTCGGATCCGCGTGCCACGGCGCGGGGCGGCGCATGAGCCGGCACGCGGCGCTGAAGGAGTGGCGCGGCGACGAGCTCGTCGACGATCTGGCGCGCGGCGGCGTCCTCATACGCACGCCTTCGTACCGCGGCGTCGCCGAGGAGGCGCCCGGAGCCTACAAGGACGTCGCGCGCGTCGTCACTGTCGCGGAGCGCGCCGGCCTCGCCCGCAAGGTCGCCCGGCTCGTGCCGCTCGTGTGCATCAAAGGCTGAGATGGGAGCCGCCGGCTTTGCGGTCTTGCGAACCCATTGCGCATCGAAGTGGCTCGAACGACTCGAGGAGAACGGACCGATGTTCGAGATGCTGAAGAGCCACACCCACCGTCGACCGTCCGCACGCGAGCTCGTCGGAGGCGACGGGATCGTCCTCGACGTCCGCACGCGTGAGGAGTTCGCGTCCGGTCACGTCGAGGGCGCGATCAACGCAGCGCGGCCGCGGCGCAGATCCTCGAGCGCGCGGGCTGGGACGTGACGGACATCGGGCCGATGCCTCGCTAGGCCGCGGCTGGCGGATCAGCGGATCAGGATCAGGAGCAGCTGGGCGAAGACGATCTTCGCGATCGTGGCGAGCGGATAGATCGCCGCGTAGCCGACGTTCGGCTGATCGCTCTTCGTCTGCTGCCCGGCGAACGCGAGCACCGCCGGCTGCGTGTGGAGGCCCGCGACCATCCCGAGGAGCAGGGGCATCGGGATCGCGAGCACCCGGCGTCCGATCACGAGCATCGCCGTCGCGACGACGCACGTGACGATCGCGCCAAGTGCAAAGATGACGAGGCCGCCGTCGCGGAGCGTCCTGACGAAGGCATCGCCCGAGCGCGTGCCGACGCCGGCGAGGAAGAGGACGAGGCCGAGCTGGCGCAGCGTGAGGTTCGCGCTGTAGGGCAGCGTCCACACGAGGCGGCCGGTGCGGCCGAGCCGTCCGAGGACGAGGCCGACGACGAGCGGTCCGCCCGCGAGGCCGAGGCGGAAGGACGAGCCGCCGGGGAGCGGCACCGGGATCGATCCGACGAGCAGCCCGAGCGCGACGCCCACGCCGAAGGTGATGACGTCGATCTCGGCGAGCGCCTTGTAGGAGTCGCCGAAGAAGCGCGCGATCTCGCCCATCCGCTCGCGCGGCGCGACGACGCGCACGCGGTCGCCGAGCTCGAGCAGCGTGGCCGATTCGGGCAGCAGCTCGACGTCCCCGCGCCGGAGCCGCGTCACGATCGCGCCGAAGCGCTCGGGGAGGCGGAGCGATGCGAGCGGCTTCTCGGTGACCTCCGCGTTCGAGACGAAGATGCGCCGGAAGTCGAGGACGCGGCGATCGAGATCGATGTGCTCCTCGGAGGGCTCGCCGATCATCTTCGCGGCCTCGGCGAGATCGCCTTCGCGCCCGACGAGCGTGACGAGGTCACCCGGCTTCAGCGAGGCGCCGTCGGTCGCGAGCAGCACCGTCGCACCGCGCTTCATCCGCCCGAAGAGGATGGAGAGCCCGGCGTCGTGCAGGGTCTCCTTCGCCGCCTGCACCGAGGGGAAGGCGCGCGTCACCCGGACCGTGAGGTTCTCGAGCGATCGCGGAGCCGGGCGCAGCGAGGGGCGCCCCTGCTCGTCGACCTCCTCGCTGGCGCGTGAGGTGCGCCGCGCGATCCACATCGCGACGATGACGCCGATCACGCCCATCGGGTACGTCACGGAGTAGGCGACCGCGGGCGCGCTGCTCGCCGGGGCGCTCGCCTTCATCGACTCGATCACGCTCGCGAGGGCGGGCGTGTTCGTGAGCGCACCGGAGAAGGCGCCGGCCGCGGTGGCGCCGGAGAGCCCGAGCGCGATGGCGAGCGCCGAGGTGAGCGCCGTGGCGAAGGCGAGCAGTCCGAACGCGACGGCGTTGTCGCGCAGGCCGCGGCGCCGGAACGACGCGAAGAAGCCGGGCCCGCTCGACACGCCGATGCCGTAGACGAACAGCACGAGCCCGAAGCCCTGCACGATCTCGGGGAGCGCGAGCTCTGGATCGAGCGCTCCCAGCGCGAGCCCGGCGAAGAGCACGGCCGCGATCCCGAGGCTGAAGCCGGCCACCTCGATCTGTCCGACCAGGTAGCCCGCCGCTGCGACGAGGAAGAGAACGAGGAGCGGGCTCTCCCGGAGGACGTGCATCCGCCGCGGAGCCTACCGTGGATTGTCGTCACCCTTCGAGCTCTGCGAGCTCCGCGTCGATGCGCGCGTCGAGCTCGGCGTCGTCGGCGGCAGGGGTGAGCTTCTTCGTCGCCGCTTCGCCGTGCGCGCGGTCCGCCTGCGCCGGATCGCGCCGGCGCCGGAACGTGCGGGCCACGAACGCGCCGCCGACGAGGAGCGCGGCCGCGAGCGAGAGCGGACCGAGCACGGCGACGCGGTTCGGGGACGGCATCGCGACGATGCGCGGTCCGTAGCGTTCGACGAGCGCGGCCTCGATGGCCTCGCGGGACTCGCCGGCGCGGAGCCGAGCCCGTACCTCGTCTCGGAGCGCCGCCGCCTCCGGCGACGCGTGCACGTCGAGCGTCTGCTGCCAGCAGCATGGCGCGAGATAGTGCGAGAAGACCGCATCCTCCCCGGGGACCCGGTCCGGGGGCTCGGCCGTCCCGACCTGGAGCGCGACCATGGCAGCGAGTGCGAGCTTCATTCATTTCGTGAGAGCCATCGCGGCCTTCCCGAGGTTCGAGGTCATCCGCGAACCCGATCGGCCCGCCGCTGGCTCTCACCGGCATGTGTCAGAGAGCTCGTTGTTCGGACTGTGGAAAACCGTCGTTCATCGGCTGTGGTCGTCACGTCGAGCAGGTCCTCGCCGATGTGCCCCGCGCGGAGCGATGTCGGTGCCGGGAGGAGCCGGCGGCGGCTGCCGCTCCCGACAAGCGTGCTCCGTCGATCATGGAAAGGATCTTCGGCCGCTGACCTTTGGGTGTACGCTGTAAAGCGTTGGCGGGGGGCGAATTGAAGGATGAGTTCGCGAGGAGCCGCGCGCTGAAGTGCACGGCGTGCGGTGTCGTCGTCGACGTCTGCTCGGTCTGCCGCGCAGGGTTCCTCCTCGAGCACGTCATTCGCTGTCGTCGTGAGCACGGTCACTCGCACGCCAACTGCGCGATCTCGCGCGTTCGCAGGGTGGGCGAGCACTCGGCCTCGTCGACCGCGCCCCCCGCATCGGGGGAGCGCAAGCGGAGGTAGAATCGCGAGCGGCGCATGATCCGCCTGGTCGTCGCTCGCGAGCACACCACGATCCTCTCGTCGCTGTGCGCGACGTGCCCGTACTCGCCTGCGGGGTGCTGCACGTCGCCGCCGCGTCTCGACCTCTCGGACATCGCGCGCATCGTCCGCCTCGGCGGCCGCGACTGGCTCCTCGAGGAGCTCGCCGCCAAGCGACTCGTGCGCCACGAGCGATGGCTCACGATCCAGCGCCGCAAGACCGTCCCGCGCGAGGACGGGCCGCGCGTCGCCGCGTGCATCTATCACGGGCCGAAGGGGTGCACGATCTCGCCCGACCGCCGCGCCGCGACGTGCAACTACTACGTCTGCGAGGAGGCGCTCGCCCAGGGCGGCGCGGAGGGGGGCCGCGCGCGCGACGTGCACGCAGCGCTCGTGCAGGACTTCACGCACTGGGATGCGGAGCTGCAGCGTCGCGTGGACGAGACGTTCCCGGGCGGGCCGGTGTTCGAGGATCCCGCGTTCCTCGACTGGCTCGGCGAGGCGTTCGGAGAGATCGGCGCGGGCGACGATCAGCCGCGGCGGAACGGGAGGTAGCGTGCCTTCCACGCCTTCTGGCGGACGTAGTCGGCGGCGTTCTCCGGCGTGACCTTCTTCGATCGGGCGACGCCGTCGCGGAACGCCTGTCGGATCACGCGCTCGGCGACGACGAGGCTGACGTCTCGGAGCTCCGAGACCGGCGGGTAGAGGAGGCCGTCCTTGCCGTGCTTCGCGATCGTGTAGTCGGCGAGCGCGTACGCGGCCTCGGCGACCATGCCATCGGTGATCTTCGAGACGTCCGCGAGGATCGCCCCGAAGCCGAGGCCCGGGAAGATGAACGCGTTGTTGCCCTGCCCGACCGGGACGTCGCGGTCTCCGACGCGCACCGGCGCGAACGGGCTGCCCGTGGCGACGAGCGCGCGGCCCTCCGTCCAGTAGAGGATGTCCGTCGGCTGCGCCTCGCACGACGTCGTCGGGTTCGAGAGCGCGAAGACGATCGGCCGCTCGGTATTGGGCAGGAGCGCGCGCACGATCGAGTCGGTGAACGTGCCGGGCTGGCCGGACAGACCGAGGAGCACGGTGGCCTTCGCCTGCTTGATCGTCGACTCGAGATCGAGCCCCGACCAGCCGGCGACGCGCTCCTTCGGCTGCGCGAGAGCGACCTTGTAGTCCTCCATCTTGCGGCCCTCGACGAGCAGGCCCTTGGAGTCGAGCACGAGCACGCGCTTCTTCGCCTCCTCGGCCGAGAGCCCGTCGCGCTTCATGCCCTCGAGGATCGCGAGCGCGACGCCGGCGCCGCCCGCGCCCGCCCCGTAGACGACGACGACCTCGTCCGAGAGCCTGCGCTTCCGCGATGCGCACGCCGTGACGAGGCCGGCGAGGGCGACTGCGCCGGTGCCCTGGATGTCGTCGTTGAAGGACGGGAGCACGTCCCGGTAGCGCTCGAGGACGGTGAACGCGGTGTCCTTGGACAGGTCCTCCCACTGGAGGATGGTCCGCGGCCAGCGCTTCTTGATCGCCGCGACGACCTTGTCCATGAAGGCGATGTACTCGTCGCCGGTGAGCCGATCGTGGACGACGCCGAGGTACGACGGATCCTCGACGAGGTCCTTGCGCTTCGTGCCGACGTCGAGCCCGACCGGAAGCGAGCGATACGGGCTCACGCCGCCGGCGACGGTGTAGAGCGCGAGCTTGCCGATCGCGATCGCGATGCCGCCGTAGCCCTGGTCGCCGATGCCGAGGATCGCCGACGAGTCGGTCGCGACGACGATGCGCACGTCGTCGAGGAGGCAGTTCTTCGTGGCCTGCTCGGCGCGGTCGATGTTGTCCATCGAGAGCGAGAGCCCGCGCGCGCTCTGGTAGATGTTGTGGAACTTCTGGACCGCCTCGCCGACGGTCGGGGTGTAGACGATCGGCAGCATCTCCTCGAGGTGGCGCTCGAGCAGCGCGTAGAAGAGGATCTCGTTGCGCTCCTGGAGGCTGCGGAGATAGCTGTACTTTGCAAGCGCGGTCGGCTCCTGGACGAAGCCGGCGTGGACGCGCTCGAGCTGCTCCTCGATGGTCCCGACGTGGGGCGGAAGGAGCCCGTCGATGCCGAGGGCGATGCGCTCGTCGATGGGGAAAGCCGTGCCCTTGTTGGTGAGGGCCAGGCGGAGGAGCGCCACACCGTCGAGGTGGACACGCATGTGCTCGGCGCCGTTTTCGTCGCGCACGAGCTCGAAGTACCGCGAGAGGCGACCCATGAGGGCGGCGAGCCTAGCACCTACTGACAGAGCACGCGGCCTCCCGTGGCGAGGCAGGCGTTTCGGCAGGACTCGGCGAAGGCGAACACGCCGTTCTGGCAGCGCACCATCGTCTTGCGGTCGGTCGCGCAGCCGATCGTGCCGGGGTCGTCGCACGGGTCGCCGATCGCGGCGAGCGAGTGATCGCAGGCCACGGCGGTCCCGCTCGTGCAACCCCGCGCGCCCCGACACGTCGAGGCGATCACGTTGCGCCCGCCGCGGCATACGAGCATGGCGCTGCGATCCGGTGCGCACGCGTACGAGCCCTCTCCCGCGCACGGAGCGCCGGGGCCGTACGCGGGCGGCGGAGGAGGTGCCGCCACCCATGCAGGAGGCGGAGGGGGCGGCGGAGGCATCGGCGCCGGCGCCGGCGTCGCGGGCCGACTCTCCTCGTGACACGCCGAAAGCATGACGAAGATGGCATATGTTTCCAGGCGAGCCGGCATGCGCGCACGTTACCGTGCTTCGCTCCGGGCTGCACCGGTGGCACGGAACGTGAAGCCGAGCCGCGTGGATGCCTCACGCCGTCCGCTTGCTCGCCTCGACGTGCATCGCCGTCGTGCTCTCCGCGTGCCTGAGCTACCCGGAGGTGGTCACGATCGAGGAGCGCGACGCCTCGGTGGCGCCGGAACGCCCCGACGCGGGGCGCGACGCGGAGCGCGAGCTGGAGCGCGATGCGGGGCCCGACGCGAGCGCGAGCGTCGACGAGCCCGCCGCTGCATCCGAGCCTTCTCCGCCGCCCGATGACCGGCCGTGCGAGGACTGCCCGGCGGGCACGCGCTGCTGCGCGAAGGCGAACAAGGGCAAGGGCAAGGGCGGGAAGGTCGTCTGCAAACCGGCGACGGCCGAGTGCGACGATTGATGGAGTCGCGCCGCGATCCTCTATTCTCGCGCGCGGAGGTCTCCGCATGGATCGCACGCTGTACTCGGAGGAGCACGAGCTCTTCCGGAAATCGTTCCGCACCTTCCTCGAGCGCGAGGTCGTCCCGAACCAGATGCGCTGGATCGAGGCCGGCATCGTCGACCGCGAGGCGTGGCGCAAGGCGGGAGCGGCCGGCTTCCTCTGCCCGTGGCTCGATCCGGAGTACGGCGGAGCGGGCGGCGACTTCCTCCACTCGTGCATCGTGATCGAGGAGCTCTGTCGGATCTACGAATCGGGCTTCGCGCTGCCGCTGCACTCCGACGTCATCGTCCCCTACATCCACGAGTTCGGCAGCGACGAGCAGAAGAAGCGGTGGCTGCCCGGGTGCGCGTCCGGAGAATTCGTCACCGCCGTCGCGATGACCGAGCCCGGCACCGGCAGCGATCTCGCGGCGATCGCGACGACCGCGCGTCGCGACGGTGACGACTACGTCCTGAACGGCGCCAAGACGTTCATCTCGAACGGCATCCTGTGCGATCTGTGCATCGTCGCCGCGAGGACGAACGACGACCCCGGAGCGCGCCACCAGTCCCTCAGCCTCTTCGTCGTCGAGGCGAACCGCAAGGGCTTCGTGAAGAGCAAGAAGCTGAAGAAGCTCGGCATGCTCGCGCAGGACACCGCGGAGCTCGCGTTCGAGGACTGCCGCGTGCCCGCCGCGAACCGCCTCGGCGAAGAGGGCGCGGGCTTCCTCATGCTGATGCGCAAGCTGCAGCAGGAGCGCCTCGTCGTCGCCCTCATGTCCCAGGCCGGCGCCGAGCAGGTGCTCGCCGACACGATCGCCTATACGAAGGAGCGCAAGGCGTTCGGCAGGCCGATCAGCAAGTTCCAGAACACGCAGTTCAAGCTGGTCGAGTGCGCGACGAAGGTGGAGGTCGGCCGCGCGTTCCTCGACCGGCTCGTGCAGGAGCACGTGGCGGGCAAGTACCTCGTGAAGGAGTGCTCGATGGCGAAGCTGTGGCAGACGGAGATGGGCGGGCAGGTCGTCGACGAGTGCCTCCAGCTGTTCGGCGGCTACGGCTACATGCTCGAGTACCCGGTGGCCCGCGCGTACATGGACGCGCGCGTCATGCGGATCTTCGCGGGCACCAACGAGATCATGAAGACGATCGTCGCCAAGCAGATGGACCTCTGACCGTCGCTCGACAATCCTGACAAAAGGCTGTCACTCGCTCGGCTCATGATGGGAGCATGAGCAGAGCCACGTTCGAGCTGACGCCCCGCGGATCGTTCTCCTGGCCGGCGGCGCGCGAGGTCCTCACCCGGTTCGCCCCGCTGGCCCACGTGTGGAAGGGGAGCGCGCGCGAGACCCGCCTCTCGCTCCTCGCCGACGGCGATCTCGCGCCCGTGACGGTCACCTTGTCGTGGGAGGGAGCGCTGCGCGGGGAGGTCGACGACGCGAGGCGGCTCGACGCGATCGCGCGTCAGGTGGCGCGCATCTTCTCGCTCGACCACGACGGCACCGGCTGGGACGCGGTGCCGGTGGCGGCCCTCCGGCCGGGGCTCCGCCCGGTGTGCTTCTCCTCACCCTACGAGGCGGCATGCTGGGCGATCGTCTCGCAGCGCATCTCGAAGGCGCAGGCCGCGCGGATCTTCGCCGGTCTCGTCGCGGAGCACGGCCACTTCCCGACGCCGGAGCAGCTCTTGCGCCTCGACCGCGTGAGTGGCGTCGCGGCGGCCAAGATCGATCGCCTTCACGCGGTGGCGAGGGCAGCGCGTGACGGCGTGCTCGATGCCGAGCGGCTCCGCGCGCTCGGCGACGACGAGGGACCGGCGAGCCTCCGCGCGATCCCGGGCATCGGTCCGTTCTGGTCGGCGGGGATCTACCTCCGCGCGTGCGGGATCCGCGACGTGTACCCCCACGAGCCGCGCTCGGTCGCGGCGCTCGCGGACGCGTACGGGCTCGGGCCCTCACCGAGCGCCCAGGAGATCCAGCGGGTCGCCGAGCGTTTCCGCCCTTTCCGGATGTGGGCGTGCTTCGTCCTCCGCGTCGCGGGGCGAGACGCGTAGGGCCGCGCATCTCCGAGGGTATTTTCGGGGGACGAGCCCCCCGGCCCCGGGCGCGCGCCGCGATCTTGCATCGCGCGAGGTTTTCGAATACGAAGCGCCCGTCATGAGTGCCCTCCTCGCGTTCGTCCGCCGCGTCCGTAAGAGCCGCTGGGGCGTCCTGCCTCCGGCGATCGTCCTCGCCGGCTGCTGATCCGTCTTCGGAACGGCTCAGCGCTTCCGGCGCACCGAAAAGGCGTTCCGCAGCCGCTGGAGCGTCGCATCGTCGATCGACGATGAAGCGACGATGCGCGGCTGGCCGCCTTCCTTCACGGCGCGCACGACGCCGGCCTGCACGTGCTTGGCGATCGTGCGCACGTCGTCGACGAAGCCGGGCGGCGGAGTGCCCCGTGCGACGCGCGGGCGCCCGTCCTCGATCTCGATGCGGAAGACCTCGGCCTGCCGGACCACCGCCCACAAGAGGAGGGCGACGGCGCCGCCGATGAACAGCACGTAGAGGACGGGGAAGTCCATCACACGCCGACGCGCACCTCTTCGTAGCTCGCGACGCGCGCGAACCCGAGGCCCTTGTACAGCCGCAGGCCGTCGGCGTTCACCGCGTCGACGTTGAGCCCGAGGTGATCGACCTCGCCTCGCAGCGACAGGCACGTCGCCGCCACCGCGATGCGCGCGAGGCCCCGGCCGCGATGCTCCGGACGCGTCGCGACGTTGCCGATCGCGGCGACGCGATACCGGCGCGAGACGACGTGCACACCGGACACCGACGCGAGGACGCCTCCTTCGCGCACGCCGAAGTACGTGCCCGTCTCGAGCATGCGCGGATCGAACCAGTTGGCCGGGTACGCATCGGCGTACATCGCCTCGATCTCGCGCGCGTCCGTCGGACCGAGCGCGACGGCGCGCGAGGTGTCGGTCGCGGTGAGCGGGCCCCAGTCGGCGAGGAGCATGCGCTCGTGCAGCCCGTGCGGCTCGATCGTGTAGCCCGGGCCCAGCGCCCGCGAGGCGCCGACCGCGAGGTGCGCGTAGAACCTCCGCGGGAGCACGGAGCGCATGCGCTCGATCAGCGCGGTGACCGACCAGGTCTGCCCCTCGCGCGCGAGGGCGACGACGACCGGCAGCTCGTCGGCCGCGAAGACGAGCGCCACGCTCCGGAGCGCGCCGCGGTCCTCGAGGCCGTACCACGTCGTCTGCGGCCAGAAGAAGTCGTCGAGGTCGCCGAGCTCGTAGAGATGCATCGGCGGATCGCGACGCAGGGCCGCCTCGATCTCGTTCTTGTCGTGGAGGCTGACGAGCCGCATCCGCGATCGAGTCTAGCCGCGTTGACGGCGCGTGCTCCCGCCGATTGAATGGGCGCCCATGCGGATCTCCCGATGCCTTCTCGCGCTCGCCGTCGTCGCGTTCGCGCTGCTCGGCTGCAAGGACGAGCCGAAGTCGACGCGGTGGAACGATGCAGCGGCTGCGGCCTCGACGCCGGCGCCGATCGTCTCCACGGGGCCCGTCACCGAAGGGTCGAGCTTCAATGCCGCGTTCCCGCCCGACGGCGTCGACGGCTACACGCGCGTGTTCACCCAGGAGAAGGACGGTTTCGCCGAGGCCAAGCTGCAGAAGGACGGGAAGGACGTCGCGACGCTCTCGATCGCAGACACGAACGCCAATGCAGACGCGAAGGGGAAGTTCGACGGCGCGAAGGAGAAGCTCGGCGAGTGGCCCATGACGACCGTGGGAAAGAACCAGACCACGGTCCTGGTGAAGGACCGTTACCAGGTGAAGGTGTCGAGCCAGACGCTCGATCACGACGCACGCAAGAAGCTCCTCGAGAAGTTCGACCTGAAGAGGCTCTGACCCCCATGACCGAACCGCTCCACGTCCTCGTCGAAAGCCTCCCCCGGAGCAGCCTCACGACGCGCCTGCTCGGCGCGCTCGACTGGGTCGTCCCCGGCGAATGGCGGAACATCACCGTCTTCGAGGAGATGATCAAGGACGTCACGGGAGAAGAGGACCAGGCGCTCGTCCAGCAGATCGGCGAGCGCGCGATGGCCCTCTGGAACGATCCCGCGCAGGGCTACCAGCGCGCGGTGGACGTGTATCGCGGCGTCGATCACGTCGCGACGGGCGCCGGCCTCGCCGCGATCTTCAGCATGGTCGCCGATCGCGTGGAGCTCTTCGAGAAGGTGCGCGACGTCGCGCCGAAGCCGGACACCGTGCAGGCGGTCGACGCGGCAGTGAAGCTCGCCGCCGAGCTCGTGGCCTTCACGCTGACGAACGGCATCCCCGGCGACAGCATCGGCGACTTCTCGACGAGCGTCGCGGCGTACGCGAAGGAAGAGCGCATGCGCATGGTCGCGTGGCTCGCTTTCGACTGCATCATCCCGCTCGGCCCGGACTTCTTCGCGAAGATCCTCGACTCGCTCCGCACCGTCGACCTCGATGCGCTCGCGAACCATCGCGTCTTCCGCTTCGTCGCCGAGCACCTGCCGGGCGACATCGCGCGGAAGAAGCAGATCGTCGAGGAGAACGTCGCCGACGCCGGCGAGCGGCTGAATGCGTTCGCCACCGAACGCGGCATGACGCGCGAGGGGCTCCTCGAGAAGGTGCGCGAGTACGTCGACGTCGCGGACGACAAGCTCGACATGATCGCCGCCGCCCTCGACCTGACGACCAACACGTTCGAGCACACGGGCATCCAGACCGTCGCGCGCCGGATCATCGCCCGGGCGTACGGCGAGATCTGAGGGCGGCGGCGGTCTACTTTCGCCGGCGAAAGTGGCCGGCCGCTGGGGGGTCTACTTTCGCCGGCGAAAGTGGAGCGGCTGGATCCCCGGTCCATCTAGAGGAGGGGCCGCCCAGGTTTCGCGCACTTGTAAATGTGCGAAGGTATGGGAATGTAGGCGGGTGCAGGTCTTGCACGCCCTTGCCCGGGATGAATCGGGGACTGGGCAGCCTTCTGGGGTTGGGCGCGCTCGTCGCGCTCGCGGCGTGCTCGGCGGGGGACGATGCGGCCGCGGCCGGCGACGAAGAAGACCTCACGAGCCTCACCGCGCGTCAGCGGATCCTCACGTTCGACGGCGTCGTCTACGTCGCGCCCGGGGCGAGCGACGAGCAGATCCTCGGGGCGGTCCACGACCAGACCCAGTCGGCGTTCGGTGCGCTGCTCGCGTCGGAGATCTCGGTCCAGACCCGCGAGGTGCAGAACGTCGACCCGCGCACCTTCCGCAAGCGCAACGTCACCGTCGTCGATCCGGCCGGCGGGCAGAAGGAGATGCTCGAGGTCCGCTACGCGTACCAGGACAACGCCGTCGTGCCCGTGGCCATGTCGCGCAAGACGGCGCTGTCGCTCGCGCTCCTCGGACAGGGCTACGAGTCGAAGATCGACGAGATCGTCGCGGCCTGCACGAAGAACGACAAGGAGGCGCGCGAGGACGCCGAGGGTGGCCTGCTCTGGTACGACTTCAATCCGACCAGGTCGACGTGCCGCCGCGCGATGGAGGCGGAGCAGCGCGCGATCGACGCAGAGACGGCGAAGCTCGAAGACCCGAAGAGGATGATCCCGAAGAGCCGCGCCGAGCGCGTGTACCTGCCGGTCACGATGCAGCTCGCGCGCGCGAGCACGGCCACGCGGGCGACGTACCCCGAGTACGACCGCCTCTTCGCCGGCGGCGCCGAGCCCGGCGTGCTGAACATCGTCCTGCTCAACGGCCGCCTGGCGCACGATCGCGTCGAGGCCAGGAAGGACGACGGCTACTACGAGTGGATGGACGCGCTCGGCGTGATCTTCGCCGAGAACCCCGACTTCACCCTGAAGCGGATCGAGCCCGAGGCGCCGATCACCAGCCCCACGGCAGCCGGGAAGAGGTGGGAAGGCCTCTCGTTCAAGGACTTCATCCAGTGGACGGTCTACGGCAACGGCTGGCCCGAGGGCCTGCCCGCCTCGGCGCGTGACGAGCTCGCGACCAACGTCGCCAACATGCTCGACAACCACTGGGTCACCTTCGAGAAGAAGGTGAAGGTCGTGGCGGACGGCGCCGCGCCGAGAGATCTCACGATCCGCATCGAGACGCTGTTCGGCGCGGACGAGGATCCGACCCCGCATCGCCGCGCGCTCTCGCGCGGGGACGTCGTCCTCTACAACGGGCACTCGTACATCGGCTACGGGCCGCTCGACCCGGACAACTTCCGGAACGTGCGCTTCCCCGGCACGTATCAGATGTTCTTCTTCGACTCGTGTGTATCGTACAATTATTACGAGAAGGACTTCTTCCTCCTCAAGGAAGGCGGCTCGAAGGACCTCGATCTGATCACGAACGGCCTCGAGGCGCCCGAGTACCTGAGCGGCGAGGCCGAGGGGAAGTTCGTCGCGAAGCTGATCGGCGGCACGATGCCGAGCTACCAGACGCTGCTCGCGGCGGCGAAGGCGACCGACTCGCTGCGCGTGGTCGACGGCGAGATCGACAACCGGTTCGATCCGCGGCGCACCCACATCCGCATCATCGCACCGTGAAGCGAGCCGTCTTCTCCGCAGTGTTCTTGGCGGCGTGCACGTCGCCGCCGGCCGAGCATGTCCAGCAGACGCGCGGCGCGATCCAGGGCGGCGCGACGGACGCCGGCGATCGCTTCGCCGTCGCCGTCGTCGACGACGCCGACTCGATGTGCTCGGGTACGCTCATCGCCCCGAACCTCGTGCTCACCGCGCGGCACTGCGTGGCCGAAGGCGGGAGCGATCCGATCGAGTGCGCGACCGATCGCTTCGACCCGCCTCATCCGGCGTCGTCGTTCCGCGTGTCCACCGACGTGGACGCGACGTACGCCACGGCGAAGTACGGGGTGAAGGAGGTGCTCGTCCCGACGGACACCCTGTTCTGCGGGAACGACCTCGCGCTGATCGTGCTCGATGCGAACGTGCCCTCGTCGGTCGCGACGCCCGCGGAGCCCGCGCTCGAGCCGCCGGAGGTCACCACCATCACCGCGATCGGCTACGGGACCACCGGTCCGGGCAAGAACGACGAGGGTACGCGGCGCCGGCGAAACGGGATCGAGGTCGCGTGCGTGCCCGGCGTCCCCGCGCTCGACTGCAATCTCTCCTCGTACGAGATGGCGAAGACCGAGCTCGCCGCGGGCGCGGGGCTCTGCGAGGGCGACTCCGGATCGGGCGCCCTCGTGCCCGCGTCGCTCGCGAGCGGCGCGCCGATGGTCCTGGGCGTCCTCTCGCGCGCGGCCGACGACGGGACGTCCTGCCTCGACGCGATCTACACGCGCACCGACGCATTCCGCGCGCTGCTCGAACAGGCGGCGGCGGACGCCGCGAAGGCCGGCGGCTACCCGCTGCCCGCATGGGCCGGCCCGAAGGGCGGGGGCGACGCCGGGGCGAGCGTCCCGGAGGAGGCGCCCCCGGAAGCCCCGCCCGTCGCCTCGGATCCCGCCGCGTCCGGGCCGCCGGCGAGGTCGACCGCCACCGAGGCCGGGTGCTCCACCGCCGTCGTCGGGGCGGAAAATCGAGGTTTTGTCGCGCTCGCGACGATCCTGGTCTTTCCGATCATAAGAAGGAGGCGCCGCCCCCACCAAGGGGCGTGAGCCGAGCGCTTCTTCTCCTGCTCCTCGTCTTGCTCGCGGCCTGCGCGTCCGAGCCCGCGGCCGACGACGGCGAGACCGTCGCGTTCATGCTCGAGGGCGATCTCGCGCCCGGTGAGGAGAAGACCCTCTGCCGCTACGTCCGGATGCCCGACGCGCGCGCCGGCGAGACGGAGGTCTTCGTGCGCGGCGGTCGCCATCGGCTCTCCGAGGGAGGGCACCACTACCTCCTCTACCGGACGACGAAGGCCGCCTGGACCGACGACATGGACGCCACCGTCCCGTGCGGCGAGCACGACGGCGTGCTCGGCAACGTCACGACGTACGTGACCGGCGGGCAGACGCCCGAGGCGAACGCGGACTTCCCCGCGGCGGCGGCGCTCGCGTTCCGGCCCGGGGAGATCCTCCTGCTCCAGGGCCACTTCCTCAACGCCGCCAGCGTCCCGCGCCGCGTGGGCGTAGAGCTCGAGCTGCGGACGATGCCGGCGTCGGCGGTCGAGCAGCGCGCGGGCGTCCTCCGCTACTACGATCCCTTCATCGTCGTGCCCCCGCGCGGGAAGGCGCGCGCGACGATGACCTGCACCATCAGGCGCGACGTCACGCTGCTCAGCGCGGCGGCGCACATGCATTCGCGCGGACGCGGCTACGCGGCGTTCGTCGATCCGCCGGAAGGCCCGCCGAGCGCGACGCCGTTCTACACGACGAAGGACGGCGTGCACCCGACCTTCTTCGCGGGCTTCATGCCGGTGCGCGCGGGCTCGAAGATTCGCTTCGAGTGCGACTACGAGAGCACCGAGGACCGCGCGGTGGTGCAGGGGCCGAGCGCCGAGCGCGACGAAATGTGTATGTTCAATGCATTCTACTTCCCTGCGATGGCGCCGGAGGACGAGGCCTGCGAGGACATGCACGGCCACGGCACCGGCGGCGCGTCGTGCGCGGCGACGACGGCGTGCCTCGAGCAGTGCCCGATCGGGGACCGCCCGCACTTCGAGCGCAACGATCCGCGCGTGGGCGAATGCTGGCAGCGCTGCATCACGCAGTCGTGCCCGAACGTGACGGCGAAGCTGTTCCCCCAGCTCGCGTGCACCGCGGAGCGGTGCGGCGCGGAGTGCGCGGAGATGGGCGAGCGGTGCCGCGCATGCGTGCGCGAGCGGTGCGCCGCGGAGCTCGAGGCGTGCCAGAGCCTCGCATGCGGGCCCTGAGGTCGCTGCCCGTCGGGCTCGCGCTCTTCCTCGCGACGGGCGCCTCCGCTGCGCAGTCCTACCCGGACGAGGGCTCGGAGCCGATGGGGCGGGGGGGCGCGTGGGTCGCGCGCGCGAGCGATCCGATCGCGATCGCGCGGAACCCGGCCGGGCTCGCCGGGCAGCCGCTCCGCCTTTCGGCAGGCGAGGACCTGGCGTTCCGCCACGCGTGCTTCACGCGGGTGAAGGCGGCGAGCGACACGACCGGGGACGGCACTCCTCCGGCATCGCCGTACCCGCGCGTCTGCGACGAGGCCGCGCCGCTCCCCGTCGGCTTCGTCGCGCTGAGCGTTCCTCTGGGAGAGCGCGCGGCGATCGCCGCCGGTATCGTCACGCCGCACGGCGTCCCGCGCGCGTCGTGGCCCTCGTTCGTCGGGACGAGCCCGTCGCCGCAGCGCTACCTGCTGCTCGAGTCGACGGCGCTGATGGCGATCCCCACGGTGGGCGCCGCGTACGAGATCGCGCCCGGTGTCCGGATCGGCGCGTCGCTCGGCTGGGGGCTCGCATGGGTGGAGACGTCGGCGGCCGCGCCCGCCCTCGCGCAGGACGGCATCTCCCCCGCGCTCGACGACGTGAAGGTGAAGGTGACGGCCAAGGACCTCTTCGTGCCGCGCGCGACGATCGGCGCGCATGCGAGCGCCGGGCGGCTGGTCGAGCTCGGCGCGAGGCTCATGTGGTCGGCTCCGATCGAGGCGAGCGGACACGCCGGCACCGAGGCCAACGCGTTCACCGCGCGCGCCGCGAGCGGCGACGGCTCGAAGATCGCGCGCGGCCGGATCGACGGCGCCGACCTCTCCGTCCCGATCCCGATGGAGGCCGCCCTCGGCGTGCGCGTGCGCCTGCCACGTGAAGGGGCGTCCGCGCGTCGCGACCCGATGGAGACCGAGGTCGCCGACGTCGAGATCGACGTGACCTGGTCGAACGACGCCGCGATCGATCGCTACGGCTTGCGCTTTCCTCCGGGCGTGCTCGTCCCCGGCACCGCGGGGACGCTGCCTGCCGTCGCCGACGCCGAGCGCCGCTACCGCGACGTCGTCGGGTTGCGGCTCGGAGGTGACGCGAACTTAATCCCGGGCGTGCTCGCGCTCCGCGCCGGCGGCTTCGTCGAGCCGCGCTCCGGCGTACCCGGCTTCACCGGCCTCGAGGCGATCGCGGGGACGCGCGTCGGACTCTCGGCAGGTGCCACCGCTCGCGTGCACGCCCCTGGCGGCGCTGCGTTCGACGTGTCGCTCGCGCTGCTCCACGTCTTCGTGTCGGACCTCGATGCGAGCGATCCGTCCTCCGACGGCGTGCATGCGGTCACCGGCGTGGCGCCGCATCGCACGCGCTGGCCCGTCGGGCTCGGCACCATCGAGGACGGCCTCGACGTGATCCACCTCGGTGTCGCGTACCGTTTCTGAGCTAAGGTGAAGCCGTGCGCGTGCGCTTCACCTTGATCGCGAGCCTCGCGATCGTCGCCGCATGCTCCGACTCGTCGAGCGGATCGGCGAGCGGCGGGCCCGGGACGAAGGAGCCGACGACGGCGGACGGCGGCGAGCCCGAGCCGACGGGCGATCCGGCCGTGCGCTTCGTCGGTCGGTTCGACACGCGCGAGAGCGCGGGACCGAAGTGCGGCTGGCCCGGCTGCCGCGTGATCGCGCGGTTCGAGGGCACGTCGGTCTCGGCGAAGCTCGAGGAGATCCTCGAGGACTGGATGGACGGCGGGCCGAGCGAGTGGGACGTGTCGATCGACGGGGCGATCTCCGCCAAGCTGGTGATGAAGACCGGGGTGAACGACTACGAGCTCGCGGCCGGTCTCGCCCCGGGCAAGCACGTCGTCGAGCTCTACAAGCGGAGCGAGGCGCAGAACGGCGTCACGCGCTTCATTGGCTACGACTTCCACGGCGGCACGTTGCTCGCGCCGCCGCGTCCCGCGACGAGGCGCATCGAGATCGTCGGCGACTCGCAGCCGGCGGCGTTCGGCATCGAGGGCGTGGGGCAGGGGCCCGACTGTCCGGGCAACGACTGGGCGGCGCGCTGGCAGAACTTCCACGAGTCGTTCGGCGCCAGGCTCGGAGAGATCTTCTCGGCGGACGTCCACGGCACGGTCTACTCGGGCAAGGGCTTCGCGCGGAACATCTGGCGGGCCGACGACGAGACGATGCCGAAGATCTTCGGGCGCGCGAACCCGGTCGATCCGACGAGCGTCTTCGATCTGAAGTCCGCCGTGCCCGACGTGGTCGTCGTGATGATGGGCGGCAACGACTTCGCCATCGGTCAGCCTGACGACGACGGTCCCGCGCCCCTCGACGAGGTCATCGCCGCTTACGACGGCCTCGTCGCCACCATGCGCTCGGCCTATCCGCAGGCGCAGCTCTACCTCGCGGTGTCGCCGTCGGTGAGCGACGCGGAGCCGCCGGGCCGTGAGTCGCGCACGAACCTGAAGACCGCGGTGACGACGATCGCCGAGCAGCGCACGAAGGACGGCGACGCGCGCATCCACGCGGTCGAGCCTCCGGTCGCCAAGGAGTCCGAGCTGACGGCGTGCGATGGGCACGGCAGCCCCGAGTTCCACGATCGCCTCGCGAAGGATCTCGCCACGGTGATCCGGAGCCACACCGGCTGGTAGGAGACGTGCTTCGCAGGCGAGGGCGATGTCGATTCGCCTCTTCCGTCCAGCTCTCCTCTGCTCTCTCTTCCTTGCGTGCAGTGCCGGCTCCGACGGCTCCTCCTCCACGTCGACGTCTCCCGCGAAGCCCGATCCATCGGGCACCGGCGAGGCAGGACGCGACGCGGGGGCGGCGCCGATCGTGGAGGACGGCGGTTCGATCGTCGACGCCGAGGCCCCTCCGGCGAAGGACGTCGATCCGGGACCGCCTGCGGTCCAGCTCATCGGACGCTTCGACGTGAGCGACGGCGCGGGTGCGACGTGCGCATGGCCGGGCTGTCGGATCATCGCGCGCTTCGAGGGCACCTTCGTCTCCGCGACGATGAACGAGATCGACGAGGACTGGATGGAGGGCGCCCCGAGCGAGTGGGAGGTCTCGATCGACGGTGCGGTGAAGCAGCGCCTCGTGATGACGCCCGGAGTGTCGAGCTACACGCTCGCGACCGAGCTGCCGCGCGGGGCGCACACGGTCGAGCTGTACAAGCTCAGCGAGGCGCAGAACGGCATGACGCAGTTCCGCGGCTTCGACTTCGGCGGCGGCACGTTGCTCCCTCCGCCGCCGCGCAGGACGCGGCACCTCGAGGTGATCGGCGACTCGGCGGCGGCCGGCTTCGGGATCGAGGCGGTCGGTCAGGTCCCCGACACCAACGACTGCCCCGACGCGGACTGGTCGGCGCACTGGCAGAACTTCAAGAAGTCGTTCGGCAACAAACTCGCCGACCTCGTGTCTGCCGAGCTGCACGGCACGGTGTACTCGGGCAAGGGCATCGCGCAGGACATCTGGCCGACGGACAAGGAGACGCTGCCCGTGCTCTTCGACCGTACGCTCCCCGTCTACACGAGGGCCCCGTGGGACTTCTCGAGGTGGACGGCCGACGTCGTCGTCATCATGGCGGGCGGCAACGACTTCGCCATCGGCCAGCCGGTCGACATGGGACCGGCGACGCTCGAGGAGTTCACCTCGGCGTACTCGGGGTTCGTCACGAAGATCCGCAAGGTCTACCCGCAGGCGCACGTGGTCCTCACGGTCTCGCCGAGCACCGACGACGACAACCCGCCCGGCCGCTACACGCGAACGAACATCCTCGCCGGCGTGAAGGCGGTCACGAGCGAGAAGAACGCGAGCGGCGACGCGAAGGTCTACTGGTTCGCGCCCACGGTCGGACCGAAGAGCGAGCTCTCCGCGTGCATGGGCCACGGATCGCCCGAGTGGCACGAGCGCGTGGCCGCCGAGATCGCCGCGTTCATCGCCCCGAAGGTCGGCTGGTGATCGTCACGTCGCCGCGTCCGGCGGCGGGCGCGTCGAGAGGAAGGCGGCCGCCGCGGGGATGACGCCCGAGTCGACGCCGTGCTCGACCTCGTCGCGGAGCATGTCGTAGCCGACCAGCGGCTTGCGCACGAAGCACATCGCTCCGAAGAGCACCTGGACGTGCTCGAGCATCGCGGGCTCGTCGCTCGTCGCGACGAACGCGCTCGCGAGCGCCTCCGCCGCGGCGGGGTCCACGCCCGAGCGCACCGCGAGGACGTCGGGCGGGATCGAGCCGAACGCCTCGACGACGCGTAGCGCAGAGGGATCCATGCCGAGGTCGACGAACGGTCCACGAACGAGCGTGCCGTCGTGGGCGAAACCTCCGTACGTCGCGCCGACGTCGACGAGACCGTCGACGAGCGCGCGCGCGACGGCGGCGTGCGAGCCGTAGAACGTCTCTCCCGCGAACACCTTCTCCGGGCTCGCGAACCGCAGCGCGAGCCGCATGCGCGGGATGACGTATCCCGTCGCGCTCAGCGGATCGACCCAGCCGATCCGCGTGCCGCGGAGATCGGCGAGGACCTGCACCGGGCTGTCGGCGCGCGTGAGGAGCACCGACACGAGCCGATCCTCGCCACGCTCGAGCGAGACGAGGGCGCGGACGACGCCTTCGCCTTCGAGCCGCGCGAACGGGATCGGCGGAAGCCATGCGACGTCGAGCGCTCCGGCCCGCAGGAGCTTCACGAGCTCGTCGTACGAGCGTGCGTGGCGGCGCACGAGCTGGACGCCCGCGCGCGCGCTGAGCCAGCGCAGCAGCGCATTCACGCGCGGCTCGACACCGAGGAAGCTCGCCGGTGGGACCAAGCCGAACGTGAAGCGCTGCGGATCCCCCATCTGCTCCAGTATCGAATTCAACCGCGGCGGCGCGCAAGCATCAGGGGTCGAGGCCCTCGACGCACGAGTAGAGCGAGTACTCTGCGCCGATCTGCGACTCGTGGAAGCTGCGGGCGAGCCCCGGGACGCAGCGCTTGATCTCGTCGCGCGCGGCCGGCTTCAGGCCGGGGAGCATCGTGCGGCACTGGCGCGTGAGGCGTCCGCCCGCGTTGGCCTGGGGGTCGATGGCGACGATCGAGTCGACGATGCCCTTGCAGGTGGCGTCGACCGCGCCCGGATCGCGACAGACCTTCTTCAGCCCCAGCGTCCCGCACGCGTAGATGTTGTCGTAGGTCTTCTTCGCCGGATCGAGGAGGCAGTCGATCGCCGCCTTCGCCGCAGCCGGCTGGAGCTTGTTCACGTAGACGTTGCAGCGGTGCACCGTGAACTCGGGGACGTAGAACTCGCCCTCGGACCGCGCCTTCGCGAGGACGCGATCACATGCCGATGCGGCGGGCGCCGAGGCGGCCGTGGGCGCCGAGCAGGCCTCGGCCGCCGACGGGGCCGGTTCGCCGCCTTCGCTCAGCGTGAAGTCGGCCTCTAGTCCCTCGACGCACGTGTAGATGTCCCAGCCCTCGTTCATCACGCACTGCTCGATCTGCGTGCGCGCCGAGGTCTTGAGGCCGGAGAGGACCGCCATGCACTCGGTCACGATGCTCTGCGTGGGCCGCCGATCGGCCGGCCGGTAGCCGTTCACGCCCGGGCGCTTCAGCGCGTCGGCGATGCGGTCACAGCGGCCGCCCGAGTTGACGCGCGCGTCGATGCCGTCACTGCAGATCGACCAGAGCGCGTTCTTCCCGCACTCGTACATCTTGCCCGCGTCGAACTCCTCGCGCGGATTGCCGTCGGCGTCGTGGGGACGTGCGCGGTCGGCGTCGTCGAGGCACGCCTTCACCTTCTTCGCGACCGCCGGCTGGAGCTGCGAGCTGTACATCCGGCACTGGTCGTAGACGAAGTCGAAGAAGTGCGTGGTCACCCCTTCCGCATCGGGCGCACCTTCCCACCGCGCGAGGTCGAAGCAGAAGCCCTCCTCGTACGCATAGGGGGTCATGCTTCCTTCGCCGGGCCTCTTGATCGACTGCGCGTTGCACGCACCACCGACCGTCTGCGCCTGGACCTCGGATTCGCCCGTCGCGTCGTCGTTGGTGGCCGCCGTGCAAGCGACGGTGGTGGTGGTCGTGGCGGCGATGGCGAAGGCGAGCTGCAGGAAGCGCGAACGATCGACGTTCATGGCGAAGACTCCGGGGGTTGGCGGTAGCCTCGTCCATTGCCAGAGGTATGCCGGTGTAGGCAAAGGTCCTCATGTAGTAATTTCAAGAGCTTGTAGGTGTGGGTGCTGGTGCGCAAAATGACCGATCAGGGGTCGCCGGCGATCCGCTCGCAGCGCGCGGGGCGTCGCCCCCGTGGAACACGCGATGCACCGACGGGGGCATGGCCACGAGAATGGCAACCGCGCTCTTCGGGGCCGGACCGGGCGCGGGCGAGACGCTCCCCATGCCGACGCATGCGCCCGGCTCGCGCATCCCCGCCGGCGAGGACCAGGTCGCCACGGCGACGACGGAGCTTGCGCCTCCGCCTCCGCCTCGGCCTGCGCAAGCGCCGCGCTGGGGCAGTTCGCTTCCGTCGGTCCCGCCGCAGCAGCTCGGGCCGCGATCGCCGCCCCGCCCGTCGGCGCTCCCGGCAATGGTGGCCGGGCTGGTGTGGACCGCGGTCGTCTGGCTCGGCCTCGCCATCTGCACGATCGCGATCGCGTATCCGTTCTCCACCGGCGTCCGCTTCTGGACGCTGATGGCGGGCACGTGGCTCATCGCGAGCGGCATCGCGTACGCGTTCACGACGCGGCCCGAGCGCCCGTCGTGAGGAAGAGCTGCGGCGCGGGTCGCGCTCTGCCCCGGCCGAGGCGGCGCGCCCCGCGCTCGATCCCGCCCGGTCGCGTCAGCGCGCCGATGCCCGCGCACGACCGCGCGCGCCGACCTTCGCCGCCCGGGCCCGGCCGCCCTTCGCGGCTGCTCGCGTCCGTGCCGTCGCCGCTCGCGGACGGCGCGCCGCCGCGCCGGCACGGCGAGCACGCAGCTCGTATCCGCCGACGACCAGCCTGTCGAGGCCGGCCTCGACCGCCCTGTCGAACATCGCCTCCATGCGCCGTCCGAGCGCCTGGAGCTCCTGCTCCGGGATCGCGCGCTCGACCTGCGGGAACATCTCGTTCTCTTCCTCGTCGAGGTGGTGCTCGACGAGCTCCTTCAGCACCTTCATGCGCGCCTTGCGCTCTTCTCCGTCGGCCATCATCGCGCGAGCGAGCTCGAAGCGCGCGACCGCATGCTCCTCGAACGACTCGGACACGAGGGACTTCTTCACCTGGCGCACGCGCGGATAGAAGACGTGCTCCTCGATCACCATGTGCGCGACGAGCTCGTCGGCCATCAATCGCATCTCGTCGGGATCGATCCGTCCCTCCGTCATCTGCTCGAGCGCTTCCCTCGTCACCTGATGCTGCTTCTTGAGTAGTTCGATCGCGTTCATGTCCTCGAGCACGAGCAAGACGCATTCCGCGCGGGTCGTTCTCCGCGGCACGTGCACTGCATCGGACGGCTCCCGGAAGGTGAGCCATGGCGCGCATCCGAGCTGTCCTCTTCGACATCGACGGAACCCTGATCGACAGCAACGACGCCCACGCGCACGCCTGGCTCGATGCGCTTCGTGGTCACGGCAAGAGCGTCCCCTTCGAGCTCGTGCGATCGAAGATCGGCATGGCAGGCGACAGGCTGCTGTTCGACGTCGCCGGCGTAGAGCAAGGATCGGTCGATGGGCGCTCGATCGAGGAGCGGCAGGTCGCGATCCTCAAGGCACACTACCTCGAGGACGTCGGTCCCTTCCCGGGCGCCCGCGCGCTCGTCGACCGACTGCGATCGCGCGGCTTGATCTGCGCCGTGGTCACCTCGGCGAAGGCGGCGGACGTGGCCGATCTCCTGCGTATCGCGGCGGTCGCGGATCTCATGGATCCGGTGATCACGTCGGACGACGCCGATCGCGGCAAGCCCGAGCCCGATCTCGTGGCGATCGCCGTCGAGCGGCTGGGGCTCACCGCGGGCGAGTGCGTCTTCATCGGGGACACGCCCTACGACGTCGCCGCGGCGGCCGGCGCCGGCGTCGCGACCATCGCCTTCCGCTCGGGCGGGTGGAAGGACGAACATCTGGAGGGCGCGATCGCCATCTACGACGGCCCGGCCGATCTCGCGTCGCACCTCGACGAGTCGCCCATCATGCGTGGAATCGAGGAGTCGGAGCTGCGCTCGCTCCGGCGGCCGCCGATGCGCCGGGCGCCGATGCGTGGGATGTGAGGCTCACTTCCAGCCGCTGAAGCCGCCGCGCCGACCGTCTTCGCGTCGCGGCTCCTTGGCCGTCTCGAGCGGCTCGCTCGCGTCGACGGAGTCGAGGGCGGGAGCATCGCTCCGCTGCGTCTTGCCGACGCGAGGCTCGTCTCCGAACGTCGCCGCGTTCACCTGCGTCGTCGCGATCGGCGGCGGGGCTGCCGCCGGCCTCGAGGCGCAACCAGCGAGCATCGCGAGGGCGACGACGACTCCGCAGCGCTCGAGCTTCATGGCACCGCCTCCTAGCACTGCCGAGGCCGGGTGCAACCACCGTTCCGGGCCGACGCGGCTCTTCCGGGGAAAAAGGCCACGCGAGGCGGCCCGGGACGCGGCTGTCGCGTCCCGCGCGCGCGTCCTGGCGGGGCTACGCGAAGGGCGGGCGGGCATGCGCGCTGCTTCACCGTCCCGGCGGAGAAGGCCCATGCGCAATGCGAGCACCGATTCGCCGATCGACGATCTCACCTACGACGTGATCACGGTCCTGCACGCCAAGGCCAAGGCGCTGGAGGCGTACGACAAGTACATCGACGACGCCGTCGACGACGACGAGGCCCGCGAGATCCTGGAGGAGATGAAGCGGCAGGATCAGGAGAACGTGCGCGTGCTGAAGGAGGTGCTCGCGCGCCGCCTGGACGAGGACCTCGGCTACTCCGAGGAGGAAGAGGAATACGAGGAAGAGGACTACGACGAGGGAGAGGAAGAGGAGGAAGAGGAGGAAGAAAACGTCCTCGCGTCGGAGGCCGGGGAAGGCCTCGACGCGGGCGAGCATCGTGGCGAAGAGGTCGGGCATGTCCGCGGGGAGCGGGCGCCGAGACGCGGCGAGTCCTCGCATCGCCGCGGCGCGTGACCGCCACGCAGCCGGCGGCTACGTTCCATACGGGTGGAACGGTCCGGCTCCGCGTCGAGCATTCGCGTCGTTCCGGCGTCTCCCGGCGTCGGCAAGTACCGCTTCATCGCGTCGCTCGACGACGGTGGCATGGCCGACGTCTACCTCGCCGTCACCAAGGACACGGGGTTCGAGAAGATCGTCGTCATCAAGCAGCTCCGCGACGAGCTCGCCGACGATCCGAGCTTCGTCGCGATGTTCATGGATGAGGCGAGGCTCGCGGCGCGCCTCAACCATCCGAACGTCGTCCAGACGTACGAGGTCGGCAGCGATGAGGGCGTCCACTTCATCGCGATGGAGTTCCTCGAGGGCGTGCCGTACGTGCGCCTGGCCCGGCTGAAGGAGCGCCTCCCGCCCCCGCTCGCGCTCCACGTACGCATCCTCGTCGAGACGCTTCGCGGGTTGCACTATGCACATGAATTGTGCGACTTCGACGGGCGCCCGCTCAACGTCGTCCACCGCGACATGTCCCCCCAGAACGTGATGCTCACGTTCGAAGGCGGGGTGAAGGTGCTCGACTTCGGCATCGCGAAGGCGGCGCTCTCGGCCGAGAAGCGGCCGGAGGACTTCAAGGGAAAGCTCGAGTACATGGCGCCGGAGCAGGCGCTGCTCGAGGACGTCGATCGCCGGGCGGACATCTACTCGGTCGGCATCATGCTCTGGGAAGCGATCACGCGCGGTCGCTTCTACACGAAGGGCGAGGACAAGCTGCTCCGCCTGACGGAGGGCGCGCCGCCCGACGTGCTCGAGATGGCCCCGAACGCGCCGAAGCGCATCGCGGCGATCTGCAGGCGCGCGCTCGCCCGCGATCGCAACCTGCGCTTCGCGACGGCGGAGCAGATGGCCGACGAGCTCGAGGAGTGGCTGGTGGGCACCGGCCAGCACGTGACCGCGCGTGACGTCGGCTCCTACGTCGCGGAGAAGTTCGAGGAGCGTCGGAACAAGCTCTCGCGCGCCATCCGCGCGCAGCTCGAGCGCTTCCGCTCGCTGGGCGATCAGGGAGCGTTCAGCATCCGCCCCGTCGCGCCGATCCACACGGACTTCCCGCCTCCACCCTCGAGCGGCGCCAGCCGGCCTCCCCAGATGACGCTGCCGCTGATCCCGCCGCACGTTCCTCCGATCGCACCGAGCGGCTTCCCGATGGTCGCGACGCAGCCGACGAGGAAGGGATCGAGCGCGACGCTCGTCGCGATCGTCACCGTCGTCCTGGCGGCCGTCGTGCTCGGCGCCGTCGTCTTCGTCGCGCGGACGAAGCGAGCGCCCGCTGCGCAAGCGGCGCAGGCGACGGCGTCCACGCCCGCGACCGCAGCGCCTCCTCCTCCGCCGCCGGCGAGCGTCGCGCCGGTCGCGTCCGAGATCGACTTCACGATCAAGGCGTCGCCTCCGAACGCGACCATCTTCATCGACGGGCAACGGACGGACACGAACCCCGCCACGGGCACGCGGCCTCGCGACGGCGCCGTCCACGTGGTCCGTGTCGAGGCGACGGGGTTCGAGCCCCGCGAGGAGTCGGTCTCGTTCGATCGCAGCCTGCTCGTGACCATCGAGCTCCGTCCGGCCGTCGGCGAGCCGTCGGCGAGGCCGACGAAGCCTCCGTCATGGCGAGGGAAACCCGCGCCGCGACCTGGCATGAGCAAGGGTGGGGCTCCGGGTGGTAATCTCGATACCGAGAACCCGTACCAATGACCGTCCGTTCATCCATCCGAACGAGCGCCCTCGCCGCGGCGCTCGCGGCGACCCTTCTCTCTGCGCCCGCCCATGCCGCGGACGATGCACGCAAGAAGGAAGCGCAGACGCTCTTCGAGATGGCCGTCAAGCAGGCGGAGTCCGGTGACAGCGCCGCCGCGCTGTCGTCGTTCCGCGCCGCGTACGAGAAGTTCCCGAGCTATCGCGTCCTCTACAACATCGGAAAGATGTGCTCGCGCATGGGCGATGCGCCGTGCGCGGTCCGCAGCTACGAGCAGTACCTCCGCGACGGCGGCGCCGAGGTGACGGGGAAGCGGAAGAAAGAGGTCGAGGCCGAGATCAAGGCGCTGTCGCGCACGCTCGCGCGCATCACCATCACGTCGAACGTCGAGGGCGCGGAGGTGTCGATCGACGACGTGGTCGTCGGGAAGACGCCGCTGGCCGCTCCCGTGCCGATCGGCGGCGGCTCGCACAAGATCGTGCTGGTCCACGACGGCGCGAAGGTCGACAAGACGATCACCGCGGTCGCCGGAGAGAGCACGACGGTCGCGCTCGACACCAAGGACGCGAAGAAGAAGGAGGAGCCCGCGCCGTCCTCTGCCGCCGCGCCGGAGACGAAGGAGCCGGAGGAGCCGGCGACGCCGTCGCGCGCGAAGGAGCCGGAGGCCCCGAAGAGCTTTCCAGTCGTGCCCTGGGCGGTCACCGGCACCCTCGCTGCGGCGACGATCGTCACCGGCATCCTCGCTTCGAGCGCGTACGGCGACTACAAGGACAAGCGCGAGACGTACCCGATCAGCCGTGACGAGCTCGATGGCGCGCAGAGCAGCGCGCGCGATCTGTTCGTGCTCTCGAGCGTGCTCGGCGTCAGCACGGTCATCTCGGCCGGAGTCGCGACCTACTTCACGTTCTTCACGACGTCGTCGACCAGCGGTCCTCCGCCCTCGAAGGCGCGCATCGGCTTCGCCGTGTCGCCGACGGGGCTCTCACTGCACGGGGTGATGCCATGAAGCGCGGATTCGTCGTCTCCGTCGTCGGGTCGCTCGTCGCGCTCGTCGCGTGCGCCGATCTCTTCGACGAGCCCTCGCAGTGCAAGTCCGATCGCGACTGCACGAAGTTCGGCGCGGTATGCGATGTCGCTCGCGCGGTGTGCGTGGCGCCGGGCTCGCTTTCGGGCGACGACGCGAGCGTGACGGACGGTGCCGGCGGCACCGACGGCGGCGCGCAGGACGGCCCGGTCGTGGGACCGAACTGCAACATCGACCCGAAGCCCGCGCAGGACGTCCCGGGCACCGCGATCGACGCCGGCGAGGCGGAGACCGGCGACCTCACGCTCGAGTGCGACAAGGACTGGAACCTCAAGACGCGGCTCTTCGTGAAGTCGGGCGCGACGCTGACCATCCGGCCGGGCGTCACCATCCGCGCGGACGCCAACGCCGCGATCATCGTCCGTCCGGGCGCGAAGATCGTCGCGCAGGGCACGCGCGACTACCCGATCGTGATGACGGCGAGCTCCGCCGATCCGCAGCCGAGCGACTGGGGCGGTCTCTTCGTCCTCGGCGCGGCGCCGCCCGCCGATCAGTCGTACGCCGGCGACCCCGCGTACGCGTTCGGCGGCGCGAACGCCGACGACAACAGCGGCATCCTCGAGTTCGTGCGCATCGAGTACGCGAACGACGGCCTCGTCCTCGGGGGCGTGGGCAAGGGCACGAAGATCGACTTCGTCCAGGTGCGCAAGGCCGGCGACAACTGCTTCGGCATCGCGGGCGGGCGCTTCGACGCGAAGCACCTCGTCTGCCAGTACCCGGCGGACGAGATGTTCGAGATCAGCACCGGCTACCAGGGGCGCCTCCAGTTCCTCTACGGGCAGAAGGTCCCCCTGTCCGCCGCGGGCGGCGGGCACAACGGGTTTCTCGTCGACGGCAACGCGCTCCCCACCGTGTACAACGCCACGCTGTGCGGCGACGACAAGGCGAACCTGAGCTACGGGCTCTTCGTGCGCAACGGCGGCCGTCTCGATCTCAACGGAGGGATCTTCACGGGCTGGTACTCCGGGTTCGACGCCGTCGGCACGCCCGGGACACCGATGGAGGTGCGGCGCTCGATCTTCTTCGGCAACGCGACCAACCCCGCGTACCCGGAGAACGATCCCGACGCAGGCGCGGGCTCGCCCAACCTCGACGACGACAACGGCTTCGACGAGGTCGCGTTCCTCGCCGACGGCGCGCGCGCGAACAAGGCGACGAACCCGAACCTCGGCAACTGCTACGACCCGAAGAACCCCGAGCCGGGGCCGAGCGCATCGCTCACGGCCGGCGCACCGACGCCGCCGAACGACGGCTTCTTCGACACGGCGGCCACGTACATCGGCGCGTTCAAGGACCAGAACGACGCCTGGATGAAGGGCGCGTGGGTGCGGTTCGACGACAAGTAGCGTTCGCGCTGGTCGCGCTCGTCGTCGCCTGCAACGGCAGCGACGACGGCGCGCCTAGCGGCTCATCATGCGCATCCTTCCCGAAGGCCGGCGCGCCGGCGTTCGGCACGGTACGTGTCGACGTCCCCGCCTCCCCGGGCGCCCGGCACGTATCCTTCGCCGGCGATCGCCCGTTCGTCGTCGACGCGACGAGCCCGTACGCGGACGCGGTCGCGACCGCCGACGCGGTCTACGCCACGCGCGCACGCAGCGGAGGCTTCGACGTCTTGCGGATCACGTCGCAGCCGGCGTCCGAGACCACGGTCGCCGCGATCGACGGAGACGTCCCGGCGGATGCCGCCCTGCCGGTCGCGGTCGGGAAGGACGGCGCCGTCCTCGTCGGAGCGCCCGATCGCATCCTCGAGCTGCGGGCAGGCGCGTCGACGGTCGTCGCATCCGGCTTTCGCGCGCTGCGTACGATCGCGTTCGACGTCGCGACCGGAGATGTCTGGGCGGTCGACCGCTCGACCAGCGGGGACCTCCTGCATCGCGTGCGCTCCTCCGTCGCCCGCGATGCGGCTCCTCCGCTTCTTCTCCCGACGCCGGTCGAGGGGGTGGGCGTCGTCGTCCGTGACGGCGCCTCGGCTTCGCTCGAAGGTCGCTATGTGTACTCTGCACCAAGCGCCCAGGGCACGCTGGTCGTCGTCGATCCGTTCGGACCGTCCGGGCCCGCGGCCGCGACCACCTACGCCTTCGCGGGCGGAGTCGTCGTCGGGAGCGATGCGCACGGAGCGGCGATCGTGGCGAACGCAGCCTTCGAGCGCATCGTCGACGAGAGCGGCCCTGCGGCTCCGGCGTCCCTGCGCGAGACCGGCTGCCTCGAGAACGCGGAGGCGATCGCGTACGACGTCGCCGTCCCCTTGTGGTCCGACGGTGCCGAGAAGGAGCGCGCGATCGTGCTTCCGCCGGGGGGCAGCGCGCGCGTGATGCCGGACGGGGACCTGCGCTTCCCCGTCGGCACCGTGGCGATCAAGACGTTCAGCCGCGGCGGCAGGAAGGTCGAGACCCGCTTGTTCGTGCAGCACGCCATCGAGGACTGGGTCGGCTACTCGTATGCCTGGAATGCGGAGGGGACGGACGCTCGGCTCGTCGTCGGCAACATGGTGCGTGACGACTGGTACTTCCCGAGCGCCTCGGACTGCAACGCGTGTCACACGCCGGCGGCGGGCTACACGCTCGGCATCGAGGCGCGGCAGCTCGACGACGCGACGAAGGAGAGGCTCGGCGTCACCTTTCCCGGTCCGCGCTTCGATCCGAAGGACGCGCGCGCGTACCTCCACTCGAACTGCTCGGTGTGTCATCGCGACGGGAGCGCGACGGGGATCGCCGAGCTCGATCTGAGGTTCGACACGCCGCTCGACCGCACGGGCCTCTGCGCCGAGCCGAAGGCGGGCGCGCTCGGCATCGCGGACGCACGCATCGTGGCGCCCGGCGCGCCCGAGCGCTCGGTCCTCGTGAAGCGGATGCGGGCGCTCGACGAGACGCGGATGCCGAAGCTCGGCACGCACGTCGTCGACGAGGCAGGCGTCGCGCTCGTCGAGTCGTGGATCCGCGATCTGAAGTCGTGCCCATGAGCCCGAGCTGCACGATCAAGGATCGCTGCGGGCCCTCGGGGAAGGAGTGCCGCGCCGACGATCGCGCCTGTCAGGGCGACGCCGTCCAGCAGGGCCTCGAGATCCTCTGCGAGAGCAAGGAGACGGATCCGCCCACGTACGTCTATTGCCCGACGGGCACGCAGGCGCGCGACTCGAGCGTGGTGTGGATCCTGCTCGTGGTCGCGTTCCTCATCGCGGCGGTCGGTGGAACCGTCTTCGCGCTGGTGATCCGCAAGCGGCCGAGCTGAACGGCACCGCCGCACCGTGCGACCGCCGTCGCCGCGTCCACGGGCATTTTCACAGGTAACTTACCTATGAAAATGCCCGCGGAAGGGGCGCCGGCCCCCGCGCGCGCGGGCGTACAGCGAGCGCTCAGCGAGCGCTCGACGGCGGAGCCGGCGGGACCAGCGGATCCGGCTCGGTATCGGCGGGCGCGACGACGGCCTCGGCATCGGCCTCGGTGTGCGCGAGCGCCGCGGCGATCGCCTCCGCGCGGAAGCCTTCACGCTCCGCGAGCGCCGACAGCTCGACGGCGTGCTCGCGGGCGTCCTCGAGCGTCGCACGCTCCAGCACCGCCTCGCGCTCTGCGAGCATGCGGGCGAGCTCGTCGAAGCGCTCCTTGTGGAGCCACACGACTCCGCCGGACTCGTGCACGTTCATGAACGTGCGCCCGCGATCGTCGGTGAGCGCGGCGTGCATGATCGCGCGGAGGTCGCCCTCCGGCATCGTCAGCGCGAGGAGCACGAGCTGCGCGCGGCGGCTCGCCTCGACCTCGCCGAGGCCCGGCGTGAACGCAGAGGCGAGCGCGAGCGGCAAGGCCCAGGCCTCGATGAGCGCGCTCCGGGCGAGCGCCGGTCCCACGCTGCCGAACAGATCGAGCGCGGCCTCCGCGTAGACCCACGCGAGGAGAACGTCGGTGTCGGGCGTCGTCGGCTGGCCGGCACGGAGCACGGCGGCGAAGCGCTCGGTCGCGTGCGCGATGACGCCTTCGGCTTCGATCTCCGTCTTCGGCTTGCCGATCATCCACGCGAGGCCGTCCGCGAGGTGCTGGAGCTTCTCCTCGAAGGCGACGCGCGCCTCGTCCGTGATCGTCTCGGTCTTCGGATCCCAGCCCTTCGCGAGGTATGCGAGGTGGCCCGTGGAGAGCGCCTCGCGCAGCGGCGTGTGCACCGGCCGGTAGTAGAGCTGCGTGACCGCGCGCTCGATCGACGGCACGCCGCGTCCCGACAGCTCCGCGGCGAGCTCGCCGTACGGCTTCTCGCGCGTCGCGTGCACCGGGCGGAAGTCCATGAGCACGGCGTACTTGAACGCGTGGAGCTCCCAGGAGAGCCCGCCGTCGGTGATCTCGCGGAGCGGGCGGATGTACTCGAGGCCGTTCGGCACGTCGCGGAACACGAGCCACTCGCCCTGCTTGGGGTGCAGGCCGAGCATCTCGCCGAGCGGGTTGCCGCGCACGAGCGCATGGTGGACGCGGCCGCGCGTCGTCTTGAACTTGTTGTTGTAGAGGACGAGCGCCCGCTCTTCGCCTTCGCGGTTCGAGTACGCGAACACGTCCTCGTCGACGCCTCCGCTTTCGGTCATGAAGTCGTAGAGCGCGAAGTTGTCGACGCCGCTGAAGAGGTAGCGCTTCATGAGCAGCGGGAAGATCTCGCGCTCGTGCCGCGCGACGAGCCCCTCGTTGACCGGCTCGTTCCACTTCGCGCGGCGGTACTCCATGCCGTACTTCTCGTGGAATCCCTCGACCTGGCCGTGCCCGAACATCGGCAGCCCGGGCATCGTGCTCATCAGCGTGCAGACGCCGAAGTACTTGTCGTCATTTCCGAACTGGGCGATCGCCGTCTCCTCGTCCGGGTTGTTCATGAAGTTGACGAAGCGCTTGAGGATCTCCGGATCGAACTCGAGGACGTTCTTGATCGTCATCCGGTACTTCTCGTTCTCCTCGCGCTTCAGCATGTTCATGAACGCCGAGTTGTAGACACGGTGCATGCCGAGCGACCGGACGAAGTAGCCCTCCATCATCCAGAACGCCTCGGCGAGCAGCAGGGTGTCCGGCGCGCGCTGCTTGACCGTGTCGACGACCTCGCGCCAGAACTCGACGGGGAAGACGCGATCGAACTCCTCCTGCGTCATCGCGTAGTCGGCGCGCGACGGGATCCCTCCGCCGTGACCGGGCAGGGGGAACCAGAGGCGCTGGAAGTGCTTCTTCGCGAGCGTCATCGCGGCGTCGAAGCGGATGATCGGGAAGAGCCGCGCGACGTGGAGGATGGTCTCGATGACCGCGTGGCGGACCTCCGCCTTCGTGTAATCGAGCTGCGCGGTGTCGTTCCACGGCATGCTCGTGCCGTCGTTGCCGTGGTAGATGAAGCGGTCCTGGCCGGTCCACCGATCGTGGCGGCGGAAGACGACCGCCGCGTCGGTGTGGTTCCAGTAGCCCTCGTCGATGAAGATGCCGACGCGGGGATCGTCGGACAGGTCCGGCCCGCCGAAGCGGTAGGCGGGGAAGGGCGGGTGCGACGTCTGGATGAACCAGTCCGGGTGCTTGATCACCCAGTCGCCGTCGATGCCGACGTGGTTCGGCACCATGTCGGCGGCGAGCCGGATGCCGCGCGCCCACGCGCGTTGCTTCAGGCTTTCGTACGCGCCATGGCCGCCGAGCTCCTCGGCGATGTCGTAGCCCTTGAGCGAGTACGCGCTCGCGACCGCCTCCTGGTCGCCGCGCATCTGCTTGATCTTCTTCGACGCGCGACTGCGCTCGAACAGGCCGATGAGCCAGAGGCCGGTGAAGCCCCGCGACGCGAGCAGATCGAGCTCCTCGTTCGGGACCTGATCGAGGCGGTGGATCTCGCGCTGGTACTTCTTCGACAGCTGATCGAGCCAGACGAAGACGGTCTTCGCGATGAGGACGACGCGCGGCATCCAGTCGAGGTCCTGGCTGAAGCGCTTCGGCTCCTCCTGTACGCGGACGAACTGCATCGGGTCGAGCAGCGGCGCGCCGGGGCCGGGCCCGCCGCGCACGAAGTGGCGGCCTTCTTCCTGCCGGAAGTCGCGCACCCAGAGCAGCCGACGCCACAGCGCGAGCCGATCGAGGCCGAGCGACTGGCCCCACTCCTCCTCGATGAACGCGAGCTGCGCGAAGATGTCGTTCGGCGCCCGCCGCGAAGGCGCGAGCAGCAGATCGATGAGCGTCTCGCCGCGAGGACCCAT
>WBZO01001516.1_pt1 | contig 35677 bp, 34 predicted proteins | sample 5204261 | NCBI WGS metagenome assembly WBZO01 (sample SAMN12412400, study PRJNA552823) | activated sludge metagenome | isolation source: activated sludge from anammox sidestream of wastewater treatment plant... | place: USA: North Carolina | collected 2017-09
GCCAATCTTGGGCGCAATCGATTCAACCGCTGCCCAAAGGGAAGGATATTCCTGACGATGCTCCTGCACCAGCCGGACTGCCCGTTCTTTTACTTCCGGGGAAAATTGATTTTGTTTCTTCATGGCCCTATTCTCTCAGAGGTTAGAGCCTCCTCAAAACCCGGGGCGGTTCACCTTTGCTTGCGCCAGAGAATTCAAGGAGCTGAGTTCGCACGGGCTAGTAGATTTATGGCGTAGTCGGCATCCTGAGCGTCGTGAGTACAGTTGGTACAGCAACGCCGGCAATGGGTTCCGTGTCGACCATGCATTTGGTTCTGCGGATGTAGCCCGAGTGACGCGGGAAGTACACTACGAGCATGCCTACCGTGAAAAGAGAGCCACGGACCATTCTGCGCTGGTGGTCGCGTGTGGCACCTAACAATTCGTTCAAGCCGACGTGAGCTTTGCGTTAGTCTCCATGAGAAAGTAGTACCATTCTCGAAATAGCGAGCAAGGGCTTCTGGTCAGGGATGTTGACAATCTTATTCGCCTCGCTGCAAATCTAGATGTTATTGAGCTCCCACTCAATAAGATACGCGAGCTGGATGAACCCCCCTGGTATCAATCCGAAGGAGTGACACCTAACAATTCATCGCAGCTGATCGCCTGCGGCGCTGGCTGAATTCAGGGCGTTAGACTATGAAAACTGCGGGTATTCCATTTCATTCAATATACGTACTTCGAGTATCGAAAATGCTTCAAGTGTTCGCAACTTGACCAGGTCGGTTAATTGCTTGTATTTCCAGAATATCGGTAGAATAAGGGAGATCAAATTCTCAAACGCTCAACAATCTTTCCCTTTTGTAGATGAGATTCAATGATTTCATCAATGTCTTCCTGATCGACGTAGGTATACCAAATTTCTTCCGGGTAGACGACGATAACAGGACCTTCATTACAGCGGTCAAGGCAACCGGCATTATTGATGCGAATTTTACCTTTGCCTGCTAACCCGAGTTCTTTAATACGTTTTTTAGCATAATCACGCATTTCCTGAGCATGATGGTCGTTACAACAGCGTTCACCGTTGGCACGCTGATTGACGCAAAAGAAGACATGATGTTGATAGTAGCTCATACTTTTTTACCTCAGTTTGATTTCTGTCCAGATTCGGCTGAGCAGCCGGCGCTGAGTGTGGTTAATATCATGCAGCATTTCTAGCCGATCTAATATGGATGCATCCGGAAAAATAGCAGGATTAGCAACAATTTCAGGATGAATATAAGGGCGGGCAGCGAGATTAGGGTTGCCGGAGCCAGTCAGATTGGTTAGTTCAGCGGAATTTTTGCCTTCCAGCATAAAATTGATGAATTGGTGTGCTAGATCTGCGCGATAGCCGCTATGGTGAAGTACCATGCTATCAAGCGACAGTACTGCTCCTTCTGTGGGGATAACAAAATCTATCGTAAATTGACGCCCTGTTTTTTTTGCATCTAGTGCCGCTTGATACATATCATTGGAATAACCGTGGGCAACCCATAGATTACCTACCGCCAGTTCACGAATGTAACTAGTGTTACTAAACGCAGCCCAATAAGGTTTAGCCCGAATAATGAGCTCCTTTGCTTGTTGCCAATGTATTTCATCAGTATCGTTGACGGAATAGCCTAAATATTTAAGTGCAGCTGCCATTAATTCACGCTGACTATCCAGGACTGTGATGCGCCCCTTAATTTTTTCTAAATATGCAGGCTCGAAGATAATTGCCCAGCTATTGGTGGGTAATTTCAGTTCAGCGAGTTTTTCACGGTTAAATCCGATCAAGGTAGTAGTGTAGGCATAAGGGACAGAATAACGATTACCTGGATCAAATTCGGTATTGAGATAATTGGGATCAATGTTCTTTAGGTTGGGGATTTGTGATTTATCCAGAACACTGAGTGCTCTTTGTCGAATTAGCGTATCCATGGCGTCACCGGTTGGCACGAGCAGGTCATAGCCTGTAGCACCAGCAGCTAGCTTAGCAAGTAGCTCCTCATTGTCTGAATAATAATCTTGTGTTACCCGGCATTGGCAGATTTGCTCAAAACGTTCAATCGTTTGTTGGCTGATGTAGTTGTTCCAGTTGAATAAGCGCAAAATATCGTTGTTCTGACTGCTATTACTTGTGGTTTGCTTTTCGGAAGTGCAGCCAATTAATACGATAGATAGCAGGCAAAAAAAGGTAGCCAGAAAATGGCTATATTTCACGATTTCTTTTCTCCTTGTAGGATGCCGGAATCCAGACGATTGGCGATGATAATCAATACTAGCGTCAGCAGCATGAAGAGGGTGGAAATAGCATTCACTTCGGGAGTGACGGAGATTTTTATCATGGTATAGATCTGGATCGGTAGTATCGGTTCACCGATGCCCTTAGTAAAGAAAGTGATTACGAAATCATCAATTGATAACGTAAAAGACATGAGTGTTCCGGCAGCAATTGCTGGTGTGATGAGTGGTAAGGTGATCAACCGGAAAGTTTGCCACGGAGTCGCTCCCAGATCGCGTGCGGCTTCAAAAATACTGTCATCCATCCCTTGTAGCCGTGCACGTACGATTATCGCGACAAAACCAACGCAGAATGTTGTATGGGCGATGATGATCGAAACTAGACCCAGTGTCAGATTCATTACTTGTAAAAAGAACAGCAATAAAGAAACGCCTAACAGAATTTCTGGCATGGCTATTGGCGCAAATGCAAGAAATGGTAGGACTCTGACTCGATAACGATGGATAGCCAGTCCTGCCATGGTACCTAGTATGGTTGCAAGCAAGCTGGCACTAATAGCGATGATTAGTGAGTTACGCGCGGCAAGCAGCATTTCTTGGTTATTGAACAGCTTGTAGTACCAATCTAATGTAAAACCTACCCATTCTGCATTCAGACGGGAATCGTTGAACGAATAAATGACAACGATAACCAGGGGAATGTAGAGAAAAACATAAACTAAGCTGGCAGTAAACCATAGAGCGAAATTGGCACGTTTCATATCAGAACCATTGTTTACTTAGGAGTGCGCGGGCGCGCTAGCAGCGTGAATAATCCGGTAACACACAGCACAGCCAGCATCAGCATGATAGATAGAGTAGAGCCAAATGGCCAGTCGCGCGTCCCCAGAAATTGATCTTTGATTAGATTGCCGATGAGGATATCACCCGTTCCACCTAGAATATCTGGAATAGCAAACATACCCAATACCGGAATAAACACCAGCGCAGCACCGGAGTATACGCCTGGGAGTGATTGCGGCCAGGTTACTAACCAGAAACGTTGCCAGCGATTGGCTCCAAGATCTTGAGCGGCATCAAGCAGAACTGGGTCATGTTTTTCCAGATTGGTGTAGAGCGGCAAAATCATAAAAGGTAGATGTACGTAAACGGTTCCAACCAGTACTGCAAACGGGGAAAACAGCATCATGACAGGCTCAAAACCAAAAAACTGCAGTATGTTGTTGATGAAATGACTGAATGCAGATTCTGGTCCTAGAATAATCATCCAAGCATAGATACGAATCAAAAAGTTGCTGGCAAAAGGTAAAACAACCAGTAATATCATTAGATTACGATATTTTTTTGCGCTTTTGGCAATTAGCATGGCAACGGGGTAAGCCATGATTAGGCAGATTAGCGTGGAAACGAATGCAATCACAAAAGATTTTAAAAAGATCTCCGCGTACAGGATATCGCTAAAGAAGAAGCGATATGCTTCGAGCGTCAGACCGAATAAACCGGCATCTCCTTCGGTAGCTGACGCTTCTGATGCGGTCAGTGGCGCCAACCCGCCGTATTCTCCCGGGAAACGGAAGGAGGTCACGATCATGATCAGACTAGGCACTGCGAAGAATATCAGTAGGAACAGAGTAGGCGGAAGGCTGATTAGCCAGCGCGTTAGGCGGAATTTGTTCATGGTTGATCTAACAAAAATTGTGCGGCTTCTTGTGGCCAACTGACAATCACCGGATCATCTACTTCAAAGAAGCGTGCGCGTCCAGGTGAAGAATTGGCTAGCAAAGCCTCTATTTGGATACCGTTATCCAATTCAATAACATAAGTAGTGACATCGCCTACATAGAGAAAATCAAGTACTTTACCGGTATGAGCATGCGGGATCGCTGTCTGTTTTGTCAGTGCGTGTACCGTGACTTGCTCTGGGCGAATGGCGATGACACCTTGATCACCTACCCTTACCCCTTTCTTCGGTGAGAGTGTGGTTGTTCCTAAACCATTAATTTCCAGCGTCATTGCTTTATCGGTAATTTGGATTACCTGGGCTTCTATGAGATTGATTTTGCCAATGAAGTCGGCGATGAAACGGTTAGCTGGCGTACTGTAAATTGCTGAAGGTTCACCAATTTGTTCGATTTTTCCTAGATTCATGACGGCAATTCGTTGCGATAATGCTAGCGCTTCATCTTGAGAATGAGTGACGAAAATAAAGGTGATACCGACTTCCTTTTGCAGTTTGATCAATTCGCGCTGCATATCTTCTCGTAACTTTGCGTCCAGCGCACCTAGCGGTTCATCCATCAACAGTAGGCGTGGGCGATTGATTAGGCCGCGTGCAAAGGCAACCCGCTGTTTTTGTCCGCCAGAAAGCTCATGTGGAAAACGGTGCGCAAATTGGGAAAGTTGTACCTCTTGTAGTGCCTTTTCTACACGTTGCTTGATTTCTATTGGCGTTACCTTGGACATTTTCAGTGGAAACGCAATGTTATCCGCTACCGTCATATGTGGAAACAGCGCATAGCTCTGAAAAACCGTGTGAATGGGTCGCTTTTCCGGTGAAATATTAGCGATATCTTGTCCATCGAGCAGAATTTTTCCGGAATCTGGCACATCAAATCCGGCAATCAGACGTAATAATGTGGTCTTGCCACAACCAGAAGGACCTAGCAGTGTAAAGAATTCACCTGCCTCGATTGACAAGCTAACGTTATCCACTGCAGTGAAGTTGCCAAAGCGCCGGGTAACATTGTGTAGTTCAAGTAACGCCATGACTCGGTTCCAAAAAGGCGGATTTTAGCAAATTTGATTCAGCTGAGTTAGAGATCCTCTACAGGTTATTGGGGAGTGTTACTTCTGATTTTTTTACTTTATTTAGGATGTGCCTCGCGGTGATAGCATATCCAGTATTTGCTGTGCTTATGATACAAATAGTGTCAATAATATATGTGAACAACTAATAATCCAGCCAATAGGATGGCAACTAATACCAATATCTTGCTTTGGCGTTTTTGCTGTGCAACTAATTCTGCCAAGCTATCTTCCAGATTCTGGGCGCGTTGTTGCTCAAGGTTATAGTGCATGAGTCGAGGAAATTGTGGCAGCATTACTGCCCAGTTGGTTGCTTCCTTTTGTAAATGCGTAATAAATCCGCGTATCCCGATTTGCTCGGTCATCCAGTTTTCTAAAAAGGGCTTGGCTGTTTTCCAGAGATCAAGATCCGGATCGAGATCACGCCCTAGTCCCTCGATATTAAGCAGCGTTTTCTGGAGCAAAACTAATTGTGGCTGGATTTCCACATTAAATTGTCGGGAAGCTTGAAACAGACGTAGCAATACGCGCCCAAAATAAATTTCTTTTAAGGGGCGGTCAAAAATCGGTTCACAAACAGCTCGGATAGCTGCTTCAAAATCATCTACGCGTGTATTCCTTGGTGCCCAGCCTGCTTCGATATGTGCCTGGGCGACACGGCGATAATCCCGGCGAAAGAAAGCCAGAAAGTTCTGCGCTAGGTAGTTTTTATCTTGTTCACTTAATGAACCCATAATGCCGAAATCAACGGCTATATAGCGACCATCATCGCCAACGAAAATATTACCTGGGTGCATATCGGCATGAAAGTAGCCATCACGAAAAACTTGCGTGAAAAAAATTTCCACACCCATGCGCGCGAGTTGTGGAATATCGATTCCCTTGGCGCGTAAAGTTTCCACTCGACTGATAGGTGTGCCGATCATGCGTTCCATTACCATAACTTCCGAGTGACAATAATCCCAATATACTTCTGGTACCTGCAGCAAGGGAGAATTAAGAAAATTACGTCGTAATTGACTGCAGTTGGCAGCTTCCCGGATGAGATCAAGTTCGTCATCTAGGTGGCGAGCAAACTCTGCAACCACTTCTCGCAGCTTTAAGCGCTTGCCATCTGGCCAGATAGATTCAAGTAGCCAAGCTCCAGTTTCCATTAATGCGACGTCGTGAGCAATAACAGGGGCGACACTGGGTCGCAAGATTTTGACGGCAGCCTGTGTCCCATCCTGTAAGACGGCAAAGTGCACTTGAGCAACGGAAGCACTAGCAACCGGTTTGCTATCGAATTCAAAAAAGACTTCACTAACTGGTTTGCCATAGACGGTTTCCAGTATCTTGATTGCTTGCTCCGAAGGGAAAGGAGGGACTCTATCCTGGAGGAAGGCTAGTTCATCAGCGAAATCCTGTGCAAGTAGATCTCGGCGAGTGGACAGCATTTGTCCAAACTTAATAAAAATAGGACCGAGCGCTTCTAGCGCTAAGCGTAATCTAACCGCGCGTGGTTGCTTGAGCTGAGAGCGGAAAGGTAATAGCAGTGAAATGACTTTAAATACGCGTAGCCGTATCTGGTCAAGTAGGATCTCGTCCAGACCGAAACGGTAAGCGATTAGGATAATTTTAAGTAAACGGAAGAAGCGCATGGAATAGTGAGTGGTTCAATAAAGTTACCGACAGATAGAATCAGCAACATCTGTATGATGGTGTAGGGAGGTGAGTTGTGTGTGCCTGTCGGTCATTGATTAGTTCGAGACGACAATGTTTCCATAACTTGTGAGAATGGCGGAACCAACGCTTTGATCCGTTTTTCAAGTTGTAACACCTGTTGTTGCAATAATTCCATCTCAAGGTTGAGCTGGTGAAGTTGTGTGCGTTTTGCTGTTATTGGCCACTCTTCAGTAATAAGTTCCCCCAATGCGCGTGACAGATTGCGGATACTTCCTAGATGCCAGCGCACCAATTCCTGTCCTACCAATATTACGCGGTGAGCAAATATATCTCCAATAACTGAACTGAGATTTTCCTCAATTATGGGTTGAAAAGTTTTGCCCAAACATAATAGAAGGTCAGCCAGCACTGGATCGCCACTAACCGTAATTTCACGAAATGCAGCAATATCACCAGATGCAAGACGGGGCACTAGTTCTGGCGGGATATGCAAAGTTACTTCAGGGTGTTTGTCTTGGGTTGCTGTTCTGAAATAACCATTCTGAGTGATAGCGGTCTGTAGTTGAATCAGGGAATTGATATGGAAATGTACAGTTTTCCCGGCATGAGATTGTAATTGCTGTCGCACCTGGTCTGAATTCCCAGCTAGGTAGTTTAGGTAGGCTGTTAGTGTTGAAGATGGTGTAGTCATTACTGGGGAGCGGTTATCGGTATTCCCATTCTTCATGAGAGATGAATGGACATATTTTTACATACCCATAAAGATATGCATGGATTTGTCAACTGTCCTGATTATAGCGTGATTTGATAGACGAGCTGGTAGTCACATGACTATTCCCCAGTCGGTTAATAATAACCTCAGACGGAGAAATTTGATCCTGCAAAGCGAGTGCGGAAAGAATTTCCCAGGCATGATGCGTCAAGCTGATAGTTTTATGCGGCTCCGTATATCTTTTTTTTGTCTCACTGCGACTTTCTTTCGCACTAATTACCTTCTTGATTTCCATCCACTGCGTTTCATTCAGCCATTTTTGACACCATGTATTGAAATGAACCGAGTCAGTTCTAGATTCAAGATATTCCTGTTTTGCCCTGCTGCGTTGTGATTCTGTTGCGCCGAACCATGTCGGATTCCTGTTGAGTAGGTCATCAATAAAAGTTGTGGCAGCCTGTTTATCTTGCTGCCGAATGATGTAGATGTGTTTTGTCATTATTGTTCTTAACTATCTTGTTGCTTGAATTGCTGAAAATGTCATTTTATAAATGAGGATACTACTAGGGAATGACGTTTGCTTGCAATGCTAACCCTATGTTTACCGTATGATTTATTGTTTACCGGGTGGCAATTAGCTTTGAAGTAACTAGGAATAAAGGCTGTTTATCTGTTTGTTCGGGGCTATGGTCTTATTTTGCTGCAGTAAGCTGTTGCAAATTTCAGACAGGAGTCCTTATGAACACTGATCTCGAACAGTTTTACCAGATATTTTTTGAGGAAGCGGGTGAGTTGCTGGCAGAGATGGAAACTCGTTTGCTCAAGCTGGATGTCCTGGCACCCGATCCAGAGGATCTAAACGCGATATTCCGTGTAGCACATTCCATCAAAGGTGGCGCTGGTACATTTGGGTTTACCGATATGACGGAACTTACGCACGTACTGGAGTCATTATTGGATAAATTGCGTAAAGGTGAGCTCGAATTACGCTCAGAAATGGTGGATACCTTTTTGCGAGCGGGAGATGTATTAAAAAATCAACTAGATGGTCATCGTGGTAGCGGTTCCGCTGATTTAGCAGAAGTAGAAGCTGTTAACTGCAAGTTAAAAGAGTTAGCAGCGGGTGTGGCTGAAAATAGTGAAGTACCGATAACTGCAATGGAACCAATAGAACAATCGGCAGATACGGCTGAATCAGTATCCGTTGCAGAAAATGCGCTCACTTACCGGATCGAATTTGGTTGTGCAGATCTTAGTAAACCAGTGATGGAGAAATTGCTGGCTGATCTAGCGCAACAGGGACAGTTGAAGAACTTAAGTAATCCAGATGATGAAGCACTATGCGTATTACAACTTACCACGACGGATAGTGAAGAGGATGTCTGGGAAGCACTAGCTTTTCTGGTTGATCCTGCCCATTTATCCATCAAAGTAGATGAAAAAATAGCTTCTGTCACAAAGGAAGCTACATTAATCGCAGAAAATCAATCAGCGCAACAGCCATCTACTGAACCTGTTGGTACAGAACAGCAGCATACGCTGTCTAGTGAAGCGGTTGCGACTACAGCAGCTGCTGATTTACCCAAACAGAAAACGCAACCATCCGCAAAAACAGCCTCTTCTCAGCACAAATCATCCGCTGATCATACCGGATCTGCCAGCAGTGAATCTTCTTCAATTCGCGTTAGCGTAGAAAAAGTAGATCAAATGATTAATTTGGTAGGTGAGCTGGTGATTACCCAAGCTATGCTGGCGCAAACCGCAAGTCAGATTGATCCCGTCATTTTTGAAAAACTACTCAATGGACTGAATCAGCTTGAGCGCAACACGCGCGATCTACAGGAAGCTGTTATGTCAATTCGTATGATGCCTATCAGTTTCGTGTTCAGCCGTTTTCCTCGGGTGGTGAGGGATGTAGCTTCCAAACTTGGTAAGCAGGTTGATCTCAAAACTTTGGGTGAGGGTACCGAACTAGACAAAGGGTTAATTGAAAAAATTACTGATCCCCTGACACATTTGATTCGCAATAGTCTGGATCATGGCATAGAAACACCAGAAAAGAGAAAAGCGGCGGGCAAATCGGCGAACGGCACTATTACCCTACGTGCATCACATCAAGGCGGCAGCGTTGTTATCGAAGTGTTGGATGATGGTGCTGGGCTCAATCGGGAAAAAATTCTAGAGAAGGCGCGTAGTCGTGGATTGCCGGTTAGTGAAAATATGACTGATCAGGATGTATGGATGCTGATTTTTGAAGCTGGTTTTTCTACAGCCGAAGTCGTGACAGATGTTTCTGGTCGAGGAGTCGGAATGGATGTGGTCAAGCGCAATATTGAAGGATTAGGTGGTCGGGTTGAGATTGATTCAGTTACTGGACAGGGGACAAAAATCTCGATTCGATTGCCTCTGACGCTGGCTATTCTGGATGGATTGTCAGTATCGGTGGGCGATCAATTATTCATTATCCCGTTAGCCTATATTACAGAATCACTCAAGCCCGCTGCTGAGGATATTCGCACTATTCGTGGTCAAGGTAGGGTGGTACAGGTACGTGGCGAATATCTGCCGGTGATTGCTTTACATGAGATTTTTAATCTGGAACCGGCAGTGCAGCATGTTCACGAAGGTATTCTGGTTATCCTCGATGCTGAAGGTAGCAAGGCTGCTATGTTTGTCGATGCATTAGTTGGACAGCATCAAGTGGTGATCAAGAGTTTAGAAAGCAATTATCGTCGTGTAACAGGGGTTTCAGGAGCAACCATCATGGGAGATGGCAGTGTTGCTTTGATACTGGATGCGGTAGGGTTGGTCAACCTCACCAAGCAAAAAATGATCCATGCAGCGTAATAAATTGATCAAATCTTTATGGGGTGAGCCGTTAAAACCGATATCTGTGTGCTTATTACCGAGGAGTAAACCATGTTGTTGACACAAACTGCGGCTACCCCAGCTTCCATAACTACAAATGAAGTACCTGATCCAACACGGGATTTTTCATGTAGCGAATTTTTGATATTCCGGCTGGGGAAAGAGGAATACGGGATTGAGATTCTCAAAGTCCAGGAGATTCGTGGATATGACGCGATTACGCGTATTGCCAATGCACCGGAGTTTATCAAGGGCGTCATTAATCTGCGGGGCGTAATCGTCCCAATTGTTGATATGCGTATCAAGTTTAATTTGGGGACTCCACATTACGATCAGTTTACTGTGGTCATCATTCTCAATTTATCTGGACGGATTATCGGCATTGTGGTGGACGGTGTATCCGATGTCATCAATTTGGATACTGAGCATTTACGACCAGCTCCTGAGTTTGGAGGGGTTATTGATACTGAATATATCATAGGCCTGGGCACCATAGAAGAACGCATGTTGATTCTGGTGGATATCGAAAAGCTAATGAGTAGTTCGGAAATGGGGTTGTTAGAGCCAGTGGGTAAATAGTTTTGTGAATAGCAGCGTGTATCAGTGGCGATGGCGGCGAACACGGTATTTTTAAAGTTAAGTTACTTTATCAGGAGCAAAAATGTTGCAGAACATGACGATTAAATCGCGGCTGATTTTTATTATTGGTCTGCTGTCCTTGTCATTGATCAGTGTGGGTGCCATGGGGTTATATGGGCTGAGTCAGTCCAAGACGCAGATAGAAACGATTTACCAGGATCGGGTCATGGCACTTCAACACTTTTCGCACATCATGGAAATCATGCAGCGAATGCGGATTAGTACGCTGCAAGCAGTCAATCAACGAGATGTAGATGGTGCCCGCCAACGAGCAATGCAGGTTGTAAGTGATGATGCTGCGCTTACTGAGCATTGGCAACAATACAACTTGACTCAAATTGCTCCAGAAGAGCAGTTGCTGGCAAATCGCTTTGTTGAACAATGGAAGACTTGGCAAGCAGCACGTAACCAATCGTTAGATCAAGCAATTCAGAATAATTTTGACGGAGCCCAAGCTAATACGTTTGGTGACGATATCCCCAAATATGACACTGCTTATGCCACTTTGATGCAATTGGTTGGTATGCAAGAACGACTAGCTTCGCAAGGATATGAACAACTGCAAACTAGCTCCTCTGAAATTATTACAGCAACAATTTTGTTGGCAGTATTAGGAATATTGTTGGCCAGTGGAGTTGGTTTTGTGCTGATTCGAGCGATTAGTCGCTCAATCAACCGGGCGGTTCAAGTAGCAGATGGGATTGCCAATGGTCGATTGGATCAGCATATCGAAGTGACCGGTCGTGATGAAATAGCTATGTTACTGAAATCAATGCATAGGATGGTGGAAGTATTAAATAGCTTTATTTCTGCCCAACAAAAAATGCGACAACAACATGAAGCCGGTACGATTAGCTACCGCATCCCTGCGGCGAAATTCCCTGGTAGTTATGGCGAAATTGCCAATACCGTTAATGATCTAGTCGCTACACATATTGCCGTCAAGATGCAGGTGGTAGAAGTGGTTTCTCGCTATGCACAGGGTGATTTGTCGGTAGACATGGATCGCTTACCAGGTGAAAAGGCAAAAGTAACGGAAGCGGTAGATAAAGTTAAAAATAGTTTGCAGGCAATTAATGCTGAAATCAGACATCTGGTAGAAGGTGCAGTAGCGGGTGATTTTTCCCGCCGTGGTAATGCAGACAAGTATCAGTATGAATTTCATGGAATGGTAAATAACCTGAATCAACTGATGCAAACTTGTGAAACCAGCTTGGAAGACGTGATCCGTATCATGGATGCGCTGGCGGAAGGAGATCTGACCCAAAAAATTACCCGTGAATACCAGGGGATGTTTGCCCGTATGAAAGATGATTCAAACGCTACCGTAGGGCAGCTTGCTGGAATCGTTCGGCAGATTAAGGAAGCTGCCAGTCTGATCGGCACAGCGTCCAGAGAAATTGCTGACGGCAACTCGGATTTGTCACAGCGAACAGAAGAACAGGCTGCCAATCTGGAAGAAACCGCTGCCAGCATGGAAGAGTTAACTTCAACCGTCAAACAGAATGCGGATAATGCTCGTCAAGCTAATCAGTTAGCTTCTTCTGCTTCCGAGGTGGCAGTGAAAGGGGGCGAAGTGGTTGGTCAGGTGGTACAAACCATGAGTGCCATCAACGATAGTTCCAAGAAAGTAGTGGACATCATCAGCGTGATCGATGGCATCGCTTTCCAGACCAATATCCTGGCACTGAATGCAGCGGTAGAAGCTGCTCGTGCGGGTGAGCAAGGGCGCGGATTTGCTGTAGTGGCAACTGAAGTACGCACACTGGCTCAACGCTCAGCAGCCGCTGCGCGTGAAATCAAAGACCTCATTAGTAATTCCGTACATAAGGTGGAGGATGGTACTCTGCTGGTGGATCAGGCCGGCAAGACCATGGAAGAAGTGGTGTTGTCGGTCAAGCGGGTCACTGACATTATGGGTGAAATTTCAGCAGCTTCTCAGGAGCAGAGTCAGGGTATTGAACAGGTGAATCAGGCAATCACGCAGATGGATGAAATTACCCAACAGAATGCGGCACTGGTGGAACAGGCGGCAGCGGCTTCCGAATCCATGCGCGAACAGGCAGAGCAATTGTTACGCGCAGTGGCTGCATTCAAGCTGGAGCAGGGGTTTTCATCCGACCAGACAGGTAATGCACCATTTATAGAGCGACGCGGTCCGAATCGTGCAACCAATATCGAACGCCTGCCCCAGGCAAAAGGCAAGCGCAAGACTGCTTCATCTGCACCATCTATATCGGCGCCCACCGGCACAGATGGCGATTGGGAAGAATTCTGATCCTGGCTGCCGGGCTATTCCCGCTTGCTTGCGGCATGAACAGATGAATATCGCCAGACATGAACAGTTCACTAACACCACCACTGTGGTTTTTGCGAATGCCAAAGGTGTGAAGCAATCCCGTAGTAATGAAAAAAGAAATCTGGATTGCCACGTCGATCCGCGATCTGCTCGCAATGATGATGTGAGTATAGTGCAGCTTGCGAAGACGGATTGAGAGGTGACACAAGGTGTGCTGGTGCAATGATTTTTAGTAAATAACACAACTTGTCGAGGAAGAATTATGCGAGTCAATATGCCTGTCACCAACGTGGAACATGAAATGCGAGATGGTGAATTTCTCGTTTCCAAGACCACACCAAAAGGGGTGATTACCTATATTAATGAACCTTTTGTCAGAATGAGTGGGTTCACGGAGCAGGAGCTGGTTGGCCAGGCGCATAACATCATTCGTCATCCTGATATGCCACAAGAGGCTTTTAAGGATTTCTGGGATACGATCAAGCAGGGTAGACCGTGGAGTGGCATGGTCAAGAATCGCAGCAAAAATGGTGATTTTTACTGGGTATATGCCAATGCGACGCCTGTAAAGGAAAATGGTAGGGTGACCGGACATATGTCTGTGCGTAGCAAGCCTTCGCGTGAACAGATTCAGGCAGCCGAAACCCTGTATCGTCAAATGCGTGAGGGAATGGCAAAAGTACGAATCGTTGCGGGAGAGGTGATTGCTGATAATTGGCTAGGCACGTTGCGCACGAAACTTCGTCACCTTAGTCTGCGGACGAGGATTGCTGGGTTGGTGTTAGTTCCCTTACTTACTATGGCTGGTGCTGCCTGGTTGCTAATGCAGGGACAAATATCGGCAGGTTTGACCAGTATAGGAATAAGTGCTGGTTTGGCTATTAGCATGGGAATATTACTCTGCCGTTCTATTTGTCAACCAATAAATACGCTTATTCAGCATTTAGACAAAATGGCGCAGGGCGATTACACCAGTCAGATCACAATCGAACGCAATGATGAAATCGGGAAGCTGACCGAGGCGCTGAAATCCATGCAAATTCGTGCGGGAATTGATTTCACTGAAACAAAACGAATGAATGTGGAAAATCTGCGGGTGCGCAACGCGCTGGATATTGCCACTTCTGCTGTCATGATTGCTGACAATACCGGAACAATTATTTTTATGAACCGGATGGTACGGGAGATTTTCGTGAATGAAACGGCTGAGCAGGAAATACGTAAATCATTGCAAAGTCGTTTGCGGGATCTGGCCGGGCAACAGCAGATAGATAATATCAAGATAGGGAAACGCACCTATTCGCTGATATTGATGCCGGTGGTCAACGAATCCGGGGAGCGGGCAGGATCCGTGGTGGAATGGCGCGATCGCACCCAGGAGCTGACGGTTGAAAAAGAGATCATGGATATTGTTCAGGCAGGCGTGGCAGGGGATTTCAGCAAACGCCTGACTTTAGCGGGCAAGGAAGGGTTCTTCAAACAACTGGCAGAGGGTATCAACCGGTTAATGGAAAGCATCTCCCAGGGACTGGAGGAGTTGGCCTCCATTCTGGAGGCTATGGCAGAAGGTGATTTGACCCGGAAAATTACGCATGATTATCAGGGTATGCTGGGCAGGTTAAAGGATGATTCCAATTCAACTGTCATGCAATTGACCAGCATTGTTGCTCAGATCAAGGATGCAGTCAGCCTGATTGGTACGGCTTCAAAAGAGATTGCTGATGGTAATACCGATCTTTCGCAACGGACTGAGCAGCAGGCAGCCAATCTGGAAAAAACTGCTGCCAGCATGGAAGAGTTGACTTCGACCGTGAAGCAGAATGCGGATAACGCGCGCCAGGCCAATCAGCTGGCTGCTTCTGCCTCTGGTGTGGCTGTAAAGGGTGGTCAGGTGGTAGGTAAAGTGGTACGGACCATGAGTGAAATCAACGATAGCTCGAAAAAGATTGTTGACATTATCAGCGTGATTGATGGTATTGCCTTTCAGACCAATATCCTGGCATTGAATGCCGCGGTGGAAGCCGCCCGTGCGGGTGAGCAGGGGCGCGGGTTTGCCGTGGTGGCCACTGAGGTGCGTACACTGGCGCAACGCTCAGCGGCGGCGGCCAAAGAGATCAAGGAATTGATCAACGACTCGGTACTTAAGGTGGAAGATGGTACGCAACTGGTGGATCAGGCTGGCAGGACGATGGAGGAAATCGTGCAATCAGTCAAACATGTGACTGACATCATGGGCGAAATCTCGGCTGCTTCCCAGGAGCAAAGTCAGGGTATTGAGCAGGTGAATCAGGCGATTTCGCAGATGGATGAAATTACCCAACAGAATGCGGCGCTGGTGGAACAGGCAGCGGCGGCTTCCGAATCCATGCGTGAACAGGCGGATCAGCTGTCACACGCGGTGGCGGTATTCAAGCTAGAACAAAATTCCTTATCACATCAAATGAGTAACCAGCCCTTTGTTGAGCGACGTGGACCTAATCGCGCAACCAATGTTGAACGATTACCTCATGTGAAAAACAGTAAGAAAGTTATCTCTTCAGACTCGTCTGCCATTGCTTCCACCGGGACGGATGACGACTGGGAAGAATTCTGAAACGGAATCAAAGCATAAAGTATGTCTTACTAGCAGTGGAAGCAGAAATGCAGTCTTTGCATTGGATCTTCGTACGGCAGCATAACTCGCAGTGACTAGGATGATAAAACTTGAGGAGAGTAGCGTATGGTGCTTGTTCATGATAAATCGGTATTTCGAGCTAACTTTTAGCGAAAGAATGACGATATGAAGGTTTCCTGAAGATTTTTTTAACGGATCTTTGTTTACTTAATGGTGCCCGCGATGAATGCTCTTCTTTCGATCGAACCCAGTACGCGTGAATACGCTTTCTCAGTACGTGATTTCGAGTGCGTGAAGAAAATGATTTATGCGCGTGCAGGTATTGCGTTGGCTGAGAATCGTCAAGAAATGGTATACACCCGGTTATCACGACGATTGCGCGCAACAGGCGCAAAGGGTTTTAATGACTACTTGGATCGGCTGGAGAGGGATAGCGAGGATGAGGAATGGGAATTCTTTGTTAATGCGCTAACAACGAACCTCACTGCTTTTTTCCGGGAAGCTCATCATTTCCCAATACTGGCTGAACATGTAAAGAAACGTCAGCCAGGACAGATTATAAAACTCTGGTGTAGTGCTTCCTCCACGGGGGAAGAGGCTTATTCAATGGCGATGACGATGGTGGAAACCTTTAATTCTTTAAAGCCCCCTGTTCGTATCCTTGCCACTGATATTGATACCGAGGTACTGGCTGTTGCTCGTGAGGGAATTTATTCCCTAGATAGACTGGAATCCGTATCACCTGAAAGAATCCGGCGTTTCTTCCTCAAGGGAAAAAATAGTACTTCCGGGTATGCTCGGATCAGACCAGAGTTACGTGATTTGATTACTTTCAAGCAATTTAATTTGCTAGATACTAGGTGGCCGATGCGTGGACCATTTAATGCAATTTTTTGTCGCAATGTCATGATTTATTTTGATAAGCCGACACAGTATCGGATTCTACAAAAGTTTGTGCCATTGCTAGATCATGATGGTTTGATATTTATGGGGCATTCAGAGGTATTTCAGCATGCCACTGACTTGATTAGGCTCATTGACAGGACTGTTTACAGACCTGCTATTAAATAATGGCTTGTTATGATTGATCCTCAATTTGCCTCAAATTTTTATTTTGATCAGCGTTTAAATATTGAAGCAGTCAAATTATCACCTGGTGAGTATTTTGTAACCACTCAGGATATGGTGCTGAGTACGGTACTGGGTTCTTGTATTTCTGCTTGTCTTTATGATCAGCAGAGCAAAATAGGCGGCATGAATCATTTTATGCTGCCAAGTAGTGAAAATAGTAGTGAATTTTCCAATGAATGTGCCCGTTTCGGTGGTTATGCGATGCATATCCTAATCCGGGAATTACTCAAAAATGGTGCTCGTAAGCAAAATTTGGTTGCTAAGGTGTTTGGTGGCGGTAATGTACAGCCTGCTATGGTGACTTCTATGATTGGCTCGCAAAATGCCAAATTTGTAAAAAAATATCTAGCTGAGCAGGCTATTCCTATTTTGGCAGAAGATCTGGAGGGATTTTATCCGCGTAAACTACATTTTTTTCCTAGAAGTGGTCGGGTATTGCTGAAAAAACTATATGTATCACGTAATAGTACTATTGCTGAACGTGAACAAGACTACAGTCGACAATTGTTAACTACAGCGCAGCCAGAAGTGCTGGCGAAATCTCTTAAATATTAAAGGACAATTTATGAAGAAGATCAGTGTGCTTGTCATTGATGATTCTGCTCTGATCCGCAAATTATTGACTGAGATTATCAATAGTCAACCAGATATGGAGGTAATTGGAGCGGCACCAGATCCCTTTGTCGCGCGCGAAATGATTCGGACATTAAATCCAGATGTGCTGACATTGGATGTAGAGATGCCCAGAATGGATGGATTAGAGTTTCTTGAGAAACTAATGCGTTTACGCCCCATGCCAGTAGTTATGGTTTCCACGCTGACTGAACGTGGTTCAGAAATAACCTTCCGTGCACTTGAATTGGGTGCGATTGATTTTGTCGCTAAACCTAAAATGGACATTCGTCATGGTCTTGAGGCTTATGGTAGCGAAATTGCCAGCAAGATCCGTGCTGCTAGTACCGCGCGTGTCCGTCGTTTAGAGCCTAATGGCGCTATAAAGGAAAGAGCGTCACATACGCCGTTACATTATGGTATTTCAACAGAGAAGCTAATCATTATTGGTGCTTCCACAGGGGGGACTGAAGCTATTAAGGAAGTACTGGCTCATTTGCCACCGGATTGTCCGGGTATTTTGATTGCACAACATATGCCAGAAGGATTTACTCGCTCCTTTGCTGAACGGCTGGATCGGCTATGTAAGATACGGGTGAAGGAATCGGAAGGTGGTGAACGGGTACTGCCAGGTCATGCCTATATTGCTCCGGGGCATTCTCATTTGTTGTTGAAGAAAAATGGGGCTAATTACGTGACTGAGTTAAGCCAAGCAGATCCGGTCAATCGTCATCGCCCTTCAGTAGATGTGTTGTTTCAGTCTGCTGCGCAGTGTGCAGGACGAAATGCAGTCGGCGTGATTCTTACTGGCATGGGTAAAGATGGTGCAGCAGGTATGCTTACCATGCGTCAGGCTGGTGCATACAATTTGGCACAAGATGAAGCTAGCTGCGTGGTATTTGGTATGCCTCGGGAAGCTATTTCAATCGGAGCGGTGGATGAAGTAGTTTCTCTAAAAGATATGGCAGGGCGCATTCTTTCTAGGTTGACTGGTACAGCCAAACAGGCTGTGCGCATCTAATGATTCATCAGTGAAAGCTATAAAAAAGCCACTTTACGTGTATGAAGGAGGCTTTTTTTATGATGTTCTGGCGGAGAAGGCGGGATTCGAACCCGCGGTACGGTATTACCGTACACACGCTTTCCAGGCGTGCACCTTCAACCACTCGGTCACTTCTCCTTTTGATTTGTCTTTCGGCGAAACCGCAAAGGATAAACTAGATTAGTACGCGGGGCAATAAGTGACTTGCGATCTTTATATTTACTGCTGAGAGCAATATTGCGAGAATGGCACATTTTGAGCCGGCACTATAAAAAATGAGAAAGTTTGTTTTGAGTTTCTTTTTGTTTGTCTGGGTTTGGGTGATATCAACTGCCATGGCTGGTGGTATTGATCAGCGGGAGGTTTTATCTTTGAATGAAACACAGCGTAACCACCTGCTAGGAGAAATGCGTATGCTGCTAACGGGTGCAGGTGCTATTTTGGAAGCATTAGCTAAAGAGGATATGGTTGCTGTTGCACGACATGCCCGTTCACTAGGCATGGAAATGCCGCACAAGATGGAAGGTCACATGGATAGTGTTTTGCCGCAACAGTTTATGCAACTGGGGATGGGTATGCATCAACGATTTGATAAGATTGCACAAGATGCGGAGTTGAAAAAAGATAGTAAGCATACGTTACAACAATTGGGTGAAACATTAGGACGTTGTACTGCGTGTCACGCTATTTATCAGATTGTTGTCAGCTCGGATGTTCAAACGAGTGGACACGACGAACACGGCGTAGATGCGCATGCGCATTAATCGAACTAATTGTTAGAATGGCAACTGGTGCCAGAGTCGGTCAATTCTGGTTTTAACGGTCGCATCCATTTCAATTGTGCGCCCCCATTCGCGCGTAGTTTCACCAGGCCATTTATGAGTGGCGTCTAGCCCCATTTTGCTACCGAGACCTGAAACGGGGCTAGCAAAATCCAGATAATCAATCGGTGTGTTTTCCACAATTAGCGTATCGCGTGCTGGATCAACCCGGGTAGTCATCGCCCAGATAACTTCTTTCCAATCACGAATGTTGACATCGTCATCAGTCACGATGATGAATTTGGTATACATGAACTGGCGCAAAAAACTCCAGATGCCAAACATGACACGCTTAGCGTGGCCGGGGTATTGTTTCTTCATACTGACTACCGCTAGTCGGTAAGAACAACCTTCTGGCGGCAGGTAGAAATCGGTAATTTCAGTAAACTGCTTTTGTAGTAGAGGTACAAATACTTCGTTGAGGGCAACGCCAAGAATCGCTGGTTCATCTGGTGGTTTGCCAGTGTAAGTAGAATGATAAATCGGATCACGACGCATGGTGATCCGTTCAATAGTAAATACTGGGAAAGTTTCCTGTTCATTATAGTAGCCAGTGTGATCACCATAAGGTCCTTCTACAGCGGTTTCATTTGGATAAATATAGCCTTCCAGTACGATCTCTGCGCTGGCTGGAACCTGCAGGTCATGCGTCAGGCATTTCACCACTTCTGTTTTAGCTCCACGTAATAGGCCGGCAAACTGGTATTCACTCAAGCTATCCGGTACTGGTGTTACAGCGCCTAGTATCGTTGCCGGATCTGCGCCTAGCGCAACCGCCACGGGGTATGGCTCTCCTGGGTTGGTTTGGCAAAAATCACGATAGTCCAGGGCGCCGCCACGATGAGCCAGCCAGCGCATGATAACTTTGTTGGGCGCAATCACCTGTTGGCGATAAATACCCAGATTTTGGCGGGATTTCAACGGACCACGTGTTACCGTTAATCCCCAGGTAATGAGTGGCGCGACGTCACCTGGCCAGCAAGTTTGAATCGGTAGCTTGCCGAGATCAATATCGTTTCCTTCCCAGACAATCTCCTGACATGGTGCACTGGTGAGTTCTCGCGGTGGCATGTTAAGCACCTGTTTTAAAACGGGTAGTTTATCCCAGGCATCGCGCAATCCCTTGGGAGGTTCAGGTTCTTTAAGATAGGCTAGAAGTTTGCCCACTTCACGCAAGGCGGATACTGACGTTTGTCCCATGCCGAGTGCAACGCGTTCTGGTGTACCAAATAAATTACCTAGCACCGGAATCGAATATCCGGTTGGTCGCTCGAACAGTACTGCTGGACCCGCTTGCTTGAGGAGACGATCACAGATTTCCGTCATTTCCAGGTGAGGGGAAATTTCAGTAGTTACTCGTGTTAGCTCTCCGCGTTGTTCTAATTGTGTAATAAAGTCACGCAAATCTTTGTATTTCATGAAGTAATCCTGAAGATGGTGAACAAGCTAAATTAAATGCATGACATAAAAATAATGTTTATGGATTTATTCGTAACAACGAGTCTAGTAATATGCCTATAAATATGACGGCTCCAACCCGATTATTGTGCAGAAATGCTTGGAAACAGCGCGCAGGTTCTCGTTCTCGTATCATCGTGTATTGCATGATAATTAATCCTAATGCTGCCAATAAGCCGAGATAAAATCCAATACCGCGCTGCAGCAATATACCGATGTACATCAGTGTACTGAGAAAAATAGTATGACATAGCATGACGGCGGCTACATCAAAGCGTCCTAAGGTAATCGCAGAAGTTTGGATGCCAATCTTTAGATCATCTGGTCGATCAACCATCGCATATTCAGTATCATACGCAATTACCCAGAATAAGTTACCCAACACTAATAACCATGCAAGAGGGGGGACAGTGCCGGTTTGTGCTGCAAATGCCATAGGAATGCCAAAGCTGAAAGCGATACCCAAATACGCTTGGGGCATTGAAAAAAAACGCTTGGTGAACGGGTAAGAAGCTGCAAGAAATAGAGCGGGTACCGATAACTGGATTGTCAGTAGATTGAGTGGCAGGATCAGCAAGAATGCACATAAACTTAATCCTGCTGCGATTAATAACGCTTCTCGTGATGTGATAACGCCAGTTGCCAGCGGACGATTACGAGTACGAGATACATGTGGATCGATGCGCCGATCGGCAAAGTCGTTAATAGCGCAACCGGCAGAGCGCATTAAGACGGTGCCAAGGACAAAAATGATCAAAATCATGAGATCAGGCATACCATCTGCTGCGAGCCACAATCCCCATAATGTTGGCCACAATAACAGTAAGATACCAATTGGCTTATCCAGTCGGGTTAGTTGGATGTATGCAGAAAGTCGGTTGTTAAAAGTCATGTCGCAAGTACTATAAGAATCGGATTAACAGAAGATCCTGGTTTATCAGGATAGCACAGGGTATTTTACCGGTTTACAGCTTGCAAATTGTGGGTAGAAATACTTCCGTGACCAGTATGGGTTGTTGTAATAGCGTAAATAACGAGCGTCTAGCCCAAAGATTAGCTGGATGGGCTAGCGGCAGTTGTTTACAAGCACGTTCAAAAAGTGGGTGGTGAGGTTTTAGTTTTCTGTAAGCGAGGGGCGTACGTTGTATAAGCGGATTGGTAAACAACATGGTACCGAGTGATCGATTGCCCAAACGACTTAATCCACGCCATGCGCCTCGTAAATGCTCTTTCTTGACGATTGAATGAGCAAAAACAACAGGAATTTCATCACAGCGTAAATAAACTTCCCGCACCAACACTTGATTACGCCTGCTCAGATTCATGACACTTAATTCATCAATACATGCAGTGGCTAGTGCCTGAAAGACTGGTTCAACACGAAAATGCCCGCAGTGTGCCTGAAGTAGTCGCGTGAGTGATGCTTGGTGTGTTAGCCACCAACGAAGATTAGCGGGGGCAGAAAGGGGAGCAGGATGCCATGTCAGCGGCGGGTTAGCCTTCATTATGACCAACTTGTGAGAAATGAGATGATCAGCAGTAACATGGGTCTATGAAATAAAAATACTCAGTTAGGCAGGTACCTGATTTTTTAACGTATGTTTCCGAACCGTATCGAGCAATGCTTCTTTGGTAAAAGGCTTGGTAAGATATTCATCGGAGCCAACCATTCTGCCACGTGCTCGATCAAATAATCCACTTTTGCTGGATAGCATAATTACCGGTACGGACTGGTATCTAGGGTTTTTCTTAATCAGCATGCAAGCCTGATAACCATCTAGGCGTGGCATGACAATGTCTAGAAAAATGATATCCGGCTGATAATCGATAACCTTGGCCATTGCATCAAATCCATCTGTTGCTAAAATTACCTCACATCCAGAGTGCGCAAGAAAGATTTCAGCGCTGCGGCGAATGGTGTTGCTGTCGTCAACCACCATGACCTTAATTCCTGTTAAATCATTTTCTGTTTCTGTCACAATTTCCTCCCATTCTTAAATTTTTACAAAATATGCATTTTGTATGTCAGAGTTTGTCTTAGGCAAACCTTTTTGTTAATTGTGAGTAGGTTTTCGGGCATTATAGCAACGTATTATCAGTTGCTTTAATTTGATCTGCATATTGTGTCTGTCTTATTTCCGCCAGAAAGCGGGTGTGAAAACGATCATTAACGTATAAAACTCTAGTCGTCCTAGAAACATAGCAAAACTACAGAGCCAAATTTGAAAATCATTCAATGAAGCATAGTTCATCGATGGCCCCACTCTTCCCAGTCCAGCACCCAGATTGTTCAAACAGGCAACCGCTGCTGAAAAGGCGGTAATTTCATCCAATCCACTTAGTGCCAGCGTTAGAGTCATCAACACAATACTGATTAGATAGACGAATAGAAAAGCCAAAATAGCAAAGATAATTTCAGTGGGAACGATATTTTTGCCAATTTTTACCAGTGAAACCGCGCGTGGGTGCATGATAACAATCATTTCACGAAAAAATTGCTGAAATAGAATACGTGCACGGATCATTTTGATTCCTCCACCTGTTGAACCCGATGATGTGCAAAATCCTGATAAAAACAACATCCAGAGTGGAGCAAATATTGGCCAGAGCGCATAGTCAGTATTGCTGTACCCGGTAGTTGAGGCGACAGAGACTACGGTAAAAGCGGCATAGCGCAATGCAACTACGGGATCTGTGTAGATACCTTTTGCCCAAAGAAAAATAGCCATGCCGATAGCACTTATCAACGTGATTAGAATATAAAGCTTTGCTTCTGGATCGATTCGGTAAGCTGAAAAACTTTTGGTATGCCAGGCAACGAAGTGTGCTGAAAAGTTAATGCCGGCAATCAACATGAAGAGGATGGTAATAACTTCGATCAAGGGAGAATTCCAGTAACCGAAACTGGCATCGTGAGTAGAAAATCCTCCTAAACCAAGGGTGCTTAAGGCATGGGCAATCGCATCGAATAAAGTCATTCCTGCTTGCCAATAGGCTATTGCGCAGACGATTGTCAGGACGACATAAATTAGCCATAAGCGCTTGGCAGTTTCTGCGATCCGAGGGGTTAGCCTGGATTCCTTGATCGGTCCAGGGATTTCCGCACTGAGCAGTTGGCGACCACCCACACCGAGCATTGGGAGGATGGCGACAGCCAATACGATTAATCCCATGCCACCTATCCAGGCCATGAGGCAACGCCATAAGTTGATGGCATAGGGGAGTGTGTCCAATCCTGTCAATATGGTGGCACCAGTAGAGGTTAATCCGGAAGCGGCTTCAAAATATGATTTCGCAATACTAAGCTCTGGAAAGTAGAGCTGTAGCGGTAGCATGCCAAATACAGGCAAGGATAACCAAACCAGTACGACCAGCAGAAAGCCATCTCGGATCTGCAGTTCGCGCTTGAAGCGGTAGGTTGATAACCATATAGTTGCGCCACTGCCTAATGTAACGAGTAATGCCTTAAGAAATACAGGCAATGATCCATCCTGCATCCAATAGGCGATACAACACGGGATTAACAGAACCAATCCGAATATAAAGATGACTCTACCCAGAATGTTGGCGACCGCGAGGAAATGATTCACAGACAATGTTTTATGGTAAGTAGTTACAGAAACCCGACATTAACCTGAAATAGTTTCTCGACTTGCTGCACCATTTTTTTATTGACGACAAATAAGATGACGTGATCATCCTGTTCGATCACTGTATCATGATGCGCAATAATCACTGTGGCCTGATTGCGTCGTTCAGCGAGACTTTGTTCTTCGGCTTCTGGAAGATTTTGATGATAGATATCACTTGGCGGCAATCCACGGACAATAGCACCGATAGTAGCCCCTCTGGGTAATTTGATTTCTTCAATCCTACGCCCAACTACTCTGGAGGAATGTGCATCACCGTGTGCCACTAACTCCAACGCTTCAGCAGCCCCTCGGCGTAGGCTATGCACTACTGCAACATCGCCCTGGCGAACATAAGCCAGTAACGAGCCGATAGTGACTTGAGCAGGTGAAATAGCAATATCGATACCACTACCTTGCATCAGATCTACATAGATACTGCGGTTGATTAATGCGATGACTTTACGTGCTCCCTTCCGTTTTGCCATCAGAGCGGCCATGATGTTGTTTTCTTCGCTATCGGTTAGAGCACAGAAAATATCCATTTCGCTGATGTTTTCGCTCTCTAATAATTCTTCATCTGTGACGTCGCCATGCAAAACTAGAACGTTATGCAGGCTTTGAGTGAGTGATTCGCAAACTTTAATATCACGTTCGATAATCCGTACCTGATGCGTTTGTTGTAATACTTCGGCCAGGCGCTGACCAATTCTACCGCCACCCGCAATCATCACTCGCTTAACAGGTTTATCCATACGGCGTAATTCACTCATAACGGTACGAATGTTACGTGAGGAAGCGATAAAAAATACTTCATCATTTTCCTCAACGACAGTGCTACCTTCAGGGATAATAGGGTGATTATGGCGAAAAATTGCAGCGACACGAGTTTCTAAATCAGGAACATGCCGGCGTAATTCAGTTAGTTGGCGTCCTACCAGCGTTCCACCACGGACAGCTTTGACTGCAACCAAACTAACTTTCCCAGAGGCAAAATCAAGAACTTGTAACGCTCCTGGAAATTCAATTAGTTTTTCAATGTAACTGGTGAGTATGCGTTCTGGGCAAATTGCAAAATCAACACAGAAATTTTCTTTCGAGAATATGTCTGGATGGTCCAGGTAATTTACTGTGCGAATACGGGCAATTCGGGTAGGGGTATTAAATAAGCTGGCGGCTAGCTTGCAAGCAACCAAGTTGGTTTCATCGCTGCCAGTGAGTGCGAGCAACATATCGGCATCTTCCATACCTGCCTGAATCATGACTTCAGGGTGTGAAGCACGACCAACGACCGTACGTAAATCCAGACGTTCTTGTAACGGTATCAGGCTGCTTCTTGCCTGATCAACAACTGTTATATCGTTGGATTCACTGACCAGGCTTTCCGCTACAGTTGATCCTACCCGACCCGCTCCTAGGATAATGATTTTCACTGCGAATACCTATTTTATGAAAGTGTTATCAAGATTCAATAATGCAACCATTTCAAAGATGCAACTCGCCGCTCGATTTCCTCGATGATTTGATGATACCGGGGATCGTTAGTATCCCCAAAACGGGCTTTAAAGGCTTTCTCGGATAGGTGTTCGGGCAAATCTGACCATTGTGGGATAAGGTCAATATCGTGAATACCGGACAAGATAATACTACGCATCCTGCGTGCAGCATCTTGACTGGCCATAGCTTTTTCGGCAAAACGTGTTCCACAGCGGTCTGCTATTAGGTCATTAAAGGAAAATCCGCTACCTGAGCGTGCATCTTCTAATTCTTTGTATAAACCGATTGCGTTGGATAATAGCGTATCAGAATAAGCGGTAATAACTGCGGAAGCCATGAAATGCATGGCGAGATCGCTACGTCCATCTAGCGTAACATTGATTTTGACGGGATCTGGCCAATTGGTTGCTTCTGGAATAATCAGCTTAAAGGGAACGTGAATAACGTGGAAAGCGGTTGCTAATATTGCAACTCGAAACTCTTCCTGGACATTTTCATGTGGCGTATGTTGAATAGTTTCTCGCATCACAAGCGCCAACACCTCAGATAATGGGACAGATCGTGCAGCTTGTCGACGATTCTTTTCGTTAAGGAAAAGATGATAATGCAAAAGTCTATCGAGTGTTTGTTGGTCAAAAAAAGGAAGTTTGAACGCGGTACGGTTAGTATGATCGTTGTTCCATCCTTGCCAATAATAAGTAATGGTAACGGTATCATGGGCAAAGTGTAGCCTCCTAAAGGCTTCTACTGCAGCACGTATATCAGAATTAGTGGTTTGTAGCCATCCCAGGAGTTTCGTAAAAAACAGATTGGCAAATATGCCAGGGATATGCAATCTTCCGAGACTTATCGAGCTAAGTTCAGGCAATCCATCGGTTTCAATTACTGTCGCTTGAATATTTAAATAACCCTCTATTAAGTTTGCAGGAATAGGTAGGCTTAGCTGAATGTGTGCAGTTTTATCATGTATCGCGGTCTGAGCATAACCTTGCCCCAAATGATGGGCCAGATAATTTAGTGCGTTATCAATGTCTTCTGTCAAAATGCTGATAGTGGCGGTTGTGCCAGGAAGGGTTTGGTAACGGTGAATATCGAAAATATTTTTTGCACGTGCGATTTGCTCAGGTGTAACAGCGATTGTTCTTGTGATTGTGGGCTGATGGTCTATGACCAGATAAATGATGCTAGCAAAGATGCCAATCAGAATCAGTAGGCTGATCCCTGTTAGATTAAATAATTTCCGCATGCAGATTTGTTAATAATTATATATACCAGGCTGTATGCGATCTGGTTATTTCTTGTTATTTTAGGTCAGCTTGATACTTTATTGCCATATGGTGACGCTTATGGCTTGTTACCACCAAAGTCTGTAGGGTCTATAGTAGCCGTTATAGAAAAACGGATATCCGTATCCATAATAGCCAGGATAAGGCCCATAACGATACCGGCTATTCCAGTATAGATGATCTTCCCGATAGCTTAATGGCCAAAGATGTATAGCCTGCGCTGTAATGAGCGGGATATGTATGGTTTTATTTCCAACGTTACGCTCAATATAACCTTTTACTGATCCGGTAATAGTGACCTCTGTTCCTTTTGTAAAGATTGCTGGATCTAAGAATTCACTGGTTTCAACGGCAAAACGCCCCTCGCTAGATTGGTCGGTTTGTGGATATCCTTGTCGATTAATTGGGTAATAAAGTACTTGCATTAGGCTGGAATCAGCTTCGTTTTCCACTTCAATAACTGTACCTCCCCAACGAATTGGAACATCTTTATAGGTATCGGCATTTTGACTAATCTGCTGGTAGGGTGTGTCTACTGCTGGAAAGCTTCTGATATCCGGAGGCATGCTGGTACATGCACCAAGGAAAAATAAGCTAGAAAGCAGAAAGTATAACGTGCTCGAGGTTTTCATATTTTTCCTTGATCAGTGAGTGGTAAATACCATTTTTGACAAGTTCTCTGTAACGAGATTCGCTTGATTCTCTTTGTGGTAATTCTGTTTTATTTAGTTCAGGTCGTGAGTAATCAGAGCCAATCAAATCAGTTTATTCCGTTTGATTGAACGGTATAATAATGCTTTTTACATCCCAATCTGGATTATCATACTTAAATCTATTTTCTACATGTATCTATTTCATAGCCCATTCAGTACAGAGCTGAGGAATTGCTTATCATGAATCAGCCTTCCGTCTTGGATTTCAGAAGTGGCACCTTTTTTGCACCAATCCTAATTCTGTACAGCAATGATATAGAAATGATCAATCAGCGATTACAGGAAAAAATTGCAAGCGCTCCTGATTTCTTTAGAAATTCTCCCATACTGTTTGATTTAAGCGAGTTAAACGAAAATGACTCAAAGATTGATGTAGCTGCATTGATACAGCTTCTTCGCCAACTAAATTTGTTTCCTGTTGGAATTAGAGGTGGAAATACTTTGCAGGAACAGCAGGCGTTAGCGTTAGCAGTTCCGGTTGATTCAGGGCGTAGTCGCGGTGATGCTATCTTGCCAGAAACACAAAAAGGTGGCGATGTTATTCCTGAACTTCAGGCGGTGATTAACGAAATGAACCATACTCCAGCCATGATGATTACCCAACCGGTACGTTCAGGGCAGCGAGTGTACGCAGCAAGTGATTTGGTGATTTTGGCGCAAGTTAGTGCGGGCGCTGAAATCATGGCTGAAGGGAATATCCATGTTTACAATACGTTAAGAGGGCGTGCGTTAGCTGGTGTACAAGGAGATACCGAAGCAAGACTTTTTTGTCTGGATTTACAGGCGGAATTAGTTTCGATTGCCGGTATTTATAAAACTAGTGAGGATTTAAAGGAGATTCCTAGAAAGAAACCGATGCAGGTTTATTTGCGGAGTCAGGCATTGATGGTTGAAGAATTGAGCTAAAAATATTTCTGAGAAGGAGATTCAATTGGCGAGAATTATTGTGGTAACGTCTGGAAAGGGAGGGGTTGGTAAAACCACTACCAGTGCTGCTATTGCCATGGGGTTGGCAAAAAGAGGGCATAAAACTGTTGTCATTGATTTTGACGTTGGCTTGCGTAACCTGGATTTAATTATGGGGTGCGAGCGCCGCGTAGTATATGACTTTGTAAATGTTATTAATGGTGAGGCGAATCTTAATCAGGCACTCATTCGAGATAAAAATTGCAATCAGCTTTACATTCTTCCTGCTTCACAGACGCGTGACAAGGATGCCCTGAATATAGAGGGAGTTGGTCGAGTACTAGAGGAGTTATCCAAAGATTTCAAGTACATTGTTTGTGATTCGCCTGCAGGTATTGAAAAGGGCGCTTATCTGGCTATGTATTATGCAGATGATGCATTTGTTGTGACAAATCCAGAGGTTTCTTCTGTTAGAGATTCAGATCGTATGTTGGGAATACTATCAAGCAAATCGCGTCGAGCTGAATTGAATATGGAGCCAATCAAGGAATATCTATTACTGACACGTTATGATCCTAATAGGGTGGAATCTGGTGAAATGCTAAGCTTGGAAGATGTGCAGGAAATCCTATCTTTACACTTGCTTGGTGTTATTCCAGAATCTAAATCCGTATTAAACGCATCAAATTCTGGGATACCCGTAATACTGGATGAAAAAAGTGATGCAGGGCAGGCTTATGCTGATGTAGTGGCACGTTATCTTGGTGAAAAAAGACCACTTCGTTTCATCGATAACAAAAAAGGTTTTTTTAGAAAGCTGTTTGGAGGTTAATAATGAGTTTACTGGATTATTTCAGATCGTCTAAATCTAAAACAGCTTCGATTGCTAAGGAAAGGTTACAAATTCTTGTTGCACACGAACGCTATTATCGTAATAAACCATCTTATTTGCCGCAACTACAAGAAGAGTTGATGCAGGTTATTCGGAAATACGTGCAGGTAGATCAGGATGCTATATCCGTAAAATTTGAACAGGATGATAATCAAGAAACACTCGAGTTAAATATCATCTTGCCAGATACGCAAAGTTCCCGAAATACTCAGCAAGATATGGCTCGAAATGCACTTTAAGGTACTTCTGAGAACTATTTTTTTAATTTTCTGGAAATTTTCTACAGAGAGCTAGCGGGGTTGGGTTTCCAGAAATGATTTGCATCGTACTATGCTATTTTTTTTGTTTGAATACCGGCAGAATCAGGGGTGAAAAGTGGATTTTAGGCATGGTGCTGGTGTTGGTAGGGTGTGCCGGGCCCGAGATTCGTCGTGCAGAAATAATAACCGTTGTTATTCAACCGGTACACGAGCAGGTTGACTTGACTGGTAAGCCTTTCGTATTAACTGGTCGATTGGTGGTGAATGCCAAGCAGCAAAAATTTTCAGGTGGGATACGCTGGCGACATACCAGAAAGCGTGACGAGATTTATCTATTTTCTCCACTTGGTCAGGTTGTTGCTGAAATTCTTCGCGATCAAACGGGAGTGCGTTTGAGTACTTCTGAGCCAGCAATTTATCAGGCACAAAGTGCAGAATACCTTACCAGCCAGGTTCTGGGCTGGGAACTGCCGTTGGCTGGTTTACAATTTTGGGTGCGAGGGGAGCATTTTCCCGGTACAGTTGCTGAAAAAGATCTGGATAAGCATGACCACACTATAGCCATTCGCCAGGATGGATGGAACATTGTTTATCGAAGCTATTATCCAGATCAATCTACTACTGCATTATTGCCCAAACTATTGGAATTTAGTCGGTTGGGTATCAAAATGAAGCTAATTGTTGATCAGTGGGGAGGGAAAGTAGGACATGCTACTGGAGTGGATAGAGTGCCATTACCGTGATGGTTCTTCTTTGTTATCAAGGATATGAATACATTCCCAGCTCCTGCAAAACTTAATCTGTTTTTGCATGTTATTGGACGTCGTAGTGATGGTTATCACTTATTGCAGACAGTTTTTCATTTTATAGACTATTCAGATCAACTAAGTTTCGATGTTACTGATAATGGTATTATCAGGCATTCAAATCTAATACCTGGTTTAACGGATGCTGATGATCTATGTGTTAGAGCAGCAAAATTACTCCAAAAGAAATCCGGTAAAGAGAAGCTTGGAGTCAATATCCATCTGGATAAAAAGATTCCAATAGGAGGCGGGTTAGGCGGTGGAAGTTCAGATGCAGCGACCACATTAATTGCATTGAATAGACTGTGGGAGATTAATTGGGAAAGAGAGCGCTTAATGACGTTAGGGCTAGAGTTGGGCGCTGATGTTCCCATATTCATCTATGGTCAAAACGCTTTTGCAGAAGGAATTGGAGAAAAATTAGAGAAAATCAATTTGTCACCAGCGTGGTATGTCGTGCTGACGCCACCTGTGCAGATTTCTACTGCGGAGGTTTTTGCCAGCAAAGAGTTGACACGAAATACAATTCCTATCAAAATGGCGACCTTTTCTATGGCACAGGGACGTAATGACCTTGAGCCTGTTGCAGTGCGTTTACAGCCAATTATCGCTGAATGGTTGGATTGGCTAAAAGAGCAACACGGAGCGATAAAAGTGGCTATGAGTGGTTCTGGATCAAGTGTATTTGCAGAATTTTCTTCTGAAAATGCGGCACAAGAAGTATTTAGGCAATTACCTGGTAATATGAGAGGCTTCATCGCACAAGGGCTTGCAAGGCATCCTTTATCAGATTTTTAGAATAAGTTTTGGGGAGTCGCCAAGTGGTAAGGCACCGGATTTTGATTCCGGCATTCGCAGGTTCGATCCCTGCCTCCCCAGCCAAATCGCTATAAATTTACCAGTATCATGTTGGATGTTGTGTAAGCGGCCGAATCTGTCTGTTTTATCTTTTAAATCAAAAGTAGAAGTTATCTATGTCCTATGACAGCCTGATGGTTTTTACCGGAACGGCCAATCCCAAACTAGCACATGATGTTGTTAAGTACCTCAATATCAATCTAGGGCGTGCAACCGTGGGGCGCTTTAGTGATGGCGAAATCATGGTTGAAATACTGGAAAACGTTAGAGGCAATGATGTTTTTGTGTTGCAATCTACCTGTGCGCCAACTAACGATAGCTTGATGGAAATCCTAGTGATTGTTGATGCGCTAAAACGTGCATCAGCGAGTCGCGTCACTGCAGCAATTCCCTATTTTGGCTATGCGCGACAAGACAGAAGAACACGTTCTGCACGTGTGCCTATCACGGCTAAAGTCGTGGCAAATATGCTGACAAGCGTTGGGGTTGATCGCGTACTAACTATGGATTTGCACTCCGATCAGATTCAAGGATTTTTTGACATCCCAGTAGATAACATTTATGGCACTCCAACGCTATTGGGAGATATTTGGAAACATAATTACCAGAATTTGGTAGTGGTATCGCCTGATGTGGGTGGCGTTGTTAGAGCTCGCCATATGGCTAAACGTTTAGAGTGTGATCTAGCCATTATAGATAAGCGACGTCCTAAGCCTAATGAATCCAAAGTGATGAATATCATTGGCGATGTTAAAGGGCGTACCTGTGTCATTATTGACGATATGGTAGATACAGCAAATACATTATGTGAGGCAGCTTCAGCGCTTAAGCGGGTAGGAGCTGCGAGTGTGATTGCTTATTCGACGCATGCTGTTTTATCGGGTAGAGCGGTAGAGCGTATACAGAATTCTGATTTAGATAAATTGGTAGTAACGGATACGATTCCTTTGCGAGAAGATGCCGTTAAATGTAACCGCATAGAACAACTTAGTGTGGCAAGTTTGTTGGGCGAATCCATGCTGAGAGTGAGTAATGAAAGTTCATTGAGCTCGTTATTTATAGAATAAATAATTTTCTGGTCCATTCATGGTCGAGTGGACTGTTTTCAGGAGAATAGAATGCCAATCGAAATAAGTGCCAATAGTCGTAAAGTACATGGAACCGGTGCAAATCGCCGTCTGCGTGCCCAAGGCAGGTTGCCGGGTGTCATCTATGGAGGAGGTGGCACAACACAATCAATAGATCTTGATCATAAAGATTTGTATTACAAGCTGAAGACAGAAGCTTTTCATGCATCAATCCTTTCCATTAGTGTGGATGGTAAAAAAGAGCAAGTGCTGTTGCGAGATGTCCAAATGCATCCATTTAAGCAACAGGTATTACACATTGATTTCCAGCGTGTTAGGCAAGATCAAAAAATACACGTCAAGGTACCTCTGCATTTTATTAATGCTGACATAGCTCCTGGAGTTAAATTATCAGGGGGTATGATTAGCCACGTAGTTACCGAGCTTGAGATATCCTGTTTGCCTAAAGATCTACCGGAATCGATTACGGTAGATTTATCAGAAATGACAGCAGGCAGCACTATTCACATGAGTGATTTGAAACTACCAGAAAATGTTGAAATACCTGCTTTGTTGAGAGGAGATAACCAACCGATTTCTGTTCTGATCGTACCTCGTGGTGGAGAATCCTCAGAAGAAGCTGGTGAAGGAACTGCTTAATTGAGTTTAAATTCTGTTTATGCGTCAGAGTATATTCTCTGACGCAGTCCCAAATGTTATAAAACTTATTCTTTTTATTGAATCGCCTGTTGTCAGGACTATACTGAGTTATGGCACTATCCATAAGACTGGTGGCTGGTCTTGGTAACCCTGGTGAGAAGTACGTTGCAACACGCCATAATGTCGGTTTTGATTGGTTAGACTGTCTGGCTGATATACAGCAAGTCTCCTTTGTATTGGAAACCCGATTTAGAGGTCTGTGTGCACGTATCACACACGCTGATACCGATATCTGGCTGCTTAAACCCCAAGCTTACATGAATGCTAGTGGTATGTCAGTAGGCGCGATGTGCCGCTATTATAAGATAGCTCCTGAGCAGGTGTTGATTGTTCATGATGAGCTCGATTTACAACCAGGTGTCATTAAGCTGAAATCTGGAGGGGGGGCGGGAGGTCATAATGGTCTTAAAAGCATTATTACTGATCTTTCTAGTCAAGCTTTCTGGCGATTACGGATAGGCATAGGGCATCCGGGAAACAGAAATCAAGTGGTAGATTATGTATTGCACCCTCCGTGTAAAGAAGAAGCCATATTGATCCATGAAGCAATCGATCGCAGTATGCAAGTATGGCCAGCTATTGCGCAAGGAGATTTTGCAATAGCCATGCAGCAATTGCATACACGACCAGAAAACTGACAAGCTTGTTTTAGCTATCAATAGCCAGTTTATACAGCCTTTAGAAGAATAATGGAAACCAGGTCATGAGTTTAAAATGTGGCATTGTTGGATTACCCAACGTTGGTAAATCTACTTTATTTAATGCATTGACCAAAGCTGGCATTGCAGCAGAAAACTATCCGTTTTGTACAATTGAGCCGAATGTTGGCATTGTAGAAGTACCAGACGACCGAATTGCTGAGTTAAGTAAGATTGTTAATCCTCAACGCATACAACCAGCCATCGTAGAGTTTGTAGATATTGCCGGATTGGTTGCCGGCGCTTCCAAAGGAGAAGGATTGGGCAATCAATTTCTTGCTAATATTCGTGAAACCGATGCAATCGTTAACGTGGTGCGCTGTTTTGATGACCCCAACGTTGTGCATGTTGCCGGTAAAATCGATCCTTTGGCTGATGTTGAAGTAATTTTGACCGAACTGGCGTTGGCTGATCTGGCTACTGTGGAAAAAGCTATTGCTCGTGAGAGTAAAAAGGCCAAGGCTGGTGACAAAGAAGCTATCAAGTTAGTTACGCTGCTCGAAAAATTAGTACCGCATCTAAACAAAGGTGAGCCAGCGCGTACGTTTCCATTTGTTGATGAAGAAAAAGAAATCCTCAAGCCATTATGTCTGCTGACAATTAAGCCTGCAATGTATGTCGGTAACGTACTGGAGGATGGTTTTGAAAACAACCCTTATCTTGATCGCCTGCGAGAATATGCCGCAAAGGAAGGTGCTCCAGTTGTAGCATTATGTGCCAAGCTCGAAGCAGAGCTGGCAGATCTTGATGATGCTGACAAGCAAGAATTTCTCGCGGATCTTGGTCTGGAAGAACCAGGTCTCAATCGCTTGATTCGTACAGGTTATGATCTACTTGGCCTGCAAACCTATTTCACAGCAGGAGTTAAAGAAGTACGCGCTTGGACCATTCATAAAGGAGATACCGCTCCACAAGCAGCTGGAGCTATTCACACCGATTTTGAAAAAGGCTTTATCCGTGCACAAACTATTTCTTATGCTGACTTCATTGCTTGTGGAGGGGAGGCAGGAGCCAAAGAAAAAGGAAAAATGCGAGTAGAAGGTAAAGATTATGTTGTGCAGGATGGTGATGTTATGCATTTCCTATTCAACGTCTGAGCCAAGCAAGCCATTTTTCAGGATTTCATAAGATTGCTTTGAGGTGATCTGTTCTATGTCGAAAATAGGTTTTGGAATTCGTCAGCTGTATCTTGACAAAGGGACCCATTCTAAGCCCACAAACTTGGCGCTTGATGAGCTTGATTCGATTCGCCTGCTCACCGAGTTATCCACTGCTCCATGCTAACGTGAACCCAACACAACGTGAACCGCCCCGGGTTTTGAGGAGGCTCTAACCTCTGAGAGAATAGAGCCATGAAGAAACAAAATCAATTTTCCCCGGAAGTAAAAGAACGGGCAGTCCGGCTGGTGCAGGAGCATCGTCAGGAATA